>JFBN01315937.1_pt1 | contig 113778 bp, 150 predicted proteins | sample 768741 | NCBI WGS metagenome assembly JFBN01 (sample SAMN01983846, study PRJNA193217) | chicken gut metagenome | biome: terrestrial biome; isolation source: ceca of Broiler chicken | host: Gallus gallus | place: United Kingdom: England | collected 2010-09-07
CAAGTCATCTTGCTTTTTATCCTTTAAGAATTCTTTATCAACTATACCTAACTGTGTTTTGCCCACATAAGGGATATATCTTCTATCATCCTTTGCTGTTGTTATCACCTTCAATCCCTGCTCATCCCCCCTTTGAGTCTTTTCTTCTCTTGTAATCTATTATCACGTCCCATTTCTCTTCAATGTAAGAAGAGAATTTTTTCCAGTTATCCGTTCTCATTGAGAGTCTCTCTATAGAGCAACAAGCAAAATTCCTCTAATAGTGGAATAGCCTACTCCGCTTTCCTCTGACATTACTTTATACGGGATGCCGTAATCTTTTAAATCCCAGCATTTTCCGCGGATGGTTTCTTTATAGTCTGTATTCTTGTTGCTCTTGTTCTTAAAATCTCTATGTCTATAATCCATGTTTCTTTTCTCCTTTGCTGTTCATTGTTTGTTGTTTGTTAATATATATCTTTTGCCACAATGTTTTCCTTTAAAAATCAGGATTTCAGGAGAGAACCAAAACCCTGATAAAAAGGAAAACGTAATGTAACAAAATTATGACTTTAAATAAAAAGGATTTAATCCTTTAGGTCATATTTGTTTGATACTTCTATTATGCCACAAAATTTTTATGTTGTCAAGAGGCAAATAAGCAAAAATAAAAAGAGAGGAAAACTGCTTGTTTTCCTCTCCTGGCCGCATTAAATTAAATTATACTTAACTAAGAAATCTTGTAAGGGGCTACCACTTTGCTCCTTTACTTTCTTCTCCCTGGGCGCAAATGCCGCCTCAAATTGGTCAAAGATGGAGTCAATGCTGTTAAAGGTTGCGTCATCAATATGGTCTGGATTAATATCGGCAAGTTCGCAGACATAAGCAACTAAAGCAGTTTTTGCTGCTTTCCGCGCCTCCGCTAGCTTAGTCTTTTTGCTATTGTCCTCTAATACTTTATTAACTTGGTCCGCAATAGACTTTAGAATCTGCTCTTTGGAAAGCCCGTTATTAATAGCATCAACTAAAGCCGTATTATTGATGGTTAAGATATCATTATTCATATATATTATTTATCTCCTTTTGTTACTATTTATTTTATGTTCTTATTATAGCAGATTTTTGTTTATTTGTCAAGGTGCTGAAATTTTTATTATTTTTGGACAAGTTTGATTAAGGCGGTTTGAGGAATTTTTATATATAAGTGAAGGATGACAAGAATAGAAGATGTTGTTGTCCTTTAAATTAGATAGTTGTTACCATTTTTGCAGGGCGCTAAAAGACACTATGAGACAGCAAAAATGGTAACAACCTCTTGATTTGGATATTTTATTAAATTATTAATTATAAGAAGGAGTATGAAAATATGAAAATACTAGAAGTTAACAGAGAAAGAAAAGTAAGCTCATTAGAATTAGCTGACTGGTTTGGTATCGCTTATGGGACTTATCGTAAGTAGAAGAAAAAGAGACTAGAAGAATTAAAAGATTTCTGTGACTATGAGGAGGTATATGGTGGAGTTATTATTAAAAAGGTTTATTTTGATGAATATTATAAATATCAAGATGACGAGAACAGAGTATTAAAAGTAATAAATGATAAGTATTTCAATATGGATGGTCAAGGGAAAACTGCTTATGATGAATTGAATAGTATTTCAGGAATTGCAAAAGTGTTACAAAAGCAATACTCAAAAGATTATGGCAATAAAACATTTAGCACAATAGAAAGAAGAGTTAGTAGAGTTATGAAGAAATGTTTTGGAGTTATAACAAAAGAGAATCCCTTGGCGCAAAGCGGCATAGGGGTAAGAGAATATGTTTGGGCTGTTAAGCTGGAAGGAGATAATAATTACCGCTATAAAACAAGAGAAGAAGATGAATTATTTAAAGAGATAATTAAAGTGGCTTATGCGGAAAATGCCAAAGAGCGCATTGAGGAAGAAGAGTTATTGAAAGATGCAATGCGGGAGCGCATTTCTTTAGGTGAAGAAGTTAGTTTCGCCGATTATGAAAACGCCAGACGGCGCGGTAAATATTATGTTGACTTTAAGAGTGAGGTGTTAGATGTATTTAGAGAAAAGACTTCTTGTCTATTGGTAAGAGCTACTAGATACGAGGTTGAAAGAAGCATTAGGCGCAGATAGATGGAAATGCTATATGGAGATAATTGGAACAAGGGAATGATAGAAAGTGCTTGGCAAGAGGAAGATGATGAATGATACTTTTCTATATATAGATGAAAAAAATAAAAAAGGTGGAAAAAAGTTCTGTAAGGAGAGTTGTTCTGATTTTTTTACTTATATATAACTCTATAAATAGATTAAAAAAACGGAACAACTTTATCTATAGCAAAAATTATTAAAAAGGAGATTAGAGAAATAATATGGGTGTGTTAAAAAAAGGTAAAATGGTAAGTAAAGATCTAGCCGCATGGTTTAGTATTTTTTATAGTACTTATAGAAAGCATAAAAAAGAAAAATTAGAAGAGCTAAAGTCTTTCGTTAAAGAAATGGATAAAATAGATGATGAAATCTTTTTGCGCGAGGTGAGAAGGACTGGGAATATGCTATCATCTGTGACGGGTATAGCTAATAAACTAATTCAAGAAGGAGATAAGAATTATATGGGTCTTGATTTTAATCAAGTCCGCTATAGGATGAACAAAGCTGGGAATAGGTGCTTTGGCTGCTTCGGCGATGAGAATGTTTTATTTGATGGCCTTAAGTCAGCAAATCCCTCTGTCGGCGAGCGAGAAAAAGTGTGGGCTATAAAGGTATATGGTGGTAATCCCAATAGGTATAGGTATCTAACTTATGACGAGATGAAATTATTTGATACTTTAATTACTGATTTCTATGAGGGAATAGATGCGGATAAAATAAAAAGAATTGCGCTACTGGAAGATGATTTGAAAAATGAGGAAATTAGTATAGATGAATATTTTACTAGATTGAAAGTTATTAGAGGATTTGATTTTTTTGATATAATTGCCGCGTTTAAAAGTTAGACGGGTGAGCAGTTGGTAAAAGTGGCGCAACATGAGATATATGGGGATGTAGATTCTATTGATTGGGGAGACGAGGACTAAAATTAGATAGTTGTTATGTTTTTTGCAGGGCGCTAAAAGATAGCAATTTTTTGATTTGGATACTTTATTATTTAAGCAGCTTTTGCTGCCCTTGGCGCGCGTTGTGACTAGAGGTGAGGACGCCCTCCTCTAAGGTAAAAATCTGATTTTTTTAAGGAGATTGATATATATGAATGAATTAATTAAAGAAAATAAGGAAAAAGAATTAAAAGAATTAAAGGAGGGAAAAATTAGTTTAAAAGAATTAGCAGAATTCTTTGGAATTGCTTATGGAACAATAAGAAGAGAAATTTCTAAAAGAAGAAAATTAAAATTATTAAAAGAAAAATATGCAGATTTTCATATTATTTATAGGAAAAATGGAAGTATTGATTATATTGTTATTGATAAAGTAAAAAAACCTTTTTATGAAGAAGAAATGAAATGAATGATTGATTTTATAATATGAAAGATAAGATTATATACATCTTATCTTTTTTATTTAAGGAAAATATTTAAGTTAAGAGATAAGAAATGTGCAATCTTATCTCTTTTTTATTTATTTTTTTTAGATAAAATTTGAATTTAGCAATATTATATAAAAATTTTGGGCGACATTGGTTAATTGATTTTTTATAAAATTTAAAATATAATGAGAGGTTTTAAAATAAAAACTTTCAAATTAAGGAAAAACCTCACTAAAAATCTAACTCTATATATATATAGGGTTGTAAAAGTTGAGAGGTTTTATCTATCCAAGAAAAATATATGATTAAGAAAAGGAGAATAAGATATGGAATTATATGAAGGGCAAGAATTAACATTAAAGGATTTAGCTGATTGGTTTGGAATAAAAGTTAATTCTCTATGGGATAAAGAAAGACGCGCTAAAAAATTAGATGTTTTGAATCGTTATGCAGAATATCATATTGTTTATACTGGTAAAGATAATAAAAAGATAAAAAAGATAGTTATTGATAAAGTATATGTACCTATTTATACAAAGAATCTTGAACGCGCTAACAAGAAGTTCGAAGAGTTTCTGTTAAGTAAAGATTATTTAGTTACCGGAACGCAAATGGGAAGAGCAGTGTATTGGTCTGATGAAATTTTATAGCATAGTATTAAAGAATCTACTTCTACTGATTATGCAAGAAGAGCTATTACTTTATGGTATGGACGACTATACTAGAAAGATGATACCGGGACAAAAGGTTACAGATATCCAGTTTGGTGTAGATATGATGCGCAATTAGATAGTTATTTTATATTAGATGATGCGGAATGGGAAAAAATAAATAAGATATGTAATGAGGAAGGGTTAAGCGCAAATAAAAGTTTATTAATGCTATGTCATGCAGAATTTGAAGATAAGAAAGAATTTAAAGCTAGTAAAGCAGAAGATATTTTAGCGGGAATTTGCAAGAATATAGGACGCAATAAATATTTTAAAATATTAGACCGTGCTTAGCAAGAGTTGGGCTTTAGACCTGTAATGGCTTCAAGATGTATTAATACAATATGGAGACCCTTAAAGCAGGAAGAAATAGAAGAAATGGGATTATCAATTAATGATTAATGAATAATATTATTATAAGAGATAGGAAATGCGCAATCTTATCTCTTTTTTTAATGCGGAAATGGGGCAAATATTTCATTTCAAAATTTTCATTTTAAAAAATTATAAGGAACTTTTAGATTTTTGATTTGAAAATTTTTGGTCAAAAAAATTCAAGTACTATGCTATAATATTGATATAATGGTGAGAGACAAAATTTAGAAAAAATACGTCAAAAAATTTTAGATAAAACACGTCAAAAAATTAGGGTGTATATAAATATATAGGGTCTAAAAATTTGACGTGTTTTATCTGATCAGATAAAAATCTAAAATAAAAAGGAGAAATGGAAATATGGAACTATACGATGGGCAAGAATTAACATTAAAAGATTTAGCTGATTGGTTCGGAATAAAAATAGTGTCTCTCCAAAGAAAAGATAGGAGAGAAAAGAAATTAGATATTCTATGGAGATATGCGGATTATCATATTGAATATTCTGGAGCCAAGAAACAAAAGATAAAGAAAATAATAATTGATAAAGTATATGTTAGTGTTTATTAGAAGAATTTAGAGAGAGTTGAAACGAGGTTGACAGAGTTTCTGTCAAGTAAAGATAATCTTGTTACAGGAGCGCAAATCGGTAAGGCTTTAAAGAAGAATGATAATATTTTAGGCGCGCTAAAAGAAAATACTTTAATTAATTATTCAACAAGAACTCTTTGCTCTTTTTATGGTAAACTGTATCAGAAAGATACTGGTACAAAAGGCTATAGATACCCAGTATGGTGTAGATACGAAGCTAGTTTAGATAGTTATTTCATGTTAGATGATAATGAGTGGGCTATTATTGATAAGATATGCAATGAGGAAGGATTGTTAGCGAATCAAAAGTTGCTAACTATGTGTCATGCGGAATTTGAAGATAAAGAGGAATTTAAGGCAAGTCGAGCTGAGGATATATTCCATGGGATGAGTCAATCTGTAGGTAAGGATAAGTATTTTAGAATACTATCTCGGGCGGCCGAGGTACTTGGATTCCGTCCAGTTCTGGCCTCTAAGTGCGTTGATACAATATGGATACCCGTTAAGGAGGTAAATTAATTATGTAGAGCAAAGAATTTGAAGAAAAGTATAGAGAAATAATTCTATCAAATGCGGAATTGAAATCTTTGGCATATGATTTTAATAAAAGATTCAATAAATATTCAAAATTTACTAGAAGCAAAGTGTTTAAAGAACTTCTTACTGAGGAGGAGTAGAAAAATGCTAAAGCTAGAGCATATAATCTTCTCTTTGAGAATGAAAAATATGAGAAGTTGTGGTCTGCAATTCACCAAGTGAAAGAAGAATCCGAACAATAGAATTAACTAACACAAGAGATGAAAGATAGCTAGTTTCATCTCTTTTTTATGCGCAATTCACAAAAAAGTTACTATTTGTTCATAAATTTTTAATATTTTGGCCGCTTTTAATTATTTTTTACCTTTTTTACTTGACTTTTAATGAAAAATATGCCCTGGGTCGCACTTTTCTTTGCTTTTTGCTATTGTCTCTGGTCAAAATCAGTTAAAATTCATAAAAAGTTCATAATTTTGTGGCAAAATTCTAAGAAAGTGCGCCATATGATGCGGTTTTAGTCAAAAATTCTAGGGATTGAGGCTATATAGGGGAGGTTTTCAGTTCAAGAGCACAAAGTAATGCGGTCGTGGAGTTAGTTAGCGTAAACTAACTTTTGGGAAAAAGTACGAGGGTACGTAATTGTGAAAATTCTGTGAAAATTTGGTGAAAGATATTGACTTTTGGGAAAATCGGGCTTATTCAATCAATTTTTGCCCGTTGACACTCAACCTTCTATTATACCATACTTTAGAGATAATGTCAAGACTTTTTTGGATGAAATATTATCATTCCTTGCATGAAAGAAATTCACCTTTGCTGCATAGAAAAGAGAGCTTTTCAGCTCTCCAAAAAAGCCCAAAACAGATAAAACATCTGCTTGGGCCGCGTCCTTAATCTACCGTAATTTCAACATCACAAGGAGTTGCGGGGGTATCAACATGAATGTATTCGAGATTGGTTTCTCCGCCATCGTTGACAGTGAAGCAAAGGATAGAGTCCTCCTCGTTCAGTTTATTAAAAAGACTTGCGTCCATCCATGCGCAAAAGGCAATCCTCCCATCCTCCAAAATGCAAGCGCTATTGTAATCAAAAATCTCTGCGATAGTGGGCTTCTTTTCTGCATGATTATTAGTAACTTTAACCACGATTATTATCCTTTCCTATTGTCTTTATAAACAGGGGAGACTATTGCCTCCCCTAATTCCTGTTTGCTATTGGCTCACTCCTCTACTTTCGGAGTCCCGTCCTCATTATAATACTTCTCGTCATAACCGCGGCCAAAGTAAGCCACGTTCTTCTCATGGGTGCATTTCACCAGACCGCCCTTGCGCGCCTTAATCAGGAGGCTATTCATGTGCTGATTGCTCTTGATGCCCTTTGCGGCCAAGTCACCAGCCTCCATCAGCTCCTTAATGGTTGCGGGCTGGCCAATCACGTCCATGGCTTCCAGGATCGCCTGAATCAGCTTTTCATTCTCTTCCTGCTTTGCAGTAGTCTTGCGGAGGCTGTTCTTCTTCGCGTCCAGAAGCTCCACCTCGTGGACCATAACTGCTTTCAGTTCCATCTCGTCCTTCTCGTCCAGAATATCAATAATCATGTTGAAGGCTTCGCGCTTAGTGAGCTTCTTTTCGTTAGTCATGTTAGCCATAGTAGTTACTCCTTTTCATTATTACCTTTGTCTATTGTTAAGAGGATTTCCTCTTGACGCTTTTATTATACCACGTTTTGCTTCGCTTGTCAAGTGCTTTTTTTAATTTTCTTATTTATTACCTCTTTCTCTTATCCCCCTTGGAACATCTATATTATAGCAAATTTTCTGCTTTGCCGCAATAGGTAAAGTACATAAAGAAGTAATAATTTTAGGATTTTTATTTGTCTATTTTGCCTCTTGACTTTCGTGCAAAAATATGGTATAATAGAAGGTTATAATAAAAGTCGCCGGCGCACAAATGAAAGCCGGCCGCCCATTATACCACATTTCTTTCCTCTTGTCAAGTGAAACTTCTTCATCTGTAGTATGAAATTTTTTCACCTTTGCCGCATAAAAAAAGGAGGGGCGAGCCCCTCCTTGAATCACTCGTTAACTTCTTCGTTTTCGTTCTCATTGCCAATAGTGAAGAAAGAATCCTTCTTAATCTTAACCCTCTTCACCAGACCCTCCTTGCGAAGCTGAATCAGCAGACTGTTCAGCTTCTGATTGCTGGCGTCACTCAGGCCTTCCACGTTTGCGGCGATGTCGTTAATGCGTTTAGGCTCACCCTCTGCGGTCAGGTACGCAACAATACCCTCCTTTAGTGCCGCATTAGCTTCCTGATTTGCGGTAGGCTTACTCTTAGAGTGAGAAGTCTTGCTCAGGCGCTCGACCTCCTTATTCACAACCTCCGCCCACTCGGTCTTGCCGCTCTCGGTCAGGAAATTTGCAATCTCAACGAAATATTCACGCTTAGTCATAATTATTTTCTCCTTTTATCTCTTGTTAGTTTTATTAGTAGGGGATTTTCCCCTTTCGTGCTTCTATTATATCATTTTCTTTTTTGTTTGTCAAGCCCTTTTAGAGAAGTGCTTCAAGAATTTTTGCTTGTCTCTCGATGTTGGTTCTAAAGGTGCTAGGCTTTGCGGTTTGCAGATACTGCAACATGGCGTTGTAGATATTAGATACTCCTTCTTTTGAAATTCGATTCTTGAAACGCGGATTGGTGGCAAAGTCAACAGTTGTACCAAGTGCGCGGAAGGGGAAAGCTTCAATCCCTTTTTCAATCTTTTTCTTTCTCTTGAAATACATCAAAAGAATTTGCGTTTCAATCTCTGCATCCTCTAGCGCCGTGTGCGCTTCCTCGAAATCATAGTTATTATCAACGTAGCGGAAAACCTGTTCCGCACTCGTCTTAAAGTATGCGCCACTGTTAGAGATTGCAGGATATGCGGCACAGTCGTTCTTGTAGTTGAATACATTCACCATTTCAGACGCAAGCCGCCAGATGTCGACCAAATCAAATTTTTCGCCGCGCAAAATAAAATGGTCATTATCTGGATTGATATACTTGCTGTTTTTGCTCTTGCCAGTCTTTGCGCCTTCTTTATTAGTCAAATACCACTTTTGACCGCGAAGGAATTTATCAAAAGAATCAGAGTAAAGCGCCTTGATATATTTTTCAGTAAACGGAATTGCTTTCTTAAAATCAAAAGCCGCGTTGTAGGCAGAAACAAAATTGCACTTTCTGCAATCTTCTAAGAGTTCGTCCATGATGTCGTTCCAGAGCGCCGTCTTGATTTTGCCGCAGTTAAGTTTCTCAATATACTTAGGTCTTTTGCTCTTGTAATAAGCAGTTTCAAAGACTTGTGGAACAAAGAAAGTTTCCTGCACAAGATAACTAGCTTTCTTTAAGATAGTACCGTCCTTTTGAGTGACCACCCAACCAATATCGTAGATAATGGGTCTTGCGATGGCAATTTTCTTGCGTTCCTCCTCCGTCACAGCCAACTCCTTGATAAAGGGAAGTGTTGCAGTCTCACAATCCAAAACCAGATAACTTGCTTTCTTACTCATTTTTTCACCTTTCTGCAATTCGAGCTTAACATCTTTTCTCGACTGCACTTATTATACCATAGATTTTGGCTTTTGTCAAGCGTTTTGGAACATATCAAATAGAGATTTTCATTGTATTATTTCCTTTCTTTCTTCCTTTGTTGTTCCCCTTAGAACGATTATATTATATCATATAATAAGCTACTTGACAATAGACAAAGTATACAAACATACGGCTCTTTCAGGATTTTTATTTGTACAAAATTACTACTTGACAAGGAATCAAAAATGTGGTATAATAGAGAGTTATGTAAAAAGATGCGGCCAAAGTAGATTTTTTTCTACTCCAGCCGCATTCCCTTTTTATTTTCCTTTTCTATGACAAGTGAGCGTCAAACTATACGAATTTTCCTTAATTTGGAAACTAATTTCCCTCTCTGGCTTTACGATTTTGATATTTTCGATGACCAAGCCGTTTGGAGAATTATCATCTGCGAGAATAGAAGCCAAGGCCGCAATAATATTTTGCTTTTCAAGATTAGGTTTTCTTTCTTTTGCTGCGCCCGTGCGCTTTTTATCTCCGGCCCCATGCTGAATCTTTGTCTTTTTAGCCTCCTGGTCAAGAGTTTCCAGTTCTTCGTTTTTCTCCACCCCGTTATCTTCGAGCCAAAGCTGAACCGCCTCCATTTTAGACACACCAAGATTCTGCATCTGTTTACTGAGGTAATCATCGGGAATATTGAATTTCTTCCCTTGTGGATTAGTGTAAAGCATTTAATCGCCTCCTATGCTCTTATTATACCAGATTCTTTTCCTCTTGTCAAGCGTTTAATGGAAAATTTATGCGGCCTCCTTTAGAATGGCTTTCAACATAGGAATAATGTTTTCGTTTGCGTCAATCGTTGCGCCAAGCGTCCATTTACTACGAACTTCCGCATTGTCATCTACCAGAATCTGGTACTTTGCTTTGCCGCGCGAGCATTTCGTTTTAGGCGTTCCATACTTTACAAGATGAATTTCATCATAAGGGAAGCCGTATTTCGCCAGCCATTCTTTTTTAGCTTCGCGTACTGCTGAATCGTACTCCTTCGTAGACCCCTTCGAGAGCCAAGAGGTAACAATAATGCGAAAACCGCGGTCTTTCAATTCAGCAATCAGCGGAACTAACTCCTCTGCATCATAAATGGGCTTTGCCGCACTATAAGGAGTAGCATCATAGGAGCGCAACTTTTCAAGCCATTCGGGAACGGAATATAAGTCCGCCAAAGTTCCATCTAAATCGAACACGATTGCCTTTCCCGCACACATCATACTAATTACCTCTTTCTATTGTTTAGTTATCCTCGTGATTGTATTATATCACACTTTGTCGCTCTTGTCAACCATTCTTTTTGCTTTTTCTGCAAGTTTCATATCTTCACGGAAGCTGTGAATAATCAGTTTTGCTTCTGCCATACAGATAAAGGAGGGATAGTTTTCGTCATTTGCGTTAACAGACGGAATAAAAATGAGAGTATCGGGCTTATTGTCATCGCAAACATTAGAATCAAAAGGCTCAGGGTTAGTCCCATCTACTTCATACCAATAAGATTTGAAGTTGTCAATGAAGGCATGGGCCGTCTTCGCGGAGGGGAAGATAATAGCATTAACTCTATCAGTGTTTAAGCCACTAACATAGCGGCTATCAAAGGCTTCAATAATATCTCCGATCCTACCATCGTCAAGAACAGTAATAATACCAGTATTATCTTGGCTAAACAGGAATTTAGCTTCAGAATTGAAGCACTCCTCATAATCATCGAACATTTCACCAGTATAGTCGTTCTGGTATTTAACAGTTTTAATAGTAGTCATATTTAGTCCCTTTCTTTGTTGATGTTTCGTCCTTCAGTGTCTTTATTATATCACGTTAGGCGGCATTTGTCAATAGCAAAATCAAGAAATTTTAGAAAAATAAGCTATATATGCGGTAAAAATAGATTTTTTTCTACTTTGGGCGCACTTATTGATTTGCTATTGTTTTATACCTCCTTAGTCATTATCAAAAAATATTCCAACCAAAAGGCCAATAGTCTGCTTTCGTTTTGAGGCAATTATTTTTATCAAAGTAATACTTCCCGGGCTTATTAAAATTACCTTCTGCAATAGTAGTAGAATAATAATCTTGGTCAATGTGCTTAAGCATCCAATTCAGAATATTTGCGTCAAAGGAATTTTCAATAGTGAAGTACCCACTCTCCTGATGGAGCATCAAATACTTTTCAATGTCATTCAAATCATTGCAAGGAAGCTCTTCATCCATCCAAGTGTAAAATTTAATCATTAGTCCCACTCCTTTTTATTCTTGAATTTCTGTCTGTTATATGCGGTTTTAGGTGTGAAACGTACGGGACGCAATACAGGCAACCTTACATGAGCTTTGCCGCATTTCTTTTTGCTATTATTCTTCATCCCGGTTTCCTCCTTACATTCAATATTATATCACACAAGGTTCAAATTTGTCAATGCCTTTTATTTCTTTTTTCTCAATAATATTAGCTCTAAGAGTCTCTTTCCATGGAGTTGTTTCTTTTACTAAATCAGCCAGCTCCCAAGCAGAATATTTGAAACTTTTTTCAACAATAGTCTTAATACATTCAAACAAATCATTATTGATATGAATATAATTTTTAGCTACTACGGGGTCATCAATATTAATAGGGGAGCCAATATAGCAACAAAAATCATTATACAAATCGCGGACAGATGCGCCAAAACGCCATGCTTCTATATCGTCTTCAAAAGCTGGTTTGTCAAATTTTTTAAGACTTGCCGCTTGAATATAATACAGGACTTGCTGCAATTTTAAGTTGGTAATTCCTTTGCCTTTTGCTTCATATAAACGAATTACAACCGAGGCAATTTGATGCGCTGTATAAGTCATTTTATTTCCTCCTTACGCATTCATTATACCACCACAAAGGAACTTTGTCAATACCTGTTTGAAAATTTTTTATGCAAGCGGATAAGCAAATGCTCCTATGCCATGCAGAACGACGAATCCCAACGCAACAAAAGCAAAAACCATAACAAAATTGCGCTTGGTCCCGTCCATGCTAAAAAGGGACGCAATACAAATGAGCGTTAAGACGGCGGCTGCCACACAAACAATCAAAAAGCCAATAGAAGAAAGAATAGTGAGGAACATAGTAGAAACTCCTTTCAAATTGCGGTCTAGTGGTTTTTGGCCGCCTTCAGTATCTATATTATATCACAGTCTAGTATCTTTGTCTATTGTCAGGGCGCACAAACATTTGTTTGTTTCAAGATTTTATTTTGGCGATTTGACTATTGATTTTCGTTTCAAAATGTGGTATAATAGACTGGGGTGCGCCTAAAACGGGAGTTAGTGGGCGCTAACAATAGCAACTCACTACAATACATCTAAACGCGGTTCATGAAATACTCGGAACTAAATCCTTTTTTTACATGCCGCTTTTTTATTTATTTATTTATTTGTTTACTTTTCTTTAGGAATGTAAAGAGTAACAACAATATTTGCGGCGGTGGCATTTCGGCGTTTGGCGGCTTTAATTGCTTCGATGGGAGACTCGTACCAACCGCGCATAACGACGGGCCGCGCAATTCCTTTTTCGTTTTTAATAGTGAAATAAATGTTGTATTTCTTTTCCATGCTAGAACCCCCAAACATTATTGATGATTGCATCCTTCTTGTTGTTGACGAAAATAATAAAAGCAGAAAGCTCGTCTTTATTGCCGAAGAGTTGCACATTTTTGCGAATCTGATTCGCGTTATAATCTTTGTACGAATATTCAACATGATAAACCATAATTAAAAATCGCGTGATAAAGTATGCGCGCCCCACTCTATATAGAAAGAGGTATTTGTTAATGTCCAATAGAAAGAAGATAATAGCTTCCACTATCAGTGTTTATACAAACCAGCTCAACAACGAAGTTCTCAGAGTTAAGATACCCCAAAATCACTTGCGGAATAGCCTCAGCTTCAATCTCAGCAAACCCCCATTCAACGTAATCAAGAGTGCCCTCCTCAATGATATCAGGAGCGACAGGAGACCAAACGAAACGTTTCCCACTCTTACTCCCTGCCTTCTGAATCAGACGGTCAAGGCCGCTCATAATAGAGGACAAATTCTCCAGAAAAGTTTCATATGCTTCAAAAGCCATAATTAATCCTCCCCTCTTTATCATTAAACCAAGACTTTTCTTCGATAATATCGTGAATCACCGAAGGAAGAATATAACAGCGAATAGTTACATCAGCAGAGCGAATGTTTGACATAAGAGTGACTGCATCTACGTCTATTTCGAGCTCCTGAAATGCCTCTCTGCACAGGTCAAGATTCGTCATGACTGCGGTAATGGCGTCTTCCTCGTCGCTGTAGTAGTATGCGTAAGACCCGTTACCAGTCACTCCCGATGCCCAAAACGCATCAGTAAGCCGCCACTCATAATCAGTCGCATCTTCGTCCTTGCGCGGCAAAAGTTTGTCATCCTCCTCGATTGCCTTCAGAACATCTTCTTTGACCGCATCATAATAATCATATTTTTCCATGCTATGTTACCTCTTTCCTATTGTTTCTCTCTGTTTCTATATATATTATATCATAAAATAGATTTTTTGTCAATAAGGAATTTTTTGCTTTGTCAAATGGCGTGATATGGTATGCGCCCCCACCTTCTCCTTAAAGGCAATCAGAATCGTTATAGAGCTCAGGGTCGCCATTAGCGCGGGCTTCCTCCTCTGCCGTCATGGCTTCCTCTGCGTCCAGATAATCAATCTGCGCGTCGATGCGGTCAAGCAGATTTTCGCACATATTGAAGGCTTCCTCATCGTCCATGGTATCGAAAGCGCAGGCCAGACGATCGACCACACTCTTCATTGCGTACAGCTCCTCCATGGTCAGAGTATTCAGTTCTTCAACGAAAGTCTTGTAGTTCATCATAGTTAGTACCTCTTTTTCTTGTCTTGGTGGATTTCCTATCCACGCTCTTATTATAACTCCAAGTGGTTATTCTGTCAAGCACTTTTTTATCTTTTTGTTTTTTATCTTTTGCTTGACCTCTTGTTGTTCCCTCCTTGCATTATCATTATACCACCACGCGGCAATTCTGTCAAGTCAAATATTTTTCCTCTTTTGCCGCGCCTTTTGTACAATGCGCCAAGAGTTAGTGTAGACTAATTTAATGGGTTCTCTCCCTCCTGCGCCCTCTCCTTGCCGCCCTTCTGATATTAGTATAGCACAAAATGGAGCGAATGTCAATAGCAAAATGCAAAAAGAAAAGGGGCTTTACAGCCCCATCATATAATCTTCATAGGCTTCAGCTTCCGCCTGCGCCTCCTCAAACATTGCATCCTCCTTAGCCGCTTCCCAATATGCGGCCTTTGCGAAACGCCGACCAAAAGGATAAGTAATATCGAGCGCCATTACTTTCTGATTTGCCATGCTGAAGTGTTTCATAATATTATCTCCTTTGCTCTTGTGTGTGTTTTTCTTGTCTCTGTATACATTATAACTCCGCGGCAAGTATTTGTCAATAGGAAAAAAGAAAATTCTAGGGGTTGACTTTTCCCTCGCCGCATGGTATAATAAAAGCGTAGAAAGCAAACAGCCCTAAAATAATAGGAGGAAATAAAGACGAAGGCTATCGGCTATAAGAGCATCAGCAACGTGTTTGGTATTGCGGTTTATGAAGTGAATGATGAAATGGCGGTTGCGGCTTTCGTCCAGATGGATAAAGCAGACGCGCCCCGGCGGCACAAAATCTATTATAATAAGGATGGGAACGCCTACTTTAATCTCCATGGTTGCCGTCACTATCTGAAAGACTTCATGCGCATTTAAGAAGGGTGAAACCCCTTCTTTTTTCATTTTACCTATTGACTTCTCTTTTGCCGTGTGGTATAATATAACCAGAAAGAGAGAAACACTTAGAAGAAAAAGGAAGAGGTAGAATTATGAAAAAGCTGAAAAAACTCATTATTGTTCGGTTCTCTATTGGAAAGGAAGAAGGCTGGTACCAGGAGTGCGAAGAGAAAGAATTTAACGAAGTTTTTCATGGGAGCATGGATGAGCTTATTAAGTATCATGAAGCGGCTGGCCATGAAGTGAAAAATATCGAAATTCAAAAATGTTATCCTTCCATCCACGAAATGAACGAGGGCTGAAAAGCCCTTGTTTTTATATCCATTAGTTAGTTAGCTTAAACTAACCGCACCTTACAATAGCGAAAGAATTAGTTCTTTAATTATTCATCCCGGCGGGCCAAAAAACTAGTGTTCATGCGGCTTTTCGGGATTTAGTTACTTATCTAATTTGTACGCATTTCAAAAATAAAAGTAGTTAGTTAGTCATGACTAACCAGCGCCGGGCCGCAACTATGATTATCTAAAATATAACAAAATAAGCCGCATTTCAGGAAGCGGCTTAACTTAATTAAGAACAACTTTTTGACGCATTTTTACACCAGTTAGTACGCGCTAACTAAGGCTCGGCTAAACTCTTTCGAGTTCAGCTTTCATTTCAATCATCGTTTAATGACGACTGCAAGAAGGTGCATAACTAGACCAGTTCACTTGAACCGCTTGTATCATCATGCGCGGATTCAGATAAAAATCCTGCTTTGGCCGCATTGATTAGTTCGCTTAAACTAACTGATGATAACAATATATCTAATGCACCATACTCCTTGGGAGTTAAACGCATCAAATAATCGTCCTTTCTTTATTCTTTATTCTATTGTTACATCTTTATTATAGCAAATATTTTTATAAAAAGCAAGGCGGCAAGAAGTTTGTGCACTTCAAGATAGATTTTTTCTTACCCCTAAAGGGACACAAAGTGCACATTTTATCTAAACAGAAAAATGTACCAAAATCTATTCCTTAGAGGTAGAAGTCAGTACATTTTTCTTTATCATAATTCATTTATTTTTGTTAGGCCTTTCCGCAATGCTTCAATATCTTTTTTAATATCAACAAGCATGATTCCTCTTTTTAAATTATATTCTGTAGTTCTAACAATAATATAACCAGTTTCTTTCTTAAAAATATCAATAATGTTTTTGAATTTAGATTTATACTTTTCTATTAGAGCAGAATAAACATCTGTACCATTAACTTGATTTAAATCAACAACTTCAGGTAACCCAAATAAATCTAACAAATAATTAGAAAAATCTAACATCTATTCTTCTGATTGCGGAAAGAAGTAATTCTTTAAGCATTTATTGAATAGCTTTATTTCATCTGCACTTAAAGCTCTATATTCATTCTTTCCCTCTAACTTAATAGCCCAAACATAATTCTTTACTCCATAGATTCCTTCTGTTATCTCTATTAGCTCCTTAAAAGTATATTCCTTTTTGGGATTAATAGTTGTACCAAAATATTTGTCTGCTATTCTCTTTACTTTTGTAATGATAGACCTATCAGACAATAGTCCATAATCTTTTGAATATATTTCTTTTAATACGGACGCCATACCAGAAAAAGAATTCATTCTATAGTTTGTTTCATCTCTTTCCTCTATATTAAGCTATTCTTGTTTCTCTGCATCTGATAATCTATCATATAAATAAGACAATATTCTATAAGCATCAATCTAATACTTTTCGTACGTTGAGAATATTACTTCATCAATTACTATTTTCTTTCCCTCTAAATGATAATCACAAAAAGAATTAAATAGCTAGAGTCTTTTTTCCTTAGTATGTTTGATTGTACTATATGAAATATTAAAAAATACAGCTAAATCTTTTAAAGTTAATTTATCGCCTTTTCTTATTTCCATTTATTTTTCCTCCATATCTTTTATCAAAGGTGCGTTGTCACATTTTGCTTCATCCCTTGCCCCGTCTTGTTGCTATTATTCTGAAGCAAAATGTGACAAATAAGAACTTTGTTAGGTTTATTAAAGTTATAAAGAACTATAAGAGTTAGCAAGTCTAACAAAGTTCTTTGTCTATAGTTTTTTGTTGAGTCAGAAAAAGGTGCTGTTTTACTTCATCTCTTATAGTGTCATTTCTCTTCTAATGAAGTAAAACAGCACCTTTTTCTGCTCTATCATTTTAGAATATTGTCACATTTTGCTTCGTTATTTTTTCTGGTTAGATTTGGGTATTGATTGTTAATCCTTTTATACTATGATAAACCTAGCAAACAATACCCAAATCTGATTCATTACATTTTACTAAAATTGTACTTTTTTGCTTTTTAGTTCTCTTTCACTTATATATAAAAACACCATAAATCCTCTTAAATAAAAGCGCCCAAAGTCATCTAAGGAATCTTTGGATTGCGTCTAAATTGCAGAATAGGCTAAGGCCGCACATCCTTTAACATTACGTACTCTTTGCTCTTGTGGCGAACGAGCGGTAGCGAGTGAGCTAGCGAATGCGAGTGGTTTACCACGAGCATGAGCGAATATGCCTAGTCTTAAGTATAATAAAAAGGCCAAGCCTTAAGCCTGACCATACTTCTGCATTAACTCTAGCAATACTTTACTTAGTTTTTCTCTTGTGATAATTGCGTCCCTGGTTTCTATAAGCGCCTGGCCGCAATACACTAACACTTTATATCCGTCTATACTATTCTCTATCCAGATGCTAATAGAACTATTATTTAATTTATATTTCTTTACACTAACCCATGTATCATTACTTAAGTCGTAATTAGTACCTTCTATAAACAATAGATAATTATGAGTATTATTAGTATTAGTCATATTATGGTTAATCATATATATACCTCCTATATACTTACTTATTATACTATATCTTTTATCTATTGTCAAGAGATATGAAAGTATTTCATTTATCGATAAGTTATGTGAATTTACTTCATCATATGATTTAGTTATTTATTGAAATGAAGTTAGTGCAAGCTAACTAACTATTGTTAAGTCGGGCGGCTTTGTCTGTTAGCCGCCCGCTGAGCATGACTGACTACGGTAATGTACCGGGGGAGTATTTCGGGAAAAAAATAATTTAATTTAGTGAAAAGGGTTTTATCACGACAACTTCCTCACAGAATTAAGTTTTGAAATCTAAAATCGGACAGAATTAAAATCTGAAATCTAAAATCATTAATTATTTGTTTCTTCTTTTCCGCGCCAATTAATAGTCAATTTATAAGTATCATAGCAGACAGATTCCCAATTATTTTTTGTAATAGAAACACAATACCCATTATTATTTAATACTTGTATAATAGCATCTATTTGAAATTTATTATACTCTTTCCCATTAAAATTAATAACAACAATATCATCACCTTTTTCCGCGGCCTTGTAGATTGTATCTTCTATTTTTTTATATCCTTCAGGCGGTACTGTGCTTAATTTTTCTTTATTCTTTTTAGTTATTTCATATGCAACTGATGCGTTCAAAAAATCAATCATGCGCCAGGGCTCGTCTCAGCATCGTTAAGATGAGCCTCTCCACCTCCTTGTGTTTAGTTAAATTAGAAATTATGTGGTCCAGCCTCCTTCATTGTTAATATGCAATTTGCCGCTGCTTAAATGAGCTTTGGCATATTTCTTATTCTTTATTATTATAACATAACTTTTTAAAATCATCTATCTTAGCCGCTTGTATTGCGTAAAATTTTATGCTATACTAAATTTAAGAAGTAAAGGAGGTGATATGTATTAAATTAGATTACTCTTTAAAAACGCCGCAAGAGCGGCTCGCCTTAGTTCAAAAGATATGCGCCTAGGCCCGTCCAGAAGATCTATCACCTTAGTATCTTGAGCAAATGACGGACTACCTAGTTTTTCCCATTGAGCGCGAAGAGCGCAAAAAGAAAGAAATTTTAACTGAAAATAGAATGGTCACAATTAACAAGAGAGAAACATCTTATTAGGGATTGGCGGAAAAATTTGAGGGCGGCGAGGACGAACTTTATAATTTGTTCTCTAACTTAGGAAAAACAACTATATTTGAACCAAAAAACAAAAAAATAACGGAACGAGATATAGAAGAAGTTCCTGGTTTAAAAGAGTTGCGGCAAGAGATAGAAAAAATAGAAGCGCAAGTAAAATCTGCCTCTGGCCGCAAAAAATATCTCTTAAAAAAGTAGTTAATATAGATGCGGCAAGACCAGTACATTTTAAAGAATGAGTATCGTTAGCCTCTTGTTACGAATAATATGACCAGTAATAATAATAACTTAATCAGTTATAAGAATTTGGCCGCAGATGAAGATAATAGCATCATAGTAAATGAAGTAACTGGTGAAGTAACAAGTACCAGTCCAATATCCTTATATAATGCTAAACATATTTCTGCGCTATTGTGCAATTATTCAAAAATTAAGCAAGAGTGCAAAGATGATTTTATGAGTGATGCGTATTATATAATAAAAAACTTAGACAATTTAGTAAACAATGTATTAAAACCCTCTTATCCTTTGCTGTTTGATATATTAGTATATAAGATTAAAGGAATGTCTAATTAGGAAATTTAGTCCGCAATAAAACAAAGATATAATATAAAATATTCACTTGAACATATTTCCTTCTTATGGCGGAACAAAATTCCTAAATTGTTAGCGCAAAAGAATCAAGAGCAATACCTCTTATGGTACTATACTTATAAAGCACCAGAGAGGGCGGTTTGGAAGACTTGCAGCAAATGCGGCAAGAAGAAATTAGCTAACAATGTTTTCTTTTCTCGTAACACAGATAGTAAAGATGGATGGTATAGTATTTGTAAAGAATGCAGAAACAAAAGGAAGTGATATATTAGTATGCCAGTTGAATTAGAGCGGAAAAAATGTAAAAAATGCGGAAAAACATTAAAAATTAGTTCTTTCTACAGAAAAAGAGATGGAGAGTATTTAGATTTATGTAAAGCGTGCTATACAATGCACATGGACTGCTTTGAGCCAGAAACTTTTCTATGGGCGCTTGAAGAATGCGATATTCCTTATATACCTTCTAAATGGAACTCTGTAAGAGATAAATATTTTGACCGCGACCCAGATAATATTAACGTAACGGCTATATTTGGTAGATATTTGTCTGTCATGTGCTTAAATTAGTGGAAAAAATATGGATGGGCTGATACAGAAAGGCTCCAAGAGGAACTAAATGATAAGTACGACGCTCAGGAAGCGGCAGAGCGCAAATAGCGTGAAGAAGAATTGAGAATGCAGAAAGAAGCAGGCGAAATCTCTGATGCGCAATACTAGACTTATATGAGTACAGAGACTCAATACTAGGAATATTAGACGCGTCCGCCCGCATCACAAGAGGAAGCAATAGGCGCAGACAATTATTATAAAGAAGAAGATTTTCTTGATTTAGATGAATTACCTGACCCGGCCGCAGGACTAACAAAAAAAGACCAAATATGGCTGGTAATGAAATGGGGTAATATGTATAAACCAGATGAGTTACTTTCATTAGAGAAAAAATACAATGAAATGATACGAGATTTTGACGTTAGTGAAAGTGATACAGAGTCTACTCTCATCCTATTGTGCAAGACCTATTTGAAAATGAACCAAGCCATTGACGCAAATGATACTGAATCATATAAAAAATATGCTAGTGTATATGACTCTTTGCGGAAATCAGCAAAATTTACTGCCGCGCAAAAGAAAGAGCAAGAAAAAGACTTTATAGACTGCGTTGGTAATCTTGTTCTCTATTGTGAAAAAACAAAAGGGAAAATACCTAGATACGATACATCTATTGATTATGACGTATTTGATAAAGTAATTAAGGATTTAAAGAGCTATAATAAGTCTTTAATATATGAAGATAAGTCATTAGCGCGGCAAATAGAAGATTATCTGAAAAAGTTGGATATACAGCAAAAGAGAAAAGCCGCGGAAAAGGAAGCACAAGAAAAAGGCATTAGAGCAAAAGACCTTCCTGTTACTGATGAAGAAAGAGCTTATTAGAGTGAGCTATTGTCAAAACAAAGAGAAAATGACGAAAAGGTTTATAAAGGAGAGATTTGATATATGACTTTACAAGAGCTAATGAACCTCTCTAAAGAAAAATCTGTTTCCTCGTAGTTTGCGATAACTGAAGAAAGAATAAATGCTTAGATAGATAATATAAGAAAATTAATCGCTTTCTTTAGAGAGTATCCTGATATATTTATAGATTTTATTAAAGGCCCTGATAGCAAATTTAAACTATATAATTATTAGCGAATTATATTAAGGGCGGCAATGCGACACAGGTATGTTTATATGACTTTGCCGCGCGGTTCATCTAAATCATTTTTGTCAATGCTAATACTAATGTTACGTTGCATTTTGTATCCTGGGTCGGAGATGTTCGTTACGACCGGCGGTGAGACGACTTGCCGCATAATAATAGCGGAATTAAGCTGGAACCCTGAAATGGGAATCAGAACCGAAGGCTGCAATATTGCGGTCAGGGGCAACGCATAGAAGGTGAAAAGATATAATCCTTCCACGAGGCCGCTACTCTTTTTCTATTGTTTAGAGAAAGATGAAAAGATATGCTGAGCTATTACAAATAGAAAGTAATAGAACTAAAGGATAAAAAGCCTTTAGGATAACAATATTGAAGGAACAGGCCGCATCAATTACAATATCGAAAATTGAGCAGTTATGTAGTTTAATTCCTGCTCTTGATAATGAGCTAAATAGAGAGCGCGGCCAGACGCGAAATTCTACTAAAGATGTTAAATACATATTTAAGAATGGTTCGACTATTGATGTTTTGAGCGCAACCGAAAAGACTAGAGGCTAGCGCCGAACGGGCGGTTTGATGGAAGAATGCGTGCTCATAGACTAGACCGCGCTAAATGAAATAATAATCCCCACAACTGTTATTGACCGACAACTTGCGGACGGGACGCGTTACCCTGATGAAGTAATTAACAAATCTCAGATTTTCATTAATTTTTTGGTCAAAGTTTACTAATTTTTATGAATATATCCTTATATATAATATAAAGAGAAATATTATACAGTAAAGGAGATAAATAATGAAATATTATATTTATAAAATAGAAAATTTAATAAATCATAAAGTTTATATTGGTTTAACTAATAATATAGAGAGAAGAAGAAATAGACATTTTTCAGATTTAAGACATAATAGACATGATAATCATTTTTTACAAAAAGAGTTTAATATATATGGTGAAGAAAATTTTTCTTTCTCTGTTATCTTTGAAAATGATATTACAGAAAAAGAAATAGGGGATAAAGAAAAATATTATATTAAACAATATGATAGTTATAAAAATGGATATAATCAAAATGAAGGAGGCAATTTTGGTGCGTCAAATGGAGGGAGTCATTTGATAGAAAAAGACATATTTGAAATTCTTGCAGCTATTGAATTTGCTCCAAGCCGCCCTGGTGAAATTCTTTCTTAGATTTTTGGAGTAACAAAAACAACTATTAGCAGAATTAGGAAGAGTGTAAATCATATCTATTATATTGAAGAATATAATAATAAAACGTAGGAAGAAAAAAAATAGATATATCAAGAATTTTGTAAAAGGACTAATTTTGAATAGAAAGTTCTATCTTCTACGAAGTTAAGAACAAAAAGAAGAATAAAAGATGAAGATGTTTATTTAATTTTATGTAATTTTGAAAAGAGAATAGTTTCTTTAAATACTCTAATGAAATACTTAAATGTAAGTAGTAGTAATACTCTTTATAGTATAAGAAAAGGAGAAAGCTATAAAGATTGTGCAGAACAGTATAAATTATTTACTGACGACCAAAAACAAAAGTTAGTGACCTTACTTAGAAATTTGTAAGTGAAAACCCCTTGAATTGCTGGAAAATCTTTTAAAATAGACAATCAGCAGCCAAGCCTCGAAAAAGAGGAAGGTTCAACGACTATCCTGAAAAGGAGTACATTGTAAGCGATTGACAATGGAAGCAGGGGGCACCCAAATAAGGGTGGTGATATAGTCTAATCTCATATGTGAATATGAGCTGCCGTAAGGCGCGTATTAAGTAGCGATTAATACGGAATATAAATGAACGACCGCAGGCTACCGGAACTCGTTTGCGTATAAGAAGTTGATTGAACTTTTAGTACAGTCTATACTAAAGCCAGATGAGGTAATGATTCTTGGCGGTACGTATCAGATTCCTGTTGTTGAGGGGTTGCAAGATGAGAACTGGTTGGATTAGTTAAAACTGCAAGATACATTCAACGAAGATTCGTTTGAACGAGAGTATAAAATAACATTGTACTCTATAAATACAATGAATTGCTGGAAAATCCTTAGAGCTTTTCTTACTACAGCACAAATATGAAATATGGTTAATTGCGACAGTGAAAAAAAGGAAAGATTGGACAATCAGCAGCCGAGTCTCGAATAGAGAAAGGTTCAACGACTATCCAAAAGGAGTACACTGTAAACTGTTGACAGTGGAAGTATTGTACATAGAAGATATAGTCTAATCTCATGTGAAAGCATGAGCAGCGAAAGCGCGTATGAAGTAGTGAATCATGCGGAATATAAATGATGAGCAAGTGGACTGGAGATGCCGATGGCGCATTCTACTCCTCTGAAAAATTTGACCAAGGCCGCGTTCTTAATTTACCAGAGTACGAATATAATAAACATCTATCTAAGTCCTCTTATTACGTTATTGGTGTCGATGTGGGAAGAATTGGGTTAATAGTTAGCTCAATTAAAATCTCTTTAATTGCTGGGAAGTCCTAACATCAAAGATGAGGGTAATCAGCAGCCAAGCTCTGAAAAAGAGAAGGTTCAACGACTATCCTGAAAAGGAGTAGATTTAAGTGAATCGAAAAGGGAGATTTCTGAAAAGAAAAAGATATAGTCTAATCTCATATGAAAGTATGAGCAGTTCATAAGAGAACGCACATAGATTAACGACCTATGTGGAATGCAAATGGTACGACTGAGGCTTGCGTCTTCAAAGTCACTCCTCTAGCTCAGGGCGGCACGGTGAAGAGTCTAGTAAACATATATACTTATAAAGCGGAACATTTTGAAACACAAGCTATTAATTTAAAGCGGCTATTCTTTTAGTATCGCGCTCGGACCATCGCTTTGGATGCGAATGGCCTGGGGGTGGGACTAGTTGATTTTATGGTAAAACCGCAAACAGACCCCGAAACAGGCGAGGTATTTCCTTCTTTTGGCGTCTTAAATGATGATGATGGACTTTACCGAAAATATAAAACGATTGACACCGTTGCCGATGCAATGTATTTAATTAAAGCTAATGCGCCGATTAACACGGAAGCTTACTCTTATGCTCAAGTCCAAATGGCGAGTGGACGCATTAAATTTTTAATAGACGAGGCCGCGGCAAAAGTAAAATTAATGTCAACGCGGCATGGTCAAAATATGAACGCAGATGAAAGAAATGAATATTTAAAGCCTTTCGTTCAAACTTCCATACTTAGAGAGCAAATTTTGAATCTAGTACAATCTAATGAAGGAGTTAATATTATCTTAAAGCAGTCTTCAAGAGGAATACCTAAAGATAAATTCTCTGCGTTCATCTATGGATTGTATTATATAAAGAAGGAAGAAGAAAGGAAGAAAAAGCGTTCTAACTTTGATATTTCTGATTTGCTATTGTTTAATTAAAAATTTTTGGGCAAAAGAGATAAAGGAATATTATGAATAAATTAATTATAATAAAGGATTTGATGATTCAATCAAGGAGGTGATTAATTGAATGAGGTCTAGTAGAGGAGAAATTAAAATAGAAGAAATTCTGCAAGCCGCAGGATTAGATTTTCAAGAGGAATACAGTTTTCCAGATTTAACAACTAATACAGGAAGACCTCTTCGATAGCCGATTTGATTTTGCAGTATTTGATGATTGCGGCAAGTTAGATTTTTTAATTGAATTTTAGGGGATTTAGCATTATCAGCCGAAAGATAAGTTTGGTGGAGTTGCTGGTTTGCGGAAATAGCAGTATAATGATATGTAGAAACGCATCTACTGTAAGAAACACGGAATTCCGCTTGTCTTAATTCCATACTACGATTAGAATCGCGTTAATTATGATTACATAATGAAAGCCGCGGGGTATTGCTAAATATTAAGATATTAGAAAGGAGGGAATGACTTATTAAAAATAGGATGGACGAGATAAAGAAAAAAGGATTCGATATGACACCAGATTCCTTTTAGTATTAGTCTCAAGATTTTAGTAAAATTAGAATCGGATAGAAAAACGTCGAGGATGCAATACTGAATCTTAGTGACTTTAAGCGTACTGATTCAAGACTAGGAGATAAAACAACTATATTGAATGCCATAAAAAATAATGATTAGCGGCTAATGAGAGAAATATCTAGCTTTTTTTATAGAACGAGTGGTATTTATAATCGGTTATGCAGGTATATGGCTTATATGTACAGATATGATTGGATGATAACTCCTTATATTAATTCAGAATCAATTAAAGAAGAAAAAATCCTTGATGGTTTTAACAAAGCACTAGCTTATTTGGATAATTTTTGTGTAAAGAAATTTTTAGGAGAAGTTGCATTAAAGGTTATCAAGAATGGTTCTTATTATGGTTACGTCATTAAATATTAGGATAGAGCTATTGTTTAGGAACTACCACCTAATTATTCGCGGTCAAGATTTGTTGCAGCGAATGGAACTCCTTTGATAGAATTCAACATGAGATTTTTTGATGAAACATTTAGAGATACAAATTAGAGAATAAAAATGATTAATGCTTTTCCTGAAGAATTTAGAAAAGGATATATATTATATAAAAAAGGTTAGTTACCTCCTCAGTTTGCAGGAGATATATCTGGATGGTACTTGCTTGATTCTAATAATACTATAAAATTTAATTTAAATAATGAAGATTATCCTCCTTTTATTGCAGTTATTCCAAAAATTATTGACTTAGATAACGCTCAAGGGCTAGACCGCAAAAAGATGCAATAGTAGCTACTGAAATTAATTATTCAAAAGATGCCAATAGATAAAAATGGAGATTTAATATTTGATGTGGATGAAGCTAGATAGTTGCACTTGAATGCAAAATAGATGTTAGCTTAGACTATTGGATTAGATGTATTGACTACTTTTGCGGATATTTCGGTTGAGGACTTAGCTGATAATGTCACTACAACTTCAGCTGATGAACTAGAAAAGGTTGAGAGAACAGTTTATAACGAAGCTGGTGTTTCGCAAATGCAATTTAATACAGATGGCAACATAGCTCTTGAAAAATCTACTTTAAATGACGAAGCTGCTTTGTATAATTTAATTCAATAGTTTGAAAACTTCTTAAATTATTTATTAGAACCTTTTAATAAGAATCCTAAAAAGATTTATTATAAGGCATCTATACTAGGTACGACTATTTATAATTATAAAGAGTTATCTAAATTATATAAAGAATAGACGCAAATGGGCTATTCAAAAATATTACCATAGTTAGCTCTTGGACAATCATAGAGTTCAATATTAGCGAATGCTTATTTCGAGAACACTATATTAGACTTGGTTCATGTTTTTATCCCTCCAATGACGTCTAATACTATGAATGCAGAGAGTTTAAGTTAGGTGAGTGGAAAAGAAAGCGGTCGGCCAGAAAAAGAAAATGATTAGAAATCTGAAAAAACTATTTAGAATAAAGAATCTGCAAGTTAAAGGAGAGTGAAATAAAGATGGTACATCAGTCAGTATCAGTCATAAAAGAACCAGAGTTTATCAATCTTTCTCCTAACGATATAAATCCATTGGTCTCTAACTGTTAGATAAAAGTTCTATATGTAGGAGAAAATAGAAATAGAAGCTACATCTCTAAGGAAGTTGCTGAAGATATGGCGAAATCTCTTAGAGGAACTCCTATTGTTGGATACTATGTAGAAGATAAGAAAGACTTCGGCGATCATGGGGAGCAATTAGTTATAGATGGAGAAGGATTTCATTTTAATACATTGACTAAACCTTATGGGTTTGTTGCGCCTGATGCAAAGGTATGGTTCTAGGACTTTGAAGACATGGATGAGCGCGGAATAAAAACTGTTAGAACCTATTTAGTTACAGATGGCTATTTATGGACAGGACAATTTGAAGAATGTCGTAGTTTATTAACGAATGCAAAAAGCCAATCAATGGAGCTAGATAGTGAAACTTTAAATGGCGAATGGTCAAATGCGGTTAATAATAATTATGAACTTTTTATTATTAATGACGCAATATTTTCAAAGTTATGTATTTTAGGTGACGATGTAGAGCCTTGCTTTGAAGGAGCTAGCATTGCGCCTAAAGCATATAATTTAGATTTTCAAAAGACTTTATTCTCTATGGTGAAAGATTTACAAGAGATAAAGTCAGAAGGGAGAGCAAATAGTATGAACACTGAAATTAATGAAAACAATGATTTAAATGCTGCGGCAAGTGCAGCAGAATCTGCTGCCGCAACTACTTTTACTGAAAACACTGAAAAAATCGAAAATAATCAAGAAAATTTGGGCAAAGCTAATCAAGAGGAATCGCCTAAAAATGAAAATACAATAACAGCGGAACAATTTTCTTTGTTAAGCCAAGAGTATGAAGATTTAAAGAATAAGAATGCGGAACTGCAAGAAAAATATTCTAAGTTAGAGCAAGACTATTCTGAGCTTTTGACTTTTAAGAAGAATGTTGAAAACGAAAAGAAAGACGAACTAATTAAGAGTTTTTATATGCTTTCTAATGAAGATAAGAAAGACGTTATGGAGAATAAAGAGAAGTATTCTCTAGATGAAATAGAAGCAAAACTTTCTGTTGTTTGCTTTAGAAAGAAAATTAATTTCGCCTCTGAGAAGGAAGAGGCCGAAGGAGAGCCAGCCGCGCCCGTTACTTACTCACTACAGGACGAGACTGAAGATGTTCCAGCTTGGTTAAATTCTATCAGAGACGCACATAATAAAAATAAGTGATTAAATACGAAAGGATGACATACTAGTATGAAGAGAGTTGGATTCGGGCAAGTAGAAGCTAATCACTTGTCTGCACAGAGAACTGGTCAAATTTATGCACAGCTTCCAGCTAAGAATGATATTAATTTACTGGAAAATGGTCAGTTCGTTAAATATAATTATGCTGATGGAGTTGTTGACTTCGAAGGCGAAGGCGAGTGGATGCTCGTTTATAACGAAGTTAAGTTATACGATGCGCCCTGGAGAGAGTCTTATAAAGATTTTGCTATGATTAAGGATAATTATACTCCAGGTAGCGATTCTATTACCCATGATGGACTTGGTCCTTTTAAGGGTCAAATGACTCCTCGCTTATTCAAGACTAATATTGGCGATATTTTTACGACTAACTGCTTAGAAAAAGCTAATACAAGCGGCAAGGCAGAAGTTACTTTAACAGATTTAACTGTTGGTGATGTAGTTGCTCCTACCAAAACAAATGGTTACTTAAAAAAGAGCGACAGTGGTACTACTACAGATGACACCGTTATGAAGTGGCAGGTAGTTAAACTCACCACAATGCCAGACGGCCAGGCCGCAGTCAAATTAATGAGAATACTGTAATTGGGGAAAGGAGGAAAATTTGATTATGGCTTTAAATAAGAAAGATTTAATTACCCTAGGTAAAATGGCTGCTAATGCAGATTCTTCTTCTCCTGTTGCTTATTCTTTTGGTGAAGAGAAATATAGTTATGAAGATTTAAATAATGCTTTTAGAGCACAATTAAAAGAGATTGCTGGGACACCTGCTCTGTATAGAGAAAATAAAAATCTTGTATTTGAATTAATGGAAGAAATTATTGATGATGTTCTTCCTAAGAAAGTTTTAGATCAATACAGTCAGTTTGCGGAAATTAAGACTTATGCTCAGGGAGACCGGCCTGTATTTACTCAGAGAATTACAGCTGCGGCTCGGAGACGTGCAAAGCAATTCATTACTAAAGTTGGTTTAGCTGGTAAGTACGAGGTCTTCAAGCTGGATGGACGGAGCTATGAAGTTCCTACTAGCGCATTCGGTGGAGCTGCCCAGATTAGTATTGAAGAATATCTGGATGGCCGCATCGACATGGCAGACGTACTAGATATTGTGATGGAAGGTCTAGATGAGGCTATTTATCTTGAGATTGAGCGTGCTTTAGTTGCGGCAGTAACCGATTTACCCGCTGCAAATCAAACTGTTCAAACCTCTTTTGATGAAGACGAAATGGATAAGTTAATTTCCATTGCTGATTCTTATGGTCAGTCTACTATTTACTGCACATACGAGTTCGCCGCCACAATGGTTCCTTCTGAAGGCTGGATTTCTGATAATATGAAAGACCAAAAGTGGAATAACGGATACCTAGCTAATTATAAGGGCCACAGAGTGATTGTTTTACCTCAATCCTACGAGGATGAGACCAATGCTAAGAAAGTTATTGACCCGTCTTATGCTTGGATTATTCCTACTGGCGCGGAAAAACCAGTTAAAGTTGCTTTTGAAGGTCAGACTATGGTGCGTGAATTTGAGAACCACGATTGGTCAAGAGAATTTCAAATTTATAAAAAGGTTGGCGTTGGCGCTATTTTCACCAACAATATTTGCGTCTATCAGAATACCTCTTTAACTAGATAATTTTATTGAGTGAGAGGAAAATTATTTCCTCTCCTTTTTTATAATACGGAGATAAAAGGAGTAAATAATTTATATGATTGAAAATAACGAAGTTATTAAAGTAAAAAATCGCGGAGCTTGTTCTGCTGGTTATAAGATTCCAGAGGATAGAATTGTTAGGAAGTTTGCGCCAAATGAGGAAAAAGAAATAACGATGGGCGAATTGAGAAAGCTTTCTTTCCAGCCTGGTGGGCAGTATTTGATTGAAAATTGCTTAATTATTGAAAATGAGCACGCAGTAAAAGAATTAATGCACCAAGTGGAGCCAGAATATTTTTATACAGACAAAGAAGTACAAGCAATACTTGAAAGAGGAACAATGTCTCAGTTTTTAGATTGTTTAGATTTCGCGCCGCAAGGAGTAATTGATATAATCAAAAAAGTAGCTGTTCAAATTAAATTAAATGATGTTGCTAAAAGACAAGCGATTAAAGACAAAACTGGCTTTGATGTAACAAAAGCAATCGAAATTAGCGAAGAGACTGAAGTGTTCGAAGATGCTATTCCAAGTGGTAGACGCACTGCCGCACCAGATTTTTCAACGACAGAGACTAAGCCAGAAAAGAAAAGACGTGAACCTATTTTGGCTAATTATGAAGTGATTATTAAGGAGTGATGAAAGATGGCCACTACACCATTTTCACTCATTTATGATTTATTTTTATCTAAGATAACAGATGACCTTTATTTAGAATTAACAGAATTAGATACTTATCGCCTTTTATAGGATTTGCTCTTGTCCGCAATACCAAAATTTGAATTCCCAAGAAAACCGCTAGACGATTATAATTTGCAAGATGTAATTGATGTAGGCACTTATAATGGTGTAGAAAGTAATTCTGAGGACTGGGAATTGCTTATATATGGGCAAGGACAATTTAATGTTTTATTAACAGACGAAGAAATGAATATATTAGCTACTTACATGATAGTTGAATGGATTGGCTAGTAGTTAGCTAGTATAGAAAATACGCGAATGAAGTATTCAGGGTGAAGAATCTCGCCCCGTATATAAGAAATTATATAATGAAAATTTTAGTAAAAAACTGGAACCCTGAGATGGGAATCAGAGCGGAAGTTAGATTTTAAAAGATTTAACACGCGCAGAGCATAGGATTATTAAACAATAAAGAATTTTTATTGAAATATAAATCCCACGAGACTAAAACATCTGAAAAGATGAAAAGATATGCCGAACTTACAAGAAAAAGAATTGTAAGAAGTAAAGATAAAAAACTTTACGATAACATATTTGAGGATTTTAAATTCACAAGCTAGGCCAATCATATGTAGAAACTAGTTACAGTTAAAAAAGAGTATGAGCGCGAAGGCTTTCATCTCCAAAGACTGTATAAACGCAGAGCGAAAGATAAAGATGGAATACCTCGTTCTACTTTCGGCGTAATTATGTACGGAGACCATTGGGCATGAGAGAGTTGTATGTTGAAAAAGATATAATTATAAATATGCTAAAGAAAAGACTTAATCTTATTTATAAATTATTACCGACAAGAGAAGAAAAATCTGATTGGGGTAAATTACTTTCTACTATTGTTGAAGAATTATCTGGATTATATATAATGTTTAATTCAGAAGAATTAAAGTATAATTTATTTATTATTATATGTAAATTAGAAGGGCTTAATTCATTAGCCGAGCCAGATGATTTTTTTGATTATCGCCGCATAATATTTGAAGTTCTTAACTTAACTCAATAGTTAATAGATTTAGTTGACGAGAAATGTCAGGACTAGATTCCCTTAAAACTAGAATGAGTTATTATGGCGGAAGTAATCAAGAGATAAGAATGTAGAAAGATAAATTAAGGTCTTTGCGCAAAGCGCTATTATATTCATATTAGTCTGTTACTATTGCTTTACCAGATGAAGAAGGAAATTTTTCTGAGTAGAGCCAAAAATTTAGAGCATTAATAAATCCAGATAAAAATAAAAGCGATTATGATGATAAAATACTTTCAATTCCTTACGAGGACATCTGTTTGAATGATGCGGCGGGCGGCGTCAAAACGTCAGAGGGGCTGACTAAAATAGACATTAAGCCAGGTTCTGTATTCGAATGGGTTGAAACAAAGACAAAATGGTTAGTATATCTGCAATTTTTAGAAGAAGATGCCTATTTCCGCGCTGAGATTAGGCGCTGTGATTAGCAGACTCAAGTAGGGGATAAAAAATATTGGACTTATATACGCGGTCCAATGGAAACGTCTATCTAGTGGAATCAAAAAGGCGGTATTGAGTGGAATGACTTGAATTATTCTCTAGTTATGTACATTACTAAAGACGAATATACATCTGATTATTTTCATAGATTCAATTTAGTGAAAGTACAAGAGCCAGATACAGATGTACAGAAAACTTGGCAAGTGGTTGCGGTCAATCCCTATTACGGGGACGGAATTATACAAGTTTATCTGGACGAGTATTTTGAAAATACTATAGAGGAGACTGGGAAAGAGCCTGAGCCAGAACCGCCGGTGATTGACCCTAGTTCCATCTATATAGAGGGACCCGATACTGCGGCCGCATATGATGAGGTTGTTTGTACTATTGTCAATGCCGCGGATGGGACTTGGGAAGCTATTTTAAAAGAAAGAGTTTATTCTGTTAAAGATTTAGAGGCAAATACTGATAAGAGTAATAATGATACTTGGGTTCCTGTTCAAAAGACAGACGAGCTTGAATTAGCAAGAATTGATGATTATTCAATAAAGATTTTCCTAAATATTTCTAGTGGTTCTATTGTTGTGAATTATTTAGGAGAAGATGATGGAATTCTTGCTTCAAAAACTATTACCGTGAAATAAAAAGAGATAAAAGGAGATTTTAATTTTTATGAAAGTAGATTTAGCTATGAAAAAGATAGATTTTAGTACATCTTTTCTCTCTTGTGAAAAAGATGCTGAATCTATTTTAAGAAAATTATTTATAGAAAGTAGACCTTATAGTGATTATTTAAAGCGTCTATTGGTTATTAATACAAAAGATTGCCTAGATAATTTAGATAATGAAGTCTATAATAAAAAAATTACTGAAATGACTTTGCCTAAATTGATAGAGGATGGTTATATAAAATTGGCACCTAAGATAAAAATGCCTGAACATGAAGAAATAAAATCTTATATTATCATTACTTTTGATGATTTTACTCAAACGTCAAATAATGAATTCAGAGATTGCACTATCAACTTTCATGTTCTAAGTCATACTGACTATTGGGACTTAGGTAAATATAGATTGCGGCCAGTGAGAATTGTTGGTTATATAGACGGAATACTAAATAAAGCAAAGTTATCAGGAATTGGACGATTAGAATTTTTAAGTTGCAGTTAGTTAGTATTAGACGAAACTCTATCTGGATATGTACTTAGCTATAGAGCGGTTCATGGTTCAGATGATAAAATAGAACAAGTGAATGAATAATAAATTATTATTCTAGTCAAATAATGATATTCCTTTTCTTGAAGCAAAAGTTGTTGTGCATTAGCCAACTATAAAAGAAATTGCTCTTATTGGAGAAGATATTTTCTTCAGAGGGAGTGAGCTATTAACTTTATCTAAAGAAAATATTCCGAATGTGGGCAAAAATGATTTAAAGGGTTTTAGTAATTTTGATATAATTATGTCAGTTATAAATAATAAAGATTTGAGTTCATAGAAAGAAAAAATAAATCTATTATTAACTTTGTCTCTTTTATTTCCTGATTATAAAATAAAATTATCTAATAGCTAGATAATTTTGACAAAAGATGAAAAAGAATTTTTTATTAATTCGTCTAATCACGAGTCTTTCAAGAAACTTTTAATACAAATGCTTTGTCTAGATTATAATAAGAAAGATGATAAAAAATATAATCCAGCAAATGGTAAAGCTGCGGAAATAGCAGAAAAAATAAGAAAAGGCAAATAGAAAGTAAACTAGTTAAAAAATAATAAATAGAATCAAGATATTCATATTTTATTATAGTATGTTTCTATTTTGTCTGTTGGTTTATAGAAAGATAAGAATTAGTTAATGGAATATACAATTCCTCAACTTTATGACGAATATAAAAGATTTGAAATGAAATATTAGTATGATATGTACGTTCAACAGAAAATGCTTGGAGCAAAAAATCTCAAAGAGATAAAATTCTGGATGGATGATATATATTAAAATTTATTAAATTAATTTAATAACTTTTTTAAGGAGGAAAAAATCTTATGAAATTTGGCGTGAAACTAAATTAAGTCTTGCGCTTATATACCTTATCCTAATACCATAGGGGTTCTTAAATAAGAGCTAACGGGGAATGGGTGTCAATGTCACCAGAATCCCGTGTCATGGCCGCAAGGCAGCGATGTAGAGACTAGAATATATTCGTAGGTTTGCTATTGGTACGCAAATCGAAACAGGTATAGGTGCGGTTTAAGGTCTGGCCGCATTTAAGAGATAGTCCATAGTTAATACTATGAAGAGAAATATGTAATGTTGTATTCCGTGCTAAATCTCCTATGAAGATTGGCAAGACAACATTCCAAACTGGACAACCAGTTATTATGCTTGATACTGCAACTGCTTCCACTCTGGAAGGCGCTGCAACGACAGTCTACGCGCAGGGTTAAAAATAGCTCCATATATAAGTGATTATATATGAAAACTGCTCTAATTGCTGGAAACTCTTATAAAAAATATAAGACAATCAGCAGCGAAGTAATTAAGAATAAAATATTTTGGGAGGCATATTGATTATGTTATTACAAATTAATTAGTTTATTCCTGAAGTAAAAGACCGTTATTTCATTTGTGACAATGGCGATTTATTTACTGATTTTGGTCAAAGAAAAATGAAAAATAGTACAAAAAATGGATATGTAAAGAACTCATTAGTCTTAAAAGATGGAACATCTAAATCATTTTTTAGACACCGTCTAGTTATGTTATGCTTTTGTCCCAACGAAAAAGCAAATGAATTACAAGTAAATCATATAGACGGAAATAAAGAAAATAATAGTATAGAAAATTTAGAATGGTGTACTAATCAAGAGAATAGAATTCATGCTGTAAAAATAGGACTTGCCGCGAGATTAATCGGTGAAGAAAATCCTGCTAGTAAATTAAAGGAAGAAGATGTGCTAGATATTATAAATGATTTATTAAATCATATTCCTTATTCTCAAATAATGAAAAAATATGAATGTTCTAAAAGTACTATTTCATCAATAAAGAATAAAAGAAACTGGTCTTATTTGACTAAAGATATTGATTTTAATTAAACGTTCAACGACTATCCTTTATGGAGTAGATTACAAGCTATTGGTAATTGAAATGGGCAGTCTCTCTTGGCGAGAGAAAGATATAGTCTAATCTCATATGTGAATATGAGCTGTCGAAAGACGCATATAGTGTAGCGAACTATATGGAATATTAATGGGACGCGGAAATGTTCGTTTAATTGCGTGGGATGAAAAGAAAATTACTCACCGGCTCACGAATCTTAGTAATAAGATAAAGAAAAATCTCGTGAATTGCTGGGACACCCAAAATCATTTTGGGCAATCAGCAGCCAAGGGGCGCATATAAAATAAATGCGTTCAAGGTTCAACGACTATCCTTTATGGAGTAGGGCTAAGCGGCCCGAAGCGCGAGACTCCTATTTTTAGGATGAAGATATAGTCTCATCTAAGTGGATATATAAAGACTTAGTAGTTCATTAGAGAACACATAGAAATTAGCGACTTCTATGGAAGATACACTCGTTATGAGGTGAGAAAACATTAACCTTCACCGTCACCGATGCTCTTCTCAGCGCTACTGGATTTGCAATCCTGTCTGGCGCTGGATTAATTACACAAAATACTGGAACTAAAGTTCACTATCATGTAACAACTAATACAACTTGTGCAGCTACTGAAATTGATTTAACTGATGCTCTCACACCTTTTGGCACAGGTGCTCAAATTTGTGATACTGCACCTATTTATGTCATTGAAACAGAAGCAGATGGTTCTATCACTGGAACTTTCTTAACTAACGTAACTGTTGACGTGGGTGGAAAGAAATTAAAGGGTACCTTTACAGCGGGTAAAGCTGTCACTGTTGACTATTATGTGCTAGTCGATGGTGCTGGTATTGACGAAATTCAGATTGATGCTGAGAACTTCGCAGGATACTTCTATGTAGAAGCGGATACTTTATTCCGTCGGCAGTCTGACGGTGTTGACCTGCCCTGCAACATCACTCTACCTAACGTTAAGATTCAGTCTAACTTCACCTTCTCTATGGCTTCAACTGGAGATCCAAGTGAACTAATGCGCTTGGCGGCTTAAATAAAAGCTGAAAAATTTAGTTCTTTAATTGCGGGAAAACCCTTAGAGCTTTTACAACTAAAGCAATATAGAAATATATTGACTGGCGAGGGTAATGACTAAGGTATAGTAAAATCGTAAAAGATTGGGTAATCCGCAGCAAAGATTTCGTATTTGACTTTTTATAAAATATAAGATATAATTAAAATAAAAAAAGGAGAAATGAAAGAGTGGAAAAACGTATACATGACTTCATTCCAGAAATAAAAGATTATTATACAATTACTTCAGATGGATTAATATACAGTGATAATTCTGGATTAATGAAAACTAGAGATAGAGCAGGAACTGACTATCAAATAATTAATTTAAGCAAATTAGACGGAAGTAAAAGGACTTTTAGGGTTCACCGTTTAGTAATGATGGCTTTCAATCCTGTTAAAAATATGAATGAATTAGAAGTAAATCATATAGATGGAAATAAAAAAAATAATAAATTAGAAAATCTTGAATGGTGTACTGCTAGTGAAAATCAAATTCATGCTTTTAAAACTGGACTAAATAAACCAAGAAAAGGAGAAGAAAGCAATCTCTCTAAATTGACTGAAGATGATGTAAAAAAAGTATTTGAGTTAAGAGAAAAAGGTCTTTTACAAAAAGAAATTGCTGAAATAGTTGGATGTACAAAAAGTAATATATCTTGTATTTTAAGAAAAAAGTCTTGGAAGAAATAATGTTCAACGACTATCCTTTATGGAGTAGCTCTAAGTAGAGCGAAATGGGAACTTAAAAGATATAGTCTCAACTATACTGAAAAGTATAGCAGTTCATAAAGAACGCATATAGATTAACGACCTATATGGAAGATATTGACATTCGATTTCACAATGGACGCCTTCCCTGGCGTTACTTATTTCAATCCTGGACGGCAAGTTTTGTGCGCAATGCAGGTGTTGAATAACTACAACGCTGGTGCGGATACTATTGAATCTGTATTCTTACATGATGATGCTGAAGTTATTGCGGAGGCAGAGAACGATTCTGCGGAAGGCGCCGGAGGTTAATAAGGAAGCTTTATAACAATTCCTTTTATGAGCAAATAAGTAGGAAAAAGATATAATAATTACAGGCTATGTCTTAATCAGGCATAGCCTTTTTTGTAAAATGGAGATTTATACGTTACTAATAAAAAAAGGAGCAAAAAATGAGCGCAATAGGAGATTACATACATTTGCACGCTGCGAATTATCTAACTTATGGAACTTTTAGACGCGGCCAAGGAGAAAACTCTTGGGTAGATAGTTATAATGCCTAGATGCAAATAAACAAAAACAGAATAGATGCCTTGGCCGCGCATAATAAAGAAATTAATGAAGAATTAGTTCGTTTAAAAGAAATAATTAAAGACGAAAGTTTAAATACTGAAAATACGGGCAGACAAGAGCTAGAAAGAAAATGGTAGCAGGACGCAAATCGAGCAGTACAAGAGTGCTAGAGTTATATAATAAACTAGATGTCTAATACCATAATAAGCAAGAGCGCAATTAAAAAAAATATTCAAGAATCATCTGATTAGACTGATTATAAAAATTTAATGAAAGCGGTCTAGGTAAGAAATAATATATATAAGAAAATAGACCAAATAAATAAAAACGATAATGCAGTTCCGCAATCAACTATTACTTAGCTATTGAATTTATTTGACGAATTCTTTGCGCTATTGGGGATGAAATCTTTTAGAAATGTTTATAAAGGAAGTCTTTCAAATAGAAATACTTTAAATTAGCTATATAATATGTTAAGGAATATGTAGATTAGTAAATTTCAGTTATCTACATATAATGGCGAATTAGGTGAATATATTATTGCCTCTTGCGGCAATATTGCGTTAAAAGAAGCTGGTCAAGCAATTAATGACTCCCTTACTTCCTTAATAAGAGGAGATGAAAAGTCTTCTTTCTCTTTAGATGAATCACTATTACCTAAAAAGATTCAAGAGGAATTAGTAAAAATTACTGATGGACAATATAACCTATACAGAATTTAGAATACTTAGAATAAAGTTGATGTAGAAATACAATTTAATGACATGAACTTAGGGGTTTCGGTAAAGAACTATAAAAGAAGAAGAAAATCAAAAGGTGCGCACTTACAAGATGTTAATCTAATATATCAGTTGGCTGCGGCGGCAGATAATTTTGGTAATCACTGGCTAAATATTCATTCATTGGATATAAAGCCTGGCCGCGATTATATGGACGATGCTTTGACTCAGTCTATTAGATATGAAGCATTGGTCAGTGGTAACTTAATGAAAGGCGCGAGTGCTAGTTTAGCTAATGTGTTTATTGCTATTGATGCGCAAAACGGTTCTGTTATAACTAAGACCTCTTATGATATTTTGACAAAATCTAATGAAATATCTAACTTTATTATTAAGCCATTGGTTTCCTCTATAAATTTATCTAGTGCAAATGTTTTTGTAGAAGAATCATACGAAGCTAGAATAGCGAATATATTAAACGCATTAAGAAGATATAAAATTGCTGTAAATTATAAGCTGAACTTCTAAACTCTGAGGATTCCTTACTTGACAAAAGAAAAATTTTATGGCATAATTAACCTAAGAGGGAAGGAAAGAAAAAATTTCTCAAACAAAAAAGAAGGAGAAAATAATATTATTATGAATAGAATTACTTTTAATAAATTAAATATAAAACAACAAGATACTATTAAGACTATTAAATATAATGATTGTACAATAGAAGTCTTACAATCATTACCTACTAGAGATATTAATGATTTTATATATGCGGTTTTAGCTAAATCTGAACAAGATGATGGAACTTATAATGAAGTATTACTAAATGCTTATTTTCATTTATATTTAATTTATCTTTATACAAATATTACTTTTACACAAAAGCAAAAGGAAGATGAATTAAAATTATATGATTTAATTAATAATTCTGGCTTATTAGATGCGGTTTTAGGTGTTTTTCCTGAAGAGGAATACAATGATTTACTTGATTATTTAAATAAAACAAGAGAAGAGAAATCTACTTATAAAAGGTCTGTTGCAGGTGTCCTAGATAAAGTAATTAATGATATGCCAAAAAATGCTGAGGCCGCAGCTAAAATAGTTGATAATTTTGACCAAGAAAAATATCAAAATGTTCTTAAATTAGCAAAAGCCACTGGGATGAAATAAATTCGGACAAAAATAATTAATTTATATACCTCTATGATTAAATATCATAAAGGTATTTTTTTTATACTTTTTCCGCGGAAAGGAGATAAAAGGATTATATGGCTAATAATATTAGATTTAATATAGGCTTTGATGTAGATAAGAAAGGTCTTGAAGAAATCAAGAATGAATTGAAATCTATTCAAAGCACTACAACAGAAGAATATCTAAAAATAAATATTAATTAGACTGATTTAAATTAGGTTACTAAAGATTTAGCAGAAATTAACTATGCGGCGTCTACTGTACAAAATGCACTAGATAAAGCATTTAATGCTAAATTAGATACTTTTAATATTTAGACTTTTAATAATTATTTAAAAGATGCAGATTTGACTTTAGATGAAGTATATTCATCTTTTAGTAAGTTAGGGACGCAAGGACAAAGCGCGTTTAGAAAATTAAGTTAGTAGATTTTAACAACTAATACTTAGCTTGATAAAACTTCTACAGTATTAGATGACTTATTTTAGACTTTATCTAATACTGTAAAGTGGAATGTCGCGTCAACAGCGGTAAATGCTTTGGCGGGTCAAGTATCTTAGGCTTTTGGATACGTTAAAAATTTAGACAGTTCGTTAAATGATATTAGAATTGTTACAGGTGAGTCTGCTGAATAGATGGATGAATTTGCTCGCAAGGCTAATGATGCGGCGATTGCGTTAGGACAACAAACAACGGAATACACGAACGCTAGTCTAATCTACAGACAATAGGGATTGGATACGGAAGAGTCCGATGTGCGTGCCAGATTAACTTTGATGACCGCCAATGTTACTGGACAGGACGCGTAGGACGTATCAGAGTAGCTAACTGCGGTTTGGAACGGGTACCAAGTATCCGCAGAAGAGGCTGAGATATACATTGATAGGCTTGCAGTTGCGGCAGCAGCTACAGCCGCAGACCTGGAAGAACTATCCACTGGTATGTCAAGAGTAGCTTCAACTGCAAACGCAATGGGTGTGCAAGAAGAGTAGTTAGCCTCTATGCTAGCTACAATTATCTCTGTTACTCGTCAGGCACCAGAATCTGTAGGCACAGCTGCCAATACTGTCTTAACAAGAATGGCTGATATAACCGCGGATTTAAATGACGAGGTATCTTTGGATAATTACACCAAGAAAATGAATGAACTTGGTATAAACGTCTTAGATGCTAACAATAATTTGCGCGAAATGGGAGATGTAATCACTGAGATTGGGTCTAAATGGACAGACCTCTCAAGAGAACAACAATTAGCTTTGGCGCAAATTATTGGTGGAACTCATCAATTCAATACCGTCTTGGCGCTATTCGATAACTGGGACCAGTATCTTTCTACTCTTGAACAAGTGAATAATGCAGAAGGCGCACTTCAAGAGCAGCAAGATATTTATATGGAGTCTACTAGAGCGCATTTAGATGCTTTAACCGCACAGTGGGAGGACTTATTTGATTCTCTATTGGACTCAGATTCTATTAATGGAGTAACAGATTTCTTAAGAGGATTAGTTGGATTAGTAACTAATTTAGTTGATTCTCTTGGCGGCGGTGAGGAAGTATTTATTGCTTTTGGTTCAGTTCTAACAAGAGTATTTAGTTCTTAGATTTCCGCTGGATTAAATACTTTCATTTCTAATATTCAAGTTGCGCTTTAGAATGTTTAGAATGCAAAAGATTAGTTGCAGTTAGGGCAGTCTTTAAGTGACGGGAACTATGATTCTCTTACTAATGAGATAAATCAAATGAGCGCCGCGTATCAAAAATATTCAAAATATTTAACTGAGGCGCAAAAAGAAGAAGTAAAAAGAACTATTGAATCAAGAGAAGCAATTATCACTGAAGCGCAAGCTTGGGAACAAGCAAAGAAGTCTCTTGAAGAATATTATAATACTTATGTACCCGCAGATGATAGAGTAGGTGGAGATAATACTTAGATTATATCTGCGGCAAATTTAGATTCTTATAGTGAAGATGAGCTATTAGATATTGAGACTTCTTTGGAGAACGCCCAAGACAGATTCCGTAGGTCTAATGATAGAGCTAAAGAATTTAATAATACTATTAATCAACTGACTTAGGGACTTAAACAAAATAGTTTAAGTTTGGATGAAATCAACGAAGGCTACAGATAGGTTTATATTGAACTAGATAGAACAGAAGAAGCTGTTCAAAATTATCTAAATAATTTAGACCAAGAGTCTTAGGCATATATACAATTAAATTCTCTATTAGACCAATATAGACAATAGAGAGAAAGAGTAGTCTCAACTTATGGCGAAAGTAGAATAGGTGAAGGCTTTGCTACAGATGATAAAGCTAGAATCTCTTTATAGAATTTAATAAGAGGCTGGCAAAAAGAAACAACTAATTCAGTTACTGCCGCAGAGGAGTCATTAGATACTGTATACAATGCTTTAGCAGAAAAAAGTTCTTAGATTAATGTTTAGATGCAAAAATCTAATGAACAGGTAAAAGCTCTTTGGAAGACTTTCTCTCAACCAGAGGCAATAAACGCCTTAACAGAAGTGGTTGCGGCAAGTGGTTCTGCTTTAAGTATTTTTACCTAGATAAAATAGTTAGGTTCTATTTGGACGGATGAAAATTTATCTGATGGTGAAAGATTTTTACAAACTTTATTTGGTATCGTCAACATTGGGGGCCAAGCTGTATCAATATTAAGCAGCATAGCAAGTATATCTAATGCTGCATCTGCCTTCTCCGGCATTGCTTCTGCCGTTACTTCTTTTGCCGCAGTTAATCCTATCTTAATTGGAGTGGGTGTCGCCATAGCCGCAATCGGCGGAGTTTATGTTGCGGCAACAGATGCCGCTGAAAAATATGATGAGGCGTAGAGAAGAGCGTTTTCAGAATCTCTAAGCGCTGTAGAGGAAAATAAAACAAAAATACAAGAACTTTCTTCTTAGTTAGAGGACAATAGACAAAAGATAGAAGAAATAAATGAAGCTGGTCCATTGTCTATAACAGATGAGCAAGATATAAGAAATCTATAGACTTAGAATGAATTACTTTCTATTCAAATAGATTTAGAGAAATAGAGATAGAAGGTAGCATATCAGGATGCCGCAGACACTTATAAAGAAACTGCTCCAACAAGAAGAAAAGACTATGAGAAGGCGGCAAATGAAACTGCTTATAGCGGTCTTGATGATTATAGAAGAAACATTGGTATTGCGGCATAGGGTGAGACTAGCCTATACGATATAAAGGCGAGTGATACTTAGGGATTTAACCAGTGGCAAGAGCAAAGACTGAATGAAATAAAAGAGTATAGAGAGAAAGCCGCAAAAGCTGGTTCTGATGTAGAAAGAGCTTACTTTGAAGAGCGCGCTGATTATATGGACCAGCTCTTCCAAGACGATATCGAAAGATGGAAGTATATCAATACTAATTTCGTCGATTATTTAGGCTAGGCCGCACAAGAGGCTACAAACTATCTTGCTCTTGACTCTCAATTCCAGGACGACGAGGCGGTTAAAGAAGCGCAAGAAACTATTCGTCAATACTACGAAGCAACTGGAGTCTATCAATAGAAAGTTGCGGAACAGGTAAATGAATTAATAACGGAGAATAAAGTAGCTTGGAAAGATTTTGTTGATGATACTTAGTCTATTGATTTTAATCAAATATTTGCTCAATAGAATCCAGAACAAGTTCTATAGAGCGTATTTGGTGATGATTTATTTGATGCAATTCAACAAAAGGCATAGGAATTAGGGTTATCCCTATATGCGTTCTTACAACCTCTAGCTGACGATTCAGGTATTATTAATCTTCAGTCTATTGCGGAATGGATTAATATAATAGCAGAAAATACTGAGTCCGCAACCGAGACCGCAGATGATTATGCTTCTAAATTAAGTTTTATAAAGACTTTATCTTAGACAATCTCTACTTCTGGAATAAGCAGTATTACTGATGACGAAGATTTAAAACAACTACAAGAATTAGAAAGTGAATATTCTGTTCTTGCAAATATCCAAGATAAAAATTCTCATGATTATCTTGAAGCACTAAGATATATCCAAGAACAACTAGAAGATAATCATAGAGCGGAACTAAATAATATTAAAGATGAAGCGTCTGAAAGAGCTAAGACCGCGGCTCAGAACCTAAAAGATTTGGAAGCGCGGAAAGAGGAACTGGAAGGGTTAAATGACGCTCTATCCTAGAGTGAATTAGACGACGTTATAGTTGATATACAGGCTAATACCAATGAGCTACAAAACGCAATTAATGACGTTATCAGCGCAGACTATGAGTTAAAAGTATCTATTAATGCGCAAGACCTAGCTTCCGATGTGTCTGATGCTTTTGATTTCGCAACAGAAATATCCAATATTGGTCAATTCATTACAGATGATTTAAAAGTGTCTGTCGATGAAATGAGACAGATTGTAAATGCTGGATATGGCGCAATGTTGATTGATGCTTAGGCCACAACAGATGGAATGGTTCAATTAAATGCGGCCCAAGTAAATGCTTTTATTGATGGAAAATAGTCTGAGGTAGAGGCGTCTCGTTAGGCTTATATTGCGCAACTAGAACAGTCATTAACCTACTTAAATGGACAAAGAGAATACATTTCTTTAGAGCTTCAAGCAGTAGAATCTGCTTTGGCCGCAAAGAATACTGCCTAGGCGCAAAGTAGTCTGTATGAATTGAGAGCTAGACAAAATGGTTATGAACATTATGTTTAGCTATTGTCTGAACAACTGAGCGCGGAGGATGATTACAGATACTAGAGTGAGAATATCTCAGACTAGCTGAACGAGTTTAAGGCGCAATAGTCAGAGATTGCTTATCTGAATCAATAGAAAGATGAAAGTGATGCAACTACTCAATAGGCGCAAGAAGTAAAGAGAAGAATTGAAAACCTTGAAAAATATTATAATTCACTTGTTTCTATTGGTCTAGCTACTAAACAGGCAATGTCTGGAACTGAAGTTACAGTTAAATTCTCTTCTGGTAGCCCAGTTGGTGGAGGCGGAATAGTTGATTCTGGTAATTTTGAAATGCAGAATCCGCTTGACCGCGATTAGAGTAGAGATTATGCTATTAATACCGACTTTGATATTGGTGCGTTATTAGACGAATGGATGGGCTCCGATTGGTCTGAGGCTGGGCGGCAAGAGTTAGAAGATTTAAGAAAAGGCTTATCAGATACTTTAGCTTCTCTTGATGCACAAGCTGGTGCGCTAAGAGGAAGTATTGAAGCGCTTAAAGCTGCGAACCTTGGCGTTGATTATTAGCAAGCTGGCTCAGGTGGTAGTTCTGGAAGTAAAAGCGGAGGCTCAACACCTAACTAGAAGGAATTAGACTTATATAATGATAGGCTTGATGTCTTCGCAGCAATAAACGAAGAAATTGATAAGTATGAAGCTGGTTTAAAAGCGTTACAAGAGGCAGAACAAAATGCTTATGGCGCTGAATACGCTAATAATTTAAATAAACAGCTTGACTTAATTAAAAAACTAAAAGAGGCGCAAGAAGAAAGACTTGAAATCGCAAAGAATCAAGAGTCTTAGCTAAAAGACGAGCTAAGCGGAATTGGTTTCACTTTTACTGACGAAGGAGTTCTTGACAGAAGCAGATTAACTGAGCTAAAGAATTTATATGACCAGGCCGCGACTGTTTATAATAATATGTCTGGTGAACAACAGCAATCAGAGTAGGGTCTTGCTCTTGAAAAACAATTAGAAGATTAGAAAGATTATATATCTTAGATAGAAACCCTAATTGGTTTGTGGGAGGAAGCGCAAAAAGAAGGTAATGACGCAACTACATAGATTTCCTCTTATGAGCAGCAAATTATAGAAGTAATGGATAAGCTCAAGCCAGGCGAACAAATTGAGCTTTGGGAAGAGTTTAATAAAGTAATTCAAGAATTTGGCGACATTACTGATTTAGTTGATTCAAAATTAAGTGCTTTATCTGACGAGCAAGATCATCTTGCAGGAAATGACTGGATAGAAAATATTAATAAACAGATTGATGCTCTTAATTTAAAGAAACTTACTTCCGTTGTTGATGCAGTAAAAGATTTAGGTTCTGTGGCTATTGATGTTAAAAAATCCTCAAAAGATTTTAAAGACTTAATGAACAGCTTAAAAGAGCTAGCTAAATAGAATGATAAGTTGGCGGCCTTTGATATAAATATTGACCCTGACCAAATTAATGCTAGTGCAGATGGAATAAAATATATATCAGATACTTTAATGCAGCTATTTAATGCCTACAATAGCATGGAGGCTGGCTAGCAGGATTTAAATTTATCAAAGACAATAGGAGATATACTTGGAGCAGCTTCTGGAAATATCTTAAGTATAATTTCTTTAGCAGTAGATGTAATAAATATTATAACTAATCTTGCAGATATACTACATAATATAAGAGAATAGATTATTGAATTGAGAATTGAAAAATTTAATAAACCAGTTGATGTTACTCTTGATTTATATGATATGCAACAGCAATGGAATGAATTTAGGCGGCAAGTGATAGATGATTTAGCTGAAGATGACTTTGTCGGCAAGATGAAACAAAGTTTACGCGAAATTAAACAATACTATGAAGGATTAGACTTTAGCATTGGAGATTCATTATTTGATGAAGACAGTATTAATGGAAGCATGAATTTAATGGATACTTTAAGTTCTCATCTTGGTCAAATTATGCAAGAAATTCAAGTCATGATGAGCGGAGAAAAATCTGATATATATGGAGATCATATGCAAGATGCTTTAGATGACCTTAAAACATATATGACTTCACTTCAGGATGCATTAATTGATGTTGCGGAACTAGAGGACGAAATATATCAAGCATACTTAGATGGATGGGACGATATACAAGACGGACTCCAAGATTAGTTAGATGAGTATGACAGAATTATGAACGAAATAGAGCATAATAAGAATATTCTATCTATGCTTTATGGAGACGACGCTTATGACCAAATGAACCAATTCTATGAGCTAGAAGAGAAAGCGAATAGTGGGCGTTTGCAGTATTTGACTTAGACGGTAGCCTACTGGGAACAAGTACGAGCAGAGATGGAAGCTTCTGGAGAAACAAGCGGAGAAGCATGGGATAAAGTAGTCCAAGCGCAAAAAGATGCGCAAGAAGAATTGAATGCGGCTTTGGAAGAAGCAATTCAGACAATCATTGATAAATACTAGAATACCATAGCTGGCATATTTAATGACATGACTGATAAACTAACTGGCGGCATGGGGCTAGATTATATAAGCGATTAGTGGGATTTAATAAATCAAAGAGCTGATAAATATTTAGATGATGTTAATGCAGCTTATGCAATATCTGAATTGCAAGCAAAAGTTCAGGATGCAATCAATAAGAATGACGGAAACGTAGAAGCCCAAGAGCAAATCAAAGATTTGATGGACGAGCAATTATCTTATTTGCAAGATAAAGAAAATTTAACTCAATATGACGTAGAGAGAGCTGAAAAGCTACTTGATATTGAATTAAAACGTATTGCACTATAGAATGCACAACAGAACTAGACCTCTATGAGATTGCGGCGGGACGCGAATGGAAACTATTCATACGAATTTGTGGCTGATGAAGATGCCGTCTCGTCAGCGGAACAAGACCTGGCCGCAGCTGAGAATGAGCTATATAACTTTGACAAAGACCAGTATAATTAGAATTTGCAAGAGATTTTTTAGATGTATCAAGAGTACAATTAGAAAGTTCAAGAAATAGCTTCTGATAATACTTTGTCAGAGGAAGAGCGTTAGAAATATATATTAATGTTAAATGAGGAATACTAGAATTAGCTTACTGCATTAGTGCAAGATAATGAAACTATTCGTCAGAATTTAACTCAATCTGCTTTGGCCGCGTATGCTGAACTGTATGGACTAAGTAAAGATGAGTTTATTAATATGACAGAAGAATAGAAAGAAGCATTTATGTCTAATTTAGTTGAAACATGGAATAGCGGACTACAATAGATGGCTGATGCTATTGCTGGAGAAGGTGGCTTTGAGAGTATAGCTAATGAGGCGCTAGAAAAAATTAAAGAAGCTCAAGATGCTTATAACGAATCTATTGAATAGACAAAAGAAGATATTGATGGACTAGATTTTACAGATTTTTAGACTTCTATTGATAATATATTAGCTACTACCGAGTAGACTATCGCATCAAATGAATCTCTAATTAATAGCTATAAGTAGGAGGCATCTCAATTAATTTAGACCAATCAATAGGCTCAAGAATATTTGGCTACTTTGCAGGCTCAAAATGAAGCAATGTATAAATAGATTGCACTAGCACAATAGTTGTATGCACAAAACGCGGCCGGAACAACTGAGGATGAATCGGCTCCCGGGTGGTTTGACGCCTTGGTTAATATAGCAGCACCAGGAGGACTAATTGGTAATATAATTACAGGCGGAGGCGTGTCAGATTCTTTATGGGAGGGAATTCAAAATTGGTTTGGATTCGACACAGGCGGATATACAGGGGACTGGAACGATAATAAAGGAAGACTTGCGGTCTTGCATGAAAAAGAACTAGTATTAAATAAAGATGATACTGAGAATATTCTTTCTACAGTTGACATAGTTAGAGGAATATCTGATTCTATTTCAGATAATTTATCTGCTTTGGCCGCATCTTAGACACCAATTCTTTCAAACCCGTTGCCGCAAGAGAAAGAACCCGATACTTTGCAGCAAGAAGTTCATATTACGGCAGAGTTCCCGAACGCAACAGATAGAGACGAAATTATGGCGGCTTTCGACAATTTAGTTAATGTTGCTTCCTAGAGAATTATGACTATTAAAAAATAATAAATAAACAACAGAGGGCAGAGAAATGAAAATCTGTCCTCTTTTTTTGGTCATTTAAGGTTAATTATATTTATTCTATTTTATATATATTTATAAGAGATAAAAGGAGATGAATAACACTAATGTCAAAATAGATAGAAGATATTTTTTGTGACGCAGTACAGTTGATGGTAGATAATGCCGTTAGTAAAGCTGGGTATGACGCAACAATAAAAGCGACTATTCTAAGTTGTTCTAATGCTTTGACGGGAGAATATAAAATTAAGTATTAGGATAATACTTTAACAGTTTATTCTCTTAGCGCTGATACCACTTATAAGAAAGGCGCACTCGTATACGTCCAAGTACCAAACAATGATTTAAAGAATAGAAAATCTATTATTGGCGCGGTTAAATCTGACGATGAAAATTATAGTATCTCAGTAGAGCAAGACGCAACTTATGACTTTATAGGGACTAATGTTGTATCTAATGGAGCTGCAACTCTAAATTCATATCATACAGAATCAAAAGAATTATATAATTATTCAAATGACGCAGAAGATAATGCTCTAACGTTAGATACTTTTGCTGTTGACGAGTATATAAAAGAAAATGGTAGTATTTACTGTGCGGCAGATTTTTAGACCTCCTTGCCGCAAGAACAATAGCTACAAGGAAATTATGGAATTATCTTTGCTCTTGATTTTAATAGTAATAATAATGAGGAGGATGTTATTACCAAATATTATTCTATTAATGTGAATAATATGACTGGCAATCCTTATAAATTATTATAGCCAACGCGGCAATATGCTTTTTTTGACATAAATAATGCTAATTTTATAAGAGTAAATTCTATTACTGCTTTTGTTTAGAATTTCCCTAATCAAGATTAGTTCAATACTGTAGAGGATATTTTTATAACTAATATATCACTTCAGGCCGCAAATAAGATGACGTCTGACGAGCTTGCTGGATATAGTATTAATTTAACCACACCTGAAGGTTCAATCTTTACGACAGAGGCCAGTCCAGATGCGGAATTGCCTATCGCCGCAACAGTTAAATTGCGCGGACAAGAGATAGACGATACTAATATCGAGTTCTATTGGTTCGTGGAAGATGCGACTATTAAAACAAATAGTTAGTATTACAGTTTATATGGCGGCCTAGGGTGGAAATGTCTAAACGAGTTATCCTCCACTGGTACTTTCATTGCAGGAAAGAATGAATTTAGCATAAAATTTTCTGATGCTACGGCAAGGAATAATACTTTCAAATGTGTAGCTGTCTACAATGGAAATATCTTTAATAAAACTATTAATATAAAGAATTACTTAGCAGTAAATGTTACGATAGTATCAGATAGCGGAACAAATTTTTATTATGACTAGGGCAATCCTATTTTATCTTGCTTAATAGACGGAGTGGCTCATCCTGAATATTCTTATATCTGGTTAAAGACGGATGATAACGGAGTAGAGGAAATAGAGAACACTACATATTAGTATAAAGTTAATATTGGCCAATTAACAAATTATGCAATTTTTAAATGCGCCGCGGTTAGCAATGGTTTTAGTTTAGGAACGGCATCAATAACATTAACGAATAGTTTAGAAAGCGAATCTGGTTACTCTTTGACTATTGTCAATGGAACGCAAGTCTTTAAATATGATGAAAATGGGGTAAGCCCAACTAGCTAGTCTAATGATGTGCCAATGGTATTAGAACCTTTGCGGCTTTAGTTAACATCTGCGGACGGGGCGGCGATAGCAGATAGCGTTTTAGAAAACTTGCCTATATCGTGGGAAATTCCGACAGAGGACACTTTGTTGATTGTAGAGGAAAATAGCCTATCAAGAATAGAACTTTCATATGACATTGCCGCATCTTATAGCTATCAAAAAACAAATAATACAATTACCGCTTCTGTTACCTACTAGGGTTAGCGGTTAAGCGCAAGTACGAATTTCTTATTCTTGAAAGATGGAGACCCAGGAACAAATGGTACTAATTTCGTATGTAAGATAATACCAAATGTAGCAAGCAATGTAACGCCCCCTGACCGCGTAATATATGATGTAACGCATGGAAGATTAAATTACACCCCGTCTGGCGCGAATACTTAGTGGGTAAGAGCTTAGCTTTGGGAAAATGGAGAGTTAATTTTTGATGGGGTAAGTAGCTAGAATAATTTTGATGTAACTTGGAGTTTATTAGCTAATAAATATAATTATAATACTTCAGATATTTCAACTCTTTAGATAAATTCCATTACTGGATAGATTAATTGTAGTGGATATAATGAATTAAATCACGTGGCTGACATTATTAAAGTAGTAATTTCTTATTAGGGAGTAGAATATGTAGGTGTCTTGCCTATTGTACTTGTAAGTATTAAAAATTTGAGTTATAATATTAGTATACCAGAAAAATCAGGATTTCAATTCGTTACTTATAGCTCAGATGGGACTAACCCCTCTTATGACAAGTCTAATCCATTTGAAGTACGAATTTTAAATAATGGTACTGATGTGAGCGAAAATAATAATACTACTTACACATGGAATATAAAAGGCGCAATATACGAAGACAATAGCTGGAAAGAACAGTCTTTATTAACTGTCTCAAATAATGATAGTGATGCTTTAAATAAGAATTAGTAGAATTTAAAACCCTCTAGCTCTTATAATGGACTATGTGTAACTAATGCAGTAGAATGCGTTGTCCGAATAAGCGGGGCAGAAACTGCGAGAGTTCATATCCCAGTATATCTAGGATTAAATCGTTACGGACTGGCCGCTTTAAATGGTTGGGACGGAAACAGTATACAGACTAGTGCGGAAGGCGGCTTTATTTTAGCTCCTTAGATGGGGGCTGGCCGTAAAGAAACAGATAATAGTTTCACTGGTTTAGTGATGGGCGAGGTCAAAGAAGGCGGTAGCTCAACTAGTGAAGTTGGTTTATTTGGTTACAATAAAGGATAGAGGTCCATATTCCTTGATGCCGAAACGGGCACTGCCGCATTTGGAGTAGAAGGGAAAGGACAAGTAATAATTGACCCAACAGAGGATAGAGCGCTATTAAGGAGTGGGAACTATAGACAAGGTTACTCTGGTATGGCTATTGATTTAACTACTCCTCAAATTACGTATGGGAACGGAAATTTTACAGTGGACAATGAAGGTCATCTGTATGCGTCCGAAGGAGAGCTGGGAGCTGGAAGTTCAAAAATTCACCTTGGAGGACAAGGGAGTAGAAGTTATGTCTATAGTGGCAATAAAAATACATTAACATCTACTTCTACTGGTTTCTATTTGGGAACGGATGGTTTTGCTATGGGCGCAGGAAGTTCTGGCTAGAGCGCGTTTTAGATTGATACAACTGGCGCGGTTAAAGCAACTAATATATCAGTTTAGAATGCAGCCACGAGTAATGGTAGAATTGAAATAACAGCAGGCAGCTCTTGGTCTTAGATAAACTTTTATTATGGAGGCTCAAGAAGAGGCTATATCTATGGAGGTTCTAATGGCCTAGAGATATGGGGATCTCCAACTTATATTGGAGGCTCTAGGATGGATATTTCTGCCAGTTCTTTAGATATTAGTTCTTCTTCTATGTCAATTACGTCTAGTGTATTATATCTTAGACCAGGCACTTTATATGCGAGAACAAATTCTGGGTCAGGATATGCCCCAGCTATTAGTGCTACTTACTAGGTTTTATCATTAAAAACCCATGCTAACCCTGGAGTACCAGGCTTTCCAACTTTAACCAAAGTTTATTATAATATGACTTTTTATAATGGAATATTGGTAAATACTTCTTCTGGAGAAGAAACAGATGAATAATATTTTTATGGAGGTCAAAAGGAGATAATATGACAGAAAAAGAAATTTATGATTTACAGAGAGACATATATTGGTATCTTTCAAATAGATTTTAGCAAAAAAATATTCCTCCTATTATTTAGAAATTAATAATAGAAGGTATATACTGTAAAATTTAGATGCTTGCAGAAAGTTATGATTGGAACCTTTTCATAGAAAAAAGAGTAAAAGAGAAAGAATTAAAAAATAAACAAGAAACTGAAATAATAGTTCCTGATTATATGAAAGATGAAGAGTAGTAGCCTATACCAGATTATATAAGGGATTCAAAAGGAGTAGCTGAAGAAACTTCAGAGGGGGTTACTTATAAATGAGTAGAATTAAAAGTTTAAAAATAAAGATAACTGATACTGATTTTGGTGAGCCAATTCCTCTTGGCGCAGATGCTACGAATGTAGATATGTCAACAGGCGAAAGTGTTGAGGAAGCAATGTTGAATAGAGTTGAGCAGGAATTCGATAACACCGCACAAGGGGACGCATCTTTAATAAATGCTGATACTGTACAAGGAGAAGGACTAGCTCATTTATATTCGGATTTCATAGTCATAAATGTTCCAGCCTCATCTGAATAGCCAAATTAGGAAGATATGTATTTTGCGGATGTTACTGTAAGCGGGATGACGCCTCAAAAAGCTATACTCGGAATACAAATGAGTTACGATACTAGTATAGACACTCAAAAAGCTAAGGCCGCCTACTCATGGGATTATTTAGAGACTGGAACAGATAAAATATCTTTTTATGGGACCAGCTCATGGGTTGATTCTTTTACTATTGTTGGAGTTGTGGTTTAGGCAGAGGAAGGTGAATATTAATGCCAGAAGCGCAATATTTAAAACCTTAGATTCCGTTGAAGAAGGGAGAAGATTACTTTTATCCCTTAACAACAGATGACTAGGTAATTTTATCAGATGGTCGAAGACTTAACTAGGTAGATTTTAATAACGAGCAAATAATTTTCGTTGGGTCAAATGAAAGTTTCCCAACAAGAGGAGATTCTGGTAAAATATATGTAAAGAATAATTATTTATATATATGGAATGGTGTAAATTATTAGATACTAAGTGTTTAGACAGTAAACGGGAAGTCTGGTTAGGTAGAATTGACTGCGGCGGACGTGGGAGCTTTAAACCATCCTTCTGATATTTCTGGTGCTGCTGTAGGGTCATATTTAGTCATATAGAGTATTACGAATGGAAGAATTAATGTAGGGTTTGCGTCAATGTCGGATATTACTGGAGGCTTTATAGAAGCAGCGAATGGTAGCGAACCAGATGTTTCGTCTAGGCGCGCAAATACTCTGTATGGTGTTCAAATGAGAGTAATTAGCGGAGACAATGAATAGTCTGTTATTAGTTATAATAACTAAGGAGGTTATTCATGGGAAATAGATATTTATGGTCGCAATATGACCTTGAATCAGTATATCGGTATGATTATAATGCAGTTTCTAATAAAATAGTCCGTATAGCAGTAAGTTCTAGTAGTAATCCTTCATACAGTAATTATTAGATACTAGCGATGGCAGATAGACCTGATCCAGTAGGACGGAATCGGTGGACGTATACCGGAAAATATAAAATAGGACGCACTTATATGTATACAGATGATTACCCCTACTGCATAGTTTTATATACAAAGGCCAGTTCTAGTTTAATAAATTCGTTGTTAGGTAAAACGTCTATTAGCACAGGCACATTTAGTGGTACTTTAAATATTGATTTTAATATTATTGGCGGAAGCACTAATTCTTCTCTCATTTGGGGAGGCGACTATATATATTGGTCTATTATGACCGCAGCAAAGACATGGGAAATAGATAAACAAGCATATACTGGTTCTTCTTCTGGATACGAAGGAGAAGTTATATTAGTATGTAGTAGTTCAGCAAATTCATCAGCAGAATCTTATAGACAAGGATTTGAATATCTTTATACTACATTAGAATATAATAAAGGAGATAAACTTGGATATAGAACTAGTAGTTCGTCATCTGCATATCCAAGTAATGATTATAGAGGCGGATATTGGTATGAATATGCTTATTACAGTGGTAATAGATATGACAATATAGACCCAACAGCTATTTCTATTCCAGATACTATAAATGCCAATGATTATATAACCGTAACAATTACACCTAATACCGCAGGTAACGCAAATAGCGGGATGGGAACTAATACTTATTATACTTATGAATATAAATTTGGTTCTAGTGGTTCATGGACTTAGTTCCAGCGAGCGACGACATCAACAACCGCAACTTTATAGATTCCAGCAGGAACAAAAAGTGTTCAAGTTAGAGCTAGAGCGTCAGATACTTTAGGATTCACTTCAACAACATATGTTACTTCATAGACCGTAGAAGTTATTAATAACTACCCACCCTCCGCGCCAGACTCAATTACCGTTACTGGAGTTCAAGTTGACCAAGAGGCGACTATAACCATAACGGAAGCAACTGATACCGATGGATATATTACTAACTACTATTGGGAGAGAAGCATAGATGGCGGGTCTTTTACTTAGATTCAAGAAACTACAAATTTAGTATTATCAATAAAAGATTAGATTAGTGCGGACTGGGGTACGGTAACTTATAGAGTTAGAGCTAAAGATGATTATGGCGAGTATGGCGATTATGCGACTTCAACTACTTACGAAGTTCAAGAAGGTGTTTTAATGATTTCAACACCTTCGTACAACTTAGGAGAACAAATTAGTCCATTTTATTTCATCTTTTAGATAAATGTCACTGGAACTCCTTCTGATACAAGCGTTCATGTGGATGTATATTTAGATGGGAGACCAAAAGAATCGAAAGATACAAACTTTGCAACTGATATATCAATACCAATAGACCCAAGATTACTAAGCGCAACAACGCATACCATAACAATTACAGCTGAGAAGGAGGGGTATACTACGGCGCAATCATCAAATGTTTTTTATATATCTGGAATAACTGCTCCAAATGGTGGAGTAGTTGAACAATTATAGAACCCTGCGGGCCAGACTGTTTTGCCGATGACACTAGGTCAATGTGTGATTGGACGAGACGGCAAAGACATGAATACTATTATAGAAGAAGTTGAGGCGGCCCAAGCAAAAGTTTACTCTGGAAGTTATGTTGGGACTGGAACCTATGGTTCAGGAAGTCCCAATACCATTTCTGTACAGGGGACGCCTAAAATGGCGTTTATTGCTGAGTCAGGAAGCAGTTCTGGTTTAATGTGGGGAGGAAGTCCAACCGTCGGAAATGTTACTTTTAATGCGGTAGATGGAAATTTGACTTGGTATGCTTCATCTGCTTCAGCGCAGTATAATACGACAGGAACTAATTATTATTATATGATATTAGTATAAGGAGGAAATATATATGAAGATAATTAAAAATACTCCATTTAAGAACGGAGCTTATCCATCTATTTAGAACTGGGACGGGATTTCCGCTCCAGAAGGCTATTATATATGGCTAGATGGGCTAGACACAGAAAATTTTTACCAGTATAATGGTTTTGTAACATTAAATGTTTTAAGAGGAGCTGTAATTAGCTATACTCCTAATGAAGAGGCTTGGGAGGCATGGAAAGCCACATTGCCGCCAGAACCAGAACCTGAAACAACAGATACTGAAATATTAAATATGCTTTTAGGAATGGAGGAGGAATAATTTATGGCTATAACAAGAAAACAAGCAGCTGAGCAACTAAGAAAAGCTATTCAACTATTTATAAATTCATTAGATGAAGAAACCGCACTAGAGGTTGCTACAGTCTATCCTGCGTGGAAAGTCAACACTTATTATGCGAAAGGCTAGATTATCAGTTATGGGACTAATTCTGTTGGGGACCCTCAACTATATAAAGTAATTACTGGACATACTTCTCAGGCGGATTGGACTCCAGACACCTAGGCCGCATTATTTGATGCTTTTGGTTTGGACGAAAGCGGCTACTCTATTTGGGCGCAACCCGCTGGAGCTCATGACGCATATAATATTGGAGATGAAGTGAATTATAAAGGTTCTATATATCGCTCTTTAATTAATGGAAACGTATGGGCGCCAGATGTTTATACGGCAGGATGGGAACTTGTAAAAGAGAGTCCAGAAGAGCCAGAGGGACCTGACGAGCCTATTACCGAGGAATATCCAGATTGGGTGAGACCTACTGGCGCGCATGATGCTTATAATATTGGAGATATAGTTAAGTATAATGGAAAACTTTATCAATCTACTATTGATGGAAACGTATGGGCGCCAGATGAATATCCAGCTGGATGGACTTTATACGAGGAAACATGAAAATAGTAAATCCTTTATTATATTAGGAAGTTTATAATACAGCTGTAAGCGTTCGATAGTAGGTGCCGCAAGAGATAGTAGACGAAGAAGAGGAGGAAGATGTGTTAAATGAAAATAATAAATAATTTGCGTTTTAAGACATATATTCCTCCTGTAATAAAAGCAACTAATTTATACGTTACAGAAGAAAATATAAATCTAGGTAATGATAATTATATTCTTACTTATTACTTAGAACCAGAAGATGTTGACACGAAATCTATTGATTGGTACTATTTGCCGAAGGATGGAAATTTAATTATTACCGCGTTAGATAATAATAGAATATCCATATATAGAGCGCCAACGATTTAGCCAAATACAACTTATACACTAGTACTTCAAACAATAGACGGAAGTAATTTAGAAGATTCTGTTTCTATCTTTATAGAAGATACTACTGTCTATGTAAATAATATTACTTTTAGTCCAAGGTCTTTAGAAATTCCTGTGGGCGGTCAAGGGCAATTTGCTTTTACGGTACTGCCGTCTGACGCGACGAATCGCAATATAGAATTAAAAGTAACGAGCGCCGCAGGTGGGAATACTAGCGGAATAACAGTGTCAAAAGAATCAAGTATTGTGACCGTTTAGACGACAGACTCTGCGGAATTGGGCCAGTATACAATTACTGGAACCGCGTAGGACGGAAGCGGTGTTACTGGTTCTTGCTCTTTTACTATTGTTAAGGCAAGTAGTTCTGAGGAAGAGATAGAGGAGCATAGAAGCACATGGCGCGGAACAGATTTATTATCTAGCGGACATTTTTCTGACATAGATGAAATTGCTGATGCTGTTGCGACAGGAGATTTTTCTGATATATGGGTTGGTGATTATTTCACTATTAATGGGCCTATATTTAATAATAGCAGTATCTTAGGTTATGATGAGTATAATTTAGTTGTAATGGACATTAATACTATTTCTAGTTTGAGTTAGCCTCATCTTGTTTTAATGCCAGACCACATTATTGGAGTAACTAATTCATTATAGCCAAATAGATATAACTTATATGAAGCAGCTGTTTCCAATATGCTGCAAGTTTATTCTCAGTCGTTGAAAGTCTATCTAGGAGAGAATAATTTAATTGATTTTACAGACAGGATGCCTACAGAAACTTAGTATTCAGCTACCTTCCCTGGAATTACGCTACCAAGTGTAAAGAGTTTAACTAATTCTTATTCTAACGTGAATCCTCTTTCTATGAGTTCAGTATTTGTATCAGTCCTTCCAGGAATTTCATTAAGTAGTTCAGGAGCTGGACGACCTACTCTTTCAGCTTTAGCTTCCTATTAGGCTATTGCCATGTATGCGGTTAGTGATTTAAATAATACGAATGAGTACTTAATTACGGTTATGAATAATGGATAGCTAATGTCTAATGCAATGTTTCAAAATATGTCTTTAGGTATTTGTCCATTATTAATTTTTGGTTGATAGGAGGGATAATAAAGAAAATGAGAATATATAATCCAATATACCCTTCCATTAAAGACAATTTAGAAGAATTATTTGGGAAGGCTCCTACCTCAATTACTTTAACATCTTATTCCGCTTAGTATTCTATTGCGGATCAAGGTACTTGTAAAATAAAAGGGTACGTTTATCCACAAGACGCATTAAATTAGCAGGTGCTAATAACTTATACGTCTTAGAAAGAAGGTTCTGTCTTAACATATTCTATTAACTATGGAGAAGATTCTACAGGAAAATATTTTGAGATTTCTGTTTCGACAACAATAGAAGATGTTTATAGTATAAGGGTTAAAGCAAAAGGGAATTCGTCTGTACAAGCAGATATTTTTACTTTGACCGCAGTTAGCTAAATATCTAGTTCAGGATATTATCCAGTCCGACTATGAGGAAGGACCAGTCTGTCCTATAATTATATTTGGCTGATAGAAAAATAAAAAGGAAATATGTTAAAATTACTAGAGGATGGTCTAAAATAGATTATCCTCTTTTATCTTTTTTCAATATATTTATAATAATTTTTAAGAGTAGAGGAGGAGGAGGAGGTCTAGCAAGATGATAGACTTATTAGAAAAATATTCTATTACAGACATTATAATATTTTTAGTTTTTCTTGCTCTTGCCGCAAAAGAACTAATTACCTTCATAGAATGGTCAAAAAGTAAAATAAGAGAAGCAGGGTTAGAAGCCACAATGGATAAGAGAGAAGAAGAGAAATTAGATGGTTATGACGAAGCTATAAGAAAGAATAATTCAAGAATAGTAAATTTAGAGAAGGAGTTAGAATCATTATCAGAAGAAGTAACTAAATTAGAAAAAGATTTTAATGAGCACTTAGATGAGACTAAAGAAATAAAAGATAGTTTAAGTAGATTGAATACTAATATTTCTTTGCTCTTGGAATCTAATAGAGATATTATTAAAACTACTTTAACAGAAAAACATCATTATTATTGTTATAGTAAAAAGTGGATTGATGACTACAGTCTTGAATGTTGCGAAAAATTATTTCAACATTATAAATAGGAAGGCGGGAACTCTTTTATTGAGCACTTCATGGAAGATTTAAGAAGTTTACCTACTTCTGAAGAAAAAAGGAGAGAAAAGGATGGCTAATTTAAATATTACTTTATACCCACCACAAATACCCACATATCAGAATGCTTTTGTTCTAACGTCTAAATGCCGCATTTATTTTTCTTTATCTATATACAATAGCTATAAAGATATATAGAATAATGCGCAAGTAACAGTATCGAATTAGAATACGAATCAATCAGTTCTTTCTTTAACTAAGTATCCTAATGAAATAAAGTTATGTGATGTGAAAATAGATAATACTAAGAGTTCTGATAGATATTATATAGAAATTGAGCCAGAAGACTTATAGAATGGCTTTTAGATAAATCAATATTATAAAGTTTAGATAAGATTCACTAGTGCGGATGCGCCGACTCCACCAGATTCTGCGGCTATAAATAAATGGTTAGTTGATAACGTTGACTATTTTTCTGAATGGTCTACTGTATGTTTAGTTAGAGCTATCAGTTAGCCAATTTTAACTCTATAGAATCTTTCTTCTAGCTCAGGAGAGGAAGGCTCTAATGTCGCTATTACAACGAATACCTTGGATATAGTAGGTAGTTTAACTTTTCAAGATTCACACGAGAGTGATTCACTAAGTAGTTATTAGATAAAACTATATGACGAAGATAATAATTTACTGACTGATAGTAGAATTATTTATACTAGTGCATACAACAATCCAAATGAAATAAATTATACTTTAAAATATATTTTAGAAAACGGGTCTGCTTATACAGTAACTATTGATATTGCAACTAATAACTATTATTATTAGACTTTTACTTATAATATTATTGTTATTTAGACACATGAAAATCCATTAAATGCGTTAGTTGTTGCGGAAAATGAAAAAGAATCTGGCCGCATTAAATTGACAATAGCTAGTACCACTACAGATACTTTCCAAGGTAGCGTCATTATAAGACGGACTTCTAATAGAAGTAATTTCACTATATGGGAAGATATTTATACGAGAGTTTATCCTACCAAAGAATTAATTAACTTTACTTGGTATGATTGCACTGTTGAGAGCGGAATCTGGTATAATTATTCAGTGCAGAAAAAAGACGTATCTGGACAAAGAGGGGAAGAGACGTACATCGAGAAACCGGTTTCAGCGTATTTCGAAGATATGTTCTTAAATGCGGAAAAACAATAGCTAAGAATAAGATACAACCCCGCGGTCTCAACTATGCGGCAAAACGTATCTGAAGCCAGAGCCGAAACACTTGGTTCTTAGTATCCTATTATTAGACGAAATGGATATATTAACTACCGTTCTTTAAATATTTCTGGACTAATTACTGCACTTGATGACTTTAAGGATATTTTTACAAGTAAAGAAGAATTGTATGGCAAGGAAGCAACATCTTTATATGATGATTATAATGAGGAAGAAAGAATTACTGAATATAATGATTATATACTAGAGAGAGAATTTAGAGAAAAAGTAATTACTTTCTTATATAAAGACAATATAAAATTGCTTAGAACACTTACAGAAGGCAACGTCTTAGTAAAATTAATGAATATTTCCTTAACTCCGCAAACTACTTTAGGAAGAATGATTTATTCCTTCTCAGCTGAGGTGTATGAAGTAGCAGAATGCTCTTTAGATAATTTTATCAACTATGGAATTATTGAAACAGAGGAAGATAATATAATATTTGAACAAGAGGAAGAAGAAACAGTTACGCGGAAAGAGGTACTTGGTTAGATTCAGGATACTATCTCCGCAGATACTAATATCGTTGAATTGATTAAAGAGAAACACGAAACAGATGCGGTTTCAGTTGAGTTGATACAAGATATTAAGTTCTCCTTTTATGATGACCCGTATTAGATAAAAGAGGACCCGTCAGGTAATTTATTGCCCCTGGCCGCAACAGATGATTAGTCTTTGTCTATTGGTTTAGGCTATATCATTTATATAAATGGAGAGTCAATAATGGTAAGCGAGGACGGCGTATATTCTCTTATGGATTTAAATGAAATGTTGACGTCAGTTACTTTTCCTATTGATTCGTTTGTGTCTATTGACTACATTGCGGTCTTAGCTGAAGAAAAAAGTGTTGAACCAGAGAGTTAGATAACGAGTTCTATCTATTATTATAATGATATTGTTGGTCAAATCTGGGGAGGCTTTAACTACGGAGAATCTTTATATGAGTATATTGAAGCTAAGTACGCATTCAATTATGATAACTATAACTAGAGATTAATCTATATAGGAGATATTTCAATAGAAGCAAATACTAATATGGTATTTTATATATAGACAGATGAAGAATCTACCCCTTTGCGCAATGTTATAAATGAAACAAATGTTTTAACTATTCAAGATAAAACTCTAAAAATAAGAGATATTTTATTTGGAGGTATTCATCTTGACAAAGAAACAGATAAAAATAAAGAACTTGTTAATTCAAATAAATATTATCAAGAAGATAAAGAATATAGTTCCTTGGCCGCAATAGGATACCCCCAAGCCAACCATGTATATGTAGTTGATAATGAGAGATATATATGGTATAATGAAAATTGGGAAAATATAAATGAGAATGATGATGTAGAAATTCCTACTAGCGGTCTTATTGATTATTATTGTAGAATTGTAAGGGAGGTTTATTTATTGAATGAATGATAGACCTTATTTAAGAGATAAAAATTTTCTAAAGACAATAGACAGAATCTCTTTAAAAGAAGAATTTGCTAAAATAACTATACTAAATTGGCAAGAGCGCCCAATAGAAGACATACAAGGAAAAGTTAGTTCTGGTACTTTAAATATTAATGGTAATTCCTCCTTGCGCCGCACTTGCAATCTAACTATCTTAATTGACGAAAATAATTCAAATATTACTAGTGTAAAAAATTCTTTGTCTATAAATAAAAAAATAAAATTAGACATTGGGATAAAAAACAATACTAGCCAGTATTCAGAGTATGACATTATATGGTTTTCTCTTGGGACATATATAATATCTAGTGTTTCAATTACAAATACAAATAGCTAGATAACCTCAGCATCTTTGCAACTGAAAGATAAAATGTGTTTATTAAATGGGGAATGTGGCGGGCTCCTTCCGGCGAGCGTTACATTTAGTTCTTATGATACTTTAGACGCCAATGGCGCATATCAAACAGAGCAGCCTACGATTTATACAATTATTAAATATGTTGTTAATTATTTTGGCGGAGAGTAGCTACCTAAAATTTTAATTAGTGATGTAGACGAGAGAGTTAGAAAAGTTATGAAATGGACTGGTTCTAATCCTTTATATATTACTCAATACACTAGCACAACATCTGGTGTATAGTATGGAGCTACTACAGATAAAGAGCAGGTAGACGAAGCACTTGCCGCGGGAACGATTGATTCTTATACAGAATATAAAAGCGGCCAAGATGTAGGATACATTTATACAGATTTTATTTATCCAGGAGAATTAATTGGAGACGCTGGAAATTCTGTCTGTGATATATTAGATAAGATAAAAAGCGCTTTGGGCAATTATGAATATTTTTATGATTTAGATGGGAATTTTATTTTTCAAGAGATAAAGAATTATTTAAATACATCTAAATCAACTACTGATTTGAATGACATGGAATAGAACAATTATTTAATAGATATTACAAAAGGAAAGTCTGTTTATACCTTTGATGATAGTTTCCTAATTTCCTCTTATTCAAATGCCCCTTAGTATAGTATGATTAAAAATGATTATATAGTGTGGGGGATGAGAGAAGATGCTACAACAGGAGCTACATACCCTATACGGTATCATTTAGCTATTGATACAAAACCCTAGACAGGTAATACTTACAAAGTGTTCTTTTATGATGACCCAGATGACGGAATACGAAAAGCAAAGCGGCCAATACAATTTTCTACTAGAAACGGATTTCCTGCTTAGGGCGCGGAAGATACATTTTATCTTGCTCTTGATACTAATATTGTATATAAATGGGATACTGAATAGAACACTTATGTGAGGTTCGCTACACAGACAAAAGATATAACAACTACTGATTGGCGGACAGAGCTTTATTTATCTGGAGCGCAGGCAGAAGGTTTTAGTTTAGATACAAACAATTATTATACTGAGTTAAATAATGAATGGCCTAAAATGTATGATATAGAGAACGGGGAATTTTATGAGGGATACGAGAAAGACCCCGCTTCTTTAGATTATTTTTTAGATTTTATAGATTCGTCTGCGGCAATAGGTGAACTTAGTATATCGAACATTGGGAAGCGTTCTAAAATAGTTGTAGACGAGGACATCAACTGCATATTTGAAAGAGAAATTCCTAATTTGGTAATGATAGATGCTAGTTAGGATTCTGCTATTGTAACGGAATAGAGAGAGGAAGCATAGCGCAAAGGGCAAGATTATATACAAGTCACTGGGGCTATTTACAACTTATTAGCTACTGGTGGGACTTAGAATTCTGCTTTTGAGCGGGTTAAGGAACTAATATATTAGTATACTAGTTATAACGAAAGTATTACTTTACAATGCTTACCTATATATTACTTAGATGTTAATTAGAGAATTACTGTTAATGATTCAAAAAGTAATATCTATGGAGACTATATGATTAATTCGATTTCAATTCCTCTTAATATATCTAGTATGATGACAATATCTGCAACGAGAGCGTTAGAAAGATTTTAAGGAGGCAAATAAAGTGATTGGACAATTAAGAAGAAATAAAATAAATGATTATATATCTGATATAGATACTTCTTTTTCAGATAATATTATTACAGGAAATTTTATTGCCGCAAAGCATTACTATATAAGCATTGATATAAACACAACAACTCAATAGGAGTAGAATATTTCAATAGTTTTAAAGAATTCTGAGAACGAACAACAAGAGCAAACAATAAAAAGAATGAAAATAATAAATGGAAATAATGAATCTATTGAAACGGTTTTCGTTCCTAATGCGGCATATGATTAGATAATTATAAAAGACTGCACTAATTACACCGTCGTTCTTAACTAGGCCGCAGAAATAAATAATGTCCTCACTAAACTTAATATTAATAAACTAACTAAGATTGGCGTTCAAGGTCCGTCTGGTTTAGTAATGGATATTAATGGCGAAGAAATTAGGGTTGGAAGATTTGGAATATATGAGTTAATAAGAAGGATAGATATAGACTTTATCAGTTTTATTGTTAATAATGATGATAATAGATTTTTTATTCTTGATTATTAGTATTAAATAAAGGAGGGAAAATACTATGGCTGATTATGGTTTTTATGGTGGTCGAAGAGGTCAACCATTTATTCTAAGAACGAATTTTCCTTCTATTCAGGATATGATAGATGCTTTTTCTTAGGGGAAAGAATATACAGAAGTAAAATTTGATGAATATGTTATTATAGACACTGCGGACAAGGGTAATGACGACAATGGAAAAATCTATCGGCGCGGGTATGATTACACTAATGACATGGGCGGTGCTGAATATATATGCTAGATAAAAGGAAGCGGAGGCGCCAGTCCGCATTTATTACTTACTACTATTGATAATATTAATTAGCTGAAATAGTAGCAAGATGTTTCATTCACCGGTGAAGGCGAGTACTCTTATACGGAGAATAATTTAGTTCCAGGTAAAGATGGTGATTCATATAATGATTCCATTACTTGGGCCTATTGTTCAGTGAAGAATCCTGATGGAACTGATACTATCTCATACATAGGATTCACTTTCCCTTATACAGTAATTGACTATGAAGCAGAAAGTGTTCCATATGATTATGAAGGTACTTTAGTTGAAAGACAAGACACAGCTGATCACCCTTTTTATGAGAAGTGGAAGTTAAAAATTCCTAGGGGCGCAAAAGGTGATACTATAGAAAATATTCGCGTCATAACTCCCACCGCGGAAAACGTACAAGATTATACTGGTAAAGATGATGACGTAGCTAATCAAAGACAAATTATAGTTTATGATTAGACCGCCTATGAAGAAAACACCCAGGGCGAAATTCAAACTTTATACCTAGGTGATTATAATATGATTCAAAGTCTTTCTATGGACGAGGACGGTCATATTACGATTCATTACACTCATGGAGAGGACTAGCTTATAACAGTAATTGCAAGATGGATTACTGCTGTTCATTTATCAGAGACTGGTTAGCTGTCAATAGATTATACAACAGGAGAATCTACTTAGGTAGAAAATGTTATAAAATGGATAGACACTATTAGTTTATCTGATGAAGGTAATTTAATAGTTACTTATAATGATGGAACATCAGACACCATCCAAGAAGGTATTAAGTGGATTACGGATGTTTCACTATCTGATAATGGAACATTTAGAATAGAATTTGGAAATAATTTACCTGCATACGAAGCGACAATTAAATTCCCCACATTAGTAACTTTAGATACAGGAGATGAAGAAGGGGAAGGCTCTTAGAAAGTTAAAGTAACATATAATGATGGAACATCTCAAGAATTAGGCAATCCATTGAACTATATTATGCGGATGGTTCTAAATGAAGAGGATTATCATATATTGGTGTTATTTAGCGACCCGGCTAAGAGACAATAGATAGTAGAATCTGGAGAAGCAAAATCTTATGACGGAAGAAACGACTGGTATGATTTAGGTGCTGTAAAAGAAGACTCTGGTATTCTCATAGGAATGAATTTAACATTAGACCATTTTACTGGCGGCACTTCAAATATAAGAATAATTAATTAGTTAAATCAGGAATATCCATCAGGACTCCCCTCCTCAGATGTTAATTTACATGGAAAAATCATTACCGTGGGTGACGCAGACGATGATAAAAAGTTCTTTGCTTTTGATTACAATACTGATTCTTGGTATTATGTAGGAAACACATCTGCGGCAGGTCAGGTTACTTAGACTCAAGGTATTATAGTTGGGTACGAGGATGATGATGAACTGATTTAGCAAGCGGAAGATTTGCCAGTCGGCACTGTTTGGATGATTGAGGAGGATTAAGTAAATGAGTAAGAAAATTTAGTTAAAAGGCCCTTTCAAAGCCGAAACAGAATTGTTAAAAGATTTATATGAAAAAATAAATAAGATTAGTATTTTTTGTAAACCAGAACATCTTATCGTCATTAACGGAATGACATTCGAGATAGGAAAGACTGGAATGCTAGAAATAGAAGGGACTAATATTGAATCTTTAAAGTTCTAGCAAGACGAAGATGAAAATACTTATATAGACTTTTTAGAATTATAAAAAATATGCTCTGCGGTCAAAGGAAAAATAAGCCGCAGAGCATTTTATTTTCTGATATAATAAGAAGAACAAGGCACAGACGATACTTTATTCATCTGTGCCTTTTATTTTGTGTATCCTGTTAATTTTAATAAAATATATTAAAATTTGGTCAAAGAAAGTAAGGAAATTTTAATTAAAATTTATATATAGTGTAAAGACATGAAAGAAAGGAAGGTTAAGACAAAATTGATGAATTATTATAATAATTATCCTTATAATTATAGCTTTGGAGTTAATCCATACCTCCAACAGTAGCCAAGTTATTCATATCAATAGGCGCCGGCCGCACCTAATAGCACTAATATACTAAATGGAAAAATAGTAGATAGTGAAGATATGGTAAAAGCAACTGAAGTCCCGATTGGCGGTTTTGGAATATTCCCCAAAGCTGACTTAAGTGAAATCTATATAAAGTCTTGGAATAATAATGGTACAACAAATTTAATAACTTTTAAGCCATATATTCCACCTGCCGCAGAACAAAATAATAATAGCAATAGCTTAGTTGACTTTACTATTGTTAATGAGATACTAGAAAAAGTTTCTGCATTGGAAGGGAAGATAGATACTATATTAAATATTAAAAGCAATGCTCCAGTCTCAATAGCACAATAGAAAGAAGGTCTTAAAGCAAATGGCTATTAATAATTTTGGAATGAATCCTATGCAATTATTTCAGTTCGTCCAAGCGCAGAAAAATCCCCAGCAATTTATGCTGAATGCTTTAAAGCAGGGAGGAAGTAATAATCCTGTTTTAGCAAATATTGTTAGTCTAGCGGAGCAAGGAAAAACTAATGAAATTGAATAGGTAGTAAGAAATGTCTTTAAAGAGAGAGGTCTTGATTTTGATAAAGAGTTTACAAGTTTCAAGCAATAGCTTGGAATAAAATAAAGTAATAAAATAAACGGAGGTAAAGGTATATGTTTAATAATGCAAATGGTTATAGTCTATCAGACATTGCGGCAGTTACGAATGCTGAATCCAATAGATGTTGCAATAACGGCAATGGATTTGGCTTTGATAATGGCGCCTGGTGGATTATTATCCTGTTCCTGTTCTGCTTTGCGGGATGGAGCGGCAACGGAATGTTTGGAGGCGGATTCGGTGGAAGTCCGACATACCAAGGCACAACAACTCGTGAAGAAATTGCTTACGGATTCGATATGAACGGCTTAGAGAACGGAATCCGTGGAATTTAGAACGGGCTATGTGATGGATTCTATAATATGAATACTAGCCTATTGACTGGCTTTAATGGATTACAAAATTCAATGAACCAAGGTTTCGCTGGATTAAATACTGTAATCAATAATTCCACTTCAAACATCCAGCAGGATTTAAATAGCATTAATATTGCTAATATGCAGAATACTAATGCTATTACAGCTCAGTTAAATGCGCTTGGGACTCAACAAGCCGATTGTTGTTGCTAGACTCAAAGACAGCTGGAACGCGGTTTCGCGGATTTGGGGTACAATCTTGCAACACAAGAATGCCAGACTCGTCAAGCAATAAACGACAGCACAAGAGACATAGTAGATAATCAGAATGCTGGAGTTCGGTCTATCCTTGATTTCTTAACTCAGGATAAGATTGCAACTCTTCAAGCTGAGAATCAGAGTCTGAAGTTTGCGGCATCTCAAGCTAATCAAAACAACTATTTAGTTAACACTTTGCGGCCCTGCCCAATTCCTGCATATATTCAGCCAAACCCTTTCTGCAATTATGATTATTTAAGTCTATACAGAAATGGTTGCTGCAATAATACCGGTTGCTGCTAATTAAATAATAAGAATGGAGGAAAGATAAAAGTATGGAAATTACTGCCAATGCTTTACAAACAGTAGAAGCAAACCAAAACGTTTTATTTACGGATACCGCAGTATGTGGTAGCTGCTCCATAATTCACAGAGATGGAAGCGGACTAGTCACTTTACGCGCGTTACCAAATAATCAATGTAGAGCTAGATTCAGAGTGACCTTTGGCGGCAATATTGAAGTTCCAACAGGCGGAACATTAGGTCCTATATCTTTAGCTATTGCGGTTAATGGAGAGCCAGTTGGTGCTACCACTATGATTTCAACCCCGGCCGCACTAGAAGAATTAAATAATGTATTTAGTAGTGTTTTCTTAGATGTCCCTATTGGATGTTGCTCTCAAGTGAGTGTTAAAAATACTAGCTCTTAGTCTATTGGTGTATAGAATGCTAATTTGATTGTAGAAAGAGTTGCTTAAGGAGGAGGAATAAAGTATGGAAAGATTAAAAAACATGAAAGAAACTCTTCTGTCAGCAGCTCAATCATAGATGGGGAATCTTGCGGCTGCCGATACAAAAGAGTTAGGTCAAGTAATTGATATGATAAAAGATTTAGAGGAAGCAATTTATTATTGTTCAATTACAGAGGCTATGAAGGAAAACAAAGAAAAAGAGAAGTATAGTCAAATGTATTATCAGGAGAGATATTTGCCAATTCCAATGATGAATGAAATGTATCAAAGAGATATGGATAGAAATAGCTATGGAAGAATGTATTACCCAGACCGCATAATGAACAATAGAGACGAATCTACTAATAGAGGTGGTTCTCGCTATTATACGGAAAGAGATTGGGATACATATCCAATTAATACAAGAGACAGTAGAGAAGGACGAAGTCCTTTAAGCCGAAAAAGCTATATGGAAGCCAAAGAACTACATCAAGGTAAAGAGATACAGATGAAAGAACTTGATAAATATATTCAAGAACTAGGTCATGACATTACTGAGATGATTCAAGATGCTTCGCCAGAAGAGAAACAAATGCTGCAACAGAAGATTAGTGCTTTAGCCACTAAAATAAAATAATAAAATGAAATGTTTAATATTAATGGTGAAGAATGGCGCATAGTCTCTGTTTCATCTAATCATCCAAAACTATATAGAAGCAACGGTTCTTTAGCTGTGGCAACGTGCGATGACAATAGCAAAACGATTTATTTAAATAATACTTTAAAAGGTAAATTCTTGAAAAAAGTTCTATGCCATGAAATTACTCATGCGGCAATGTTTTCTTATAATGTAGATTTGACTATTGATTAGGAAGAATTGCTAGCAGATTTAATTGCTACTTATGGAGAGGAAATTATTCAAATTACTAATAAAGTATTCAGACGTATGAGAGGAAGATTCTTATTTTGACGGAGGAATCTTCCTCTCTTTTATTTTATTTAATTATTCCCAGTTGTATTCAGAATTTTCTTTTAATACTTGACTATATGCAATTAAAATAGCATCTGCTTCATCATCATTAACGTCTTTCCCAAATTTATCTTTTACAAATTTAATGTCTGCGGCTTTCAGTTCTGCACGTTTTATACCGCGTCCCGTATGTATCCCGACGGCAGCCCGCCACGAATTAGGCATTATATATTCTATTTCAATACTAGGAAAATTATCATGTACCATTATTGCTATTGCTCCTTGTAACCACATAAGAGCTTTATGTGTTTTAATGTTTCCTTTAGTATTTTCTGGCAATACTTCTTCTAAAATAATTTTATCTATATCAGGATTCTATCTAATTGCTTCCTCTATTGAATCAACCATCTTATGAATTCTTTTAATTAAATCAGAAGAGGTCGCGCCACAAAATCCAGAGTACACTAGCTTCTATCCATCAAAGACTGCAATTCCGCTCATCTTGGAGCTTCCATCAATTCCCATTATTTTCATACTATCACCCCCTGTATATAGTGTAGCACAAAAAATATTATAAAACAAGAGCAAAAAGAAAAAGAGCTGAAACAAATCAGCTCTTTCATATCTTTCATTTATTCAATCACTTAACTCCAGTAGAACCAAATCCGCCTTCTCCGCGTTCAGTATCTTCCAAAGAATCTACTAGTTGAAAATCTGCGGTTACATAAGGCATTATAATAAGTTGACAAATTCTTTCTCCACGCTGAATCGTTTGCGGCAAGTCCGTGTCGTTGTGCATTGGGACTAGTATCTCTCCACGATAATCTGAGTCCACCACGCCGATGCAATTCGCCAACCGCAGGCCGCGTTTAGAGGCAATACCAGAGCGAGGGAAAAGTCCGCCAAAACATCCGCCAGGAAGTTCCATTGCAAGGCCGGTATGAATCATTGTAGTGCAGTGGGGTGCAATCAGAATATCATCAGACTCGGCCGCATAAATATCATAACCTGCGGCACATGAGCTTCCGCGAAGAGGCATTTGCGCATAATCATTTGTAAATTTAACTTTCATCTATTGTTATTTCACCTCATAATTGATATCGACTTCATTCAGAGGCTCTTTAAGTTCGTTGAAGGCTTTATTTAAGCTAACTTTAAAGTAGGTATCGACGATTTCACCTTTCAGTTTTATATCTTTCTTCTCTGTTGTATACTTCAGCAAATCAAATTTATCGTCTGTTTTTGCGTCTTGAATCAACTGCTCTGCCTCTGCTTCACTGTCTACTCGATAAATTTCAGTTGTACTAATCAAAAATTTCATAATCAAAATACCTCAATTTCTAAATTATTTTTATTATACGTTGCCATTTCTTTTTCTTTAATCTTTTGAACAATTTTTTCTGTAAATTTCTTTGGGCCTACAATAGTTATTTTGCTAAAATCTTCATAATGGCCGTCTGTAGTAATGATACCAAAAATATCGTTTGGTATATTAGAAACTGTGCTATTTACAGAAGCAAATTTATGACCATTTTCGTATCCCTCGACTTTCTGTGTCATAGCAAAAGGTTGAATCATTACAATAATCTTCTTCATTATATCTCAATTACTCCTTCGTTGTAAGGAAATAGATAATAACATAGCATACCTTTTTCTGCGTCCTTCAACCAAATTTCTATAGCATAATTATCTTCTGTATTTTCTATACTATAGACTTTTCCTCTGTTCTTTAAACAAATCCTTAATTCATCACAAGCTATAAGAATTGGTTCGTGAAAGTCTAAATAATTGCGAACATTGAACAAGGTATAGTTATTATCTTCTTTACACAATAGCATAAAGTAACAATTATCAAAATCTTCTTTATTTATTCTCTATTCAATATTTTTTTTGAAGAAAGGGGCCACAATGTAATCTAAAGCATCATATAGATTTTCATCTGTCATAGGATTTTCTGTCTATTCTATTATCTATTTATTTAAATCATATAGAGTTGCTCCGCTTATTTTTGTTTTTTCACTTTTCTAAAACTCTTTAATTTTATTATTTGTCATAGGCTTTGCTCCTTCACCTTTTTATTTTATTATAGCATAAAATAATATTTTTAACAAATATTTTCTTTCTCTTTATAAAGAGCAAGTCTTTCTTTTATTTTCCCTAGCGTTATTTCTTCAATCTTTTGCTTTAATATATTATCTATTTTGTCAAAATATTCTATAGCTATTGGATTTCTGCTAATAGTTTGAAGTCCAAAGTATTCTTCTGCTGTTTTTCTACACCATATGGCCTCTTGTAGAGTTTCAAAATGTGGAAAATAAAATCTTTTTTTATTAAAATAAAAATCTACTGTATAGCTATGCCAGTTAGGATGGTATGTTATTCCTCTTATTTGAGTTTTACTTTCCTTTCTAACATTTACATTCTAAATATTTTTCAATCTAGTGACAATTCTTAAATTTGATTTTCTATTATCAAAAGAATTGCTGCTTATGTGGTCAATCTCACACCCATCTGGAACTTCTTTGTTTAAAATATATTTATGTAAATAAATTTGTTTTTGTCCATTTTTGCTTTGTCCAGTAACAGCGTATACTTTATTCTTTTTATGGCTAGTTCTCCAGTGATATTTTTGAACTCTTTCGATATCATCTGTATCAATTATAAAATCATACCAGATATCTTTATACTAAATTTTTAGTATGCAATACTCTTCTTGTTGAATATATTGATTTGAATCTTTTTTATACATTATTTGTTAAAACTCCTCGCTTAGTTATTCTTTGATTAGTAGACCCTCTAAGTTTTAAAGTTATATCTCGCTTTTCTTCAAGGTATGGACCGTCAATTAAAATATCTATCAAAGGAAGAATTGTTTTTTGTTCCTCATTAAAATTTTCTAATACATACCCAGTCCATAAATATATCTTTATATCAGGATAAGTATTTCTTACTTTTTTAACGATATAAATAGTATTATTTAAATTTTGTGCGGCTAAAGGCTCGCCACCTAGAATAGAAAAACTCCTTGCTATTCCGTTTTCTCTTAATGCGGTGATAATCTTACTAACTAATTCATCTCTGTCGATTTCTTGACCACCATTAAAATCCCAAGTTTCTTGATTGTGGCACCCTTTGCAGTGAATAGGGCATCCTTGGCACCAATAAGAAACACATATCCCATTTTCACAATCTACTATATCATTGTATTTTAAAGCTGCATATCTCATTTTTTTATTTCTCTCACCAATCAATATGAAGAACTCGTTCTTTAATTTCTTCTGTGCGACCTTGATTCCAGAAATTAGTTCCGATGTATCCACAAGTCCGTCTAGCAACACTCATCTTATCTCGGTCCCGATTTCCACAGTTTGGACACTCCCAATACAGATGACCAGGTTCTCCTTTGATTTTAATCTCGCCGGAATAGCCACAACATTGACAATAATCAAATTTGCTATTTATTTCCGCATACATAATATTATCATAAATGAACTTAAGAATTTCCAGCACTGCGGGAATATTATTACTCATATCTGGAACTTCTACATAGCTAATTGCGCCTCCCGGAGAAAGTTTTTGAAATTCAGATTCTAACTTCAATTTAGTAAAAGCATCAATTTTTTCTCTTACATTCACATGATAAGAGTTGGTGATATAATCGTGGTCGGTTATTCCCGAAATAACCCCAAACCGCTCTTTTAAACATTTTGCAAATTTATAAGTAACACTCTCGATAGGAGTACCATAGACGCTATAATCAATATCCTCTTCTTTTTTCCATCTGGCGCACGCATCATTTAAGGTTTGCATTACGGATAAAGCAAATTTTTTACCTTCTTCTGTGGTATGAGAGACACCGAGCATCGCCATTGTACATTCATAAAGCGCAGCATATCCTAGGCTGATAGTGGAATATCCATGATAAAGTAGTTCATCTATTGTATCATCTTTATTTAGTCTTGCTATTGCCCCGTTCTGCCATAAAATAGGAGCTACCTTAGATGATACGCCTACCAGTCTATTATGCTTACATTTTAATGCCTTATGACATAATTCAAGGCGCGAGTCAAGAATAGTCCAAAATTTATTCATATCTCCTTTTGAACTTAATGCCACGTCAGCTAAGTTAATGGTAACGACACCTTGATTGAATCTTCCGTAGTATTTATGTTCACCCTCTTTATAGTTTAATGCATGAGCATAATTCTTAGTGGTGCGGTCTGTAGTTAAGAAAGAACGGCATCCCATGCAGGTGTAAATATCTCCGCCTTTCAACTCTCTTTCGACTTTATTAGAAATATAATCAGGAACCATTCTTTTAGCTGTGCATTCTGCGGCTATTTTCGTTAAGTAATAATACTTACTGTTTGGATAAATATTAATTTCATCAAGAGCATAAATAAGTTTTGGAAAAGCTGGAGTGATATATACTCCTTTTTCGTTTTTCACTCCTTTAATGCGTTGGCGAAGAACCTCCTCGATAACAAGAGCTAAATCCTCTCTAGCCGGACCGTCGGGAACTTCATTAAGATTCATATATACAGTAATAAATGGCGCCTGTCCATTTGTCGTCATCAAAGTAATAATTTGATATTGAAGAGTTTGTACGCCAGCACTAATATCATTTTTTACCATCTGCTCTATCATCGCATCTGCCGCAGTCGGATAATCTTTTTTAAACTTTTGACGAGAGCTCTCAACAAACGGACTCAAATGAGCTAGACTAATAGATTGACCTCCGTATTGGCTAGATGCGACTTGGGCAATAATTTGAGTGGCAATATTGCACGCAGTAGAAAACTTATGCGGCTTGTCTATTTTTGTTTTACTAATTATAGTTCCATTTTGCAACATATCTTCAAGATTAATTAAGCAACAATTATAAATAGGTTGCAATATATAATCTAAATCATGAACATGAATAAGACCTGTATCATGAGCTTCTACAACGTCTTGCGGCAAGATTCTACGTCTTGCAATGTCAGTAGACACTGCGCCTGCTACATAATCTCTTTGAGTTGTAACTAATTGAGCATCCTTATTAGAATTTTCTGTCATCCAATATTCATTAGAATTATTTACTATTTCATCAATAGTTTTATCGATGGTGTTCTGCCTAGCATTATCTCTTTGTTTTCTATAAAGAATATATGCTTTAGCAACGTCTTTTCTCTTTAGACTCATTAAGCCGCGCTCTACATAATCTTGTATTTCTTCTACGCTCAATTCGTCTTTAGAGGTAGAAATAGAAGCAATATAATCTGCAATATTTTGAGCCTTTATGCTTGCATAATCAGTAATTTCGCCATCAACGACCAGAAAAGCTTTTAATATAGCATTTATAATCTTCTCCTTGTTAAATTGGACTATACGTCCATCTCTTTTTAATACATTCATTGTTTTTATCCTCCTAATTAGATAATTATTTTAAGGTTGATAACTTATACATAATAATTATACCATATATAATTGTTAAAGTCAATAGGCTTAACAATATATATGGTTTTTGTAGAATTTATATTAACTATTTTTGACCAATTTTATCAAAACTCTTTTATATACATTCTTACCATTGCAAATGAATTGACCGTCTGAAATGCCAGCTCCGCCATCACCGGTTAAATCATGGTCATGACCTATTAATTGGAACTGCTCTGGACAATATTTACTTAAGAAAGTAACAGGGACTCCCATTAGTCCGTCATAATCGCAAGGAATATTAACTACTTTAGATACTTCAATAGCATCATAGTTATCATATTTAGGATATTTCTCCTCATTACCATAATATTTTTCTTTTAGCGGGATGCGGCAATGCCTTTTTTCATTATCTAAATTTGTATACCAAATGATATTACCAAATTTCTTTTCTGTGCGGTCTGGCGTTAAAAACACTTTAGGGCTAGTATTTCCGAACCATACTTGGTTATTTTTAAAGAGCGGGAATATTTCTTTATAGGTTGCAGCATTCATATTACCTATAACAAGAAACTTCTTATTATATTTTATAAGTTGCGCGATATATTCGCGGAAGAGGCTAAATGGCGGATTAGTGATAACGAAGTCCGCACTTTTAAGTAATTCAACGCATTCTTCTGAACGAAAATCCCCATTGCCGCACAGTTGAGTCCTTACTTCTTTGCTATTGTTATCAAACTCTGTTTTATATGCCGTTTTATTTAATGACAAATTTGTTGCAATGATTTTTTTTATTCCTAGCTCATAAAAATTCTCTTTAAAATATTTATAAAAATTTGAATACTCTACATCATCACAATTACAATAAATAATTTTATCTTTAAAATATTCTTTATAATTAGTTAATTCTTTTTCTATATCTTCTAATCTTGTATAAAATTCATCATTTTTAATGCGCTTGGCCGCAGTTAGATTTTTATTATCACTCATTATTTATTCTCTCCTTTGTCCAGTTAACAAAAGATTCATAGAAGTTAAGTCCTTGTAAAGGCAATTCATAAATCTTATTTGGATGTTTTTCTATATATTCCTTTTTTGCGCAATTAAATTCTACGTCATTAAAATCTTGCTTGTCCGCTAAAAAGCGTCTACAAATTTCATCACAATTAGGATTTTTTTCTCTTCTTAATGAGCGCATTAATCTATCTTTATCACTAGCTGAAACCTCAATAGCCATTAAATCAAAATGTTCATCATTGTCTTCAAATAGTTTTTTCATCCAATAGAGATTAAATATTCCTACATTAATCTTATCATTCTTAATAGACTCTCTTGCTATTGCATAAATCCAATTATTATAATCAATAGGCCAAAGGAAATTATCATCCCTTAAAATATCTTTCTTTTTCTTAAATAGGTAATCAATACCGTCAATTTCCTTTTCGCGCGGCGGTCTGGAAGTAGTTAAAAGAATTTTGTTTAAATCAAAGTTATTTGATAGGTGATTCAGAAAAGTATCTTTCCCTGCCGCGCTCATTCCATAAATAGCTAAAATTTTAGGCTTTACGCCCATATGGCATCATCCTCTCTCATGCTCAATAATAATATCTTGACCATTGTTAATTACATCTTTGATCCTATAAAGTTGATGAGTTGAAGTATGCGAATAAGACTTAGCTCTAAAAGTGTCATCAATTCGATACCCAGTTACCATGATTTTCGTTCCTCTTGTAAACCAACTCTTATCAATAACTTTCTTAGTTCCATCTAATTGAACTTCACTTAATTGACGATTATAATTCGCATAATATTCTTTAGTGAATTTAACATCTACGACACCTGTAGTAGTTAAAATCGAAACCGTTGAACGAACATCATTCTTGCCAAGAACTGTTCCAATAATTCTTGTCGTTTCATAGATAGGAATTTCTTTTCCTTTCCTCTTGAAGAATTTTTCTGCTTTAGGAACGGTAGGAAGTTTATTAAAATCACTTATTCCATATTTAGAAGTATTAACTTTTGCCAATTCATGTTCGTGATAGTAAAAACACATACTTTCCATTTCCCATGCGGAAACAGTTCCTGCTGCGTACTTATCCCAACATTCTTTAAATAATAAATCATTTAATTCATTTAATACTCTCTTTTGATTTTCTTTTAACCATTCTCTAATATTATTCATCATTTTTGAATAAATATTATCCCATTTGCTTTGCGGCAAAAGATTTTCTCCGTTAATGATAGTTAAGTCATCTTGAGAGAAGTGCTCCTCGTAGAATAGAAAATCGTCCTCTTTTAACAGATAATATTCCTTGCCTTCCTTTTGATTCTTCAATTTTTTATTAAGCAAGAATACTTGCCTTTCAAGAGACAAAGAATCTGGAATGAGATTTTTCTGAATCAATATGCTCAGATTTTGTAGAGTAAGTTTTTTCTTTGGCTCACAAATCTTTGAGATATAATAAGCCATGATTGCGCGGCGAGGGGCAGATGGATTAACTGATTTTGCCCAGACTTCATCAGTTTCATCAAAAGCTCCTGACTTAATAAGAGAAATCATTACCGTTTTATTAAGAGGACATTTAACTAAGAAATCATTTAGACTCTTATATTGTCTGTTCTTAATAATATTCCCAATAACATCTCCGCCTACTTTATTAAGAGCATTCATCGCATACAAAATTCTATTATTTGCCGCGTCTGGTTTAAAACTATAATCTGATTCATTGATATTTACAAGAGAAACAGAAATACCGTTTGAAATGATTTTACCTAGCGCCTTGGCGATTTTAGCATAGTCTGTTTGCCCTTCTGACTCCTCCAATGACTCACTATCAACAATAAGACAAGCCGTATTCCAGTATATAGGATTCCAATGGGTTGCGAGGTATGCTGTTTGGAACCCGATAAAAGAATACGACATCGCGTGTATGTCGGAGAATGAATATCCCAGCTGAGTGGATGCGATATTGTCCCAAACATAATTAGCCATCGCAAGAGAGGACGCCTTTTCGAATACTTCAGATTTCAACTCTGCGATTTTATCCATGCGTTTCTTGCTTACGACTTTTCGTGCTGAGTTGGCTTGGGCTAGGCTAAACCCGCAAATATCGGAATCCATCAAAGTCCGCATTAGCTGTTCTTGTGAAATGCCAATACCATAACTTTTACCAACATATTTATTCAGTGCTTTTTCCTCTTGTTCGGTCAGACCATATTTTTTCATTTCTTTATGGACTAGTTCAGAATTCTTCTTAAATCGCACATACTTTTCCATTGGTGGCTCACCACCATCCTCCGCCATAAGGCGAATCAGTCCATTGGTATTACTTAATTCCTGCATATTCTTAGGACGCACTTTTTTTGCGCCTTGACGACCAATAGTAGAATCCAACTGAAACAGATTAAGACTAGAAGCATTTTGAATTGTGTTCCAAGTATCTTTATCATCAAGCGGCAAAACGTCAGGATGAAGATATTTGTTATACAACTCGCGGAGACTCAATCCTTGTTCAAGAATTCCGTCCTTCTGCATCATAAGAAGCGTCTGAACGAACATGTCTTGCACAGAGGTGACCAAGGCGTCCAATTTGGTCAGACCACAAGCTTCGTCCATATGCAAATCATACTGCGTTACAATTTCGCCGCTAGTCGCGCGCATAAAGCAGCAATGTTCATATGGATCATTCTCAAACATTACGACACCAGACGCGTGTATGCCGCGAGATTTAGTTAACCCCTCCACGCCCATAATAATATCCAACAATCCTGGGTACTGGTCTACTTCATTAATAAAAGCGGAAATTGGTTTTCGTCCTTTCTCGTCATTTCCGTACACCACATCTCGTATCGACCAGACAAAGCCTCGTTCTGATGGAATAAGACTAGATAAATATTGCGCAATATCAACGTCAATTCCCTCTGGGAACTCGTCACTTCTATAGCCGCGACAGGCCGTGAGTACCGCAGACTTAGATGATTCTGTGCCGAAAGTTGCAATCATAGTACATCCAAGATTTTGTTTCTCTTGTTCACTAAGACTGGCATTCAAATATTTCTGACGTTCGTCTTTAATATTTTTGATAATTAGAGGTCTCTTTGAAGGTGCTAAATCCAGGTCAATATCACCAAGTCCATCCGTATCACGATTCATATAGCGGAAGAACGGGAATTCGTATTGGATAGGGTCGAGCTGCGATATACCTAACAAATAATGATTCAATGCGGCACAAGCACTACCTCGACCTACACCAACCGTCGAACCGCATTCCCAAAACATATCAATGTAATGCTGCAAAAGAAGCGGGTATCTAAACATATTAGTATTTAATTTATCACCAACGATTTTCTTAACCTCAGCCTCTTCTTCAAGTTCATCTAAATACTCTTTTTTATTAAGTAAATCTTTTTCCGCAAGTTTGTTCCAACATTGATTAATCCAATTCCGTTCAACTTTATCATCAGAATTGAACATTCTATCTAACTCTTTATATCCAGTTTCTTTCTTTTGTTTTGGATAATCAGAAATTTCTACTTCAGGAATTTGTTGAGAATGTTGCAAAGAATAATTTTCTATTTTACTATAAATTTCCATACTATTCTTAAACATTTGCTCAACAAAAGAAATATCATAATTAGATGCGGCCAAATTTTCGATTATCTCTTCATTACTTTGAAGATACGCATACTCGTAAAAACTATCAACTTCACGCTCTCCGCCTTTAGAGTTAAGATATGCTTTATGCACATACCGGTCCTCTTTCCGCAGATAGTGCGCGTCTGTACAAACAATCATCTTGAGCCCAAATGCATGAGCAATAGAAAGAAATCTTTGGTTTACTTCAATCTGGTCTTTAGAACAACCTGGAGCGCACTCCAAATAAAAATCCTCACCGAATAGTTTTTTACACCAGAGAATAAAATTAATGATGTGATTGTGTGCGGCAATGCGGCCAGACTCGTCCCCGTTGCGCTCAGCTTGAATTAGTTTTAAAGTGGTTTTAGATACTTCGCCGTTCAGACACGCGGTACAAGCGACCAAGGATGAGGGGAATTTTTGAACGATTTTTTCGAGGTCATCGTAAGTTGTTACGACTCTTTCCATTCCTCTATCGGAGTAAGAATTTAGCCATGCTTTAGAGGATAATTCTCTTAACGCTCTATGCCCTGCCGCGTTTTTCGCAATAAGAATAAAATGGTAATACTCTTGATTTTTCTCTCTATTTGCGCACAGATAAATTTCGTTACCAAGCGCAATCTTAAAATCAGGATATTTTTTAATTAATTCTTGCTGATAAATATTTAATTCAGGGTGAGCGGCTAGTGTCTCGTGATCTGTAATTGCAATACCGCTAAGACCCAATTCAACCGCTCTATCCACTAAGTCTTTCGGCTTATTGATGCAGTCCAGCAATCTAAGATTAGAATAATGACTGTGAGAATGCAATTCCATCCTTTGATAAACTAAATTAGTTCTCTTGTAACGGTTCGAGAGTTCCATCTAATCTAATCCTTTCATCTAAAGAAATAGCTTTTATCATATCTGAAAGTCCGCTATAAGTATAGAGATTTTTATATCCTTCCTTCCATATATTTAAAAGTTTTTCCCCATTAGCAATTCTTTCTTTTATTTTTTGTTTTTCTTTTAAAGAAATTCTTCTTCTTAGTGACCCTTCATATTCTCGTGAAAGGTGAATTTGTTTTTCTCTATTCTTTTGAGTAAAAACTTCTGGCATAATATCCTATGCATTCTGTCCTATCCAGATAGCTTGAAATCCTCTCTTTGTTATTTTATTTTTAAATTCATTTTCCCAAATATAAGAAGCAGGATATTTGCATTCTAAATATCTTTTTCTTAAATAAATTACTTCTTCCTTTGTTAATTTACCATAAGATGCTCTTGGGTCTTTAACAGTTATACCTCCGTCTCCTCCTTCAGTTTCATTATATCCATTATTATAACTATCATAATAAGAAATCCAAAATTTCTCCCTCTCGTTACATTGCTCATTATAATTTGCATCTAATACTTCTATTATTTCAAAAGAAAAATTCTGAACACCATATTTCCTAAATGCTTTATAAAGCGTTTTATTCCACTCTCTAATTGATTCATATTTTTGTTTATGATATTCCCATCTTTTTTTAATATCAGAAGACTTTCCAATATATTTTTTGTTATTTATTTTATTTGTTATCACATAAATTCCTTTTATTATTTCTTTTTCTTTCATTTTTTTTTCTCCTTTAGTTTACTCTTTCTTATTATAACATAAAAATAGATAAAAATCTACCTTGGCCGCTCACTCATTCAACACTAAAACTAATTTCTTTGCTGCTCTTGTTACCGCAGTATATAGACATTGCTTATGTAATTCTTTCTCAAAAGGAAAAGATTCATCAATAACTAATACTTTATCCCACTCGCTGCCTTGGCTTTTCCATGTCGTAATTGCGTATCCATAAGCAAATTCCTTCGGCACTTGTCTATGGAAGAATTTAGAGTGGCTCATATTTCTTTCTACTTTTGTATTAAGAGATTTTTCTCCAGTTAGGAGATATTTATTATCAATTACTACATCAATAATGTCATTTCCATCAGTATATAATCTTGCTCTTGTTTCATCTACATATGGTTTATCATTTTGTGCTCTATATTTAAGCGGCAAATAAATTTGTCCTTGCTTTGTGATATTGATATTTCCTAACGTACCATTTATAAGAGCATTACCTTCCTGTGAAATTTCTTTCCAATAGTTACGGAGGCAAATCATTTTGTCTCCTTCAACAGGATAGGGAGTATTGTATCCTAAAAGACGTCTTATTTGCTCATTTAGATTATTTCTAGTTTTGTTCATATTACAAATAACTTCGTCTGCCCACAAGAGCATTCCGTTACTTAGTTCTTCTCTTGTAACGATTTGGACTTCTTTCCCTTTAAAAGGCTTCAATGGGCGGCCAAGGCGTATGTCAGTACTAACTCTAATAATCTCTGACTCTGCGGCCTGACGCATGATTTCAGTTAGCCTCGCGTGCGGATGGTCTAGTAAGTGATTGTCAGAGTCATCAGATACGGGCGGAAGTTGATGCTCATCGCCGAGACAAATGACTTGCGTCTCTTCATGACTAAAGAGTAAATCCATCATCTCCCTAGGCGCCATCGAAACTTCATCAACCACGACAAGAGAATAAGGCAAAAAATCTAATGGCTCATGAGTAAATGTACCATCCTCATTAGGGATTGACTTATACAATAACTTATGCAAGGTCATTGAATTTCGATTGCCTTTCTTCTGAAGAACTTGTGCGGCCTTGCCTGTATAAGTTGCATACGCGACCTCTGCTTCATTAAGACCAAGCTCTTCAATGATGGCTCTAACTGTAGTTGTATTATGAGTGACGATAAAATCATTTGTTAAGTACAGCTCTGTTGGACTATCAACTTTGATACAAACCATTTCTTTATACTCGTTAAGAGGATTTATTTCAGAAATAGATACTCTATCATAATTTCTATGCTGTTTTTTATTAATTGCTTCTTCTGCAATACTTCTTTTTCTCTTTAACCTGAACAATTTATATTTCTCAGAATTAGGAATGTTAATTGAAATATTATAACAAATACCTGCACGATATTTTTCTTTCCTATTATCCTCTGAAATACTTGACACATAACCTAAACTAAATAGGATTTCTCTTATATCGTCAATTAATTGTTTACTAGTATTAGTAAATCTTATAGTATAACGATTTCCGTTTACTGTGATAGAACCATCTGTATCCATTAATCCTTGAATTAATTTATATCTATCTTCTACAGAGGCATATTTGTAATCATCTGGTATCTTCTTATTAGCAGAAGCACAAATAATATACTCACTATATTCGCCAAAAAAGTCATTTGTTTGAATATAACTTTGACTGGCTACACTTTTTATCCGATTATATTCTTCCTCTCCATTCTCGTTTTGAAGGAACTGCCAACTATAATTAGTTAAAGAATTCCTTTTATAGCTTTTCGCATTGATTAGTTTAGCAACTTCAGCAACAAGCTCTTCGTCAGAACTAGAAACTGTTAATTGTCTTTCCAAACAACAGCCATCTCCAAGGAATACTCCAAAAACATAAGGGTCAATAGGAAGTCTAAAAGGATATTCTTTATACTGCACTGGTGTTTGGCATACAGGAATTTTATATTTGCAAGTATTATCTTTCTTTCCAGAATATAATCCACTATCAAGAATTTCTTGTGTAGTTAGAATTTTAATATTCCCTTTTTTAGTTTGGACTTGCCATAAATGTTCTTTGCAACAATAAGTTTTTCTTTTATCGCCTAAAACAACTTCATATACTTGCTTTTGTCCTTGTGGATAAACACCAATTATTTTTACTGGTTCCCCATACTCATTAAAAACATAATCTCCAATTTTTAAATCACCCATTTGTTTCTGACCAAGCGGAGTTGGGATAATAGTATCTACCGGTTGAGCTTTTCCCGAGCCAGCGGGACCAGATATAACTGTATATCGTTTTCCGTCCTTAAATCGTTGAACTGCAATTTTGAGCGCATTAATTTGACCTTCATTTAATTCCATTATCAAACCTCCACGTACTCATATCTCATTTTATTCATTTCGCCCTCATACTTGCAAAGCGGACAAACAGATTCATATTTATCTCGAAGAGTATAATACTGAATGAAAATGGTAGTTTTAACAAAAGAATATGAATATTCTCCATCATTTGCTTCAAATATAGTTCCACATTTTGGACATTTTAATATAACTTTCTTATTAGGGATTTTACCTTCTTTAATAATTCTCATAATTATATCATCTCCTTATATAATTATATCATTTTCCTTGTTTTTTGTCAATAAGAAAAAATCGCTTTCAAAATATCTGAAAAGCGATTTACATTTTGGATTTTCTATTGAACTCAGTCCAAGCAACCCATCTAATATATCAAAAGTAGTAATCAACTTGATTAACTATTTGATAATCTGTCATAAATATTTGAGCAGAAATATTTCCATTCCATACATTTTTATTACAAGAGCCAACTAAATTAATTTCTATATATCCTTCGTCTGTTGGAGATAGGGATTCATATTCATCTACAGATGATTTAAACTTCATAATATTTATTTTATTAGGTAGCGTTATTCGAAGGGTTGGGTTTTTATCTGGAGACAATAGAGTAATCATATTTTTAGTTATTTTTAATTTTTCTATTGCAATTAAAGGCTCCTCAACGTCTTTCCCATAAAGTTTTCCTAACGCGGCAATAGCAAGAATATCATCTGAGTCAACATTTTTCTCATTATATATTTTATCTACCAAATAAACAGATTCTTCATCTATATCTTTTAGTAGTTGATTTGCGGCCAGGACGAAGTCATTCACTCTTTCTTTTGGTATACTTAATCCCGCAGAATTATTATGCCCCTACACCCAGTTAACGCAATGCGTTTTTTCGCAAATGTCTTTAAAGTTAGTAATGCCTGAACGCTCATATCCGCGCATACTGCCTTCATAATTGTCTCCATTAAGCGCAACTATGCAACAAGGACGTTGGTATTCTTCTTTTAGCTTATTGGCAATCAGTCCTCTTAATTCAGATTGAACTTCCTCTGGCCGCGTAATGATAAACAATATTTTATTAGAATCTAAGTGTTCATCTTTAATCTTATTCTCTAATAGAGCGAGTCCTTCCTCTTGAGCTTTAGTTTGTCTCTTTTTTGCATTAGTCACTGCTCTTAATGCTTGAGCTAGCACGGTTTCTGTCTCATTTAGTTTATGTCCTCTCTTAGTTGAGGGTATTTTATCATTAGCTTTAAATTCAAGCATCGACTCAAATACTATTTCTTTTTCCTCTTGCGTTCCTGACCGAGTAATTGCGTTTACAAAAGGAACAATATAGAAAGCAACGCCAAAAGGAGTTATTTCACCTTTTAAAGAGTATGAATTCTTTTCTACCGTTGCGGCCAAGAAAGGATTTTGGATGCGTTCCAATCCTTTTTGAATTAGATGCTTAGTCTCTATGGAACGCAAACTCATCACGTCTCCAACGAGCCCCGCCGCAACTAAATCAAGAAAATCATCTGCGCATTTATCTTTATCATCTAGTTTCTGGTCAATATATCTACAAAATTGCCAAGTAACACCAACGCCAGATAATGCTTTATTTGGATACTCGCAGCACTGGTTATTAATAATTATTGCATACTTATAAGTATCAGGATTAGCTATTTCTGTTTGGTGATGGTCTAATACTATTACTGGTATATTTGCATCGAATAATCTTTTGTGCTCAGCTATATCAGATGACGCACTATCCGGGCATATGACTAAATCATATTTTAAAGCCTCGTTTACACAGTCTTTTAATCCATGTTGTTTACTTGTATGATGTAGCCAAGATAAATTATTTTGGACCCAAGTAGGAAACAAACGATTTAAATAATTAATAAAGAGAGCACTAGATACATATCCATCCATATCGCAATCCACAATTACCAAGGCTCGTTTATTATCTTTTATAGACGAAAGTAAAACACTTGCCGCATCATAAAGTCTTGCCTCACCTAGCAATTCTGGCTTACTAATATCTTCATCTGTTGTATTTAGATAATGATTTATTTCGTTATAAGGAATTCCTCGATTAATTAATATTTGTTCTTCTATTGTATAATTAGGATTTATTTCGTTTATTAATTTATACCTCATTCATAACATTATCCTTTCTTTAAGTAATTTCATAAATATATCTTTTCCTTTGTCTATTGGACTGTCTTTATATCCTAATAAGCCTCTCCTATCAAATATAAAGCTAATTTGAAAGAAAGATTTATATTTATCATTTATTTTCTTTAATTTATTAGTCCAAGTTTTATATTCCTCGTCTCCGACTTTCTTGAATTGCCTGTCAAAAGCTACCAGTATTTCGTTCACACCAAGAGCAGAAAGCAAATTGGCTTGATAGTTAAGTAAATTACTTCCGCAACACGCAACACTAATATCACTCTCGCGGCCAAAAAAAGTCCTATAAGACAAAGTTGCTTTTTCAGATTCAAATATAATTGCCTTTTTAATAATTTGTATGTTTTGTTTGCTATTGTTCAGATTGTATAAATTAAAACCTAATGGGTGAGAATAAAGTACTCCATTTAAATAGGCAGGACGATATTTACCATTAGATTCTTCCTCTTTAATAAGCGTTCTTTCTCTTATTCCGATTAAGCGATTATCTATGTCATAATGAGGAATTACTATTCCTTGATTAATTGGGTCATAACAGATATTAGCTTCTTTAATTGCAGTACTTGAAATACCTTCTCTTTCCCAAGGTATGATGCGCGGTCTAGGTAAAAAATCTAATATACTAGTATCATAAATTTTTAGATTAATTCTTTGCTCTTGCGGCAGGTCAGCTCTATCATTATATTGTTTTAATATGTCCCAGTCTGGTAGACTTGATGGTAGTTCATCAAAGTCTAAATGTTCCTCTTCTATTGCTAATCCAAAATAATCTGCGGTGAAAGTAATTGCTTTGTTTAGAGGAATTTTTTTTACTTTCATAGTAAGCTGGTATATATCAAAGCTAGGTTCCTCGCATCCAGTGTAACAATGGAAAAGGTGAGTATTATCATAATAATATAACTTATAACTAGCTTCATCATAGTGGGCAATGTCGTTATGACAGATAGTCCTACTAACGAAACTATTGCCTTTGTCATACCTCGGTTCTCCTCCTAAATATTCAACAAACTCAAATACTTGTTCTATAGAGAGTTCGTTCTTCAAAGTATCTTTATTAAGCATTATTACTTTTCATCCTCGTCCTCAAAATTCATAACTTGGATATTTGTCTCCTCAATAGGCAATAATTCATAATTATAATTCGTTACAAATATTGGATTAATGCGGCAAGTACTTCTATCTGCTTTACACCATAACAAAACACCTTTCCATCTACCGCGTCTATTTTTATATATACTTATTTTCATTTCAGGCATTTCAATACCTAGTCTATTTACAATATCTATTAATGCCTCTTTATCTCGTTCAGTTGTATCTAGCGCAATCATGCCAATATCCACTCTGTCTGAAATCGCTTTCGATCCTCTCAACAGGTTCTGGTCAAAAACGTCTGCGTCGGCCCATCCGCCATTTAACTGTGTGCTAGTCATGATGAAGACACCATACTCATTACATAAATCCTTTAGCCGCGTACTAATCATAAAGAGTACATTATCTTCACGCAGATTTGCGACTCTAGCTTTGCTACTAACTTCACTCAGAATCTTCATTGACGAATGCAAGTAATCAAAAAATACATATTTAGTATTCCAATCATGAACAGCAAATTTAATTGTATTTTCAATATCTTGCAACGAAAAATCTGGCAAGTATTTGATATGAAGAGGAGAACTCTTTAACACATTAGCAGCGTAAAGTACACGCTCTTCTTCATTATCTTCATACTTCGCGGTCAAAATATGCTCTTCATCTACTTCCGCCAAAAATGCGAGAATTGCAGTTTGAACTTCATCTAGTCTTTGTTCTGTTGTGATGAATAAAGTAGACTCTTTAATTCCGTTTTTTCTCCATTCTCCTTTAGTCTTATCATACAAAGTGTCGCAAGCCATATTACAAGCATCAGCCACCATCATTCTTGTATTATGCGTTACAATGAAATCATTGGCTAAAAACAAATGGTCTTTATTGTCTACAGTAAAACAAGTCATATTAGTATATTCATTAGTAGGGTAAATATCTACAATAGGAAGGAAGTCTTTCTTTTCTTCTCTCTTCCCATTGTTTGCGTACGCCTCTGCGATAACTTTTTTTCGTTTTAAAGAGAAAAGCATTGGCTTGGTAGACTTACAACATTGAATACGAACAGTATACCCAACTCCTGTAGTATATTTCTCTTTTCTTTTGTCTAATATAACGGAAGTCATCATTCCTAAACTTCTGCATAATTCTATTACATTGTCTTTCAGCTTAGAAGAAATTGTATAATAAGAGATTCTTCCCCTCTCATCTATATGTCCGTCCGTATCCAATAAACCCGCAAGTAATGCGTATCTCTGATAAATGTCGCTCATTAAGTATTCTTCTGGAATAAATTTATCTTCTGATTTAGTATTCCAGAGTTCTGGATAATTACATAGAATTTCTTCTACCCACAAATTATGCTTAGGATTTTCAATCGGTTTAAATGTATAACTATAGTTAAAATTACTATTTTTATGCGGGACGATATTTTTACCTAGTTCTTTAGCGACTCTATTTGGCAATTCATCATCTGCGCTACTAAAAGAAAGACCTTTTTGACTAGAATCATACCTAAAACTACCATCTCCTAGTAAAGCGCCCATAGCATAAGGACTTGGATATAACTTTTTCGTAGTATAAGCTACTGGCTCATTCATTCTAACAGCAAATCTATATCCTGTGTCTTTAAATCCTCCTCTCTCTTTAGCTCTTTTATAAATTTCTTCAGTAGATTCTACTTTTAATAAATTACGTTTTCTATCATATCGGTATTCCCATAGATGGTCTTTACAACATTTTACGGCCCTGCCATCTTTAAAGACAACTTCCCATACTTGTTTTAACTCTGATTGAGGATGAATAGCAAGAACTTCCGTTGGGTTGCCGTCTTGTCCAAATAAATAATCTCCAGGTCTAATATCTCCTACTCTTTTCCATCCGTTGGGCGTAGGAATTAGAGTGTCATTTGGAAGAGCTTTTCCGACTCCAGTACCGGCGGAACGAAGATAAAATTTCCCGAGACGAGCTCCGCGCGTAACTGTATTAATTAAAGTGCCGTAAAGAGGAGAACCAACCTCTGGCCGCGTCTTTAAACTCTCAATTAAGTCGTCAATACCTTCCGCGGCTTGGTGAAAGTCTTTTTCTGTTATATTAGCATATTTTAATTTAATTTGAATAATTTTATCATCAATAGAATCAGCAATGTCACTTAAACTTGTATTATCCAGCCATTCTTCTTGCTTTTGTTTTTTCTTTACATCAAATACATTATCTACGTCATATAAATCAGAAATATCTAGTCCTACATCATCATACATACGAAGTAAAGTAAATTTCTTCATTCTATTGTAGTAATAAGTAAAAGCTGAAGGCTGAGCCATCTTGCTTACTTGCTCTAACCACTTTGCTCCGTTATTAGCTTTATAAATCCCATAATTCTTTGGCCGCGTAGACAGGAACTCTTCAATAGTAGATACATCTATTTGACGAGCACCTAATTGAAACAAATTATAGATAGAACCAAAAATTGTTTTATGAAAATCTTCTGTAAAGTCATCAAGAGAAAAAGAATACTTATCTGATTGCTCAATAAGAGACGGATTTAAATATACACATCCAATAACTTGCATATTTGCTTGAATGTCTACAATTTTATTTTTAGCTCTTGCCATATAATATTTAATTATCCCCTTTCTCGAACGAATCTATATCTAACATCTTAATATTTCTTATTGGTTGCGGCTCAAGGATTTTTATCTGCTCTGACTCTTGTTTATAATTATCTAAAGCGTTTTTATTATTTACATAAATTTTTTGATAATAGCTCTTTGCTTCCTGATAATATCTAGCTACCACATTTATGTGTCCGCCTAAACGAAAACGATCTATCTGTTTTACCTCAAATAAATAAATAAGAGTTTTATGAATCCCGCTTAGAGAGAAGCCCATCTGTTGAAACTGTTTAATTTCTCTTCCAATAACCGGCCAATTTGGATTCATTCCTTTGAACGCTTCATGAATGTACTGTCTTAAAGTGTTCATATCAGTCTCTCGTTTCTCTTCTTCGCTTAAATTGCGTATCCGATGTGCATGAAATTTATCATAACATTTTTTATGGCACCAACGAGAATTGCTGATTTGAATAATTCCTTCACCAGATTTTTTTATGCCTTTGCCGCAATACACGCAATGAACTAGTTGATTTTCACTTGTCGTCATAAGCATAACCTCCCTTTATATATTATACCATAATAAAAGAAAAAAGTCAAACAGATAATTCTCTTAATCTGCTTGACTATTGTTTTAATTAATTACTTAGATATTCATCTTTAATTTCGTCTACTATTGTTTTAATTAACTCTACCTGTTCGGGAGTTGAGTCAGAAACTTTCTTACCTTTTCCAAGGATTTTATTTACAATAGCAGTAATTCTTGGCCCATAATATTCTTTGTCTTTCTGCATCAAAGTTGATACTATTTCATTGAAGTCTGCAATCAGACTATCATAATTAAGAACTTCTGCTTTGACCGCAACATTTCTTTCGTCAGTGACGAATTTATTATCATTCATCTTGGCTTCTTTGTCTATTGCTTCGTTCACAGCATCTACTAATGCGGAATATGTAAAATCAATAACGGGAGGAATATACTTAAATCTACATCCAGTATCAATCGTTCCGTCTTGAGAGCGAAGAACTAGTCTTACTTTAGGAGCTCCATCCTCTCCTTTATACTTTTGTGCATATCCGTATATATCCGCGGCATTCTTAGCAATATCATTAAAACTGCTTTGACACGAAGGCCCAATCTGAAGAATTTCCTCACCATTAACTTTTACAATGCGTTCCTTGTCATGTGAAATGAATACTAGTGCATAACCAAGTTGCGTTATTGCTCTGCACGTTTCCTCGAATTCGCGTTTCATTTGACTATAGCCGCCGCCATAGGGAACTTCTGCTATTTTTTCAACTGAGTTCTGAGCGCATATATATTTTTCACACAATGAGCCAGCAATATCGATAGTATCAATGATTACTGTTTTAAATCTTTCCTTGACCGCAGGCTTCTTCAAATCTCTTAGTACCGCTCTCATTTCGGACCAAGACGTAACATCTTGCGGGATTACCTTCGGAATTGCATTATATCCTACTTCAAACGCCAGCAGGATGGGGTCGGGGAATTGTGAAGCGAGTGTAGTTTTACCTACTTTCAATTTGTTATCCTAAAGGCTTTTTATCCTTTAGCTCTTATACTTCCTATTCGTATAAGTTCGGCATAGCTTTCACCCTATAATATACAGGGGTGCAGTCTCTTGGATATATTATTTCAATATCTATGCTCTGCGCGTGTAATAATTAATTCTTACTTCCGCTCGGGTTAGCATCTCAGCTTTCCCGCTCTTACTGCATTTTAACTACCTAATTACTTAGATAGTGCCCAAAGTTTTAGGCCCACCATAAATGTAAACTATATACCCGCTCAAATCCCTACTAACCTTATGAGGTTGTAGGGCTAATAAGTCAATCGCCATATATTAGCCCCTCCTTATTAAAAATCAAAACTAGTGTCCATCTTAGGCTGAATCTTTGGATTCATAGAACTAGCTTTCCGAGCTTCGTATTCCTCCTTATCCCGACGAATACCAGCCAGCTTAACCTCTCTATCTTGAACCGCTTTCTTCAAATCGTCTGCGGTCATAATTGATTCATCACCAAATTCATACGGAACAGTAATCATACCAGTAATCAGCCATTCGCGCTGTTTATTTTCGTACGTCTGTACCTCAGGCTCACCAAACGCAGATTCAGTGACGCGTTCTGTCTTAATTGTCATGCAATTAATACGACCCCAAACATTCGTATAAGTAGGATTGCTCACACTAGCATCCATGTCCTCAAAACACGCCATTCCCTGCTCATTACGGCAGACGAAAGTGACGGGAAGCAATTCGTTCTTGAAGTTAAAGACAGCTCCGCCTACACGAACAAAATCTTTGTCAATGTTCTTTTCAGGATCCGCTTCTACCCTATTAACTTTATTAATCAGCATATCCATACTGAAAGTATTTCTCTTTTTCGGCTCAGGAAGAGAACCATTAATCATGTTCAAGAAACCGCCATCAATGCGAATCGCTGAAACGACTTCGTTTGTACGATTAGAAATGAATTCATTCAATTCGAGTGCGCCACTGACAGAAACCTTAAACGCGTTCTCCTTGCCGCCCATAATCCAAGTCTTATCTGGATTCTGGATAATCTGCTTTAGATTATTAAAAGTATCTTTCTTCTTATCAGCAGTTACATACATAAAATGGACAGTAATGACATTCATTCCATCTTCATCAACCGCAATATCAAGATTACCAGAAATGAACTCTTTACCATAATTTGCAGAGTTTGCGTTCTGCACAGTTTTAACACTCAAACCAATTCGCGGGTCTTGATTATTCTGATACACATAACCAGCAATTTTTACTTCGTTCTTACTTCTCTTTTTCATATATTCCTATTTTCTCCTTTATAAAAACATTCTATTCTTTATCATTATCATTACTGTAATTATATTATAACATAATTTTTCTTAATAATCATTTTTCTCTTGGCGGCTTGCGACAACTCTTTTTATTCTCAGGACAATAGCCAAATATCTCACATTTTGGAACGAAATATTCATCAACAATAGTAGCCCATTCTGTAGAATAATTAGCTAAGGCCGCCTTTATATCCTCCATCAGTTCCCTGTATTCCCAGTACGCCCTGGCGCACATTCTTTGATGACTCATATCAATAAGATTGCGCAGATTAGTTCTTACTACTACTTTTGTCGTCATATTAAGCGGTAAGATACCAGACGCGTCTTCATTTTTAATACCTAGCTTTTGCAATCTATCATACGCATCCAAAATATCTTGCATGACTGCGTCATATGTTCTACAAGCTTCCTCATTATTAACAATAGAATAAGGTGTGATGTAATCAAAATTTTTATAATTAATGTACCTCGTTGAACTCTGCAAACGAGTCGGCATCCCGCCTATATGAGTGTAAAATTCTCTAATAACTTTCGCGGAATAACCATCTAAAATCATATAAACTTGCGGAATTTCAAGAACGCGGCCGTGATTATTTTGTAGACACTCAATCCCACGATTATAGTTTTTAGCATCTGAACTAATATTAGACCCATAACAAATTCCGGCATAGTAGCCCATTTGAGTAATAGGATTAGTCATTGTATCTACTTGAATTCGTACTTGCCCCATTTAGCTTCCTCCTTGTGTCATGTTGTAACCAAATTTATCTGTTTGATAAAGTAATATATAAAATTTTTCTCTTTCGTTTAATTGCTCTTTAGAACACTGTTCTATCAATTCAAAAGCAAAATTCCAAACACCATATTTTTGCATTGAGTTATAGAGTATATTGGTATGCGAAGCATCTATTCCTAGACCGCATTTTATATGTTGCTTTATTCGGTCTTGAATATTAACACTTTGGCCTATATAAGACTGTTTTGTTGACAGATTGGTTATCTTATAAATGCCGCAGACAATAGCAGAGCCATAGATTCTATTACATAGTTCTGTTGTATTCCTTTGAAAGTATTCGCTCCATATCAATTTACTTATTGCTCGCTCATTCCTAAAAGAAGGTCTTAACTCCAATAATCTCTTTACATCAGCTAAATCTTGTTCAGAAATAGTTAATTTATAAAACTCTTCTTTTTCTTCTATTTCTCTTTCTCTTAACTGTGCGGCCTTAGCTGCGGCGAGTTTTTGACTAATATCTTTGATATTTGATTCTAGTCCAGACTGTTTTTGAGCTAGAGCCGCGCATTCATTTTCAAGTTGTTCTTTCTTTTGTTCATACTCTTTATCTAAATTATTATAGTTTGCTGTTGCTAAATTTATTGAATCAGTTAATTGTCCTAATTCTTCTTCTTTCTTTTCTAACTGCTCCAGTATCTCGTTATAACTATTTTCGTTCTTCTCTATTAATTCTATATATGTCTCAGAATTCTTTTTTAACTTTTCGTTTATTTGTTCTATTGATTTTTTTCTAATATTTGCTTTATCTATTTCTTCTTGAACAGAATTATACGATTTTTTTATATTAGAAAAAGTGATTGATTGTGACCATAGATATAGTAAATAGATTGAAACAAAAACACAATAAGTAAAAATAAATCCAAATATTATTGCCTAGCGCATATCATACCACCTTATTTTATTTATAAAAAAAGCAAGGCTTTCACCTTGCTAAACATTTTATTGCTCGTCTTCGTCAGCAGGAGCACAAGCTGCTTCAATATCGAAGTCTCGTCCCGCATCAGTCAGCCGAATCAATTTAATGGGACGATGCAACCCAGTATCAGGGTCAACAGCCTCAGCGGGAATTCGCTCCATCAAAGGCTCAGGATTCTTATTTGCATCCTTGTGGCGGCAGAAAGACTGAGTTACGATACCATTAACACTCTTAAGGGGAATACCAGTCTCATTTGCAATGTCTTGAGCAGTAATATTCTCGCCGTCATGAGCCTTTACACACATATAAACCATCTTAGAAGTTTCTTTCATCATAATTAATAATCTCCTTTTTTCTTTTCGATAATTTTATCTATATAATTATAAATTTCAAACATTTCTCTTGGAGTCAAGTCTTTCATTAAGTCAGCCATTATTTCTTGTTTCTTTCTCTCTGAAAGATTTTCATCCAACTCGTATTCAGCAATTTTACTTGCCAGATTTTTTATTTCTTTCTTTTTCATGTCTTTATTATACCATAAAAAAAATTATAAATCAAATTTTTTCTTAAAGTCTTTTTCAGATAAAATAGGAATATTTGCTTTCTTCGCGGCCAGATTTTTTGCTGAAGTAGAATTTATATCATTATTAATGAGGTAGCTAGTCTTTTTATTGATGGTCTCAACTACCCTGCCGCCATTCTCCTCAATGATGGATTTGAGTTCCGCTCTGTTCTTATACTCAGTCAATTTCCCAGTGATAACAAAAGTCAAACCATCTAAATGCGCCGAAAGTAGATTTTTTTCTGGTTTGGCCGCACTAAAAGTAATCAACTCTGCAATTTTATCTGCCTCTTGATAATCAAAATTCATTATCTCATATGCTTTACTTAAACCAAAATTTGGGATTTGAGTGAAATCATAATTGTTATTAATTGCGTCTCTAAAGCTCTCATAGCTACTAAAATACTTTGCAATGTCTTTAGCTACGTTCTGACCAATAAGCGGGATACCAATAGCAGAAATGAATTTATTTAACTCACAACTTTCTTTGCTTTTGTCTATTGCGGCAAGAATTTTATCTACTGACCGCGGTCCAAAGCCTTCCTTCTTTATCCATTCGTCTCTATGCTGTTCAAGGTTAAATATATCAATCGCAGAACTAATCCAGCCATAATTAATTAGCTTCTCTAAGGTAGCTCGTGAAAGTCCTTTAATATCTAGTCCCTTCTTGCCTGCAAAATGGTCCAGCCGCACAACAAGATTAGACTCGCATTCTGAGTTATTGCAATATAATACGATTGACCCATTCTCATTTTTTTGAGTTAGCTTCGCTCCGCAATAAGGACAAATTTCAGGAATTTCAAAGTATTCAACTCGAACAGTTGGTTCGCTTTTGTCTGCGGAGTAAATTTGAGGGATAATCATATTAGACCTATACACTTCGATAAGCTGGCCTTGGTATGGCTTATCACCAAGTAGTTCATTCATAATACTAATATTATGTAGATTAGCTCTTGATACTACTGCGCCCTCAATTTCAATCGGTTCAAAAACGGCAACTGGAGTTAACGTACCAAGTCTACCCATAGTCCACTCGATATCGAATAGTCTACTTGAATAAATTTCATCGTAAAACTTAAAAGCTAATGCTCCACGAGGATGATGTGCAGTATTACCAAGAGAAGCTGAATATTCTTCATCATCGTATCTGACTACTACACCATCAATAGGAATAGAATAATATGCAGCCCAAGACTTAATTATCTCAATACCGTCCTCTAAAGATTTCGTTTTATCAGGGATAATTGCGGTTTCATAAAATCCATTAAGGAACAGATGATGCAAATTTGCATTAAAGGAACTAGTCTTAAAATCACTTTTAATAAGCGCCCAAGCCCAGAATTCTAGTCCTCTTTTCTCGCATTCCTTCGAATCCAGAAGCCGGATACTACCTGCGGTAAAGTTGCGTGCATTACTATACTGGTCTGCAAAGTTATTCTCAAATACATTTTGGCGACAAAGGATTTCGCCATCAATAATTACTTCTTCACTCTTGTCGTTAATTATCTTAGGAATAGAAGAAATAACCATTGCATTGTGAGTAATATCTTCGCCAACTTGGCCATTGCCGCGAGTCTCAGCGCGTACCAATTTGCCTTTCTTATACAATAGAGAGCATGATAAACCATCATATTTAGGCATGATTACATACTCGCGGTCACCAATAAATGACTTTAATACCTCAATATCTTTCGTTTTATCAAGACTAAGCATTGGATGATTGTGTTCAACTTTTTTAAGTTCAGATACTACTTGATAATTAATCCCTTGACTATCTACTTGTCTCTTGATACTAAAATATAAGTTATCCCACTCTTTATCCGACATAATTGGATGACCTTCATCATATGCTTTAGTCGCTTTATTTAAGAGGTCAATTTTATCCATGTAATTATTTACCTTTCTTTCTTTTCTTATATATATTATATCATAATAATAAAAAATTGTCAAGGTAGGAATTTACCTTGACAGATATGTTATATTTTCATAACGGATTTAATTTTATCGTCTTTCGTTACAATAACTCCAGTTGTCATTCTGCCTGTCACTGGTATATCATTTGCGGCAATACTCACTGTATTATTTTGACCAATAATTAAAATATTATCGTCTTTCGTTAAGATAAGAGCAGAAACTAATTTCCCCTTTTCTTCTGACGGCTTATATACAAAGACTCCTTTGCCATTGCGGCCCTGGATATAAAATTCGTCGACACGCGTTAATTTACCATACCCATTCTCAGTAAAAGTGCCAATACATTCGTTCTTCGGATCTCTAATTGCGCTTGCCGCAATGACATAATCTTGCTCTTGCAGTTTCATACCTTTGACACCGATTGCGTTTCTTCCTATTGGCGCAATATCTTTAGTTTCTACCTTGACCGCAAGACCGCACTTCGAGATTAGCATTACGTCCTCGTCATTCATAAATTCTACATTAACTATAGAATCCCCTTCTTGCAATTTAATTGCGGTAATACCAGTCTTTCTTTTTACGTTTTTATATTCATCAATAAGACTTTTCTTAATATACCCTTTTTTAGTAAAGAAAACAATATATTTAGAGAACGAGAAAGAAGATACTGCAATCAAAGAATCATCAGAGTCTAGTCCAACTAGATTTCCTACACTAGTATTCTCATTCGCGGGAATATCATTTACTAGCAATTTATACATCTTACCTTTTTTGGTAAAAATAAACAAATAATTCTGCGTATTTACCTTCAAAGAAGTTAGAATAGACTCCTCTTTAGTTTTAGACCCTTTCCCGCCTCTTCTTTGTACTTTAATTGATTTTTGAGGGACTCGTTTAACATAGCCCTCGTTATTAAAGATAACAATTACATCTTCTGATGGAATTTCTTCTTTAACTTTCTCTTCCTCTTTTTCTTCTAACTGAATAATTTCTGTTCTTCTCTTGTCTCCATACCTTTTTACGATACTAGAAAGACGTTCTCTAATAATTTGGTGCTGTCTGTCTTGGGACGAAAGAATATTTTCATACTCTAAAAGTTTGTTAGTCAACTCAGCCTTTTCATTTTGTAATTCAATCTTTTCCAAACCAGCTAAACTACCTAATTTCATGTTGACAATCGCTTGGGCTTGGTTCGTAGAGAAAGAATATTTCTCAATTAATTTATTACAAGCATCTTTTGAGGATTCAGCTTTCTTTATCAGATTAATAATATTATCAATATCTTCAAGCGCTTTTAAAAGACCATTAATTATTTCAAGCCTACTAAGCGATTTCTCTTTATCAAAGTTAATTTCCTTAATTAAGCAATCTATATTATGAGATAGATATATTTTAATACAGTCTTTTAATCCTAATTCAGTTGGGACTTTATTGACAAGAGCAACTTGGTTATAGTTAATAGACTTCTGCATATTCGTCTTTGCAAAAATCTTTTTAACTACAGTTTCAATATTTGAACCTTTGCGACACTCAACAACGATTCTAACTCCTTTTTTATTACTCTCATCATGAACGTCAATAATATCTTCTATCTCTTGTTCACCTAAAGCTCCAATTTCTTTAATCAACTCTTCAAGAGTAGTTTCATAAGGAATTTCATAATAGATAATTTTATTCTTTTCTATTCTGTACTTAGCTCTTACTTTAACCGCGCCTTTGCCGCAAGCAATAATTTTTGGTAACTCACTCCCATTGATAATAAGTCCACCTGTGGGGAAATCAGGACCAGGAAGAGTTGGTTCTTTACCTTCCATATAATCATAAATAGCATTAGCTACTTCAGGCAAGTTATGCGTTAAAAAATGGCAGCTAATTGCGACACCAATTCCCAGATTTGGATTGCACAATAGATTAGGAAAGATTGCGGGAAGAGTGACTGGCTCTTCATCGTTCTCGTCATAGTTTGGAACAAAATGAACATTTCTCTTTTTAATATTAGCTAGCAAGCCATCCTCTGCAATCTTAGCTAACCTAGCATTGGTATAGCGGTACGCGGCAGGGCCGTCTCCGCTAATATTGCCCATGTTACCATGAAAGTCAATTAGAGGATAACGCATTACCCATGGTTGAGAGAGATTAACTAATGCACCGTATATGGACGAGTCACCGTGAGGATGGAAACGGGCCATGGTCGATCCGACGATATTGGCACACTTCACATGTTCATGATTAGATGTATACCCCTCATCATATGCGTCCCAAAGAATACGACGGGCAACTGGTTTTAATCCAGACTTAGCATCTGGAATTGCTCTGTCCGTATTTACTGCAACAGAGTACTCAATAAAATTTTGTTGTAATTCATTATTCAAATCATTAAATTCCATATTGTACAGCCTCCTGAGAATGATTTTTAATGAATTCTTTACGCGGTTCAACAGCGTTCCCCATTAAGTCATCAAATAATTGATTAGCTTTTTCTACATCGGCTACCGTTACTTGCTTAATGATACGCATTTCAGGATTTACAAGGATTTCAGTCTCGTCTTCGGACATTTCGCCTACGCGATATTCCGCTATTTCTAGCGGCGCTGACTATTTCTTCCGAGTAACTCGGTCTACCGTTTCCCAGAACGTACCAATAGTTCCAGTACTTCCCTACAAAGGGAATAGTCGATACAGGATTTAATTCCCACGAGATCATCATGCTAATTACTTAGTTTAGACTACCTCGTTAGCTTAGATAATATATATAAACCCCTATGGTCAATAGGAAAAGTAGATAAGGGCCAGACTACCTCTTACCCTTTTAAATGCTTAACACTATACTTTTTAGACTTAGCTTCTTCTTTATACTTAACTAAAGCCGCATCGTCTTTAAGATAAATATATTTATCTTTGCCTTCCGTTACTTTATACAGAGGCGGAACTCCGGCATAAACATATCCATCAATGATAAGCTGAGGTGCAAACGTCCACAAAAAGGTGTAAAATAGATTCTTGATATGGGACCCGTCGCTGTCCGCGTCACTTTCGATTATAATTTTACCATAACGCAATTCATCTTCATCATAAGTCAATTTCATTGTCTTAGGGTCAACTTTAAGGCCAAAAGCCTCAATCATTGTCATTATTTCTGCGTTCTTTTGAATTTTATCTAAAGAACTTTTTCTCACATTGAGCAGTTTTCCTCTCACGGGAAGAACAGCAATGAACTCATTATCTCGCGCGGATTTCAAATTGCCTGCGGCGGAGTTCCCTTCCACTACATAAATTTCACACTTTTTGCGGTCAGGACTGAAACAATCCGCAAGTTTGCTATCAAATTTAAGAGCTTTAGTTTTCTTTTTAGTACCTTCTCTTACGGCTTCTCGTGCTTTCTTTGCTGCCTCTCTAGCTTTTCGCGCATTAAGCGCCTTCTCAATTATTATCTTAATATCTTTCTCTTGATGAATAAAAATATTTTTAAGCGCTTTAGTTGTTAACTTCTGAACATAAGTGCGTCCTTCTGAAGAACTTAACTCTTCTTTATTCTGACCTTTAAATACGGGGTCAATCATTTTAAAATTAAGAATAAGAATTTGACCTTCCTCAAAATCAGAACCTGTTAAATTATTATCCTTATCTTTCAACATTTTTTTGTCTCTTGCAAAATCATTAAGAGCACTAGTCCATGCCATCTTAAAGCCTGTAAGATGAGTTCCTTTCTCTTGAGGAATGTTATTAGTATATAATTTTACAATAGAAGAATAGCTATTATTGTAGCCAAGAGCGACTTCTATTTGATAACTATTTTCTGATTCAGTAAAATAAATAGAATTACAAATAAAATCTTTATCTTTATTTAAATAATTTAAATAATCATACAGACCTTTCTCAGAATAATAAGTTCTTACAATGTTATTTTTTTCATCTGTGAAATTAAAAGTAAGTCCACGACAAAGATAAGAAAATTCCTGAATCATATTTTGCAGTTCCTGACTGTCTGCTTCGACTGTTTCAAAAATATCTGAATCAGGATAAAATAAAACAGAAACGCCACTTTTATTTTTATCTATTGCTTCTGTACTATATGAAACAAATTTTCCTTTACTAAACTCAACGATTTCTTTCTCCCCATCTCGTTCGGTAGTTACTATCATCTTAGTCGACAAAGCATTTACAGCTTTGCCTCCTGTTCCATGCTCCCCTCCAGATGTATTATATCCAGACTCTCCCGTTGCATTATTGAATTTTCCTCCTGTATTAGCAATGCCAAAACAGGCTTGCAAGATAGAACATCCACTTTTATGCTTTCCATGCGGGATTCCTCTACCATTGTCTTTTATATAAATACCACCATCTCGTTGCAGAACTATCTCAATTTGAGTCCCCGCTCCATTTAAATATTCATCAATGCTATTAGAAATAATTTCTTTAATACAATGATGTAATCCTTTAATATCTTTCGAACCAATATACATACCTGGGTATCTTCGTATATGTTCAAAATAATCAAGCGACTCAATACTATCTTTTGTATAAAGTTTTTCCATTTGATATTTCACTCTCCTCTTTGTTCTTCCTCAAAATATCTCCACTTAAATCCACCACAAAAATTTCTTCTTCCCTTACAGACTTTAATAATAGCACTCGAATCACAATTATTCATCCGACTAGCTAAAGCCGCAGTATCATAAATATCTATTATTTCATTAGTATTTGGGTCTATTTTTACAACTTTCTTACTCTTGGACTGAATTTGCGTTGTATTTTTATCTCCTTTATACTAATATCCAGTATAATTAGGTATAGCCAGTTCATTATTATCATTTAGCCAACAAAAATATCTATTAGAAGTTGTTTTCTATTCTCCTCGACAACAAGCTGCTATCTTTCTTTCATCGCATCCTGTCTATTCTGCACAATCAACAATACTTCTGTATATATTAATAATATTAAAATTCTTATCAATTTCTGCAACACATTTTGCTTTATTTCTTTTTGTCTCTCTAATTTTTTGATAAGTATTAGCGTCATTTATAGGATGCTCTGTATTAATGGTTTGATTGTAACCATTTGGAGATAACGAATTCATTTTTATGATATAACGCTATTCTATTTCACGAATTTCCTGCTCAGAGCACTCTTTTTCTTCCAAAATTTCAAATTTAAAATTATTTATTCCATATTTTCTTATTGCCGAATATAAAGGATAATTATATTTTGGATTATTTTTATGAGTTGCATTATATATATGCTAATTAAATCTTCTTTTTGGTTCGTTTATTGTAGAGCCAATATATTTTTTATTATTTATTAAATTAGTAAAACAATAAATATAATTTTTCGCCATTCTCTTTTTCCTTTCTTCTATATATTTTATATGATAATTATAGCATATTTTCTTTTGTACGTCAAGGTTTGTGCCGCCGTGGGAAAATCATCATTACAGTAAAATAACTTTTAAATTTTAGCACCTCGTCCCTTGCCCGCATAAAAAATAATAAGAGGACAAGACCGCCCTCTTATATATCTTCTGCTTTATTCACTATATTATTTACTTTAATTAGTTGATAATACTTATTCTTATCTAATGTAGCTAATGAATCAGCTATCTCATTTTCTATTGATTTACTATGCCCTTTAATCTTTTCTATTCTAAAATTAGGAAAACTTATTGTTAGATATTTATATATTTCTTTCATCAATTCAACATTCTTGACGTCTCCTTTATTTGCGGTTTTCCATCCATTATTAGCCCAAGTATAAATCCAGTCGTTACACGCATGCACACAATAAGCAGAATCGCAATATATAACGAATTTTTCGGAGACATTAGCTTCATCTTGAGTAATTTCTAATGCTCGTAATACCCCATTTAATTCCGCTTGATTATTCGTAGTTAAATCATATCTCTTATACTCTGACTTAATCAAGATTCCATTCTCGTCAAAGATGCAAACACCATACCCCCCTACTCCAGGATTTCCTCTACTAGACCCATCTGTATAAATTTTCTTCATCATCATACAACACTCTCCTTTGACTTATATCTATTATATTATAACATATCTTTGCACTTTTCTCGTCTATACTTATATTCCTTCTAGTCCTCGGGATCCCTCACTTGACAAAGAAAAAATTTTTTGCTACAATATTACCGGTGGGTGGATGGAAAATAAACAAACAAAAAACAAAAGGGAAAAGGAAGTTATTATATATATTATATTACTATATATTACTATATATTACTTATACTATATGTATATATTATATATCTTCTCTTTCCCTTATTCTCCTATAAGCCCTTTACAATTTGTATAATCTTTCTATCATATTACAATACATAATATTATAAATACACTCCACATATAACACACATAATTAAAAGGTATACGGTTTTCCTTTCCGTATACCTTCTTTTATTATATACAATTTGTTATTCGGTCTTAGTAGGAGTTATAGTTCCATCAATTACATAAGCCTTTACTTTTTCGTTACTCTCTAACTGATTATTCATCCATTCAAGAGCTTCATCTACCCAGGTACTAAATGTCTCAAATGTAATAAATTCACCAACCCAAGGGAATTTTTCTACAGCCATATCATATACATCTCGTAATTTTAGTTGACCAGTACCGCTCCCTAGGGCCGCCTCAGCCTCTGTAACCGCAAGTTTTAACCACTCTTTTAGGTTTTCAATTTGTTTATCAGATGGTGAGCGTACAAACTGTACAACTTTAACAATAAAAACTGCTAGGGCCGCAATACTTAAAATAATTGTCAGCCAGTTATTCATAATAAATCCTAAAATATCCATATCTAATTATCCTCCTAATGCCGCCCATGTTTTAGTTCCAACTATTCCATCAACAGCTAGTCCATGAGCTTTCTAAAATTCTTTTACTTTCGTTTCGGTTTTAGCTCCAAATATGCCGTCCGCAGTAACTCCTAGGTGTCGTTGCAATGCGGTAACTGCATAACTGATTCCATTGCTATTGTCTCTAGCTCCTTTTTTAATAGTAGGCATTATTTTAGATACTGAGACATAAGCGGTTCCAGATTTACTAATCCAGCGACTAGACCAAGACCGCGTATCCACATGGACAAATCCCGCTTTTAAATCCGTCCTGGAGTAATAGCCAATCCCGCCCTTGGCCACAAATTCTGGTAAAGACGCAATATATAAAGCAACAGCCAATGGGTCAGTATCTTTTACAACAATATCTGCGGCAGTTCCTTTACAGTGTTGGCTATTGGAACTTCCACCAACTTTTTTGTTATAAGAGCTAGTCCTATATGCGCTATTAATTGTAACCGCTTTACCGAAATGGTTGCGTACCTTCTAAAGAACTGATACAAGAGCATCATCAATTAGCACTCTATCTGAGCCGTTATTACAAGCAAACTCTCTTACATGAAAATTCGCGGAAAGAGCTAAGTTTCTTTGAGTTGCCATTGAGTAAGTTTTTACACTCATAACTTTATTTATCTTACTCCTTTCTATTGTTTAGTCATTTTTTACTAATATTTCAATTATATGGTCGATTAATTCACTAAATTCGTTGAAAGATACTAGCTCCTAAAATTTTAATTCTTTAGGAATAATCTAGCATAGAACAGTATATAATGCTTTCTTAACTGGCGCAGTCTGCTGATATAAAACTCCTAAAAGCGCGTTAAGAAAATTATTATTACCGAAGTTAATAGAGTTTTCTTCCTCTATTTTCTCAGTAATATCTATATTATATGTATTCTTTAGCTCTTGTTTTAACAATAGCCAAAAGTTCTATTCAAACTCAGTTATTTGATTCTTTAGATTCGTCATCAGTTATTCCTCCTTGCCGCATTGCGGTTTCATAAGTGATTCCGCCTTTTGTGTTTTCTTTAGTTGCTTTAATAGTATATATTGCGTATCCTATAACTTCAGTTACTACAGCTCCAATAAGTGCGGTCAAAGGAGAAAAATCTATAACAGAACCACTTGCCGCATATGATTTAACAGCAATATATAAAATAAAGCATGAAAAAATCTCTATAATGGTACAATTAATAAAAAGAAAAGAGATAAGAAATTTTGATGTGTTTGGCTTTTTAAATTTTATCTCCAATTTTTTCCTTTTAAGCTATTGTTCCTCTTTAAACAGGCGTTTTTCCATTTTGAGCTTATGTTCTCTCTATAACAGAGGTTTCTATTGCTCCCACAATTTTTCTTCTGCTGAAATATCTTTCTCCTTTTCCTCTATGGAGCGCCTTCCGATTCTAATGATTATTTCCTTCACCACCTTAAAAAAACTCTATTCTTCATAAGGTACATGAAAAATAGAGCAATTAAATTATCTTATTATGACCAGCCGTAATGATTTTTCAGGTCTGTAAGTATTTCTTCTTGTGAAATAGGACAGCTATTATGCGCGTCTACAGAAACGTTATACACTAGCATCTGACTATCAGAGGACGGGAAAATTAATTTAGAATGAGTATGTCCATGAATACTAACCATTTTATGCCTGCTAATATTGTCACCACAAAGAACTGGATAATGGCACAGGAAAAAATCTTTAGTCTTGCTAATATTGTGGACAAGAGCGTTAGATACCCATTCAATATTATTGCATTCACTTGTAAGAATTTTTACTTTATTGTCTGTGTCATGATTGCCTTTGATGATGCGCAAATGCCCGTTTAAGCGCTTGATGTATTGAACTCCTTCATAAATATTTCCCATTACTAAGTCGCCAAGGACATAAACTATGTCGTCTGGACGGACTAGTGAATCATGCCGCTGAACAAGTGCTTCATTCATACTCTCAATATCTTTAAATCCGCGCTCTTTATAAATGAAATCTTTATTATGATTAAAATGCCAGTCCGATGTGAACCAAATATTAGACATAATTAACCCTCCAATCAACATAATCAGAATTAACAATAGCATTAGATACAGCAAAAATAATTGCGTCCTTGTAATCAGAATTATATATTACAATAGGAAAAGTACAAAATGCGGTCTTAGCCTTAACGTCGTTGACACTAAATTCAACAATCGTCAAGACGCCGTCCCGCATAGTCCTATTAATTTACTTTACATAAAAAATATCTGTTTCGAGCAATCTACATAGCTCTCTATTCAGGCGTTTAATAAAACGGTTAATTTCTCTTTGCTCTTGCTTAATCTTTTTAAAGTTAGCCATTACCTCTCCTTACTTTAATTAAGTAATCATCAATTTTTGCTTTAGCTGCATTGATTTCATAGATGGATGCTTCAATACTTCTGTTGCTGTCTGCGCAGTCAAAATGGGAATATGCAATATTAAGTCTGTTAATTAACTCCACCCACTCTTTATTTGTTGAATAGTTTGGATTCATTGATAGCTTCCTCCCACTCTGCTTCAGAAACAGTTCTATAATAATTCTCAAGAGACATAGAATAATTTTCAATGTACTCTGCAATATAGTGAAGAATTTCATCTATGTTGGTATTATCATAGATAACGAAAGCAACTGGTTCGCAATTATTTCCGCAAAGAGTTACTCGCTCCCATAGACGTTCTGTTCTTCTATTGTATCCATTAAAAGGAAAATCAAGAAAGTAATGGTCTGCGGCAAGGAGCTTTTCCTGATTAAGAATTTTATTGATTTCTCGAACAATTTTATTAATCTTTCTCTGTTGCTTCTTACGATTTTTATAACAAGCCATTAATAGTATACCTCTGTCTGCTCATAAGGACTAGGTTTTTCTCTCCATACATCGCAGTAAAAAACAATAAAATCGTTTAGTAGCACATAAATATGATTTTCAAATAAGGAAAGAGGCTGATACCAGCTTCTTTTTGTTTTACCAGTTTTTTTATCAACGAATTCTAGCTCTACATAAAAATCGCCATCGTCACAAAAGCCTTTCTCATAATAATCTCTAGGAAATGGATGATAGTCGCTTCGGAGCTGTTTAATCTGGAACCTACCGCGCCAAAGACTATCATCTTTCATTCGCTGATTAACTTTTTTGATAATTTTGTTCATTTTACGCTGCTGTTTTTTTCGGTCTTTAAAGCAAGCCATAATTAAATCTCCTTATCAAGCCAATTATCTTCCAGTTCCGCTTTCGCCATGTCACTAAAATCAATATCTTCTGGGTCAATTCCGCGATCTTTAAACATGGAATAATTTTCTTTATTATACTCAATAAAGTTACCTAATGAAACGCCATACCACTCCCAGTTATCAACTCCACCATTTACAAGCGCGCATAGACGCATATCAGATTCAATAAGGTTAAGGAGTTTATCTTCTGCAATTTTGTAATATTTCATTGTTTACACCTTTCCTTTCTATATAATATTATATCATAAAACAAAAGAAAAGTCAATAAGCAATTTTACTTACTGACTTTATAATATTAAGCATTAATAAGTTGTAAATTTATCATTTGCAAGAAAGTCATTTAACTCAATTAATTTATCATTAAATAGCATTAGATGTTTGCGGCCTAGCTCATCTTTACCATAATCGCGATACTGATGAAAATGACCCCAGCACCATGCGCTGTAGGATGCGCTTTGCCGCACTTTCTCCAAAAACCTTTCCATTGTTTTATCCACTACGTTTTGGTCTAGGTTTGGAATAAATAAATCAGAGGGTTCAAACGAAATAGGACAAGTATGCGATATAATAAGGTCAAAATGCTTAATTCTGTGCAGAGGATAACTTATTACTTCATCCATTTCCTCTTGTGTAAGTTGTTCATCTTTAAACCATCTTAGTCCAGTTGCTAAACGATAATATTTATCAATAGAGTAAGCACCTGGAAGAGAGAAAATAGAATATCCATTTAAAGTAAAAGAACAAGGTCCGTCTGGCAAGTACCAGATATTAGGATAATTCTTTTCATAATAGTATTCAATATTGGTGATAGGGTCTGTTGCGTACCAATTATCATTAGGGACTAAATACTCATATCCATGGCTTTCAAGTTTATTACAGATATATTTATAAGGATATTTAAGTATCATATTGCTAATGCGTTCTTCATGATTACCTCTCATCACAAGAATTGTACAACCTAAATCGTTTATCTCTTGTTTAAATTCTTCCTCTCTTAGATTTCCGTTACAAAAGTAATTAGCGCCAAAGTCTCCTAAAAAAATAATGGTATCGGTTTTATCAAGGTTTATATTGCGTTCGTGGAGTCTATTAATGAAATCGCGCACTGGGCTAATTTCTTGATGTATATCTCCACATAAATAAATTTTGTTCATAAAAATAGAATTCTCCTCTTTATAGAATTTACAATAGAAAAATGCGAAATGCGGTCTTTCGTTTCGGCGTTCGGGGAATTCAGTCCAAAGCGTTCCGAGGCTACGACCGCGAGTAAAAGAAAGAGAGCCCTTCAACTCTCCTTGATTAATTTAATCATGTACTCCTGAACTTCATCTTTGAAGGCTTCCCTATCAAATCCATCAGGGAGTGCAGTATAGAATTTTTGGCTATACGCCTTAGAGAGAAAGTCTTTAGTGTCCTCAAAGAACTGACTTAAATCCCCGTGTTCTTTTTTCGCTCTTGCCGCATTAAAAATATCTTCTCTTTGCGTATCAGTTGAGAGATATGGATTATAAATATTGTTTGAGCTAACGTTATTTAGCATAATTGCGATTCGGTAAAAATTCCTTACCCCTTTCTCGTCGCAACGTTTAAGGTAAGTAAAAGCCAGTCCGTTTGCCGCGTTGAAGAATGAACTAGGATTATATTTCAAGAATTTTTCTCTCTCGGCAATGAAGTATTTAAAGCTCCAAAAGTAAATTGAGTATTTAGTATATAATAACTCAATAGCATTAGGATTGGATTTAAGCAATTCATTCGCATAATTACGAATGTCTTTAATGGTGCAGTGCTCGTTACTTCCATCATCCATAATTAACTGATGATTATTCGGAGAGTTGACAATAGCAAAATCTACTGTAGGAACGTAAATACTTATAGTATCAACATCTGACTCTGCGGTATCTAAGTTATAATTTTGAGAACCATGAAGGAAAGTGCCGATAATATATCCACCTTTCTTCTCAACATAGTCCCATGCGGCCTGATGATGTAGATTCACTCGTTCCATGATATAACGCTCATTACTTTTCATCTTATACCTCATCTTTTCTACTAATAAATTTAATGTATGTACCATTGACGCCTTGGTTCTTTATTTCTATTAGACCGCATTCTTTAAGTTTTTGGAATAGACTTTTATATACGGGTCTTGAAATTTTTGTGTCAAAGCATAATTGAGAAATAGAAACAGAACCTTCGCCTTGCGGCAAGTAGTTTTTTAATTCAGAAAAAGCTTTTTGTTCTGTCTTAGATAATAGTTTTTCAATGTTTATGTTGCTTGTCTCTTGTCCTTTTATTTCTTTGATATGCGTTCCTTGTTCCATGAGTTTTAAATAGCTCTTTATGAAACTAGAACTTTCATAATTTTGATACGCATATAAAAAATTGTCAAAAGCGTGTTGATAAGAAGGATTAATTCTAATTAAAGAGTTGTTTGCGGCCTCAATTAAATCTTCAAGGTATCCCGTCCTAAAGCCGGAACCATCGAAACCTATAGCAACTCTTATATCTGTTACTTTAAAGTATTTCTTATCTGGAGTACATTTATCTATTAATGGATATATATTTAAAAGTTGCTCGTATGTTGGAAATATAATTGCGTAAAAACAATTACTGTCATTAGTATTGACATAGACACATACTAAGTATTTACCGTAATCAGCCAAGGCCGCATCATATACTTCTTCTATTGTCATTATTATATTATCCTCCTTTCTATATAATTATATCATTTTTTTAATTTTTTGTCAATTATGAATTTTTCTGGTCAATTTTATTTTATCTTCTTTTCATTCTTTTTAAGAGAATAAAAGAGAATAATGATTAACAAGGAGGCCATATAAATCATGATTTTAAATGGACGAGTGGGTCAAGTGCTTGGCCCTTTTGCTGCTAATGTAGATTTATTAGCAGAAGGCGGAGCTATTTCAGATTTTACTCCTGAAGCATCCGCACCCATTATCGAAAAATTGGGAATACAAACAGATGTTGGCAATCTTATTGAAATTAATGGAGTTCAAATAAAGATAGGAAAGACTGGCATCTATGAATTAGACAATCGCGTTGCCATTAAATCATTAAAATTTCCTAATGGCGCAAACGCAGATACCATAATTGATTTTGTCTATTGATTTATAGGAGGTGAAAATAGAGTATGACAAGTTTTTATGGCGGAGGAGCCCCTTCTACAAGTGGAGGTGGGTCTACCCCTACTAAAGGTGCGCTTATTTTTAAAGGCACTTTAGGTATTTCTGATGACGGGGCTACAGTTCTTGCTTTGCCAGATACGCATGAAGAAGGTTGGACTTATCTAGTTGTAACAGCTGGAACATATGCTGGACAATTATGCGAAAAAGGCGACTTCGTTATTTGCGTGAGTTCAGGTGAGGCTGCTTCCGATTTAGACTGGACTGTCGTTCAAGGAAATACTTTCAGTACGTTACCAACTCCTACAGCTTTAGACGAAGGAAAAATTATTTCTGTAGGGGCTGATGGGAATTATATATTAATTGACAATCCTTCAAGCGGCGAAACAGAAAATTTACCAGACCCGTCTGAAGCAGATGAAGGAAAGATTCTTTCTGTAGGGGCTGATGGGAATTATATTTTAACGGATAATCCAGCAAAAGATAAGTTAGATAAAAATAATGGTACTGCAACAGGTACAACTACTTTTGATAAAGCGCAAGCCAATAGCCTAGAATTATTAGTCGATGGAGAAAGTATAGGCGGGTTCCGTTCTATTGATTCAACTCTTGCTGTAACAGACAAAGGAGGAGATTCTGGCTTCAAATTTGTCCCATTGTCTATTGGCGAACCAACAAAAGACTCTCATGCCGCAACTAAGAAGTATGTAGATGATGAAATAAAGGATAATCTTTCTAATATTAATTTAGATGAATTACAAAGTTCTATTGAAGATATTAAAAATGAATAGCAGACATAGAATGAAAATATAAGCTCCATAAATTCGTCAATAAATAATCTTTTACCAAAAGATAATCCTACTTATACGGGATTACTTTCTGGTGAAAATTTAAATATTTCTGGTAGCATATCTATTCCTATAAATCCCGTTAATGATAATAATGCTACTTCTAAACAATATGTTGATAATAAATTAGAAGAAGAAAAATAGACAAGAGAAAGTGCGGATAGTAATAACTCTGAATAGATTAATACTTTACGAGAACAAATTACATAGTTACCATATCTATCAAATAATGGAGATACAGCTACTGGTATATATGACTTTACAGGAGCTACTATTAATGTATCATAGCCAAATTCAGATAATAACGTAGCTAATAAAAAATATGTTGATACTAAAGTCGCAACAATACAAGGAAGCGGCGGAAGTGAAGTAAGTTATACTCAAGGTAATGGAATTACTATTTCTTCAGAGAATACAATTTCTATTAATCTTAATTAGAATAAAGCTAATGGATTAAAAATAGACTCAGATGGACTTTCTTTAGAAAATGCTTCTTCTACTCAATCTGGTGCTATGAGCGCCACTGATAAATAGAATTTAGATACAGCAATACAAGATATTAATAATATAAAAGCAGGCTCAACAGATCTTCCATATATAAAAGATGAAAATGGCTCATTCTCTGGAACCTTAACAGGAGAAAACACTATCTTTACAGGAAGTGTTCAAATTAGAGAACCTCTTGAAGATAATGAAGCAACAAATAAAAGTTATGTAGATGATTAGATCAAAAATATAAAATTATCTTATTATACTCCGAATGTTGATGAAGATGGGAATTTAACTTGGACAGGAAATAACGAAGGAATGCCTCCTGTTGATAGTTCTAATATTATGGGACCTCAAGGGCCTAAAGGAGATTAGGGATAGCAAGGAATTCAAGGACCAGCAGGAGAAAATGGCGCCGCAGGCGGCTTTGGTACGCCGACAGCCTCTATTGATGCGTCAACAGGATCTCCTTCTGTTACTGTTTCAGCATCCGGGCCAGATTCCGCAAAGATATTTAATTTCTAGTTCTCTGGTTTAAAGGGCGAGACTGGGGTAGGAGCACCTGGGAAAAACGGAGTTACTTTTACCCCTACTGTCTTAGAAGATGGAACTTTATCTTGGACTAATGATGGAGACTTAGATAATCCTGACTCTGTTAATATAAAGGGCCCTCAAGGACCGAAGGGCGATACTGGCCCATAGGGATTATAGGGTGAAAAAGGAGAAAAGGGAGATATTGGCCCACAGGGGCCACAGGGTGAGCTTGGCGCAGATGGAAGAACTCCCGTTAAAGGAACTGATTATTGGACTACAGAAGACAAACAGGAAATAAAAGATGAGCTTAAAGGAGAAGTAGTTTTATCCGTTAATGGCAAAAGCGGAGAAGTAGAATTAGTAGCTGACAGCCTTCCTTTTAATAATATAGGCACTCCTTTTGTTTCCACTACCGTGCAAGACGCAATCGAGGAACTATTAGGTATTGATGGCGTGGCTGTTTCCACCATTACCGTAACAGCACCAGCTGGCGCTATTGTAACCATTTAGAAAGGCGTTAAAAAATACACTCAGACTGTTGATGAAGATGGAACAGCGCTGTCCTTTAAAGTGCTGGAAACTGGTGAATGGTCTGTTACGGGAACGCTTAACGAGCAAAAAGATAGCGGCAGTGTGACCGTTTCAGAGATTGGCGGCGCTTACAGCATCACTCTTGACTTTGCCCCATATCGAGCTTATATCAAGGTTACCGCCCCAGATGGCGCTACTGTAAAGGCTACCAAAGGCGATAAGTCCGTGTCGGGTCAAGCATCTGGCGGGTCTGTAACTCTTACTGTCAATGAGGATGGTGAGTGGACTATTACTGCCTCTTACAAGGACGGTATTGCACAGGCGGCAACAGCCAATGTGCTGGAAGAAGGCGAAACCTACACTATAGAAGCAAAATTTGCAACTTTGACTGTAACAGCACCTGTAGGCTCTACGGTTGAAATCAAAAACGGTGTTTCAACTCTGACTGGCACAGCAGACAGCGGCAGTATCAAGTTTTGGCTTCCCAACACTGGTACATGGACCACAAAAGCGACACTGGGCGAACAGACTGCCAGCGGCAGCGTGGACTGTTATGCATATCAGGATTACAGCACATCTCTTTCCTATTTCAGCGCCACAATTAAAGTGACAGCTGTTCAAGGCGCCACTGTAAAAGCCGTTCTGGATGGGCACACAGTAAGTGGTGAAGCCGGTTCCGGTGGAGTTGTTACTCTTACTGTCCTGCATCCTGGCAGCTATACTGTTAGCGCAACTTACAAAAACGCATTGTCCAACAGCAAGGCTGTCCAGGTGAGCCAGTCTGGACGGGAATACACGGTGTCGGTGGAGTTTGTGACCCTGACGGTCACCGCCCCGGAAGGTTCCACCATCACCGCCAAAAATGGCGCTACCACCCTGACCGATACCGGCGGCACCGTCAAGTTCTACCTGCCCAACATCGGCACCTGGACGGTGTCTGCATCCCTAGACGGAGACAGCTCCAGTAAAGAAGTACAATGCAATGTTTATCAGGACTATTTTGTTGAACTGGCTTATATACCCGAAACGCTGAATGAATGTACCTGGCAGCAGATTCACGAATTGTCTGCCGCAGGCAAGCTGAGCGATTATTACGATGTTGGTGATAGAAAAGATATTACGCTCAACGGCACAGTTGGCATTCTGAACCTTTCCAATCTTGTTATTACAGCTTTTATCATTGGCATCAACCACAACGCATCGTTGGAGGGCAACAATTTAACCCATTTTGCATTGGGCAAAATCCGCGGCAAGCAGGTGGCCCTGTGCGACAGTCAGTACGACAACTATGGGAGCTCGACGCGCTTCCACATGAACAGCAGTGACTCGAACAATGGAGGCTGGAATCAGAGCTATATGCGGCGTACTATCCTGGGGAATACGGGCACCCCTGATTCTCCCCCGGCCAACAGCCTGCTGGCGGCTCTTCCGGCTGACCTGCGAGCCGTGATGAAATCCGTGACCAAGTACACGGACAACACAGGAAATAGCGGCAACAGCAGCGGCGCGGTGACGGCGACGCAGGATTATATGTTCCTCTTGGCCGAGTTTGAGGCATATGGCCGTCGGACGTATGCCAACGACTACGAAAAGAACAGCCAGCAGCAGTATGATTATTTTAAGGCGGGAAATCCCAAGACCTTTAATAATCATAATAACGTAGGCTCCGTGGTGTGGGCGTGGTCCCGCTCTCCTCGTTACGACTACTCCGATCTCTTCGTG
>JFBN01307302.1_pt1 | contig 113244 bp, 97 predicted proteins | sample 768741 | NCBI WGS metagenome assembly JFBN01 (sample SAMN01983846, study PRJNA193217) | chicken gut metagenome | biome: terrestrial biome; isolation source: ceca of Broiler chicken | host: Gallus gallus | place: United Kingdom: England | collected 2010-09-07
CCCCCCCGCCACAGGCAGGGTCAGCTCCTGCGGGCTGACGTATGGCTCCATAGAAGCTCCTTGCGGCACCTCATGGCTCTTGATCGGCCAAAAGCCGCCGCTGCCCGTTAAAGCCTCCGGTTCATAAGCCTGTAATTCATCCAATACTTTCTGCGCCTGATCTCTTAACGCATCCACGCCGCCCGTTGCAAAGCGAATCATGGGGTTATCAGACGAAAATTCCACGCCGTAAGAAATCATTTCCTGATATTGCTGGCGCATATCGGTAAAAAACGGCGCTTGTGACATTTTGGCAAAAAACACAATTAACGCAATCATCACGCACAGCACCAGCTGTACAAACAGCAGTGCGCTTGCGTCCTCGCCCATATCCTGCGCGCGCTTTCTCTGCTCCTTCCACGGGTGGAGCTGTCCGCCCGGCACATCGCCCGCCTGTTTTTCCCACATATCGTGTCACACCCTTTTCTGATTCTGTGTCATGCTTTTATCTATATGCAAAATCAAGGTGTACTTAGAACTGAAAACGAACCCCTCACGCCGATGCTTCGACAAAAAAGGCAGGAAACCGCATTTTGCCGCTTGGTTCCCCGCCCATGATACTTCACAAACGATCTGTTTTGCTTACGCTTTTATGTCCATGAATTGGTTTTTCTGCCCGGTGAGAAAATACTTTTGCTCGGTTTGTCCGCTTACCCATTCTTCCATACGCACATCATTGCGATATTGCCGCAGCCGTTGTTTATCCTCCAAATGCTCCTCCCAAATCTTTTCCGAAGCTTTTCCGACAGAATCTTCTCCAACCGCTTTTGCATAGTCAAAATCAGACTCATGCTTTTCCCAAAGCTTGTCCTGCTCGTCTAAAAAGCTGTTGGCATCAAAGCCGCCATACTTGTTTTTTGCCTCTAAACTGCTGTACTCTCTGCGCAGCATGCCTGTGGATGTTCCGTCCGCATTGATATGCACCGACAGCGACACTTTTACCTCTGGCGGATGATTCATCGCATTGAACCAATTAGAATCAATCATCGTTGCACTACTGAGCATGTCATCCAGCTCTTTCGCTTTCTGCGGGTCGTTTGCCGCTTGCTCAATGGCGCGCGGGTCAACCGAAAAGGACGGCGCCACCCCGTGTTTCGGTGCGGTCAAGCCCGAGGAGAGCGTCAGCCCATAGTCTTTATATTTGTCCAAAAAATAGTTTTTCAGGTTTTCCGCTTTTTCGCTTTTGGTCAGGGTTTTGCCCGCGGCGGCTTGCGTTGTTTCCTGTGTATTCGCTTGTTCCTGCGCCGCTTGCGTTTGTTCCTGTTCTGTCTGCCCCACGGTTTCTTCGTTTTGCTTGGTTTTTGTCATTCGCGCTTGATACGGATAAAAAGCATTGCTTGTAATTCTCATATAATTTCCCTCTTTCCTGTTTCATTAGAGCGTTTCTAAAAACAACGAAGCGCCCTGCTTCCTTTGTTTCAGCATAACACCGTTTTTCTTTCTGAAAAGAGATGATGTAATCAGCGGTAGATATTATGGTAACGAACAGTGGAAAGCGAGCAGGAAAGGCTCTGTTTCCTACGTTCCTTTTAACATCACGGATAAAATAAAGTGCCGCCCTTTTACAATGCAATCCATGTCGCCTGCGTATTTTTGAGCGCAGCTGCGAATATTTTTCAGGCCAATGCCGTGTTCATCGGGGTCGGGTTTTGTAGAGCGCGGATATTCGCCGTCTGCCTCCATCACAAACACGCCGTCAAAACTATTTTCTATTTCCAAAAAGTACATATTCCCCTTCCAAAATGACCGCAGAACAATCTCCGCTTCGGCATCCGGCTCTTTTCTGCGCAGGTTTTGGCACGCCTCCACCGCGTTATCCAGGCCATTGCTCAAAATAATTCCGATGTCGTAAGCCTTCACAGCAATTGTGTCAGGCACCACGAAATCTTCCGCATCGAAACAAATGTCGGGAATGGTCTTTTTTGCATACTGAAATTTTGCATTCACCACCACATCTGCCACCGCATTTCCTGTTCGGATATACATGTCCATCTGCTCCACCAGAGGATACCACTGCTCCAAATATGCCTTTGCTTCACAGCCGGAACCTGGCTCATCCAACAGCGTTCGCAAAATCAGCATATGGTTTTTCATATCATGCTTTACCGAGCGCACGCTCTCATAGACGCTTTCCATCTCGGCAATCGAATTTTTCAGGCTGGACACTTGGTTTTCCAGCACTAATTTTTCTGTGCGCTGCTGCTCAAAAGCAGCCATGTTTTGAAACATTTCAAAGCTGAAACTGTTTGCAAGCAGCAAAATGACGGCAAGCAGCGGAATCAGAAAAGATACCTGCGGATAGCGCGCATACAGCGTTACCGTCACACTGTTTTCTACCGCAAGCATCAGCAAACGGATAAAAAAGGCAACCAGAACGCTTGCGGCGGCAGGCAGCAGATAGGGAAGAATGTTTTTTTCAAATCTGCGCGGGAATCGGCACGCTTTCACAATACGCCGAATAAAACAGTAGGTCATCCCCTCTCGAAGCGCTCCGACAGCAAGGAATAACGCCACATTGGAAATCGTCACAAAACTCATAAAGGCGCTCAAAGATAACACTTGCTGCTGTACCCCATTGCCGAGCATCTCCAACACTTGCATATGAACGGCAATCAAGCTGTTTGCCGCCCAAATAGACAATTCATGGATTGCCGCAAACTGCACCACCAAGAAAAGCTTGAGCAAAATACCGCCCCGATACCAAAGCAAAGCCGTGCCGAACAACACACAGAGATACACCGTCAGATTCCAAACAGAAGACGGATAAAACGCCCAATTTTGCCAAAGGCATATGCCGTGGTATAAAACCCATACCGCGCCGATTATGCCCGTACTCCAGCGCAGCCCACTCCATCGTGGTGAAACAAACGCTTGAAACAGACGATCCATGCAAAAGCCCTCAAACACAGAAAGCGCAAGCATAAAAATTTGACGGATAAAATCAGTCATCTTGTCCCCTTCCATTTCTTAGAAACCGCATATAGCATTTTACAAAATCCGGGTAATTCTTTTTGGTGAGATAAGCGGTTTCGCCGTTGTCCATGTAAATCGTTTCCGCGTCGTATTCCGCAATGCGGGCTAAATTGACCAGATACCCTCGATGGCTTCGGTAAAATCCCGCCCCCAGCTTTTTTTCAAATTCCGACATTGTTCCGTACACAAGAATGGTTTGTGCATCGGTATGAATGACGACTTTCCGCAAAGCGTTCTCCAAAAACAAAATATCCTCCACATTCACCACAAAGCTTCTCTCTCTTGTTTTCAAAAAAAGCTGTTGTTTTTTTGCGTGGTTCTTTCGGTCGGTTTCTCGCTGCGCCCTTTGCAGAATTTCACGCAGTTTTTGCAGCTGCACCGGTTTTAACAGGTAGTGAAATGCGCCTACATCAAAAGCATCAAACACATATTCCTTCCAAGCGGTAATAAACACAATCAAAACGCCTTCATCCAAACTGCGGATTCTTTTTGCGGTTTCCATCCCATTCAAAGGCTTCATTTGAATATCCAAAAAAATCAGGTCGAACGTTTTTTGCGCTTCCAGCAATTCTTCCCCATGTGCATAGCAAGTTAATTCACAGTCGGGCGCACACTGCATCACCAGATCAGTCAATTGTTTTACAATCTGCGGCTCATCATCACAGACGGCAATTCTCAGCACAGTTTCCCCTCCTTTTGTTCCCGCGGCGTTGTCAGCCTTCTTCTATTTTATCCATGCGGGGATTGGATGAGCAAGCGAAGTTTTTGGCCGGTGCCGCTTTCTGCGCTTTCCCTGTTTTTATCCGCCGCTTTGCTCCAAAACGCAAGCATTCTGTTACGAAATACGCTTTTGTTGTAATGAAACGATGCCGCACCACACTTCTCCCCCTTGCTGATCCACAAAAAGCAGCCGCCCGCTCGGCGCTCACGGCAACCGAACGGGCGGCAACAACCCTATCGTCAAAGACGTTTTAATCTACTATTACAGCATCAGTGCTGTGTTTTTTTGCGGCGTACCGCACGCACCTTCACGCGCTCGGGCTTAACCTGTTCGGGTACAAAGCCTTCTGCGGGCATTTCCGGCCACGCCGTTTTCAGCATGTCATACATGCCGAGCTGGCTGTCAATCGCGGGCTGCCCTTCCATGCGTTTCACCTTTGCATAGCTGCCGTCCGGCTTCATCACAGAAGCATTCACATTGTCATGCAGCTGCATACTCAGCGTCTGCATCAGCTCGTTCACCAGCTTGCGGTCTGTAATGCGCACACCCACTTCCACACGCTTTTCCGTGTTTCGGGTTAAAAAGTCGCCCGATGCCACATAAACGCGCAGCCGGTCTTGTGTGCCAAAGGCATACACACGCTCATGCTCCAAATAACGCCCAACAATGCTGCGGACGGTGATATTTTCTGTTTTGCCGGGTACCCCCGCTTTCAAGCAGCAAATACCGCGCACAATCATCTGAATTTTTACGCCCGCACAAGATGCCTCACTAAGCTTTTCGATAATTTCCTTATCGCTCACCGAGTTGCATTTCAAAATCATCCCGGCTTCCTTGCCCATCTTTTTGGCTTCGATTTCGCGGTCGATTTCTTCCAGCATCACGCTCTTAAAGCAAAGCGGTGCAACCAACAGATGGTTGGCCTCCTGCGTGAGCTTGGCAATGGCAAGATTATGAAATACCCCTGCCAGCTCTGCGCCGATTTCCGGTTTTGTTGTAATGTAGGACAAGTCCGTATATTGCTCGCTTGTCTTTTCGTTATAGTTGCCGGTTCCGATTTGGGCAATATAGCTCGTTTGGCCATTTTTGATTTTGGTAATCAAAGTCAGTTTGGAATGCACTTTATACGATTCAAAGCCATAAATGACGGTGCAGCCCGCTTCTTCCAATTGTTTGGAGTAATCAATATTATTCTGCTCGTCAAAACGTGCGCGCAGCTCTACCACCACGACAACTTCTTTGCCGTTTTCGGCAGCGGAAATCAGCGCCTCAATAATTTTGGATTCATGTGCCACACGGTACAGTGTCATTTTGATGGAAACAACGTCCGGGTCATAGGCGGCGCGGCGCAGCATAACGATAAACGGGCGAATGCTTTGGTACGGGTACGACAGCAAAACATCCTCGTTCTGAACAGCCTTTGTCAAATCAAAGCCCGTAGGAGGAAGCATGGGACGACGCACAGGATAAAAACGTTCAGGGTGGTTATCCTGAGCCAAACGCGCTGCAAGCTGGAACCCAACCGACAAATCGGGCGGGGCCGACTGCACAAAGCACTGCGAGCGCGGCAGCACCAGCTTATTGCACAAGAAGTCAATCATATCCATGGGCGCTTTCGGGGTAATCTGCATCCGAACAGCGGCCAGCTTGCGGCGCTTTTTCAAAAGGTCGCTCATCACTTCGCGGTAATCCACATCATGGTCAAACATGCCTTCATCCACTGAAATATCGGCATTTCGGGTAATGCGGAAAATCGCTTTTCCCTGTACGCTGCTTTTTCCAAACGCCTGAGAAGCATAATGGCAAATCAATTCTTCCATGAGGGCAAATTCTGTTTTGCCCTCTGCCGGCGCAAAGATAATGCGTTTAAACTGGTTGCTGATGGGAATTAAACCAAGCGACCACTGCACCGTATTTTTCTCGCGCAGCATCGCGCCGATATACGTTTCGTTATTGCGCAAGAACGGGAACGGATGGCGTTTGTCCACCACCTGCACCGAAAGCATCGGAAGCACTTCTTTGACAAAGTATTTTTTCCAAAAATGCTCTTGCTTTTTCGTCAGTTTTTCAAAGTTCACTTTATAGTAGCCGCAGCCTTCCAAGCGCTCATAAAGCTTTGCCACACACTTATCACAATATTGCTGAAGCTCCTGCACCTTCGGCATAATCGCGGCCAGCTGCTGCGCAGGCGTCCAACCCGTTTTATTGTCTTTTGCCGTAATTTTCAGCAGCGTTCTGTCGTAAAGCGAACCGACACGCACCATGAAAAACTCGTCTAAATTACTGCCGTAGATCGCCGCAAATTTCAGCTGTTCACCAATGGGAACCGCTTTATCTTTGGAAAGTTCCAAAACCCTTCGGTTAAAATCCAACCAGCTCAATTCACGGTTGATAAAAATTTCCTGCTGTGCATTCGACATTGCATCATCCCTCCCGATGATCCTCTATTTGTTTGTCAAACGAATCTGCAAATTTTTGTTCGGCACAACATCGCAAAGCCCGAAAACAAGGCCGCTGTACTCATTCTTCAAAGCACAAATACGGCGTTATTTCCTGTACCAAGGCTTGCGAAATCCCCTCTGCCTGCACTAACTCCTGCGGCTCTTTCAAACTTCCCTTCCTCTCGCGCAGGTCAACCAATGCCTGTGCGCGTTTTTCACCTATTCCCGGCAGCACCATCCAATCCTGCACCGTCGCATGGTTGACTTCAATCAAGTCATGCTTTGGCCAAACGATTGCATCGCGCTGCGGAACAGACGCAAATGAATCTGCCGCCCAAATGGCGGCTGCCAGAAATACAGCGTAAAAAAGAATCCACTTTTTCACCGAAAGTATCCTCTCACCCTGCCTTCGCGCGGGTCCTCGCCATATTTGCGAATCAATTTGTACAAAACCTGTGCCACTCCGCCGTCTTCACAGCGCGATGTAATTTCATCCGCAACTGCTTGCAGCTTCATGGGCGCATTTTCCATTGCAACTGCATAACCCGCCGTTTCCAGCATCTCTAAATCGTTGTAATAATCCCCAATGGCAATCGTGTTTTCCAGCGGAACCCCCGTAAAAGCACACAATTCTCTCAGCGCGCTGCCCTTTGACACACACTGCGGCATCATCTCAAAATAAATTTCATCGGTAAACACAAAATAAAGGCCCGGATAACGTCTTTTTTTCACAAACTCCTGCGCTTTTTTCAAAAGCTCCGGCGCCCCGGCAAACATCACCTTATTCCACTGGTTGGAAAACTCTCCCAACGGCGACATCGTATAGATCAGCCGCTCATAAACCGTGTGATGATGGGTATATTCATTGCTTTGCACAACATACAAGCGGCCATCCGCCGTCATCACTTCAATGCCAATTCCGGGCACCGCCTCTTTGATATCACACAACGCCTGCATCGCGACAATTTCCGGCAAAACCTTGTTTTGCAGCCGGCGCTTGTTGTCAAAATCATAAATCACGCTTCCGCCATATGTAATGGCGGGGGCGTTAATTTTCAGCTGTCCCAGCTGCCGCTTTACCGATTCTGTTGTGCGCCCTGTCGCCACGGTAAACCGTCCGCCCATAGACATAAACAGCTCAATCGTCAATTTGTTTACCTGCGGCAGCCCGCCCTCGGCGCTTAGCAGCGTATTATCCACATCGCAGACCACCAAACAATCTTTGACGGACTGTATCATTTTCAACACCCTTTCCTGCACAGCCTTTTTTCTACCACATGCAGAAGGCTATACGCCTCCCTTTGGAGACAACTTGCTGATAAACGTCTTAAAGTAAGGCGGAAGCTCACTGTCAAATTCGATATATTTTCCTGTGGCGGGATGCACAAACCCAAGCACCTTCGCGTGCAGACATTGACCCTCCAGCTGTGTCAGCACCTTGCGCGGGCCATACACCGGGTCGCCGGCCACAGGATGCCCAATGCTTGCCATATGCACACGGATCTGGTGGGTGCGCCCGGTTTTCAAGCGCACCGACAAATGCGTAAACCCTTGGTAACGCGCCTCTACCCGATAAGAAGTGTACGCATATCTTCCTTTGTCCGGCACAACGGCCATTCGCTTTCTATCTACCGGATGACGCGCAATCATCCCTTCTACAAAGCCTTCATCCTGTGAAAATCCGCCGTATACCACGGTGTGATACACGCGGGTAATGCTGTGCTCGGCAAACTGCTGCGAAAGGGAAAGATGTGTTTCGTTGTCTTTTGCCACCACCAGCAAGCCGCTGGTATCTTTATCAATACGGTGAACAATGCCGGGGCGAATTTCGCCGTTAATCGCCGACAAATTTTCCCCGCAATGGTACAAAAGTGCATTCACGAGCGTGCCGTCGGGGTTTCCTGCCGCCGGATGCACCACCATTCCCTTGGGCTTATTCACCACCAGCAAATTGGCGTCCTCATACACAATATCAAGCGCAATTTCCTGCGCCGGGGTTTCCAGCGGTTTGGGGTCCGGCAAGCAAAGCGTCACTTTTGCCCCGGCTGCGGTTTTTGTGCTTTTCGACACCGTTTTTCCGTTATACTGCACCGCCCCATTTTCCAAAAGGGTTTGCGCATAACTGCGCGTCACTTGTTCAAATACAGCTGCCAAAAAAGCATCCAGCCGTATCCCGGCATGTTCTTCATCCACAAAAGCTTCAAGAAGTTCCATGCTCTGTTTCACTGCCTTTCCGCTCGGGTTCACCGCTTTTCTTTCGTTCTTCTAAAAACACATACAAAATCAGCATGGCAGCACCCACACAAACAAAACAATCAGCCACATTGAACACTGCAAAATCCACAAAAGTGGTTGCAAAAAAGTCCACTACCACCCCGGTTCGCACACGGTCAATCAAATTGCCAAGCCCGCCGCCAATCAGCAGCACAAGAGCCGTACGCTCCAGGCGTTTGGGTGGTTTTTTCCAAAACAGATACACGGCAAGTGCCGCAATGGCAATACCGGTGAAAAGAATCAAAAATAAACGCGCGCCCGCAAAACTGGAAAACGCCGCACCGTCGTTCAGCACAAAGCGCAGCTCCATAATACCCGGGATAAAAGGCATTGTTCCCACGGGCTGCAAATATAATTGTGCGAAATACTTGGTCAGCTGGTCGAGCACAACACAACCTAAAATTCCTAAAACGCTCCAAATCAACATGCTTTGCTCCTTTCGGTTCCTGCCGAGGTGCTAAATCACAGGCGGCACACTTGAATACCCGATCTGTCTTTGCAGATGACGGCCGCCGCCTTTTTGACTGATCCCCCTCGGAAAACACCGCTTCCCAACGCAAAAAAAACAGCGGCGTAGCTTCGTTACGCCGCTGTTCACATCAATGGAAGGTGATGTCCTCATACGTTCCATAAGCAACATCTTTTTTGGAACGTGTCTTGCGTGCGGCCGGTTTTCTTTTGGGCTTTGGCTGCGGCATCGGCTCCTCGGGCTCTTGCTGTACTTCAACCTCCGGCTCTTGGAAATCAAAATAATCCTCGTCTTGGTAATCTTCTTCCTCTTGCTCGTCCTCAAATGAGTCGAACAGCATGTCATCGCCGTCGTCCAACGTTTCTTCCTGCTCCTCGTCCATTAAGAAAGCGTCATCGTCAAGCTCCTGCTCGTCTTCCAGCTCAAACTCTTCCGCCGGTTCCAGCGCTTCCTCCTCGGCAATCTCCTCGGGGGCTTGTTCCTGCACTTGCTCTTCTTCCGGGTGCGGCTCCTGCGGTTTTTCCGGCTCATCCGGCTCCACCTCAATGTGGCGCTCCTCCGGCAAAACGCTCAGCAGCTCAATGTGCTGGCGGTACATATCCAAAATGTTTTTCTTAAAGTGCGTAACCTCCGCCTTCAAGCTGCGCAGCTCTTCCTCGGCATCGGCCACCACCTGGCGCGCTTCTTCGCGCAGACGGCTTGCTTTATTATTGGCGTCATATACAATCGTTTCCGCTTTTTGGCGCGCTTCGTAAATCACGCTTTCGCCCATTCTCTGCGCATTCAGCAAAGCCGTTTTCAGCGTCTCCTCATCATTGCGATACTGGTCTACTTTTTCCGCTAAGATATACAGCTTTTTCTCGATATCCTCTTTTTCGCGTTCTTTGCGCTCAAACTCAGCGGCAACCTGTGCCAAAAACTCGTCTACCTGGTCCATGCGGTAGCCTCTGCCCAGAGTTTTATCAAACACGGCATTTCTGATGTCATCCACGGTCATAAGAGAATACCCCTCTTTTCTAAAATTGGCAATAAGTGATAAAAGTCCTGCCCTTTTTGCTCTGTGCGCCCACTGCGCACAACTCGTACTTTCCGTACCCCTTCACGCGCACTACATCATTTTCATACATAGCTTCGTGCTGGCGTGCCGTCTGCACATGGTTAATGCTCACCGCGCCCGCGCGAATCAGGGCTCCCGCTTCGGAACGGCTGACGCGCAGCATAGCTGACAAAACAGCATCCAAACGAAGCGAGGCCACGCTTGCGGTGCGCTCTGTGCGATGCTCCTGCTGCACGGGCTGCTGAACGCTCTCCTCGCAGTGTACCGTGCATCTTCCAACGCCGGTCAGTTCATTTAAAATACACTGTACAGCCACGCGGCGCGCATAGACAAAAGCCCCTTTCTCATCGGGCAGAATATCGCCCAGCGTCTCACGGGTGAGGCCCAAAGCCATCAGTGCGCCCAAATAGTCGCGATGCGTTAAGCGCTTGGCCTCGGCGCCTGCCTCGATGCGCACACAGCCGATTTCAAACACTTCGTCGCAAAGATTTTCCTCGCAATTGGAAAACGCCAGCACACAGCGCTCGGCACTTTCATAACCGCCGAATGCACGCATTGCAGCGCCGCTTGCATTGCCGGCAGCCAGGGCAAGCTCCAACTCGCGGTCGCTTAAAAAACCGATTTTTTTCACGCCGCCGTAAACGGAGCCCATTGCCAGCTGCGAAACACGCCGCACCAGCAAGCGTTCTTCGTCGTTACACGGCGGGCGATATCCGCGCTTTTTGTGCTCAGAAGAAGACGCCATTGCTTTCCAGCTCGTCCAGCAAGTCGCCCATAATATCGACGTTGAACGGTGTAATAATGAAGGTGCTGTTTGCCACACGCTTCATCTGACCGTGGTTTGCATACGCTACACCGGACAAAAAGTCCACCAAACGGCGGGAAACCTCCTTGCTGGTTCCCTCCAAGTTCAAAACAACCGTTCTTTTTGCATTCAAATGGTCTGCAATGGCAGACGCATCCTCAAAGCGCTCGGGCTTTACCAGTACCACCTGCAGCGGTGCAGAAGAAGCCATGTTTACCACCTTTCCCGGGCGGTTGGCCGCCTCGTTTGTTTGTTCATAATGACTGTTATGATTGTTTGTACGATTGGTGTGCTGCTCTTCTTCGGCATACTCTTCCTGAGTGTCTTGTTCGTACTCCTCATCCTCGTACTCTTCATCCTCATCGGTCGGGGCGCCCATAATGCCTTTCAGCTTATCCAACATACTCATAAAAAAGAGCTCCTTTAATTACGTTTCATACGCTTTGGTATCATTATCTATTATCCTAGTTTTTCGCCTGCTTGTCAATAGCTCACATTCCACGCCGGACATTAGGACAGCAATTTACCGTCGTGAATATCCTTTCCGGTTCGGATGACGTTGTCATAGTATTTTACCTCGTTGACGCCATCCTCGTACACATCGCTCAAAATCACCTGTGACTCGCCTTCAAACAGCACTTTCACAGGCCGCCAGTACACCATATTTCCGCTTTTGACATAAATGCCGGTTTGTCCGTCGAGCACATGCAGCGCCTGTTTGCTGACGCTGAGGCCCTTGTAAGTCTCAAAAGAAATTTCCGCACGAGCCTGCTCCAGCGTTACAACGTCCTCGTTGATATACTCGCTCTCCAGCTCCAGCTTTGCCACGCCCGCGGCTTCATCCGGCGTAATGGACAAGACCGTTACAGGCACCTGCTCCGACGCACAGTCTGGAAAGGAAATGTTCAAAACATCGCCTTCGCGAAATTTTTCCGCATCGGATAAAGAAACCGTCGTGTAAAAATACCAATGATAGTCCAGCCAAAGCTTGCCCACTATGCCGGTGCTGTTAGCCTGCTGCGCACTCTGTGCCGCCTCTTGCAGCTGAGCGGGCGTCATTGCTTGGAGCTGTTCAATGCTGTATTGTTTTTTCTGCGAATCCATCGCCGAGACAAAATATCCGCCCGCACCGGCTGTGATATTCTGCGCCTGCGAAGAGGATGACAAAGCTTCCTTTTGTGCGTTGAGCTCGGCAATGCGGGCGGAAAAATCGGCCGTTTCATCCAGCTGTACCACCGTGCGGTTCATCGACAGCTGCAAGGTTCGATAGTCGCTGTTCAGGCCGGAAAAATCTCCGGTCTGTCCTGCCTCCAAAAGATGATATACCGCCGTCATCTTCTGCTTTTCCAATTCTTCCAAATCCATCAAGTTGCTGGCGCTGTTCTGCGACTCCTGCAAAATCTGAATTTCTTCATCAATTTTTCGTATTTTCTGTCCAATCGCGGCGGCATCCTCACTGGCATAAACCTGAGCCACCGCATCGCCCGCGGCAACGCGCTCTCCGTTTTGTGCCAAATAGTAAAGCGTTCCCTGCGCAGTCTGCGCAATTTCCACTTCGTTCACACCGATAATGCCATCGCACATCAGGGTGTCATCCAAGCTGTTCGGCATCGCCACTTCAATTACATAGGAGCGGTCTAAAATTAAAAACAGCTGAATCAGCACATAGCAAATCGGCACTGCCAGCAGCAAAGCCGGAAGCCAGTTACTTTTTACTTTTCGTGTCCAACGGCTCATACTTGCCTCCTGTTCGCTTTTGCATGTTCTTTGGCTGATTGGAATCAATCAGCGCGCTGGTCTGCGCCGGTCTTTCGCAAAAAAGCATCGGCAATTCTTTCGGCCGCAGCGGGGTCGGCAGCGCGTTCCCAGCGAATGCCGTCCATTCTGCGAAACCATGTCAGCTGACGTTTAGCATAATGGCGTGTCGCTTTTTTCAGTTCATCCACACAAGCCTCCAACGGCTGCACCCCCTCTAAAAACGGGAAGAACTCCTTATAGCCAATGGCCTGCACCGCCGTGTGCCAGCTGTCGCGGTGCTCATATACACAGCGTGCTTCGTCCAAAATCCCCTGCTGCATCATCGCGTCCACACGGCGCTCAATGTTTTCGTACAGCTCTGCGCGCGTCTCGTAATTCAGCGCATACAAGCAGGTGTCATACGGCTTTTCCGGCGGAAGCGATTGCGCCAAGCGCTGCGTCATGGTTTGGCCGCTTTGCAGATAAACTTCCAGCGCGCGCAGCACACGCCCGGCATTGTTGGGGTGCAGCGTTTTTGCATACGCCGCGTCCACTTCACATAAGCGCTGATACATCACCTCGGCGCCCTCTTGCTCCAGCTGCCGCGCAAGTGCTTCGCGCAGGGCGGGGTCTGTTTTTTCCTCCTCAAAGCGCACACCGTTCATTAGGCTGGAAAGATACAGCCCCGTGCCGCCTGCGATAATCGGCGTTTTGCCGCGGCGGTGAATATCCGCAATTTTCTCGGCAGCCGCCGCCGTCCAGTCCGCCACAGAAAAGCGCTGCTGAGGCGGTATCACACCGATCAAATGATGGGGCACCCCCTGCATTTCCGCTTCCGTCGGCGCCGCCGTCCCCACTGTAAGCCCTTTGTAAATCTGCATGGAGTCCGCGGAAATCACTTCTCCGTCGAGCGCCTTGGCCAGCATGACGGCCAGCGCCGTTTTTCCGCTGGCCGTGGGGCCGCACAGCATCAACACCTTAACCTTGTCTGCCAAATTGCTTTTCCAGCTCCTTTTGTGTGATTTTCAGCACCACCGGGCGGCCATGCGGACAAAACGGCGGGATCTCACCGTCCAGCACACGGCGCGCCAAACCGAGCAGCGTTTCCGGCGGGGTTTTGTCGCCCGCCTTAATTGCGGCGCGACAGGCAATCGAATGCAGCACCCACTCGGTTTTTTCGCTCATGGTATCATTGGGGTTTGCCATCAGGCGGCTCGCCACCTCAAGCACCAAATTTGGGATATCATGTTCTTCAATATCAGCGGGTACCGCACGCACAACGACTGCGCCTGTTCCAAAGTCCTCTACCTCGAGGCCGCTTTTCTGCAAAAGCTCCTGTGCGTCCAAAAGCGTGTGCTTTTCCTGCGCTGAAACCTGTACGGTCACCGGACACAAAAGCATCTGACTGCTGCGGACACCGAAACCGGCCATTAAATCTTCATACAAAATGCGCTCATGGGCGGCGTGCTTGTCAATCAAACACATCGCGTCTCCGCGCTGGGCAATTAAATAGGTGTGAAAGATCTCACCAATCAAACGAAGCGGCGGTGCTTCTTCTTTCAAAAGGGTAATCTGTTCACACGCCTCCGACGTTTGCGCCGGCATTGGCTGAACGGCCTGATTTGTGCAAGACACCGGCTCAACTGCCTTTTGCTCCTGCGGAACAGGCACACGGTGACAAGGCTCGTCCTCCTGCACAAAAATATCGGGTTTCACCTCGTAAGCCGCCCGAACAGACGACACGCTTTGCACCGAGGGTGCAGCGGGCGCTTCGCGCAAAGCACTCTGCTCTATCTTTTTGGAAAAATCGTTCATCCACTGATGACATGCTTTCAATTGTTCTCCGCTTGCCGTACCCGTTTGCGCAGGACGAGCAGCGGCAGCTTTCTCCGGTGCGCGCGTTTGTCCCAAAACAGGAGCCGCAGGAGTTCTCTCCTCCGCAAACGGTTCTTTTGCAGGTTCGCTTTCTTTCTGCGGCTTGTCTTGAAATGCAAATTCCCGAAAGCCCGTCTGCGGCTGCGCAAGCGCCGATTTCACCGCCGCATACACCGCTTCAAAAACGTCCTTTTCCCGCGCAAAACGAACCTCTGTTTTGGCGGGATGGACATTGACATCCACCATCTGCGGCGGCATGGTCAAATTGAGTACACAGCCGGGAAAGCGCTTTTGCATCAGCGTTCCCTGATAGGCAGCTTCCAGCGCGGCCATCATGGTGCGGTTTTTGACATAGCGGCCATTGATAAAGAAAAACTGCATGGAGCGGCTGGCGCGGCAAGCTGCGGGAGGCGTAATCAACCCGCTGACGGTCATTCCTGCACTGCTCATGTCCACTTCCACCAGTTCACGCGCAAAGTCACGCGAAAGCACTGCATAGGCCGCCCCGCGCACCGTTCCGTCACCCGGCGTTTGGAATTGAGCTTTTCCCTCTTTTAAAAATTTGACGCAAACTTCCGGGCGCGACAAGGCCAGCTGTGCTGCAACGTCCGCCACATAGCCCGCTTCTGTCTGGTCTTTTTTCAAAAACTTCATGCGCGCAGGGGTGTTGTAAAACAAATCCCGCACGGTAAAGGTAGTCCCTACGGGACGGGCCGAAGGCTCCAGCCCTTGCTCCACACCGCCCTCCACACGGTAGCAGGAAGCAAATTCGTCCTCCTGCGTTTTCGTTACAACCTCTACGCGCGACACACTGGCAATGCTGGCCAGTGCCTCACCGCGAAAGCCCAGCGTCAAAATATGCTCCAAATCTTCTTCCACGGCAATCTTGCTGGTTGCGTGGCGCACAAAGGCGGTGGGCAAGCTTTCCGCCTCAATGCCCGTTCCGTCGTCCGATACCTGAATCAGCGAAACGCCGCCGCGTTCAATTGCCACGGTGATGTGCTTTGCCCCGGCATCCAGCGCATTTTCCATCAGCTCTTTTACCACGGAAGCGGGACGCTCCACCACTTCCCCCGCCGCAATCAACTCGGCGGTGTGCGGGTCTAAAACATGTATTTTAGCCATCGTGCTGCGCGCTCCTTCTCGCGGCTGCCAGCTCCTGCTTGCAATCGTATAAGTAACTCAGCGCTTCCAGCGGCGTCAAGGTTTCAACATCCAAGTCCGCCAGCTTGTCCAAAAGCACTTTCTCAGCTGCTTGTGCGCCGCTTTGAGCTTGTGCAAGCGATGCGTCGGCCAAGGGAATCGCGGCGGGTACCGGCGCAGACTGTTCCAGCACGTTTAAAATTTCGCGGGCGCGGTGTGTCACTTCATCGGGCAAGCCCGCCAGCTTCGCCACCTCAATGCCATAGCTGTCATCGGCCGGGCCGCGCACAATGCGGCGCAGAAAAATCACATCCTCGCCGCGCTTTTTCACCGCGATATTATAATTTTTCACGCCCTCCACTTTGCCTTCCAAATCGGTCAGTTCGTGGTAGTGCGTGGCAAACATCGTTTTGCAGCCAAGGCCGCTTGCGTCGTCGGCAATATGCTCGGCCACGGCACGGGCAATGCTCATGCCGTCAAACGTTGAGGTTCCTCGCCCGATTTCGTCTAAAATGACAAGGCTCTTTTTCGTTGCATGGCGCAAAATATCCGCTACTTCGGTCATTTCCACCATGAAAGTAGACTGCCCGGACGCCAAATCGTCCGAAGCACCCACGCGCGTAAAAATCGCATCTACCACACCGACATGGCAGTGCTTGGCTGGAACAAACGAGCCGATTTGCGCCATCAGCACAATGAGCGCCGTCTGACGCATAAACGTTGACTTTCCCGCCATGTTCGGCCCGGTAATCAAGCACAGCCTGTCGGACGTGCCGTTTAAAAGCGTATCATTCGGCACAAAGAGCGACCCTTTCAGCATTTGCTCAATCACGGGATGGCGGCCCTCTGCAATCTTAATGCGGTCATCGTCGCTGATTTCCGGGCGAACGTACTCGTTTTTCACGGCAACTGCCGCAAATCCCGTCAGCACATCCAGCTGGGCAAGCGCTGTCGCTGTGCGCTGGATACGCGCTGCCTGTGCCGAGGTATCTTGCAAAAGCGCTTCAAACAGTTCGCGCTCCAGCACCGCCAAACGCTCATTGGCACCTAAAATTTTGTTTTCCAGCTGCTTGAGTTCTTCGGTAATATAGCGCTCGGCATTGGCCAGCGTCTGCTTGCGGATAAAGCCCTCCGGCACCTGCTGGGAAAACGACTTGCTCACTTCGATATAGTAACCGAATACGCGGTTATAACCAATTTTCAGCGTACGAATGCCCGTTTCCTCTTTTAAACGCGCTTCCATCGAGCCTAAAAAGCCCTTACCGCCATGCACAATGTCGCGCAGCTCGTCCACCTCGGGGCTGTATCCCGCGCGGATGACGTCCCCATCTTTGAGCGACACCGGCGGATCCTGCGTGAGCGCAGAGAAAATGCGCTCTTTTAAATCGGTCAGCTCGTCAATTTCATCCAGCAAAGTGCACATCAGCGTGCTTTGCGCTCCCTGTGCCGTCTGCTTGATGGCGGGCAGCTGGTCGCATGTTTGCGCCAGTGCATACAGCTCACGCGGGCCCGCCGAGCCGTAAACCGTGCGCGTTAATAAGCGCTCAAGGTCAAAAACGCGCTCCAGCGACGCGGAAAGCTCCTCGCGCATCACGGTTTGATGGACAAGCTCCTGCACCGCGTCCAGACGTTCATTGATTTGCACAGCATCCACGAGCGGACGCTCCAGCCACGAACGCAGCAGACGTTTTCCCATGGCGGTCTGGGTGTGTTCCAACACCCAAAGCAGTGTGCCGCGCTTTTCTCGTCCGCGCATGGTTTGCGTTAATTCCAAGTGCGTCCGCGCTGTGGGGGAAAGCTGCATGTACTCCGCTTTTGCGTAATACTCCACAGTTTTTAAGCGCTCCACACCTTTTTTCTGCGTTTCGTTTAAGTATTCAATCAGCACTGCTAACGCGGTTGCCGCCGGGTCGTCCGCTTCCAAGCCGATTTCTTTGGAAAAATTCGCCCCAAACTGCTGTTCCAGCGCTTGGCGGCAGCGCTCGGGCTGATAATTTTCTTCGTCCAAAAGCTCGGCGGCACAGGCCAGCTGCTGCTTCATATAAGCAGTCACTTGCTTATATGGCAAAATCGCCTCGTTAAACAGAACCTCGCTCGGCGTGTAGCGCGCCAGCTCGGCAATTAGGGCAAGCTCCAGTTTTTGTGCTTCCAAACACGTCACGTTTGCCGTTCCGGTGGAAATATCAGCAAAGCAAAGCCCCACGCGCGGACCGTCTACAAATACACTGGCAATGTAGTTGTTGCGGTCGTCTTGGAGCATACTGTTTTCGATGACGGTGCCGGGCGTCATTACGCGCACAACATCGCGTTTGACAATTCCCTTTGCCTGCGCCGGGTTTTCCAGCTGTTCACAAATGGCTACCTTATACCCTTTTGCAATCAATTTTGCCACATAGCTTTCGTAGGAATGAAACGGAACACCGCACATGGGGGCGCGTTCTTCCTGTCCGCAGTCGCGGCCTGTCAGGGTCAGCTCCAGCTCTTTGGAAGCCAAAATGGCGTCGTCAAAAAACATCTCGTAAAAATCGCCCAAGCGAAAAAACAACAGCTTGTCGGGATGCTTTTTCTTAATTTCAAAATATTGCTGCATCATTGGGGAAAGCCCAGCCATGAATTGCACCGTCCTCTTGTTTTCTGCGGGCACGGCCTTTCTGCGCCGTGCCCTGTTTTCCCGTTCTAGCGCTCAAAAACAGAAATGCCCGCTTTTTGAAAAGAAGCGTGCATTTCTGAAATGGCATCTTGTGTTTAGTGGCAGCCGCTGCACGAAGCGCAAGAGCCGCTGCATCCGCCTGTCGGCTGCTCCACCGTCATGGGGTCGCCGCCGTTGACAGCCGTTGTGATGATGGCGTTCACCCAAGCCATCACCGTCTCCATCTCCTGCTTTGCCTCGTTATAAGCCTTCATGCTTTCATTTTCCATAATGGCCTGGTACAGGTCATTGACACGGGTATTCAGCATGGCCACACGGTCTTTGTCTTTTTCTTCTGCCGACTTCGACAGCTCGCTGTTCAAGTCGATACGAGCCAAGTTGAAATCTCCAATCAGCGTTTGCAGTGTTTCGTCGGCGTCATTTTTCTCGGTTGTACCCTTCAGAGCCAGATACTCCGCTTCCTTTTGCAGCTGCGCTGCGGCCTCTTTAAACAAATCAATTGCACATTTTGCCATGAGTTTCAATCTCCTTTTATTCTCAAATTTCTATTTTCTGTTTCTTTGCCGAAAGTCATGTCAAGCTTCAGCAAGCTCGCCTTTCAGCACGGCGCCCTTTGCGCCGGTGATTCGCACATTGGCAAACTGCCCCAGCGGCGCTTTTTGGGCAAACTCAACAATCATATTATTGTCCAAACGCCCCGTTAATACGCCCGGTGTTCGGCCTTCGCTTTCCACCAAAACGCGCTGCACCTGACCCACCAGCTTTTGCGTTAAGCGGGCAACAATTTCATCCTGCAAGGCAACAATCTTGCCAATGCGTGCCGCTTTTTCCTCGTGCGGGGTAGCGTCGGGCATTTCTGCCGCTTTCGTCCCGCTGCGCTTGGAATAAATAAAGGTAAACAGCTGCATATATTCCACGCGGCGGATCAGCTCCATCGTTTTTTCAAAGTCCTCCTCCGTTTCACCGGGGAAGCCCACAATAATATCGGAGGAATACGTCATGTCCGGCACACGTTCTTTTGCATAGTCCATCAAATCGAGGTAGCTTTCCACCGTGTAGCGGCGATTCATTTTGTCCAAAATTTCGTTCGAGCCGGACTGCACGGGCAAGTGCAGGTGGTGGGAAAGATGAGTTCCGGCGGCAATGGTATCAATCAGCTTTTTGGTGGCGTCCTTCGGATGGCTGGTCATAAAGCGGATGCGGTAATCTCCCGGCTCTTTATCCAGCAGGGCGAGCAAATCGGCAAAGTCCAGCCCTTCGTCCAGCCCTTTTCCGTAGCTGTTGACATTTTGACCCAGCAGTGTAATGTCGCGGTAGCCCTCTGCCAAAAGGCCGCGAAACTCCGCCAAAATATCGGCGCTTTTGCGGCTTCGCTCCCGCCCGCGCACATAGGGCACAATGCAGTAGGTGCAAAAGTTGTCGCACCCGTACATAATGGGCAGCCATGCGCGGAACGATGACCCTCTTTGGATGGGCATTTCTTCCACAATTTCCGTTCGCTCCACCGGCATTTGCATCACGCGCTTATGGCCGGTAATGCGCTTGGCAATCAGCTGGGGCAGGTTGTCAATAGCGTTCACGCCGAACACAATATCGACAAACGGATAGCTCGCCTTGAACTTTTCCACAATTTGCTTTTGCTGTGCCATGCACCCGCAAACCGCAATCATTAAGCGCGGATTTTGTTCTTTCAGCTTTTTGAGCGCACCGACGTTGCCGAACACCCGCTGCTCGGCATGTTCCCGCACGGCGCAGGTGTTAAAAATAATGAGGTCGGCTTCTTCCGGCGCAGCCGCACGGCCATAACCCGCATTGACCAGCACACCCAAAATCTTTTCGCCGTCGTTCACATTCTGCTGACACCCGAACGAATGAACAAAAGCGGTGGGCGGGGCATCCTGATAATAATCCAGAATGACCTTTGCCGCCGCCTCGTTTTTTACAAAATGAATCGTCTGCATGACATCCCTCAAATCCTTTTCGATTCAATATTCTGTCTTAGTATACTACTTTTCTATGGTTTGCGCAAGAAAATTTCGTTCATTTCTTTGTTTTCAGAATCCCCTGGACTTTTTCGCCTAAATGTCTTACGATAATAAAAAATTCTTTTCCGTATTTCTGAAAACATGACGCAAAAAAATTTAAAAATTTTTTTAAAACATATGAATGGATTGTCACTGCCCATTCGTATTAGGGGTGAAACCGGTTCAAACACGGAACGAAAAAGAAAAAACGGAGGGAATTACGATGGCAAAGAAATTATTCACTGGAATTGCTGTTGTGGCTTTGATTGGCGTTTTCCTCGGCGCACACCGCTCGGCCTCGGCATCGGCTGGTTCCTATTTTGGCCTGTGCCGCGGTGCTGTTTCTCGCGGTTCTTGCCTACCCGGTTTATTTTTTACCCACCTGCGTCATCAGCGTGGACATCAACCCCTCGCTGGAGCTTGGCGTTAACCGCTTTGACCGCGTGGTGTCCGTCACCCCCATGAATGAGGACGCCAAGGCTCTGGCAGGCTCGCTCAATCTTCAATTTTTAAACTATGAACAAGCAGTCGAAACGCTCGTTTCCACTGCGGAAATTCAGTCTCGTTTAGAAAACAATGAGCTTTTATCCATTACCGTGGTAGAAGCAGACAACGAACAGTCGCAGCGTATTTTGGCAGGCGTTGAGCGCTGTACACAGGAACACCAAAACGCCCACTGCTATGCCATAACGCCAAACGAAGCCGAAGCCGCCCATGAATGCGGCCTTTCCTATGGCAAATACCGCGCATTTTTAGAGCTTCAAGCGCTCGACCCTACCGTCACCGCCGAGGATGTTCAGGGGCTTACCATGCGCGAAATGAGAGAATGGATCATGGCGCTGGAAAACCCCGAGAATGATACTACCACCTCCCCGACGCCCTCCACCCAAGGGGCGGCAGAACAAGGACAAGGACAGGGACGGAACCACGGGCAGGGGCAAGGACACGGCCATGCCTATGGGAAACAGCGCTGGGCTTTGGACAATTCCGCAGCTTAACAAGCTTTTCTTGATTGAGTAAACCTCAAATACCAAAATGGATGTGTCGCAAAACGAAAGTTCTTCGGTGCATCCTTGACAAAAATTTATATTCCTGCTTCTGTTAGGATGGGTGTTTTGTGCTGTCCGCGCATATTGTCACAGTTTAAAAACACTAGGGGCTTTTTGAAACGTCAAAATTTTCAGTTTTTCCTACAAGCATCCGTGCGTTTCTTTGTGTTCAGATATGCCCTAAACCGTTTTCCATAAAATATTTTTTCTATTCCAGTGTATCATTGCAAATAAAATGGGAATATGATATAATGCCCATAGGCAAAGAAATGATGTGAGTGTCCAAATGACACGAAAAGCCCCCGGAGGTCGCAACTCCGGGGGCTTTCTATTCCGTTTCGGGTGGGTGGCTTAAGCCCAAGGCTGGCTGCCAACTAAATTTCTCTGTCCAGCCATTTGCAAATGTAATAGGCGATTACGCTTGCCAAGACAGAGATAAGAAATGATATGATGAAGTCCAAACAACACACCCCCTTCCTCTGCCGGTCTAGGGGTGGCAGCTCGAACATTATACCACAAAAAACGACAAAGCAAAAGGCACACAAACCGTCATGTTTGTGTGCCTTTTATGCGTTTTGAACATCTTGTCAGTATGCGGTACTGTGCCATTAACAGAACAGCTTTTTCTGGCTAGGGCGTTAGAATTTCCATGCACGCCTATGAATTTCAACGAAGATTCTAAAGGCTATTTTGTGACCGCTCTGCTTAAAAGAAAGAAACCTGATTTGATTTGGGCAAATCGCCTAATGCGCCAATTTGCATTAACGCGTCCATAATAGTGGACGAAGCCCCGGTTGCCGATTGCAGTTCATCGGCGGAAAGATAGCTTTGCCCGTTCATGGTCGCTTCTTCCATTGCATTGGCAACGCTGTCGCCCAAGCCTTTCAGCGCCATATACGGCAGACGAATTTTTCCGTCCTCGATGACATACACCTTTGCACGGCTTTTGCCAATGCGGATGGGCAAAAATTCATATCCGCGCTGGAGCATTTCGTTTACGATTTGCAGGCTGGCCAAAATTTCTTCGTCCTTTGCCTTCTTTTCTTCGCGCAAACGCATTTCCACTTCGCGGATGTGCTGCTTTGCCACCTTTGCCCCGCCGACGGCGGCTTCATAGTCAATATCTTCACCGCGCACAGTGAAAAAGGTGGCGTAAAACGCCAGCGGATGGTACACCTTAAACCACATCAGCCGCACCGCCGCCATCAAATAGGCCACAGCATGGCCTTTGGGGAACATGTACTTAATTTTTTTGCAGCTGTCCAAATACCATTCCGGCACGCCGTGCTCGCGCAGCATTTCCTCATCGCCGTCGGGGAACCCGCCTTTTGCCACTTTTCCCTTTCGGGTCAGCTCCATAATTTGAAAGGCTTTTTTCGGTTCTACGCCCTTGTGCATCAAATAGGTCATAATGCTGTCACGGGTGCCGATTACGTCGGAAATCGTGCAAATTTTATCGCGGATTAAATCTTGCGCATTGCCGTTCCAAACGTCTGTACCATGCGAAAGCCCGGAAATTTGAATTAAGTCCGAAAAGCTTTTCGGCTGTGCTTCAATCAGCATGTTGCGCACAAAGTGCGTACCCATTTCAGGAATTCCAAACGTTCCCGTCAAGCTGTCAATCTGTTCGCTTGTCACGCCCAGCGCCGCCGGGGAAACCAGCAGGGAAATCACCTTTTGGTCGTTCATCGGCACATCCGCCATGCGAATGCCCGTCATGTCCTCCAGATATTTGTACATGGTGGGAACGTCGTGTCCCAGCTCGTCCAGCTTCAAAATGGTTTCGTGCAGATATTTAAACTCGAAATGCGTGGTAATCACGCCTTTGTCCTTATCATCCGCCGGGTGCTGCACGGGGCAAAAGTCGTACACATCATAATTGCTCGGCACAACGACCATGCCGCCGGGGTGCTGTCCTGTGGTACGCTTTACCCCTACGCAGCCCTGCGCCAAGCGCAGCTCCTCGGCATGGTTGACGGTTTTTGATCGTTCCTCCAGATATTTTTTCACATAGCCAAAGGCGGTTTTATCCTGCAAGCCGCTGATGGTCCCCGCTTTAAACACATGGTCTTTCCCGAAAATGTCCTCGGTGTAGCGGTGGATTCGCCCCTGCACATCACCGGAAAAGTTGAGGTCAATATCCGGCTCCTTGTCGCCGTCAAAGCCCAAAAAGGTTTCAAACGGAATTTCATGGCCGTCCACCATGCACTTGGTGCCGCAAATCGGGCAGTTGCGGTCAGGCAGGTCAAAGCCGTCTGCCACAGAGCCATCAGTGAAGAACTCATTCCACTGGCATTTCGGGCAAAGATAATGCGGCGACAGGCTGTTCACCTCTGAAATACCCGAAAAGTGCGCCACGGCGGATGACCCAACGGAACCACGCGAGCCGACCAAATAGCCATAGTCCTCACTTTTCAGCACCAAACGCTGTGCGATAACGTAAAGCACCGCAAAACCATGACGGATAATGGAATCCAGCTCGCGCAAAAGCCGATCCTCCAAAAGCTGCGGCATGGGGCTGCCGTAGCGCCGCCGTGCGTTGCGCAAAGTGTCCTCCCACAAGCTGGTATCCGCGCCTTCAATGCTGGGCGTGTACAAGCCTTTGGGGATGGCGCGCACGTCATCGTCAATCAAATCAACAATTTTATTGGGATTTTCCACCACAATTTCAAAGGCTTTTTCTGCGGGCAGATAGCTGAACTGCCGCAGCATATCGTCTGTGGTGCGGAAGTAAAGCGGCGCTTGCTGGTCGGCATCGGAAAAGCCGTTGCCCGCTTGCAATACGGAGCGGTAAATATAGTCCTCCGGGTTGGTAAAATGCACATCACCGGTCGCGACAACAGGTTTCCCCAGCGCTTCGCCCAATCGAATGACCGTTTCATTAAACTCCTGAATTTTTTCCATGCTGTCTACAATGCCCTGCCGCAGCATGTACTCGTTATTGCCCAGCGGCTGCACTTCCAGCACGTCGTAGTAAGAGGCAATCTCCTGTAATTCGGCAAAGCTTCTACCGTCCACAATGGCGCGGTACAGCTCGCCCGCTTCACACGCCGAGCCGATCAGCAGTCCTTCTCGATGCCGGTTTAACACGCTGCGCGGAATGCGCGGCACTTTAAAAAAGTAATCCATGCTGGCAGCACTGATCATTTGATACAAATTTTTCATGCCGAGCTGATTTTTCACCCAAATCATCAGGTGAAAATTCTTTTTCGCCAAGGCTCGTGCGCCGCCTAAACCGGTATTGATTTCCTCCACCGTTTCAATCTTTCGCGCGCGCAAATCCTCCAGCATTTTTTCAAAAATCTGCGCCAAAGCACGTGCATCGTCACAGGCGCGGTGATGCTCAAAGGGCGGAATTCCCAAATACTTGCCAATGGTATCCAGCTTATAGTTGCGAAGCCCCGTATAGAGTGCTTGTGCCAAAGGCAGGGTATCAAGATAGACCGGCTGAAAATCCACACCGTCCCGCTCAGCCTGTGCTTTTAAAAAGCGAATGTCAAAGCTGTGCGCATTGTGGGCAATCAGCGGGCGGCCATTCACCCAAGCAAGAAAATCTTGCAGCGCCTGGGTAGGGGCAGGGGCATCCTTTACCATTTCGTCGGTAATGCCCGTCAATTCCGTCACTTTTTCTGGAATGTGGCATCCGGGGTTGACAAAGGTATTATAGCTCTCCCCTATCACCCCGTTTTCTACAACAACTGCGCCGATTTCCGTCATATGGCAATTGGCCGGCGACAAGCCCGTCGTTTCCAGGTCGAACACGATAAACGAGCCGTCCAGCCCCATTTCTGTGCGCCCATAGACAACCGGCACCATGTCATCGACAAAATAAGCTTCACAGCCGTAAATCAGCTTAAAGCCGGGGTCTTTTTTGCGGATAGCATCTGCGGCAAGCATCGCCTCGGGATAGCCCTGCACTACGCCGTGATCGGTGATGGCAACAGCGCGATGCCCCATCTTATGCGCAAAGCGGACAATTCCGCCGGGGTCACAAAAGCCGTCCATAGAGCTTTGTTTTGTGTGCAAATGAAGCTCTACACGCTTTTTTTCTGCGGTGTCCTCGCGCATTTTCCGCTCCACCTTGAGTACATCGTAAGGATAAATGACATAGTCCTTATCATAACGGTCAAAAGTGCATTCTCCCCGCACCACCAGCGTGTCACCGTTTTGCAAGTCCTCCCAAACAGAGCCATCCTCTGTCATGTTCATACGGATTTTCAAGCTGATGGAGCCGCTGTAATCCGTCATGGAAACGGAGTAAATTTTCATTTTGCTGCCCTTTTGCTCGGTGAGGAATACATCGCCCCACACCGTCACTTTTCCGGCAGCCATTGCCCCCAAATCTTTGAGAGCCGTCAGTTTTTGCGGCTGGAAGTGCTTTCCGCACAGCACCTTAACAGGCGTATCTGTCAGCTCCAGACCGTCAATCTTCATCGCTTTCTTTTTCGGCGGTTCTTTGTGCTGCACAAATACCACCGGCTCGGGCGGTGTTTGCGGCATTGCAATGGGAGATTGCGGCGCACCGTCCACCAAGCGCACCACGGGGAGCACACCGGTGCGCTGTTCAATGCGCTCGGCGAGCAGCTGCTCAAACTTCATCTGCCCCAAAAGGCAGGTTCCATTGAGAACCACCACGCGGATTTCACCGTCGCTCATTTCCACGCTTGCGCCATACAAAAAGCCGTTCAGCGGCATACCGTCCTCCCGAAGCTCCATGGCCAAATCCAGAACAGCCTGCGGGGTTAAACGGTCGTATTCAAACAACCCTTGCAGCGACACCAAAAAGCCCGGAAACAGCGGCGCGAGGGAGGCGCACAGCCTTGTGCGCAGCTCCCCCGCTACCGGCGCTACCGTTCGGTAAACCACCTTGATGATTCTCTTTTTCCGGTCGGCTTCTACGCGCTCCACCAGCGCGCCCGCGTAACCGGCCACAAAGTCGGCATCGGCGCAAAATTGCGGCCATAGCTCTGTCAATAATGGTTTCATTCCAATCCTTTCCCGAACGTTCTTTGGTTACACCAGCTTTTGCACTTCTTCGCAAAGCTGACCGACAATATCACCGCGCAGCGTGCGCACCTGCTGGCCTTTGATAAACAGCATGGCACAGCCTTTCCCGCCTGCAATGCCAATATCGGCGCCTTTGGCTTCGCCGGGGCCGTTCACTACGCATCCCATCACCGCCACCTTGATTTGCTTGTTGCAGCCGCGCAGACGCTCCTCCACTTCAGCGGCAATGCCCGCCACGTCAATATTGGTGCGTCCGCAGGTGGGGCAGCTGATAATTTCCGGGCCCGGTACAAAATGACCGGCTGCACGAAGAATGTCATATCCGGCGCGAATTTCCTTTTCCGGCTCGTCGGTGAGGGACACACGAATGGTGTCGCCAATGCCTTCCATCAAAAGGCCGCCGATTCCCATGGCCGACTTAATCAGCCCCATGCGGTAAGTACCGGCCTCGGTGACGCCCAAGTGCAGCGGATACTCGCATTCCGCAGCAAGCAGCCGATAGGCCTCCATCATAATGGGTACATTGGACGATTTAATCGAAATGACGATATCGTCAAAATCATGTTTTTCCAGCAAGCGAACGTGGTACATGGCGCTTTCCACCATGGCCTGCGGTGTCACGCCGCCATGCTTTGCCAAAATTTCCTTTTCCAGACTTCCGCCGTTGACGCCAATACGAATGGGAATGCCGTGGCTGCGGCACGCCTGTGCCACTTCTCTCACTCGTTCATCTGCACCGATATTGCCGGGGTTGATGCGAATTTTGTCCACACCTTCCTCCACGCACGCCAACGCGGCGCGATAGTCGAAATGAATGTCGGCCACAATCGGCATAGAAACGGCCTTTTTCAAAGCACGCACCACCGCGGCATCCTTGGCGGAAGGCACGGTAACGCGCACAATCTGGCAGCCCTCATGTTCCAGCCGCTTTGCCTGCTGCACATTTCCTTCGATATCCTCAATGGGTACATTGAGCATACTTTGCACCGCAACGGGACAATCCCCGCCGATTTTTACATTTCCAACCGTTACCACTTTTGCACGTCTGCGCATTTGAAACACTCCTTTCAAGCGGGCAGAAGCTTTGTCACATCGTTGAAGGTGGCAAACAGCATCAGCCCAATTAAAAAGACAAACCCTGCCGCATTCACGGCAATCTCATACTTCTGCGGAATAGGCTTGCGGCGTATCGCCTCTAAAATCAAGAAAATCAAACGTCCCCCATCCAGTGCCGGAATCGGCAGCAGGTTGAACACGCCCAAGTTGACCGTGATGAGCGCAATGAGCAGCATCAGCGGCTGCCAGCCCATGCCGGTCGCCTCACCAATCACCTGTACAATCCCTACCGGGCCGGATAAATTGTTGATGGGCACACGGCCTGTCACAACGTCCACCAGACTCAGCGCAACCATTCGCGCATAAGAAACGGTCCAGCGCCCGGCCTCAGCCAGTACATTGCCCACCGTTTTTTCCAACGGGTACACTTTGAAATCCAGCACCATGTAGGAAACGCCGTCCTGTGTTTGCGTATCAAAAACAACATCCTCCAGCTGTACACGCTTGCCGTCACGCAGAACCGTTAAATCTACGGTGGCGTTTTGCGTGCGCGCGAATTCATAGCTGATGTCATTTGCGATAAAGCAGCGGCGGCCATTCACCGCCAAAATGGTATCGCCCACTTGCAGCCCTTGGCGCTCGGTGGCCGCATCGGGGTAAAATTCTCCCACAGTGCGGCTTAAAATGGCTTGCTGCGACAGCACCACGCCCAGCAAAATGAGAAAGCCCAGCACAAGGTTCATCACCGCTCCGGCCACCGTCACTAAAATTCGCTTCCATACCGCTGCCTTTTGAAAAGAGCCTTGGGCGTCGCTTTCCTCGTTTTCGCCTTCCATCATCACATAACCGCCGATAGGCAGCAAGCGAATCGAATAGTCCGTTCCGTTTTTGGAAAAGCCGAAAAGCCGCGGCCCCATGCCGATAGAAAACTCATTCACCGTGATTCCGCAAGCTTTCGCCGTCAAAAAATGGCCAAGCTCGTGAATCAGTACAACAACGCCGAATACAATCAGCGCAATTACAATGGTTATGACTGATGAACCCATGAAAAACCGCCTTTCCTTGCACAAAGCCGCCTATTCTCGGCCTATGCCCCCTCATTTTTTACACAGCACCGCCGCTTAAAAAAGCGGTCAGAACTGCCTTGCTGCCTCTAAAACATATGCACGCGCCATACGGTCACATTCATACACATCATCAATTGTATAGCTTCCGCCATAACTGTCGCGCTCCACAACGTTTTGCACCAGTTCCCCAATCTGCAAAAACGAAATTTTATCCTGCAAAAACAGGCGCACGGCCTCCTCATTCGCCCCATTGGCCGCACAAGGCCCTAAGCCGCCTTTTTCAATCGCCTTTTTGCAGGCAGGCAAACAGCGGAACGTTTCCTCGTCCGCGCGGTCAAACGTAATGCTTTTCAGCGTATCAAAATCCAGCTCCGGCGCACACGGCTTGCCGCGCTCGGGCCACGTCAGCGCATATTGAATGGGAATGCGCATATCCGGCACACCCAGCTGCGCCAAAATGGAGTGGTCGGAAAACTGCACCATCGAATGGATAATGCTTTGGCGCTGCACCACAATTTCCACCTGCCGGGGCGCAAGGCCGAACAGCCAAACGGCCTCAATCAGCTCCAAGCCTTTGTTCATCAGCGTGGCGGAATCAATGGTAATTTTTGCGCCCATGCTCCAGTTCGGGTGACGCAGTGCATCCTCCTTTTTCACATGGAGCAGTTCCTCGCGCGTTTTGCCAAAAAACGGCCCGCCCGAGGCTGTCAGCAATATTTTTTGCAAACTTTTGGCGGAGTATGCGTCCTGCAAACACTGAAAAATAGCAGAGTGTTCACTGTCTACGGGAAGCAGCTTGGCATGATGTTTTTCTGCCGCTTCCAGCACCAAAGCACCGCCTGTGACAAGGCTTTCTTTGTTGGCCAACGCGACATCACAGCCGCTTTCCAATGCAGCCAGCGTTGCGGGCAAACCAGCCGCACCGACCACCGCATTCAGCACCACATCCGCGCCGCTTTCCGCCGCCAATGTGCGCAGCCCCTCGGCGCCGCGCAGCAAACGGGGCGCTGAAGCCATATGAGCAAACGCAGCCTGTACCTTGTCCGCCGCGCTTTCGTCGGTAACAGCCACCATGGCGGGCTGGAATTCCTCCACCTGCTTGAGCAGCAAGTCGGTCTGCGTATGGGCGGCCAAGCCGGACACCTCAAAGCCTTCTGTGCGAATGACATCCAAGCTTTGTGTTCCGATGGAACCTGTGCTGCCTAAAAGCGTTACTTTTTTTGCCATATTCGACACCTGCTTTACACATTAAATTCTAACATCAGTTCCAAAAAGACACAAATAGTAATAAACGGCGCAATCAGCATGACGCTGTCAAACCGATCCAAAATGCCGCCGTGTCCGGGGAAAATTGTGCCGTAATCTTTAATTTCGCACTGGCGCTTCACCGCAGAGGCGGTCAGGTCTCCCAAAATTCCCAGCACGGAGCTGACCGCACCAACCAACGCAATGGCGACATAGTAACCCGCGCCGTACACTTCCAGCAAACGGTTCGGACCGAAAATAGCAGAAAAGACGGCTGTGATGACAATGCCCAAAACCACACTGCCTGCAATGCCGCCCACGGCTCCCTCCATGGTTTTTTTCGGGCTGACTTCCGGGGCCAATTTATGTTTTCCCAGCGCACATCCTGCAAAGTAGGCACAGCTGTCACCGCCCCAGGCAAATGCCAGCACCAAAAGCACGGCATACAAGCTTTCCCAAGTTTGCTCAAAGCAGCTGCGCAGATAAAGAAGCGAGTAAAAGCAAGCAACAATCATGCCCGCCAGCATCATCATTCCCGAAACGGATGCAAAAGACAATGTGTGGACACGAGCGATAACCGTACACGCCAAAAACAGTACCAGAAGATACAGCACAGGCCACATCACACTGCCCGGGAATAGCTCCTGACCCAAAAACAGCCACAGCGTGGCCGGAATAAATGCAGCAAACACTGGTTTGCAGCGAATCTGAAAAGCTTCATAAGCTTCATGAATGGCAATCAAAGAGACACACGCCAACACCAAATTATAAATCGGCGTTTCAAAAAATACCAATACGAGCGCCAACACGGCCAAGCCCACGATGGATGTTATGATTCTTGTTTTCATCGTCCACCTCTCACTTATAAGCCGCCGAAGCGACGGTTGCGCTTGCAGAATTCTAAAATTGCTTCGTCTAAATGGGCGCGTGTAAAGTCCGGCCATAAGACATTCATGCTGATAAACTCGGCATAAGAAGCCTGCCAAAGCATAAAGTTGGAAAGGCGCATTTCCCCCGAAGGACGCAAAATGAAGTCAGGGTCCTTCTGACCGTGGGTATAGAGATTGTCGGAAAAAAGCTCCTCTGTAATTTGCTGCGGTTCCAACGTTCCGTCTTTTACACGCTGTGCCAAAACTTGTGCGGCGTGCAGAATTTCCTGCCGGCCACCGTAGTTAATGGCAATATTCAAAAAAGTACCGGTGTTATTCTTTGTTTTTTCTTCCAAATCGTCCATCTTTTGCTGGAGACCTTTGGAAAGGCGGCTTCTGTCGCCCAAAAACACCAGACGATTGTTTTCCTTTTTGTAGTCGTAAGCCATGGTTAAATAATTGCCGAACAGCCGCATGATGGACTCCACTTCCTCCAGCGGACGCGCCCAGTTTTCAGTGGAAAAGGCATAGAACGTTACGCTTGCCAATTCCAGCTCATTGCAATAGTGAACCATGTCGCGGAACACCTCCGCGCCTTTTTTATGTCCTGCGGTACGCGGCAGCCCGCGCTGTTTTGCCCAGCGGCCATTTCCGTCCATAATAATTCCTACGGACAGTCCTTTTGCCAACTGTCGATACTCCTGCGTCATTGCGTCTCCTTCTTTCCCCATTTGTTGTCACTTACTCAAACGAAATGCCGCACGCTCACGCGCACGGCACTTTTTTACAGCTCCTGCATTCCTGCGAACACATAAAAGCCGCTTTGAGCCATCCGTCAACTCTGCTGCGGTGCTGGCTTAAATCTCCATAATTTCTTTTTCTTTTGCAGCACACACCGAATCAATTTCCTTGGTGGCTTTGTCGGTAATTTTCTGCATTTCTTCCTCTAAGCCCTTCTGATCATCTTCGGTAATGTCGCCCGCTTTTTTCATGCTTTTGAACTTATCCATCGCATCGCGGCGCACATTGCGCACGGCAATTTTTGCCTCCTCGCCCATGTGCATCACTTCTTTTACCAGCTGCTTACGGCGCTCCTCGGTCGGTGCGGGGAACACCAAACGCATTACGCGGCCATCATTGGTGGGGGTAATGCCGATGTCCGAGGACAAAATCGCTTTTTCGATTGCTTTCATCAAAGTGGCATCCCACGGGCTGATGGTCAGCACACGCGCTTCCGCCACAGCCACAGCCGCCACCTGGTTGATGGGGGTGGGCGCACCGTAGTAATCCACGGTTACTTTATCGAGCACTGCCGGGTTTGCACGTCCTGCACGCACAGAGGAAAGCTCCTTGCTCAAATGCTCAATGCTGTGGTTCATTTTATCTTGAAAAACTTTTGTTTCCGCACTCATGATTCTCTACTCCTTTTTTGACAGCTTATGCACTGTTATTCTTGCACCAAAGTACCGATGGTTTCGCCGCAAACAGCCTTTGCAATATTTTCCGGGTGCAAAATGTCAAACACCAAGATGGGCAAATGATTGTCACGGCACATCGTTGCAGCCGTGCTGTCCATCACTGCCAGCTGATCAGCCAGAACCTTCGTGAAAGTAAGCGTGTCATATTTTTTTGCATCGGCGTGCCTTTTCGGGTCTTTGTCGTAAACGCCGTCCACCATCGTGGCTTTGAAAATCACTTCGGCGTTAATTTCCGCCGCGCGCAGTGCGCTGGCTGTATCGGTGGAGAAAAACGGGTTGCCTGTGCCGCACGCAAAAATCACAACACGTCCTTTTTCCATATGGCGAATGGCGCGGTTTCGGATATACGGCTCTGCTACCTGCTGCATGGCCAGCGCCGTCTGCACACGCACCGGAACATCGAGATGCTCCAAAGCGTCTGCAACTGCCAAAGCGTTCATGGTTGTCGCCAGCATACCGATTTGGTCGGCACGGGTGCGCTCCATTTCACCAGAGGAGCGGCCACGCCAGAAGTTGCCGCCGCCAACCACAATTGCAATCTGCGCCCCTTTGCTGTGCGCCAGCTTAATGCCCTCACAAATTTTCTGAACCGTTTCCACGTCCAGCCCGAAACCCTGCTCGCCGGCAAGTGCCTCGCCGCTGAGCTTGAGAAGGATTCGATGATATTTGATTGCCATGATTTATTACACCGCCAAACAATTTCTTGATAGTGCTTTTATTTTACATGATTTCCGATGCAAAGTAAAGGCCTCTGCGATGCTTTTCATAGCCAATTCATATTTTACACTTTTTCCGCCGAACCAAGCGGTGATTTGCGGTCAGCTTTGGGCGGAAAATTCATTTTGTGCGCTGTTCCAGTAAACATCTTCCTGCCGTGAAGCCGCCCCCATGGCGCAATGTGATGCCTGACGGCTGCTTTTTAAGGGCAGGTAAACGCGAAACACAGCACCGTTTTGGTTTTCCGCCGTCACCGTACCGCCGAGCGCTTTCACAAAGACCGAAACCAGATAAAGCCCCAGACCTGCCCCGCTGTGAACGGCGCCGCCCTGTTCATCGCGCCAAAATTTTTCAAACAGCTGCCTTGCTTTTTCTCCGGGAAAGCCTTTTCCGTTATCGGCCACTGTCAAAAACAGCCCTTCGTTTTTCTGTACAATCGACACATGCACGCGCCCGCCTTCTTTTTTGGCATAGCGCACGGCGTTCGACAGCAAATTGATCATAATGCTTTCCAGATACTGCCGGTTGGAAAGCACATAAGGCGCTTCGTCCAGCGCCTCACTCTCTATTTCAAGAGCCACACCGCGCTGCTGCGCGTAAGGGCGCACACTGTCTGCCGTTTCGCGCCAAATCTCCACCACATTCAGCCACTCCAGACTTGGAGCGCTGTAACGGCTTTTGGACGCAAGCAGCAAATTGGTACTCATGCGCATACTGCGGCGAAGATTTTGCTCAAGTGTATCGCATAAAACGGCAAAACCGTCATCACTTGTTTCCCTCATGCGATGGCGAATCACCTCCAGGCTGACGAGTGCCGTAGCCACTGGTGCGCGCATTTCATGCGCCAAAACCGCCAGCGTGTCTGCCGGCAGGCTGCCGTCCTCCGGCACAAGGCGCCTGCCGTTATTCATCATCATATCCAGCTCATTGCCCACAAGTCCGGTGTGCAGCTGTTCGCCCAAAACATGCACCAGCCGTTTTGCATAGTCTGTGATATAAACATGCTCGCCTTCCAACAGCACCACGCCGTACTCCTGTACTTCTGTTCTTGCACACAAAAATAAAGCGTTCTGCGCCGCCTTTAAGCGTGATATCTCATCACCGCATTGTTCCAGCGTATAAGTGCCGTCGGGCTGCTCCAAAAGCATCCACACCGTTTGCCCGCGAAACAAGTAAAGCTTGGCGTTTGCGGCTGTGCAAAGCACACAAAGCGCGTGCTTTGCTTCCCGCAGCACCATAGCGGTGTCGTGGCTGGCATAAGTAACGTTCAAATAATGCTCCAAAACCGTTTTTGCCTCATGCGTCATAGCGATGCCCCGCCTTCCCATGGCTGCCGACCAAGTGACGCTCCCGATACAAAACCTCTTTTTTCAGCATTTCCAATAAAATTTTGTTTGACGGTGCACCTTCTTTCAAGTGCATACCGGCCGTCATACGCTGCCAGCGCTTGGCCGAATGATGCGCCATCTCCTTGCCGGTCTGGCGCAAGGCACGGTCCACCGATTTGCACGACACGCCGTTCTTTTCTGCAATCCAGTCGTACACTTCGCAGATACGCCATGTGCGCTGTGCTGTATAGGTCAAATAATGCAGCGCATCCATTAAGTAGTACCGCCCAACCGATTTTGTGGCAGGCAGCAAATCATCCACAAGCTCCTCGGCCAATTCTTCCAAAACGCCCTCGCGCTCTGACGATGCAAAAGTTTCTGTGTGCCGGCAGGCGCAAAGATCTCTCATTCGCTTGCAAATCAGATCCAGCGGATAGCCTTTCTCAAAATAGGCTACCACCCCAAGGCGCAATACTTGGTGGCGAATCTGCTCCTCGCCAAATGCTCCATAAGCCGACAGCACAAACACCTTCGGCTTCGGAGAAGGAAGCTTTTGCCATTCGCGCAAAAAATCAATGCCGTCCATACCAGGCATGTAAACGTCCAGCAGTACAGCATCTACCGGCGAATCCTGCCGCGACAAAAACTTCAAAGCATCCTCCCCGTTCGACGCACATCCCACGCACTGAAAGCCCTCCTGCATCTCCAGGAAGGCTTCCATTACCACCGCGTCGCCCGGTTCGTCATCCACAAGCAATACCCTCAGCGGCACTGCCGTTGTCTGACCACAGCAACTTTTCATCAGCAATCGTCCTTTTCTTTTTCAATCTGTGTCCCACAGCTTTTGCGCGGCCAAGTCCTGCAAAATTCCTTCCGCACAGGAAGGCGAAACAGCATTTTCATACAGGTAGCACAAAAGTTGCATGGCGCGCTCTCTGGATGCGGTCAGCTGCCGAAATGTTCTTGCACCCGTCACCTGTTTGGCTGCATCCAAGCGGCTTATCTGAACCCCGAAGCGCTTGTCCGCATTGGTGTCCACAATCAGGTCGTATTGCAGCGCATATGCCCTTTGCAGCCGCTCCAACTCTGAAAATACCCGCAAAAAAATTGTTTCAATTGTGCTCATGTTCCCCTTTTCTCCTCCCGTGTGGTCTTTGTATAAACACAGTTTACCCAGCAAAAGAAAAAAAGACAAGCAACAAAAGCCGACAAAAAAGGACAAGATCTACTCTCTTTTTTCTCGCCTTTTATTCTACTATCTTTTTGCATGAATATCCAGTTTTTTGTTGTTTTTTCGCATTCCCACAAAAATAACCCGTTTACCGGAAAAAGGGTTGACATTTTAAGGCAAATGCTTTAATATAATAAATGCACTGAGCATTATGGGCCCGTAGCGCAGCTGGGAGCGCGTACGGTTCGCATCCGTAAGGTCGAGGGTTCGATCCCCTTCGGGTCCACCAAAGCCGCCAAACAGTTGTTTGGCGGCTTTTTCTTATCTGATTGTTATTTTCTGTAAAGTTGTTAAGCTTTACACTTCTTCGTTTTCACCCTTTTGTCCGCTCAAGTGCTGTTTTGAGGGTTTATCCCGCAATTTTTCCTTCCATTTGGGCTTTTGATTCACATTTTTTCATTGTTTGATCCGTTTCTAAAGTTCTGTAAAGTTTAAAACCTTTACATTTATCCCGCTTCCCTATATAATACTATTTATATATAATAAGACAGGAGTGATTATCATGTGGTCTGTTTCACTGCTTCTCACAAACGCACGCCGCACACTTTCCGGCCGCTATCTTTCCGCGATGCTCAGTACCTTTTTTTCTTTGCTTTTGCCTGTTTTGGGGTTCTTTTGCCTTCAATGGATGCACAGCAAATTCTTTGTTGTATCTGCGGTGCTTTTTTGCGTTGGATTATTCTTTTATCTGGGGTGCTTTCCCATCGGGCTCATTCGTTTTTTCCAAGAGTTCCGTGTGGGCGCTCCTCCTGTTTCTTCTCTGTTATCACCGCTTCACGGCTTTACTTTTGTTCGGCTTTTTCTTATTTTGCTTTGGAAAAGCATTGTCATTGCTTTCTTTTCCATTTTTTTGCTGGTCCCCGGCATTTGGAAAGCATATGAGTTAAAAATGGTGCCCTACTTATTGGCAGAGAATCCTTATCTGTCCAAAAGCCGCGCCTTTACTTTAAGCAAAAAAATGATGCATCAGGAAAAAGTGCGTTTATTTTTGCTGGATCTTCCCTTTTTTGCTGTCTTTTCGGCAAGCATCGCATGGGCCGGTGCCTGGGCTTTTTTGATTCTTTTGATTATTTTACCGTTCTATTGCGCCTTGCAGGCCGAGGTTTATGCACTGCTTCGGGCAAAAGCGCTTGCCTATGAGTGGACGGACGAAGGAGAGCTCAGCGGCTTTTTCCGTTATCCGGTCGTTAATCAAGAACTTTAATTTTTGAGTATCTACAACACATGTTATTGATTGTGAAGTACCACAGTGATTGTTCCTGAAAAGCATCCGAATCAAAAGCAAATCGCTCTTTACCACATGATTCACACGAAAGAATTTATGCTTTTTTCATCTTTAAACAGATGACAAAATGGGAAAAATATGGTATGCTGAATAAAGCATTTCTGAAAGACTAATTTTGCAAACACCGGAAGAGCTGCAAAACAAAACGCACAGGACTCTATGGATGACTCCCGAGCTTATTTTATTCTGCACGCGCCGTTATTGGCAGAAGCACCCCTTCAGAAAGGCTCCTTTTCATCGATCTGTTCGTTTTGTAAAATTGATTCATCTTATTGCTTTTTTCAGGAGGTTTGTATGGAATTTAAAAATTCTCGCACTGCTCAAAATCTGCTTTCCGCTTTCGGCGGCGAGTCTATGGCACGCAACAAATATCTTTTCTTCGCAGAAAAGGCACGTCAGGAAGGCCATACAGAAGTAGCCGAGCTTTATGAGCGTATGGCGCAAAACGAAGGCATTCACGGCAAGCTTTTGTTCCAACATTTAAACGGCATTTCTACTACAAGCAACAATTTGCAGGCATCGATTCGCGCAGAATTTGACGAGTGGAAAACCATGTACCCCGAATTCGCACAAATTGCGCGTGAAGAAGGCTATGAGGAAATTGCCGATTTGTTTGAAAATATCGGCAAAATTGAAAAGAACCATGAATATACCTTTATGGAGACACTGGCACGTTTGCACAGCAACGCTCCTGTGGCACAGCCCGCGCACGATAGTTCTGTCACTGTCAATGGCTATCGCTGCACTTTCTGCGGTGCTACCTACGAAACCCGCCCCGATGTTTGCAGCGTTTGCCAGGCCATCGGCTCGTTTGAACCGGCGACCTTCCAAAAGAATGTTTAATTCGCTTGGCGTTTTTTCAGTCTGAATGCTAGCGAACCTTTGATGAAACTGCCGCACCTCTTCGCACAAGCATACGCCCTGCGCAGAGCCGTGCGGCTTTTTTATAAAAACTGTCAGCGCAGCTTTTTGCACATTGACGCTCGATAACGACGGCGGCACCAAGCGTCAGTTTTGCCCGTGCTCTCTATCAAAGTTTTACAAAGGAGGATTTCATGTGGATTATTTGGCAGAGAATTATACCGTTTTTTTGCCCTCGATTATTATTTTCATCAGCTTTTTGGCGGCATCTTTTATATGCGCTAAATTTTTGGGGCCTTTTCTTGCCGGCTTTGCCGAGCGCTGGAATCATCCGTGTATCGCGGAAGGGTTAAAAGTATTTTTAAAGCCCTCCTCCTACTGTTTAATTGCGTTGGGCGCTCTCTTGGCTGTTTCTTCTCTCCCCCCATTTATGGTGGAACATTTTCCTTGGCTTTCTGCCACGGGAAAAGCCGCCGGTATTGCGTGCGTCGTGTTTTTCACCATTGGGCTTGTACGCGCCGTGCGCATTATCCCCAATTTGATTTTAGGCGTCGGCAGCAAGCTGGAGGTGGATACCAGCAAAGCGTTTTCTAAATTTATTGCCAGCATTTTGCAGGCCTTTATTATTTTGATTGCCATTTCGCTCATCCTTGGCATTTTGGGGCTGGATATCAAGCTGATTCTCACCAGCCTTGGCCTTGGCGGTTTGTCGTTTGCGCTGGCAGGCCAAGACATTGTCAGCAATATTTTCGGCGGCATTATTATTTCTTTGGAACGTCCGTTTGAAATTGGCGACTGGGTAAAAACGCCGGACGTGGAGGGTTCTATTGAAGATATTAGCCTGCGTTCTACTAAAATCCGTACCTTAGATGATGCACTCACCATTGTTCCCAATCAAAAATTCACCTCTACCGCCATCACCAACTGGACACGGCTGGAACGGCGCTTGGCACAATTTACGCTTGGCTTAGAATACAGCACGCCTCCCGCTGTAATGGAGGAGGTTTTGACCAAATTACGCGAAATGCTTGCTGCTCACCCGGAGGTTTATTCCGACACCATTCAAGTGCGCTTTTTAAACTTTAACGCGAGCAGCTTGGATGTCTATGTTCAGTTTTATACCACCGTCACGAACATCATGGAGTACCGTGCCGTGCGGGAAGATATTAACCTGCGCATTATGAAGATTTTTGCAGACTGCGGCGCTTCAATGGCCTTCCCTACACAAACGGTGTATATGTCTGAGCCTGCCGTCGAGAGGGGGCGCACGTCACGTTGAAGCGTCTGATTCTTTTCCCGCTGCTGTTCTGCATTCTCCTCAGCGGATGCGCCGCTTCTCCCGCTTCTTCCGGCTCTGCTCCTGCCACTTCTTCTCCATCCGCCTCGTCATATTCTTCCCCGGCGGACACACCGGCAGCACCCAGCAGCTCGGCTAGCAGCGGAAAGGCGGAAGTTTCCACCGAATCAGCCGCCCGTGTGGAAACACGTCAGGAATTTGTTTCGGTACAAGCACAGGACAGCACGCAGAAAATTTTGCTGGTGTTTCAAATTCCAACCGATTGGGTGTACAATGGCTACAATGTGTTTGAGGATGAAAGCGGTAAAAAGGTCTTAGAAATCGGCTCACCGTTCCTTGCATCGGAAAGCGCCGCCTTTTCCGATACGCGCGTCACACAGTTTGACGGAACAGACAGCAACACCGAAGGCGTCTATCTGGGAAAGCAGGAGTTTTCTCTGAGTGAACAGGAAGGACTTTCGCGCAAAGCCGTTGCCTACTGTTATGAAACTTACCCGGCCGACAGCAATACGGCTTGGTATCCTTGCCACACCTTCACTTATACCCAAGGGTATGTTGTTCCTTTGCACTTTTATCAATCGGAAAAACAAGACGACCTTGCGCTCATCAAACAGGTTTTGAACGATTTAGAAATTTTCATCAGTAAAACTGCCGTTTCTTCCTCTTCCGCAGTGGATAGCGGGAATGCTTCCTCCGGCTCAGAAGCCGTTGAAAGTGCCGGCACATCCAACAGCACATCCGGCTGAGCCGAGCGCAGACCCTATCTGCAAATCCTGTAAAGAAACACAGATTTTGTCTGTGTCCCCTTTTCATTTTCTTCTTTTTTCGGTACAATAAGTAGAGCAGCTTGTTTCGGCTTTTGCCGAAAGAGGCGCTCTGCTTTTCTTTTCGGCAGATATTTTTACCTACCATAAGAAATGAGGATCGTTATGCATCAATCACAGCACCGGAACGGTGTGTTCAGCTCTTCCATCGGTTTTGTTATCACCTGTGTCGGCTCAGCCGTCGGGCTTGGAAACATCTGGATGTTTCCTTATCGTCTGGGACAATATGGCGGTGCCGCTTTTTTAATTCCCTACCTGCTGTTTACTTTTTTGTTTGGGTGGGTCGGGCTTTCCGCTGAATTTGCCATTGGCCGCCTTGCGCGCACCGGAACCATCGGTTCTTATGAGCTGTGCTTTGCCGAACGGGGCAAAAAAAAGGCCGGCTTTGCGCTTAGCTGGGTTCCGCTGCTGGGGTCGTTGGGCATCGCAATCGGATATGCCATCATCTTAGGATGGGTGCTCCGCACGTTGTTTGGCAGCGTGAGCGGTGCTGTGCTGAACCAAGAGCCCGCCGCCTTTTTCTCTGCGGCAACGGGCAGTTTCGGCAGCTGGCCGTGGCATATCGCCGTTATTGTGCTGGTGTGTTTTCTTTTGACATTCGGCATGACAAAAATTATCGAAAAATGCAGCAAAATTTTAATGCCGCTGTTTTTTGTACTGTTTTTGTTTTTGTCGGTCTGGGTGGCGTTTTTACCCGGTGCCGCAGAAGGTTACCGCTTTTTGTTTATCCCCGACTGGAGCGCACTTCTCCGCGTGGATACTTGGGTCATGGCGATGGGACAAGCCTTCTTTTCGTTATCCATCACCGGTTCCGGCATGATTGTCTATGGCGCGTATCTCGATGACAGCGCCGACATTCCGAAAGCTTCTCTGCGCACGGCATTTTTTGATACTTGTGCCGCGCTGCTCTCCGGTCTTGCCATCATGCCCGCCGTGTTTTCGTTTCAGGTGGAAGTCACGAGCGGCCCGGCCTTGATGTTTATTACCTTACCGACAGTATTTCAAAAAATGCCTTTCGGACAAGTCTTTGCTGTCATCTTTTTTATTTCAGTATTTTTTGCCGGAATTACTTCGCTGATCAATATGTTTGAAGCGGTCATCGAAAGCTTGCAGCATCGATTCCACTTCTCGCGTAAAGCAGCCGCACTGCTTTGCGGAGGCTTAACGCTTTTTGTTGGGATTTGGCTGGAAGCCGAACCCGCCGTTGGCTCTTGGCTTGATTTTGTCACGATTGTCATTGTTCCCATTGGGGCTGTATTGGGAGCAATTTCAATCTATTACGTTTTGGGATGGAACAAAATCAGCGCCGAGCTGCAAAAAGGGCGCACACATCCGCTCAGCCGTCTGTTTCCCTTGGCAGGGCGGTTTGTGTATGTCCCCCTCACCGTTTTAGTGCTTGTTTTAGGGCTTCTCTACGGCGGCATTGGGTAATGCCGCTGTGTTGAGCCTATGATGTTTTGTGTGACTGTTGTAAGAATGTGAAAGGAAGATTGGATGCAAAAAATTGATTTATTGAACGGACGCATCACGCCGACACTGGCGCGGCTGGCGCTTCCCATTATGGGAACCTCGTTGATGCAAATGGCGTACAACATGATCGACATGATTTGGATTGGCCGCGTTTCTGCGGATGCCGTGGCCGCCGTGGGTGCCGCCGGCATGTATCTTTGGCTGGCACAAGGGCTTGCTACCATTCCCCGCCTTGGTGCGCAGGTCAAGGTGGCTCACGCTATCGGTGCCGGCGACGCACCTCTTGCGGCACGTTATGCACAAACGGCTTTTCACATGGGTGCGGTACTCATGGCGTTTTTCACTGCCGTGTGCCTCATTTTCCATGTACCGCTCATTGCGTTTTTTAAATTGAACAGCGCCGCTGTCACACAAGATGCCCAGCTTTATCTGATTGTGGTTGCTTCGGGCTTTTTATTCACGTTCTGCACGCAGATTTTTACCGGACTTTTCACCGCAACCGGGAACAGCACTATTGTATTTCGTTCCACGGCAGTGGGGCTTGTTGCAAACATGATTTTAGACCCGCTGATGATTTTTGGCCTCGGGCCGTTTCCCCGCATGAACGTGGCGGGGGCTGCGTTGGCTACCGTTTTGGCACAAGCTGTGGTATCTGTCATGTTTTTGTTATCAGCCATGCGGGAAAGCCATTTATTCCCCTACGTTCATCTTTTTTCGCGCAGCCATTGGCAGGATTGGTGCGCAGTGGCTAAAATCGGCTTGCCCGTTTCGCTGCAAAGCATGTTTTTTTCCAGTCTTTCCATGATTATCGCGCGTTTGATTGCCGGTTGGGGCGATGCTGCCATTGCCGCGCAAAAAGTAGGAACACAAATTGAATCCATCTCTTATATGACTGCCGATGGTTTCGCTACTGCCGTCAATGCGTTTTTGGCGCAAAACTACGGGGCAAATAAACCGGAACGCATCCGAAAGGGCTATTGGACTGCCATTCGCCTGATGATTGTTTGGAGTATTTTCACCACATTCATCTTGATTGTGTTCCCGGAACCGCTTTGCCGCATTTTCATTTCAGAGCCAGATGTGGTGGAAATCGGTGTGTCCTATCTGCGCATCATGGGCTATTCGCAATTTTTAATGTGCCTGGAAATCACATCTTCCGGCGCATTCCAAGGGCTAGGCCATCCAGTGCCGCCCGCTATTTCCGGCATTGTAGGCAATTTGCTGCGCATTCCGATGGCGGTAGTGCTGTCCGCTACCGTGTTAGGTCTGGACGGCGTTTGGTGGAGCATCAGCATTTCCAGCATTTTGAAAGGCATTGTGGTGTTCGGCTGGTTCATCTTTACGCTTCAGCGCTACCTGGCGCGGTCGCGTCAAATGCAGCGAGAGGAGTGATTTCCTGTGAAACCGTCTATCCCCTGTCCTCACGCCGCCCAGTGCGGCGGCTGTCAGCTGTTGGCGCTTCCTTATGAGCGCCAGCTCGAACAAAAGCAAGCAAGCGTCGTTCGCCTGATGCCCAGCGGCTGTGAAATTCACCCCATTCTGCCTTCTCCAGACGCACTTGGCTACCGTCATAAATGCCAAGTTGCCTTTCGCCGCCAAGGAAAAAATGAAATCGTCTTTGGCACTTACGCGCCGAATTCTCACCGCTTGGTGCCGTTTACCAAATGTTTGCTGCATCATCCGGCAGCCGACCCAATTTTCCGCAGTATTGCTTCTTTGGCAAAGCAGTTTCGCATCGAGCCGTTTGACGACCGAAAGGGCACCGGCTTTTTGCGCCACGCCATGGTGCGCTGCGGCAGACAAACGGGGGAAATTTTAGTGGTGCTTGTCACCGCGCGCAGTATGTTTCCTGGAAGCCGCAATTTTGTACGCCGTTTGCTGGCGCTTCACCCGGAAATTACCACCGTCGTGCAAAATATCAACCCCGATTTTACTTCCATGGTGCTGGGACGACAGGAAAAAGTGCTGTATGGGAGCGGTTTTATTCGGGATAAACTCTGCGGCATGACATTTCAGCTTTCCGCAGCTTCCTTTTTTCAGGTGAACCCCGCGCAAACAGAACGCCTTTATCAAGCCGCCATCGGCTTTGCCGGGCTGACCGGAAAAGAAACCGTGATTGACGCCTATTGCGGTACAGGCACCATCGGGCTTTTGGCCGCACCGCACGCGAAGCGTGTGCTGGGCTTTGAACAAAACCGCCATGCCGTACAGGATGCCGTGCGCAATGCAAAACGCAATCGCGTTTCTAATATTTCTTTTGTCTGTGCCGATGCAGGGCAGAAACTGGTGGAACTTGCCGCACAAGGCAAACGCGCTGATGTCGTTTTCACCGACCCGCCCCGCAGCGGATGCTCCGAGCATTTTTTGCAGGCACTTTTGGAAATGCAGCCCGAAAAAATTGTGTATATCTCCTGTAACCCCGAAACCCAAGCGCGTGACATTCAAATGCTCGCACCCCTGTACCGCACCCAAGCCGTACAGCCGGTTGATTTGTTCCCGCAAACGGAGCATTGTGAGAATATCGCGCTGTTAGTTCGTCAACAAAAAGAATAATAGAGACCAGGTATTCCACCAAGAAAATGCCACGCCGAACGAATGGAGGTGCGATATGGCACTTGAAAATAAATTAGGGCTTACCAGTTCCGCCGACCTAGCCCGTGAGGAGGAGCGAATCAGCAAGAAAAAAGCGGCAGAGCTTTTTGAAAACGGAATGCTTGATTCCCTTCCAGCTGGGACATTTGCAACCTTGCAGAAGATTCATCAGTTTCTATTTGAAGATATTTATTTCTTTGCCGGAAAAGTTCGTACCGTAAATTTAGCAAAAGGAAATTTCCGCTTTGCACCTTTGATGTATCTCGAAGCAGCGCTTGAAAATATTGACAAAATGCCGCAGTCAACATTTGATGAAATCGTAGAAAAGTATGTGGAAATGAATATCGCTCACCCTGTCCGTGAAGGCAATGGGCGAAGTACCCGCATTTGGCTTGACCACATTTTAAAAACGGAAATCAAAAAAGTAGTGGATTGGAGCAAAGTGGATAAAGAGGACTATCTGCTTGCAATGGAACGCAGCCCGATTAAAGATATTGAAATTAAATATCTTTTAAAAAATGCCTTGACCGATGACATCCACAGCCGTGAAGTGTATATGAAAGGCATTGACCACAGTTACTACTACGAAGGTTATACAACCTTCAAAACGGAGGAATTATAACTTATGACCGGTGAAAAATTCACTTTAATGCAATATTCAATTAGTGCAATTCTTGGATTGATTGAAGCAGAAGATTTTGTAATTCCAGAAATTCAGCGCCCTTTTGTGTGGAAAAAAAGTCAAGTGAGAGATTTAATTGACTCACTATACAGAGGATATCCTACGGGGTATATCATCACTTGGAAAAACCCCGACGTGCAAACAAAAGAGGGCGGGAAATCCAACGGCAAAAAGATACTGATTGATGGGCAACAGCGTATTACTGCCCTGATGGCAGCAATCGCCGGTAAAGAAGTTTTGGATGAAAACTTCAACCGCGACAGAATTAAAATTGCGTTTCATCCTCTTGCAACAGATAAAGATAAGCGTTTTGCAGTACAAGACGCATCACATTTAAAAAACAAAGAATGGATTCCTGATATTTCTGTCTTATTCCGAGCCAGTTTCAAACAAAGAGCATTTGTAAATGAGTATGGCAAAGCTAATCCTGACGTTGATTTAGATGACCTCTCTGACATATTGGATAAATTAAAGGGCATTGCAAACCGACAAATCGGCGTCATTGAGCTTGACCACTCTCTTGAAATCGATGAAGTAACAGATATTTTTATCCGTATCAACTCAAAAGGAACTCCTCTCAGCCAATCGGATTTTGTTATGTCCAAAATGGCCGCTGATACAGAACACGGCGGCGATATGCTCAGAAAAACAGTGGATTATTTCTGTCATCTTGCTGTAAAGCCGGAGTTTTATTCTTCTTTGATGCACGATGCAGCGTTTCAAAATTCTAAATATGCACCAAAGATTAAATGGCTCGCCAATGACTACGATGATATTTATGACCCGGACTATGGTGACATGCTTCGTGTTTCCTTTATGCATCAATTTCGCAGAGGAAAACTGGCAGACCTTGTCAGTCTTCTTTCAGGCAGAGATTTTAAAAACAAAGGATATTGTGAAACTGTTATTGAAGAATCCTATCAGAAGCTTGATGCAGGTATTCAGAACTTTATCAACGAATATCATTTTTCTCAATTTGTTCTGGCAATTAAGGGAGCAGGTTTTGTTTCAAATAAATTGCTTAACTCATACATGACACTCGACTTTGCATATACACTGTATTTCATTCTTCTTAATGACCCTGCCATCCCCAACGCACAAATCAAACGATATGTGCAAAAGTGGTTTGTTATGTCCACGCTGACTTCCCGTTATATCGGCTCTCCGGAAACAGTCATGGAGAGAGATATGCGAAGCATTGATGAAAAGGGCTTTTTAAATTTTCTTTCTGAGGTAGAAGCATCCGCCCTTTCTGACGCTTTCTGGACGGTGACACTTCCTCAAAACTTGGAAACATCCTCTGTAACCAGTCCTGCTTTCAATACATTTATTGCAGCACAAATCAACCAAAACTGTAATTCCTTGCTAATGAACGGCACTAAAATTTCTGATCTTATTACAATTTCCGGTGATGTGCATCATATTTTCCCAAAGGCATACTTAAAAAAGCACGGCATTACAAATAAATCTAAATATAATCAAGTTGCTAATTATGTCTATCTTGATACACAAGTAAACAAAGCCATCAGCGACGATTCTCCCCGTGAATATTTTGCTAAGGTGAAACAGCAATGCTCCGGTCAGCAAATTCAACTGGGTAACATTTCTGATACAGCACTTTTGGCTTCCAATCTCACTGAAAACTGTATTCCGTACAACATCGACGCAATGGACGTATCCTCTTACGAGACTTTCCTCATGGAACGCCGTAAAATGATAGCCGCATTCATTGAAAAGTATTATAAAGAATTGTGATGTATGAAAAAAGTTAAATGAAATAAGAAGGTGTCGAAGATGCTTCAACTTAAACAATACCACGCTGAACAAAGCAAAATGCTGCCGCTCATTCAGGGTTTCTGGCTCTCCCATAGTGATGAAGTACAAACAGACACCGAGGCACTGGCGGATTTAACGCAATGGTCGAGCGAGGGCAATGCACTTTATTTTATTGTGGCTTTCGATGAAGTGGTCGGCTTTCTTCATTTGGGAAGCCGGGGCGGCGCCATTGACTGGCTGGAGCACCTTTATGTAAAACCGGAGCACCGAAACAAAGGCTTTGGCTCGAAAGCCATTGTGTGTGCTGAGGAAATTGTGCGGGAGTATTCCGAATCGCTTTATATCGAAGCGGCCGCAAGAAACGAACAGGCCATCCGTTTATATCGCAGTTTGGGGTACAATTGTCTCAACAGTATTTCCATTCGCAAAGATTTTCACCCCGAGCGCTTTAAGAGCGTAAGAACAGAATCGCTTTGCAATGAGCCTTTTGAGATTAGAAAAATGAAGCAATAACAAAACACGCCCGACAAGACATGCCCTTTGGCAGATCTTGTCGGGCGTTTGCATGACAGTTCTCCTTGGTCTATTGATTTTCATACAGAAAATAACCGCTGAAATAGTTCCATGCTTTTTGTGGTTTATATACAGCCGGCTTTTATACTTATAATACATAAGACGCTTCGGCTATAAGTGTTTGTGCAATTAGGAAAAAATATTTATGTAAATATGATTTAAGTGATAACTTTTTAGTTGAAAACAAAAAAATCCGATGCACTTCTATTATTCATTAATGAGGAAATGTATCGGGTTTTTCCGTATTATGGGATAAATAAGTGAATTTTTTCAAATCTTGCTTAATCGTGACTTTTAAATGCCTGATTGGTATTGCTGCCTACTTGATTTACATTATAATAAAGTCTATTGCTCAAAAATATAACGGAAATTATGTTTTCGAATGTGCTGATGGCATTTTTACAAGCACCATCGTATTATTCAATCATCAAATAGGCATTTCAAAATAACGAACAAGCCGATTGAATTGTAAAATTTATCACATATATGTTACCCTATAGTTGCAAAAACTATAGGGTGCTTTTTACTTTTTTATTTGTTTTTGCAAAATGAAAATTCAAAGAAAAGATGTTGGCAATGAAAAAAAGGGAAAATGTAGTTGACAAAGTTTGTCGTGCATTTGCTTCTGTTGCGTTGAAAACTGGAATTGCTTCAAGTAATTCTGCTTGCAGATTTGGGTATTATCAGAATACTGTTCCTGCAGCAATGGCAAAATTTAAAAAATAACCATTAAACAAACTGCCCTGCAAGTAATATTGTAGGGCAGTTTGTTTATATAATACGCAGATAAGCATTCCAAGGCAACGAATGAGGCGGTTTTATTGAAATCTCGATAAACTATGCTATCATATAATCATAAGTGCAAACCAAGCATTTAAAGAGATCTTTACTTGTTAATGATAAGGATTAAAACAATAACTAATAGGAGAGATTTCTATGAAAAAGGAGAAAAAAGCCATTATTATTTGTTGCGTTGTGATTGCGGTGCTCGTTGCAATATCCGCAGGGTTATACATTGCCGGTAATGTATATTATAGTTCCGAAAGAATTTACGAGCAAACTTGGAATATCGAACTGCCGGATGGTATGAAGAAAGAGTTTGAGGAAAAAACGGACAATAGTTTTCACGGTGACGGAATCCGATATACCAAATATTCAGTGAAAGAAGCCGAAAATTCTTTAAGTGATTTTAAGAGCGAAAAAGACACCACAATTGAATCTGCGATTTCTGAATATTTGAGCACCATAAATATCGCTTCAGAACATCAACCCAACTGGGGACACAATTACACTTGGAAACATATTGAAAAATATGAAAACCATCTCTATATGATTTACGATCAGCAAACAAACGAGCTGTTTGTTTTGCAGATTAAAATATAAGAAAGAGTAAATAAATAAGTAGGTAGCATAAGGAGTTGAAACTATGAAAAAGAAATTTAAGGCATTTATTAGCTGTCTTTTGGCAGTTTTACTGCTCGTACCGACTACCGTAGCTTTTGCGGCAACACCGACGTCTGAAAATGAACAGCTAGCGAAAAATATAGTAGCTATTGAGGATGAGCTTGCAGCTAATGATACTGATGTTGTAACAGAACTTAGCGATATGATCGCTGAATATAAAGCTATGTTAAACAATCCGGACGAAAACATTGATGTTGACAATGTTCAGAGTTTGATTTCCACTTTGGAAGAAATGCTTGACGAATATCAAATGTATAAGGCAGGCGTTTCAACTTACAAATTCCACGTTATTTATAGTCCGGCGGTTGCAGCAGTAGTAGCTTATTTCAATGTTCAGGGTTATTCTTTAGCTGCTGAACTGCTTACTCACGCAAATGAACTCAAATAATGGAATCCAACACATCGAAAAAAGTACCAATAGAGAAAACTTCCCCGCTGAAGATTTTGCAAGAATTCGCCTTCAATCTCCAGCGAGGAAGCTTTCTATACTTCATACAGAACATTCAAGCGGCCGTCAGGGCGATTTGTCACCGTGACGGGCACTTCATACACCGTTTCAATATTCTGTTTTGTCAAAACCTCCTGCGGGCTTCCGTGCGCCATGACGCGGCCTTCGTGCATCAAATAAAGGCGGTCGCAAAACATGGCGGCTAGGTTTAAATCGTGCAAAGCGGCAATGGTCATACAGGGCAGCCGCTTCACGAAACGCAAAAGCTGAATTTGATATTTGATGTCCAGATGATTGGTCGGCTCATCCAGCACCAGACAAGGCGTATTTTGCGCCAAAGCACGCGCTAACAATACGCGCTGACGCTCACCGCCCGAAAGGGTGGAAAACATCCGCTCCCCCTCCTCGTGCATTTCCACCGCACAAAGCGCTTTTTCCACCTGTTCATGGTCTTCCCTGCTCCAGTCCCGCAGCGGGCGCTGATAGGCGCTTCGCCCCATCAACACCATGTCATAGACTGTAAAATCAAATGCAATCGGGCTGTGCTGGGCGTGAACGGCAATTTTTTTTGCCGTCTCCTGAACGGAAAAATCTGTCAGCAACCCCTCGTCCACATAAATTTTTCCCGTGCTTGGCTTCATGGTGCGGTACAAACATTTCAGCATCGTTGTTTTGCCGCTTCCGTTCGGCCCCAGCAATCCGACAAATTCGTGTTTATCCAGCAAAAGGGAAACATCGTGCAAAATCTGCTTTTGCCCAATGGCAACGCCGACATGTTCCGCGCTTAGCTTCATACCGTTTCCCCTCCGTAACCATATCTTTTAGGCAAAATTAAATACAGGAAGAACGGCGCGCCCAAAAGCGCCGTCAGCACGCCGATGGGAATTTCCACGCCGGGTATCAAGCTGCGGCACAGTACATCCGCCCACACTAAAAACACGGCCCCCAGCAGTGCCGAAAGAGGAATGAGCGTGCGGTGGTCATTTCCCGTACAGGCACGCACCACATGCGGGATAACAAGGCCGACAAAGCCCACCATACCTGCCTGCGACACCGAAAATCCAGCCAGCAGCGCCCCCATAATGAGATACACCCAGCGTTTCCTGCTTAAATCCACGCCGAGGGTTTGGGCAGCTTCATCGCCTAACAGCATGACATTCAGCACATTGCCCTGTGTCAGCAAAAACAGCACCACAGGAATCAATACACAGAAAAGCGCCCCATTCCCCTGCCAGGAAGCGCCGCCCGTGCCGCCCATCTGCCAATGCAAAATCTGGGTTGCCGCGCCGCTCTCATGCGAAAAAAAGAGGATCATATTCGACACTGCACCGCAAAGAGCAGACACCGCCGTACCGGACAGAAGCAGCCGCACTGAGCCGTGATGCAGCCCTTTTCCCGCCAATAAAAGGACGCAAGCCGCCGCCCCAAGCGAACCGAAAAACGCCATCAGCCCGACAAATCCGCTGCCAAGCCAAGTGCCGACACCGAGCAAAATAGCCGCTGTCGCGCCAAGGGTGCCGCCCGAAGAAATCCCCAGCAGATACGGGTCGGCCAGCGGGTTTCTCACCACCGCCTGCATCAAAACACCGCACACGGAAAGTGCCGCCCCCACACCTGCCGACAACACCAACCGCGGCAGACGAATGAGCCAAACCACATTGTGAACCGCCTGTGCTTGCGCCGGCACTTGCGCCCAAGGCCCTTGCAAAAGTGCGGTGTATACTTGCTCTAACGTGAGCGGCATGGTGCCGAACGTAACGGCAACCATCAGAGAAAGGGGCAAGCCCGCGAGCAAAATGATCAGCGCCGCACGCGCCCTGACACGGTGCTTCACTCCGCTGCCTCCCCATACATCCCCTGTGACAAGGCGCGAATCCCGTCTATGCTGCGTACCCCGCTTGCGTAAACATCGCCCAGCATAATGGGATAAACACGCTTATTTTGTACTGCCGAAAGTGTTTGCAAGGCATCATCTGCTGTAATTACATCGAGCTGCGCGTTTCGCACCTGTTCCGGGCTTTCCCCGCTGTATGCCATATACACCACAAAAATAACATCGGCATTCGCTGCCAGCAAATCCTCTTTGCCGATTTCGGAAGAAGCTTCGATCGCCAAAGTTCCGCCCAGCTTTTTCACCATATCCCCTGCCAAGCTGTCCGCACCGTAGTTGCGGATGGTATTCCCCATTGGCTCCACCACCAGCACGCGCACCGATTCCTGTCCGGCGGCAGCTTTCTGTGCCTGTTCTACCTGCTCCTGCATTTCAGCAATCAGTGCCTCGCCCTTTTCTCTCACGTTAAAAATCGCCGCAATATTGCGCAGGTCTTGATACTCGTTTTCCAAGGTTCGTCCCGCACCGCTCGCCGTATTGCGCACCATATAAGTGTTTACCCCCTGCTCGAGCCAACGGTCAACATCGTCCAACATTTTATCGCCGAACAGTGACCCCCAAGAGAAAATCATATCTGGTTCCAGCACGGTGACGGTTTCCGCATCCGGGGCAAAGGGTTCGGTTTGATAGTTCATTTTTTCAAAGGCTTCCTGCCATTCTTCCTTTACCTCGTTATCCAGCCCGTATGCTGCAACAACATGATCCTCTAATCCTAACGCCAGCATGGTTTCAATGCACCCTTGATACACTGCCACTACCTTTTCAGGCGCTTTTTCGTAGGTTGTCTGCACCGGGTTGCCGGCGTAGTCAAACGTTTCAATCGTAACCGGATAGCCTTCCTGTGAAGCAGATTGCGATATCGCGCTTTCAGGGGTGCTGAGTGACATGCTCTCCGAAGTGTTCGGCGTACCGGACGCGCAAGAAACTAAAAGCAGCGTCGAAAGTGTAATTCCTGCCAAGCGTTTGATGTTCATACAAAAACCTCCATAAATAAAAAAGTCTGCTTTCCGTTGGAAAAGCAGACTGAGACTGTCGAAAAACTGCCGCCTGATTCAAAAAGAAGCCGTGCTGAAAGGAGAAAAAGGCTTGGAAAAGGGGGCTAGCCCTCTTTTCCATTTGAAATAGGCACACAGTTTGTGAAAAAGCAGAGCTTTTTCGACAAACTGAGTCTGCTTTCCGTTAGAAAAGCAGACTTTCTGAAGACAGGAAACACAAAGCGACACCCGAAAAAGGGCGCACCAAATCAACTGCCATCAGATGAGCTGCTTTCTTCGGAAGCGGTTCTCACCATTCAAAACAAGCAGGTTTCCTGACTTCTGGCTCTGCGATTCCCGCGCCTTCTCACCTTTCGGCAATGGCATTGTGCGGGGCTCTCACCAGTTACAGTGACCGGATCGCTCAGGACTTGCACCTGATTCCCTTTTACCCTTTCTCCCTCGTTCGGGGAAAGGCACTTGCTTTGTCATGCAATGGGGTTATCTTATCAAATTAAAACGCAAATGTCAACGGCTTTTTGTGAATAAGCCCTTACACTTCGGCAAGGCTTTTTTCTGCTGCTGCCAGTTTCACCGCAAGGCACAGCAGCTCCACCGCTGTTTCCAGCTCAGACAAAGTGGGGTAAGACGGTGCAATGCGGATATGGCTGTCCTCGGGGTCTTTGCCGTAGGGGAATGCTGCACCGGCCGGCGTCAGTGTAACGCCCGCTTTGGCACAAAGCTCCACCGTTCGCGCTGCACAGCCCTTCGGCGTAAACAGGCTGATGAAATATCCACCCTTCGGCTTCGTCCAGCGAATGCCGCTGTTTTCGCCAAAAGCCTCGTCAAAGCGTTTCAAAATCATTTCAAATTTCGGCGCTAAAATGGCGCGATGCTTTTCCATATGCGCAGCCAGCCCCTGCATATCCTTTAAGTAGCGCACATGACGCAGCTGGTTCATCTTGTCGTAACTGATGACAGCGGGCATTAAATTGGCTTTGATATATTCAATATTTGCTTTGGATGCCGCCAAGGCCGCTACACTGGCGCCGGGGAATGTCACCTTGCTCAAAGAGGTAAACAACAGCGGGCGGTTTTCATTGCCCGCCTTACAGCATTCGTCCAAAATGTTCAGCACTTCTTCGTGTTCGTCACACAAGTGATGCACCGCATAAGCATTGTCCCAGAAAATTTTAAAGTCCGGTTCGGCGGTTTTCATTGCTGCCAAACGGCGCACCACCGCGTCGGAATAGGTGTAGCCGTCGGGGTTGGAATATTTCGGCACACACCAAATCCCCTTGACCGCCGGGTCTTGCACCAAACGCTCCACCAAGTCCATATCCGGGCCATCCTCATGCATGGGAACCAGCAAAAGCTCCATGCCGAGATATTCCGTAATGCGGAAATGGCGGTCATAGCCGGGCGCGGGACACAAAAATTTGCTTTGCCCCTTTCCCCAGCCTTCGCTTTCACAAAATCCCTTCCGCATGGCAAGCTCCGCCATGTGATACATCATGGTCAAGCTGGAGCTGCCGCACACCAGCGTTTCCTCGGGCGTTGTTCCCAGTAAATCAGCAAAAAAGCGGCGGGCCTCCGGCATTCCTTCTAAGGTGCCGTAGTTGCGTGCGTCAATGCCTTCCTCGCCCATATAGTCACAAATTTGCAGCATGGGCATAGACAGCTCCAGCTGTTCGCTGCACGGCTTGCCGCGTGACATATCCAAGCGCAGCCCTTTTTGTACAAACGCCTCATACTCCGCGCGCAATGTTTGATGTTCTTGTTCTAACTGCTGGCGATTCTTCGAAATACCATCCGTCATTTGTTGCATCCCCTTCTTTGTGCGGCTTTGCCGCTGCTCCCGTGCGTTTTCGTGCTTGTTGTTATGACCGCCAAAAAGCGGCCGCCTGCTTTTTTAGCAGACGTCCGCTTTTTGGCTCATTCATTTTTAAGCGATTGCTTCGACAGCTTGCTTACACCTTTTTCACAGCCAGTGTAACAGCCTCACCGTTCAAATCCCAATCCTTAGTATAGCCGTCGATGGGCTCTGTTACAAGCTCATCCGCCAGAACATCCTCGGCAATCGAATCACGGTTTGCCTGCATCAGCGCTTGAATTTTTTCGTTCGTGCAAACGGCTGCAATGATGTGGTCTTCCACCTCAAAGCCAGCCTCTTTGCGCATGGTTTGCAGCTTGCTGACCAGTTCGCGCACAAAGCCTTCCTCAATCAGCTCCTGCGTCAGCTCGGTGTCAATGGCTACGGTTACGCCGCTGTCTTCCACCGAGAAATAGCGCTCGCTGCGGGTCATCTCAATCAGCAAATCGTCAACGGTCAGACTGATTTCACCCGTAGACAGCACCAGCTTCAAAACGCCGGTTTCATCCAGCTCTTTCTTTGCCTTTGCGCCGTTCAAGTTTTGCAGCAGAGTGCGAATTTCGCCCAGCTGCTTGCCGTATTTGGGGCCAAGCGTTTTCAGCTGCGGCTTAAAGTGATAGTCCGTGAAGCAAGACATATCGTCTGTAAACGTCACTTTCTTCACGTTCAGCTCATCCGCAATAATCGCGGTGTAATAATCGCCCAACACTTCATCGGCCTTCACATACATTTCGGCGAGCGGCTGGCGGTTTTTCAGGTTTGCACCGTTGCGCGCAGCACGACCCAGCACCACAATTTTGAGCACCAAATCCATATCGCGCTCCAGCGCTTCATCCACCACGCTTTCGTCTGCCGTGGGGAAGTCGCACAAATGGATGCTTTCCGGGGCGTTTTTATCCACACTGCGCACCAGATTTTGATAAATGCTTTCCGCCATGAACGGAATCATGGGGGCAGCCGCTTTCGATACGGTGACAAGCGCGGTATAGAGCGTCATGTAAGCATTGATTTTGTCCTGCTCCATGCCCTGCGCCCAGAAGCGCTCACGGCTGCGGCGGACATACCAGTTGGACAAATCGTCCACAAACTCCTGCAAAGCGCGAGCCGCTTCGGGAATGGCGTAGTCGTTCAGCTCACGATCCACAGTTTTCACCATGGTGTTCATCTTGGACAAAATCCAATGATCCATCACCGACAACGAACTGCGGTCCAGCGTGTACTGGGTCGGGTCAAAGTTGTCAATATTGGCATACAGAATAAAGAAGGCATAGGTATTCCACAGGGTACCCATGAATTTGCGCTGACCTTCCTGCACTGCTTTGCCGGAGAAACGCTTGGGCAGCCACGGTGCGCCCGCCGTGTAGAAATACCAGCGAATCGCGTCTGCACCATACGTTGCCAGCGCATCAAACGGGTCAACGGCATTGCCCTTGGACTTCGACATCTTCTGGCCGTTTTCATCCTGCACATGACCCATGACAATGACGTTTTTAAACGGTGCTTTGTCAAAGAGCAAAGTGGAAATAGCCATCAGCGAGTAGAACCAGCCGCGTGTCTGGTCAACAGCTTCGGAGATAAAGTCCGCCGGGAAATGAGATTCAAACAGCTCTTTATTTTCAAACGGGTAGTGATATTGTGCAAACGGCATGGAACCGGAGTCGAACCAGCAGTCGATGACTTCCGGCACGCGGTGCATTTCCTTGCCGCAATGCGGGCAGCGGATGGTAACTGCGTCGATATACGGGCGGTGCAGCTCGATATCCTCCGGGCAGTTATCGGACAGCTCACGCAGCTCGGCAATGCTTCCGATGGCGTGACGGTGGCCGCACTCACATTCCCAAATGTTCAGCGGCGTACCCCAATAGCGATTGCGGCTGATGCCCCAATCCTGCACATTTTCCAGCCAGTCGCCGAAGCGGCCTTTGCCGAGGCTTTGGGGAACCCAGTTCACCGTGTTATTATTGCGAATCAGCGCGTCTTTCACCTCGGTCATCTTGATAAACCAAGAGTCGCGTGCATAGTAAATCAGCGGTGTATCGCAGCGCCAGCAGTGCGGGTAGCTATGCTCAAAGACAGGCGCAGAGAACAGCAGTCCACGCTCTTTCAAATCGACCAAAATTTCCTTGTCGGCGTCTTTGCAGAATACGCCCGCCCACTTTGTTTCCTTGGTCATGCAGCCTGCGCCGTCTACCATCTGCACAAACGGCAAGCCGTATTTGCGGCCTACGCGGGAGTCGTCCTCACCGAATGCCGGTGCAATATGAACAATACCGGTACCGTCTGTCAGCGTAACGTAATTATCGCACACAACATACCAGCAATCCTCTTTCGGCTGCACAAAATCAAACAGCGGCACATAAGCTTTATGCTCCAAGTCTTTGCCGACATATTCCTGTTCAACGGTGTAAGTGCCTTCGCCCAGAACGGTATCGGCCAACGCTTTCGCCAGATAGTAAACTGTGCCGTCCTCGTTCATTTTCACGCGCACATAGGTTTCGTCGGGGTTAACGCAGAGCGCCACGTTGGAGGGAAGCGTCCAGGGCGTGGTCGTCCAAGCGAGGATATAAGCATCCTCGTCCTTTACCTTAAACTTGGCAATGGCAGAGCGCTCTTTCACGTCCTTATAGCCCTGTGCCACCTCATGGCTGGAAAGCGGCGTTCCGCAGCGCGGGCAGTAGGGCACAATTTTAAATCCTTTGTACAGCAGACCTTTTTCCCAAATTTTCTTGAGCGCCCACCATTCCGACTCGATAAAGTCGTTGTCATAGGTGACATAGGGGTTTTCCATATCAGCCCAGAAACCAACTGTGCCGGAGAAATCCTCCCACATGCCCTTATATTTCCAAACGCTTTCTTTACATTTCTCGATAAACGGCTCTAATCCATAGGTTTCAATCTGCTCTTTTCCGTCTAGGCCGAGCAGCTTTTCCACTTCGAGTTCAACCGGCAGACCATGGGTATCCCAGCCCGCTTTGCGCGGCACTTGATAACCTTTCATAGCGCGGTAACGCGGAATCATGTCTTTGATAACGCGGGTCTCTACATGGCCGATGTGCGGCTTGCCGTTTGCTGTCGGCGGGCCGTCGTAAAACATATACGTTTTTGCCTCCGGGCGGGAGTTGATACTTTTTTCAAAAATATCATTTTCCTGCCAAAAGCGCAGCACTTCTTTTTCTCTGTCCACAAAATTTAGGTTCGGATTTACTTTTTCATACATCGGAACTCGTGTCCTCCTTTTCAAATTCCGGCAGCCCGGAAAACAAAAAAGCCTTCGCCCTGCAAACAGGGCGAAGGCTTGCGCGTTCGCTATACCACCTTTTGCGATACACCAACATGTATGCTCCCGGATAACGGTGGGACACCGGCGCAGCCTACTGCGGGATACAAAACGCACCCGGCTTTCAGCCCGCGGCTCAGGAGTGATTTTCCCCTGTAAACTACCGGCGCGAAGCTTTCACCATTCTTCGCTCGCTGTGGCTTTGGCTTACAAGTTACTGTCTCCATCATTGCCTTTTTCGTTGTGGGCGGAATTTACCGCTTTATCGTAATATATATATCACACTTTTTCAAAAAAGTCAACCTTGCTTTTTCTTGCTCTGCTCCTCATTTTCCCCTCAAAAACAGAAAACTTCTACCGCTGTGTATGCTTGACTGCACTGTCGAGTTTTCCAAAACGCTTCAAAGCATTGATATATTCTGCTACAATAACAAATTTTGTTAAATCTTTTTCATCCAACCCCTGAAACGCAAGCAGCTCATCCCAAAGCATTGTGCTTCCTTCTACCATGTAAAAGCCGCTGCATAAATCAATGCCGACAAAGATTTTTGTAATCTCGTCACCCCATAAATCCGAGGAATCCTGATTTTCAGGAGTATAAAATTTATGGCCGTTTCCGATATCCTCAAGATAAAAGGCTTTCGGAATCGGTTGTTGACCATCCGGTAATTTTTCTGCATAAAACTGATTCATGCAAATGTTTTCCGAAATCACGCGCAGTGCTTTTTCATCTGTTATCTCTGTCAAGGAATAGTTGCTTTGCAGGTAGTGCAGCAGTTCTGCGCCGCTTTTTCTGTTCGGCACAAGAATATTTTTATACTGCTCATAGATCTTTTTCCATTCCGCCAGCATTTTCGGAGTGACTTTCTGTGTAATCATTTCATTCCCTCTTTGGCAATAGCAGCAGGTTTGTCAGAACTTCAAAGAGCAATCAACCATTCGTATTCGGATGGTTTGCTCTTTCCCCTCGCAAAACAAGATGAAATAATTTTCCGGGAAGCGCCAGCACAAGCACAATGCCCAAAGCAATGGCCACGGCAATTTTCAGCGTTTCAATTCCTTTGGCGGAAGCCTCTTGGTTCATTGCCGTAATGAAATAGTAAACGGTGTAATAAATTCCCGCGCCCGGCACAAGCGGAAAAATACCCGCCGTGATATAAACTGCATAGGGGGTGCGGCGTGCCACCGAAAAAATGCGGGTTAACAAAGCCAGAACCACCGCCCCTGCGAAAGAGGCTGTGACAGGCGAAGGATTTTCTGCCTGCATCAAGAGCCAATAGACCGCCCAGCCAGCCATCCCTGTAATACCGCACCAAACGTACTGATTTTTCGGCGCGTGAAACAACAGCGAAAACGCCACCGTTGCCGCAAAAGAAACGATACACTGTACCGCAAACTCGACAATCAAATGGTCACCCCCGTCATCAGCACGCTGAGCTTCAGCACCAAACCGACGCCCAAGGCAATGGAGCCGCCGATTAACATGGCGTCAATCGCGCGGATGGTACCGGAAAGATAATCCCCGCCCGCAATGTCGCGGATTCCTGTGGTTAAGGCAATACCGGGAACGAGCGGAATAATGCCGCCGATGATCACCTTGTCTAAATTCATCGAAATGCCAAGCGGACGCATGGCAAGAACACAAAGCAGGCTCACGAGCGCCACCCAAACAGAAGCAAGCAAATTCGATACTACTTTTCCTGTATTGGCACGATCCAGCGCAATCCGAAGCGGCTCCAAGCAAAAGCCGGCCACCGTACCGGCCATAGCATCCATCACAGAACCGCCGAACAAATACGAAAAGCAGCCGCAGCCCACTGCACATGCCGCAATGCGCCATCCATTGGAATGATACGGCATCACGCGAATACCTTCCAAACGCCGGTAAGCTTCATCCAGGCTCACCTTTCCGGCCGCAATTTCGCGCGACAGTGCATTGACGGCAATAATTCTTCCCAAATGAGTTGCACCCGGCTGCAAAGCTCGTACCGTGCTGCTTTCGCAAACCGCGCCATCCACCGAAGCAAACAGGCCGTTGGTCAGGACATAGGCATGAAAATTTTCTTCGCCAAACGCTCTTGCGACACGCTCCATCGTGTCCTGCACGCGGAAAATTTCTCCGCCGTTGTGCAGCAAAGTTTCCCCCATCAGCACCGCAAAGCGCAGAACGCGGCGGCTGTATTCGACGTTATATTCTGCGGAAGTATCGTTTACTTCGTCCATGCTGCGTCTTCCTCCAGCTCCTCCGGTGTCACACGCTTCCATTGCAGCGGTACACCACCCTTGAAAGCACCGTACACCGTGTGCTCCTCACCGCGGAAGCCCGCTTTTTCAAACAGGCTGACGGCACTTGTATTTTCCGACGCTGTATCAAGAAAAATTGTATCGTAGCCAAGCTTTGCCTCAGCTGCGCCGCGCATGGCCGCCAAAAGCGCTGCCGCACCATAACCTTTTTTGCGCTGATGCTCGGTGGTGTAAAGCGCTGTGATGCAATAAGCCGAACCGTAGCCTTGCCCCACGCAAATCGAGGCAGGCGTTCCTTCGGACGAAAAGGCAACGTATGCAATCGCGCCGCCTTTAATCATCTGCTTTTCAATCAGGCGCAAGCCGTATTCCTGGCCGTTACAGTACTCCACCAAAAGCGCCGCAATCGCCTGCGGAAGCTTGCCCGCGCCGGACTGAATTTGGCAGCGGCGCACCAAAAACAAATTGCTGGCTTTTTCGCACAGCGTCATGCGCCAAATGCTGCGTTTTCCGATGTCGTAACCGTTGCGCAGAAAAAACTTGCGGCTTTCCAGCGGGGTGACGCTGTCATAAGTAAACTCAAATTTCGGCATGACATTGATATACGTCGGGCCGTTGTAATATTCCTCAATTGCTGCGAGGGATTTTTCCGCGTTTTCCATGCTTTTCAGTACCGCAAAATTGGAGGCGGCACTGCCCGGATTGGTCAAGTCTCGAAAAGCGCGATAATACGGCGTTTCGGTATATTCCAAATAACGCTTTGGACTGTGAATGTCATACTTTTCGCTCGGTGTCGGCATACTGCGTTTTTCCTCCTCAACGACGGATTGCCTCGCGCACCTTGCCAAACTCCGGTTTGGCAGTATACAAATGATGCGCAATGGCCTCCATCAGCCAATAATCTTCTTCTGAATCAATATCTAAAATGCCCGTATCAAACATTTGATACATGCCGCACACGCCGTCCCATAAAAAGCCGGTGGTGTTTTCCGTCAAAAAGCGGCGGGTGAACACATAAATAGAAGCGTTCAAGTCAAAAACCGGCGGTGTTTGCTGACGGGCGGTAAAATGATGCTCAATGACACGCTGGGCATGACCATCCACTAATTTTGCCATATTCATATACGGCGTTCTTCTGGCTGGGCAAACACTGAATACCAAATCGCACTCAGGATGTGCCTTTGCCTGCTCATAAGCGCCTGTCACGTCGTTCACTTGACGCAGCGGGCTGGTAATGTCAAGGTCAATCAAATAATCATACTGCGTTTCCTCACGGCGCTCCATTTCGGCAAGACTGTGCTGAAACACCTTCATTTTCGGCACAATATCTCCGCAAAGCTCCTCCGGGCGGTCAATCACCTGTACTTCGGGGTACTTTCCCGTGACTACTTTCACAAGGTCGGGGCTGTCGGTATTCAGACAAATATCCACTTTTACGTCAGGATTCTGCCGGATAAATCCTTCGGCTGCCGCCAGGCTGTAATGTGAAAGCGGAAGGCCGTCAAACATTTTCAAATTTTTATTGCGAAACCCTTTGCTGCCCGCACGTCCGCACAGTGTAATCAAAACTTTTTCCATGGTTCAGCCTTCCTCCCCCAGCGTCAGGCGCAATACCTTTTGCGCCGTTTGCGGTGTATTTACGCTTTCCTGCGCATCTGCCGCCTGCACATAATCCAAAAAATAATCCATTTCGCGCAAATAGCGCTCATTCACGGGTTCCTCATAACGTTCCTCGGTGCCGTCCGGCAGCGTAAGAACTCCGGCGCCGAAATCTGCCGTACATGTTCCGTCTTGACAGAACAACTCAATGCTGCGCCGATACGTTCTGCCGAAATAATCCAAATGCACCTCGGCCAGCATGTTCTCATAACGGGCAATATAGACCGAAAGGTCATCCGAGTCGATTTCCAAGTCGCTGTATGTGCCTTTGAAATGGAAGGTTTCCAGCGGCATTCCGAATAAATCTACCAGATAATCCCACTCGTGAATCAGGTCAATCGTTACGCCGCCGCCCATTGCACGGTGAGCGGAATACACCGTGCGGTAATCCACCCCGGGCCGCCAGTCGGGCAAATAGGACGAGCAAATCACCCGCGCACTGTACGGGCGCAGCTGCTCCAAGTGACGCTTGAGCGCCAGCATCACACCGCACCAGCGCATCGGCGCAGCGACATAAGCCTTTTGGCCGGGCAAAAAACAGTCGGCCAGCACTTCATGCGGATCGCTGAAAATCGGCTTTTCAATAAAGAGCGCATCCGCTTTGCCCTTGAGCATGTGCAGCGTTTGGGCATGAAGCGAGGTGGGGTTTGTCACAAACGCCACGTCATAATGTGTCAGCTCCGCTTCATCAAACAGCTGGCCGGTCAGCAAATCGGCAATCTCCTGCGGCAAAGGCGCATCACTGCTGCGCAGCGCCCAAATCTCCAGCGCAATGTTCTTTTTTTGCGCCACGGCGCAAAGGTTTTTCAAGTGGCGTTTTCCAATCGAGCCCAGCCCTGTAAAGAGAACTTTCATCACACGCCCCCCTGACAGGTGTTTTTGCGGCCATTTGTCACAATAAACGCCTCGGCGTTCGGCAGCGCACGCAGCCGGTTTTCCAGCGCGTCGGCGCCTGCGGCCAATTTATAATTCATTTCTTCCGCATAGACAGGCACGGCGACATACAGCATAATCTGCCCGTCATCAGTGGGTACGGGCAGCAGCTTTTTCGGGCCGTTGCCCTCGTCGGGAAAATACAGCATCATGCCGGAAAAGCCCTGTGCTCCTTCAAAGGGAACCATCGGGTCGCCGTTGGGTACAGAATGCCCTGCCCCAAGCCATGTGTTGCACAGCTGCGGCATCCGCGCCAAATACTTCAGCGCACGCACCGGCCAGTACACACTTTCCGGCACGGGATTCTCGCCCGCCGAAAACAGCGTCTGCATCGGCCATGCAGCCGGCAGATACATCAGCAGCTCCGCGCGGCGCAAATAACTGTAATGTTCGGGATAAGGCAGATGATCCAGCGTCATTTCCTGTGCCGACATGCCGCTGGTATACAGCACATAGTACGGTTCTTTGGCCGTCGGCTGCATCACGCACACATCAACCCGTCCGGCCTCCATATTTTTTTCTCGCCACACAACCACGTTGCGGCCGGGAAACATGCGATCCATAAATGCATCCAGTTCATGTGCATAGGGGGTTGCATCGCTGGTTTCGTGGGCAAGGGATGCCACGGGCAGCGCTTCATCCTCCAAGAGATCATCCAGCGGATCCTTTTTACTGAACAGCTTATCCAACAGTCCCATCTTATGCCTCCTCGATCTTCTCCATCAGCGCAATCACACCCAAATCCTTTTCAAAGCTCCAGCGGGGCTGCGCCTTTCCCGCCAGCACGTCCAAAAAGTTTTGCAGCTCATCTACATAAGCGTTTTCCACAATATTATCGGAATAACGTTCATCGTGCTCAAAAGCCGTGTAGGTATCCACCGCAACCTTTTGCTTTTGCTGCGCATCGTAGCGATACAAAGCCTTTGGATTTCCTTCCCAGAACAGATGCAGCCCTTCGCCGTACACTTCAAAATTTCGGACAGCCTTGGGGCTGACAACATCCACCGCCAAAACGCCTTTTACGCCGTTTTTGTGCCGCAAGGTGACAAAACAGCTGTCGGGATAATCAATCTCCAAAGTGCTGATGGAGTCTTTTTCCACATGAATCCGCTCCACCTCGCCAAAGGTATCCACCAGCCAAGGCAGGTCAATGCCGAAAATTTCGCGCACGCCGCCGGTGCGCTTGTCGCCCACAAAAAAGTTTTTGTAGCTTTCCCACGGATGCCAGTCGGGCAAATACTGTCCGATATGATACAGATAATTCACGGGTTTGTCAAACGTTTGCACCTGCTGTTTGATGTATTGCGTTTCCGCGCGGTACAGCATGGTGCTGGACAAAAACAGCACCAAATTCTTTTCCCGCGCTTTTTTTAGCAGCGCTTCATAACCGTCGGACACAAGATTCAGCTCGGTGAATACCGGAAGCCCGGCTGTGAGCAGCGTATCAATGATCGCAGCGTGTGTCAAAGGCGCTGTGCAAACGAGAGCCGCATCATAATGCTCGGTCAGCGCTTGAGCCAAATCCGAAAACGGACGAATGCCCAGTTCCTGCGCCTCCTTGCAGCGCTGCTCGGATGCATCGACACCGCACAGCTCCACATCGGGCAGCATTCCTTTTAAAAGGCGCGCACGTCTTTTCCCCATGCTTCCCATTCCAACGATCAATACCTTCATCCCGATTCACCTCTTGCTATTTTTCCTGCGTATCATGCGCAGCTTGTTTGCCCTGTGCAGTCCATTCAAGCAGCTTTTTCCTGCTTGGCTCCCTCTGTCGCCTGTGCAACCGCTTTGTACAGCTTTTCGTAATCATTTACTGAATAAATCAGGGCTTTGTCAAAATCACTGTACAGGCAGCCGCCTTCCGGCGCAAGGTAGAGGCACTGCTCCCCTTCCGGTGTGGTAATAAAAATACGGAAGGTTTGGCCGTAGCCGCCGTAAGGAAGCTCGGTTTCCCATCCGCGGGCAATCGTTGCTTCCTTCAAGAGTGCTTTTACCGCATCTTGCTGGGTTTGCGTTAAAACCATCACCTTTTCCGCTTTTCCCGGCACGCGCGTGCGCACCTCCATCTCGTAGGAATCCTGCGTAACAACCGGCAAAGGGGAAAATACCCAAACGCACAAAACGGCGCAAACGACAAGAACCACCGCACGCTGAAACAACACCCACTGCTTTTTTCTGCGAACCGCAAATTCCAGCAGCGCCCAAGCAAACAAAATGCTGACCGCCGCCGTGAACATCAGCAGCACCGGCATGGCGAGCCGCTGCGCTTGAATCCAATACGGCGCGAAAAAATCGGGCGCTTCTGCGTTTTGTTTTTCCAGTGCCAGACGGACTGTCTGCCATATGGTATCCCATTCTTTCAACATAGCGTTTCCCCCATGGGAAGATCATAGAAAACTTTCGGCACGCCGTAATCAGGCGACTGCAAAAAGCGCACCGCTTCACGGGCAATGCGCTGCGCCGTATCTCCGCCGTCATAAGGGCTTTTGGCTCGGGCTGCTTTTTGCCGAAACTCGTCCGACAGTGCCTCCGTCAGTGCGGCGGCAATTTCCGGTTCGGTATCGCCGCACGAAAGTACATTATCGCACAGAATCCGCCCTGCTTGCCGTGTTCCGATGTTTACCACAGGAACGCGCAGAGTGGGCGCTTCTACCACGCCGGAGGACGAATTTCCCACCACCGCGGCACAGTATTTCATAGCGGATAAATAACGCAGCAGCCCCATGCTGGTAAACGCAATCATCCGCTCAGGAAACTCTCGGCAAACCTCGTCGATTTTTTCATTGATGACAAGGCCGCCCGCGTCGGCATTCGCCTTCGTAAAAATGATATGGCACGACGTTTGCATGAGTACATGCAGCAAAGCGTCAAACGCTTGGCCGGCATCCTTTTGGCTTGCCGTTTCGGGATGATATGTGACCAGCAAATACGGCTCATTCAAAGAAAAGCCGATGCTTTTTGCCAGCTCCTCTTTTGAGAGCAGGGGCAATTTGCGCAGGTTTTCATCGCCGAGGCCGCCGACATTGATGACCCGCTCGGGCGGCTCGCCCATTTGAATCAAGCGCTTTGCATAAACGTCACAGGAAGGAAAGTGAAGCGACGCCATTTTTGTCAGACAATGGCGAATCCACTCATCCACCGCGCCATAGGTGACATCGCCGCCGGAAATATGAATCAAGGGGATGCACAGCATCGCCGCCGCACTTCCTGCCGCAAAAATCTCATACCGGTCGCCCAACACCAAAACGGCGTCGGGCTTTGTATCGGCAAAGTAGTCGGCAAAGCACTGCATGGCATAGGCTGTTGTCTGTGCCATGGCCTGTCGTGTTGCGGTGCCGTACTTTAAAATTGGAATTTCAACGTCAATCGGCGCGCCGTCGCGTTTTACCTCGTCTACCGTCATGCCGAAATCCTTGCTGAGATGTGCGCCGGTAACCGCCACTTTCACACACAGCTCTTTTTGTTCCTGCATGGCACGGCACACGCCGCGCAGCAGCCCCCACTCAGCACGGGTTCCCGTTACAATGCACACGGTATGGCGCTTCATGTCCTTCCCTCATTCCTGTTACAAACTGATTTTTTCATCCTCGGCAAAATCGCGCTTTGCCGTTTGACCCAGCACTTCATACCAAAGCATCGGGCTGATGCCGTCGCCGGGGCGCTTTGTGGTCAGATTTTCCGCCGTGAAGGTTTCGCCTTTTGCAATGGCACGTTTTGCCACAATGCTCTTTCGCGCAATGGGGCGGTTTTTTGCCTCGCTGGGCGTCACATGCTTTTCGCCGCTGCCAAGGGCTTTTTCAATGTTGCGCACTGCGCGCACCATTGCCGCCAATTCATCCGGCTCCAAGCTGGCTTTGTGGTCGGGGCCTTCCAGCGTTTTGTCCAGCGTAAAATGCTTTTCAATCACGCACGCCCCCAGCGCTACCGCGGCAATATCGGCCTCCATGCCCAGCGTATGGTCGGAAAAGCCGACGGGCAGGGCAAATTGCTCCTCTAAATCGCGCATGGCAAGCAAATTGACGTCCTCCATGGGTGTGGGGTACTCGGTGTTGCAGTGCAGCAGCGTGACGTCCTCACAGCCGTTTTCTTCCAGCACCGCCAAAGCGTCCTCAATTTCCGACAGCATACTCATGCCGGTGGACAAAATCAGCGGCTTTTTCAGCGCGGCAACTTTTTCCAAATACGGCAAGTTGGTAATTTCGCCGGAAGGAATTTTCCACACCGGCATATCCAGCGTGGCTAAAAAGTCAATACTGTCCAAATCGAACGGCGTGGAAAGGTAGCGAATTCCGATTTCATCGCAATAAGCCTTCAGCTGGCGATGCTCCTCGAAGCCGAAATGAATCTTTTTGATCATCTCCAGCTGGCTTTCCTCACTGCCGGTTTGCTGTTTTTGATACTCCGCTTTTTCCGCAAAGCGGCTGACCACCTGTTCCGGCACAGCCGTTTGATATTTTACAATATCCGCACCGGCGTTCTTCGCCGCCAGCGCCATCTCTTTGGCACGTTCCAAGCTGCCGTTATGGTTTACGCCCGCTTCGGCAATAATTAAAATCGACATGTTAAGCACTCCTGTTTCAAAAAGCTTGTTACCCTTGTTCTTCCAAACGGCGGCGCATATTTTCCAGCTCCTCCAGCTGCCCCATATCCATCCAGCTTTGTTCGCTGACAGGATACACGCCTACTTTTCCGCCGTCTGTGCGCACGGTCTCAATCAAATCCGTAAACGGGGTGAATACGCCGGGCTGAATTTTGTCAATCACATGCGGCTCCACCACATAGAGGCCCGTATTGATGTAGAAGCTCAAATGGGGTTTTTCCCGCATCCCTGTCAACACACCGTTTTCATGCTCAATGACTCCGTAAGGAATGGTGTAGTCCTTCAAAGAACACACCATGGTAATATCGTTGCCGCTTTCTTTATGAAACCGGTACAGGCTTCCAAAATCAGCATCCACTAAAATATCGCAGTTTGTCAAAAAGAAGGTTTCTCTCAGCTTTCCTTGCAGCAGGCTCAGCCCGCCGCCCGTTCCCAGGGGTTCATCCTCGTCGGCATATTCAACGGTGTAGTCTTTTTCCATCTCATTGAAATAAGACTTAATCATGCTCTTTTTATAATTGACAATCAGCGTAAAATGGCGGCATCCCGCGCTGTAAAAGCGGTGAATGATATGCTCGGCAATGGGAAGCTCCCCCACCGGAATGAGAGGCTTTGGCAAAATTTTTGTATATGGATACAGCCGCGTACCAAGCCCGCCCGCCATCATGACAACCGGCAAGCAGACCTTAGAAGAAATATCAATGTCAAAGCCGCTGGCAAATTCAATATTTACAATGAAGCCATTGGAATCCACGATCGGCAATGCGCTGATGGCATATTCCTCAATCACTTTTTTTGCCCGCCGACGCTCGGCACTCGTGACGCTGATAGGCCGATAATTCGCCATCGCAGATACACTATCGTGCAAGCTTCCCCCGGCCAGTAAATGGCGGCGGACATCGCCGTCCGTCACAACGGCTTTCAAGCGTCTGTCCGGCGCGATAAACAACACCTTATGCCCGGTGGTGTCCAATTGTTTGAGTGCGCCCAACACGGTTTGGTTTTCGTCTAACAGCAAATCCTCAATGCGCATTGCCTCACCTGCTTTTCGTTTTCCTTTTTGATGCGGCGGCCCGCACCGTTGCAGCGCTGCGGCTGCTTTTTTCCTGATTACAGGCTCAAAAGAACCTCCACCACGCGCTCTGCGTCCTCCTCGGTCAAGGAAGTGGAACACGGCAAATTCACAATGCGATCCAAGTAATAGCGCGCTTTTTCATCGCCGTAAGCTTCATTTTTGGGGTAATCTGCCTGATCTTGAATCAACCCCCAAATGGGGCGCGTTTGAATTTTCTGCGCTTGCAGCGCTTTGATAATTTCATCGCGGTGCAATGCATGTCCGTCCTCCACAAATAAACTGTAAAACCAGTGGTTGGAACGAGTATCTGCACGGAAGGGCAGAATGCGGTAGTGGTGCTTGCCGTCCAAACGCTCGCGATAGAATTTATGCATTTTTTCTTTGTGGGCAATGAAGCCTTCCAGCTGCTCCATCTGCGCCAGCCCCAGCGCCGCCTGCAAATTGGTTAAGCGGTAATTATAGCCCACTTCATCGTGCTTATAATTCAGCTCGTCGGACTTTGCCTGGGTGGAAAGATGACGCGCATGTTCCAGCCAGTCGGGGTGATTTGACACCACCATACCGCCCGAGCCGGTTGTGATAATTTTATTGCCGTTGAAGCTGTAAACGCCAATATCTCCGATGGTTCCGGCAAAGCGTCCTGCATAACGCCCTTCGGCTGCATACGTTCCCAGCGCTTCGGTGGAGTCCTCAATCACAGTCAAGCGCCACTCTTTGGCAATATCCATCAGCGCTTCCATGTCCGCAAGGTTTCCGAACACATGCACAACTACCATTGCCTTAATAACAGCGCCTGTCGTTTTGTTGCGGCACACACCGTCCACACACTCTGCGTGCTGTGTTAAAAAGCGGCGCACTTCCTGCGGGCAAATGCAAAGGCTGTCGTCACAGCCGATAAAAATCGGCTCGGCCCCGGCGTAGCGCACCGGGTTCACCGCGGCAATAAAGGTAAGCGTAGGAACAATCACTTCGTCCCCGCGGCCAATGCCCGCCATCATCATGGCAAGATGCAAGCCGGACGTGCCCGAATTGCAAGCCACAGCACGCGGCATTTTCACATAATCTGCCACTGCCTGTTCCAACTGCGGCACTTTGCTTCCGCCTGTGGACACCCATTCACTTACCACAGCTTCATTGACATATTCTTTTTCTTTTCCGCCAAAGTTCGGTACGGAAAGCGGGATAAAACGCGGTTCCATTTTGTTCGCCTCTTTCTCATTTTTTCACGAGTTTGCGCCCAACACTGCACAGCACGGGCCAAGCCTCCATCAGCACCTTGATCAGCGCCGCCGCAATCAGCGGCACCACCGCCTGTGCCAGCAGCCAAGAGATGCTGGGCGTCAGGTAGGCCGCCAAGCTGCGCGGACTGTTGATGACAATGCTTTCCACCGAAAGCTGCACCCCGGTGTAAATGCCCGGGTCAATGCGCAGGCCGTAAATTTTTGTATGCGGCATTTCAAATGTGTAGCTGCCGTCACTGTTATCCTTTGCCCACACGCGATAATTTGCATCAAACTCCTCCTGATTGGGAGAGGTTTTATAAAACACGCAAAACTCGCCGGGGTCTTGGCCGATAAATTCGCCATAAACCGTCACTTGGTATACATATTGCGGCGGCTCTTTCATCACCATGCGCGGGTCTACGCTTTGCGAGGTGAGCACTTTGCCGTCCTCGGCTAAATCCGACAGCTCAAAATCGGAAAAAGCCAGCGTCTGCTCAGGCAAACACCCCATCGCGCGCACAATTTGCTCCTGCGCCCAAAGCCCCATGCTGAACAGGACGCTGCACAGAAAAAACACAACGCAGCACAGCGCCAGCAAACGGCGGTCGGAAGAAAACACAGCTTTTACCATCTGTTTTCCCTTCATGCGTTTGCCCCTCCTTTCTCCACCGGGACAAAGCGCATCTCTTTGCCGTCATCCTCAATGCGATATACTTTTGCACCGCTTTTCAATTCATCGGTGAAAAGGCTGCCGTAAGCGGCCTCAAACACCGGGTCGATAACGTCCAAATAAAGCGCGGTGCATTTTGTATCCCGCAGATAACGGCACAGCACTTCAGGCGTTAATCCGTGCGTGGTGTAATATTCCTTTTGCTCCTCGGTAAAGGTATCCGGCATGGCCAAAATGCCCGGTACTGCAAAGCCGAGGCCCGTGCTTTCATCCCACGCCATATTGCCGGCGGCGTAATACTTGTCAATGCCCAGTTCGTTTTCGTCCACAAACAGGCTTTCCTCTAAAGCCGCCGTCAAACTGCCGCCGCCGAAGCTGTAATCCAGAACCAAATCGGGATAGGCTTCGTAATAGGTTGTAAACCAGCCTTTGCCGTCATCGCCCATCGCAACATAAAAAACCTTATCCTGCGGGGAAAGCAGCTCTTTCACCTGCTCAATTTCGGCAATTTTATCGCGTCTTACCGCAAAGTAGCTTTCGGGATAGTCCACCACCGAAAGGTTGGCCGGAACCAGCGCCGCCGTGCGCCACACAGAAAACAGCATCAGCGCCGAAAGGCCGCCCGCCGCAACCACTTTGCCGCGCGCACCGCGCAGCACAAAACACAAAATGGCAACCGCCGCAAGCATCCAGCCCAAGTAGTACGGGTAGATATAGCGGTTGTAATCTGTCATTTCCTGCCATTCGTGGAAGATATAAATATAGGTGAAACCCGTGAAAATGTAAAATGCCGCAAAGCCCAGCGTGGAAAACAGCGTAAACCACGCGACCGCCGGGCGATAGGCCTTTTCTGCGTAGAGAAAGGCCAGCCCCAGCACCACAAGAATCACGAGAGTAATCACAAGCCCCGAGCCGTTAAAGTATTTTCCGATGCCGGAAGATGTGCTGCCCACAGAAAACTCCGAAAGGCTTGTGCTGTAAAAAGCTTGCCACATCTGCCCCATGACACGCGAAAAGCGCTCGGTGCGGTCAATGCCAATCAATTCCTTGAGGCCGGTGAACAGCATTTCAAACATCTGCATGTTTTGCGAGCCGCCCAGCTCGGTCACGGATGCGCCGGTCACCGACGAGCGGTACCGCGCCCATCCAACATACGGCACAACAGCCGAAGCCGCCAAAGCGACGCACCACACCAGCCGTGCCGCCAACGCGGGCAGCGGCCCGATACGCGGCGTGTCACGGTTGACAAACAGCACGTCAAACGCAATCAATGCAGCGGCAATGAGCGCCAGCGCAAAGCCCATCTCTTTGGAAAGACACGTCATGGCGATGGCGGCGCAAGCCGTAAGCAGAACGGGCGCACCTTTGTCCCGCTGTGTAAAGTAAAGCGCCAAGGGCGCACCGAACAGCAATCCCATGGGAATATCCGCATAGCTGGAAAGATAGGCCGTTTCCACATAGACATTGCGCATATACACCGTCATCAAATACGGCAGCAGTACCATGATGGTTCCGCCCAGCACAGCGATATGCCAATGCTTTTTTCGGCAGCACGACAGCGCCGCCGCATAGATGGCAAACAGCAAAATGTCGTAGGCAGCATACACCTTCCACGGGGCAAATTCCGCGCCGATAAACTCAAACAAATGGCTCAGCAGAACCAATCCGGGCGCATAGGTAATCACGCGCATCTCGGTATCGGCGGTCACATAAAGCATGTTGGTTTCTTTTACCACCTTCGGTGCAATGCCCCAAAAGCTGAATTCGTCCCACTCCATAAAAAGCGGCTGGCGAATTCCCATTAAAAGAATCACTGCCAAGCCCGCCAACAGGAAAAACACAAAGGACGGCGTCAGCAGCTGCGCTTTTGCCACCTGTCCGCGCCGCCAAACGGCCCAGCCTGCCGCCGCGCCGCCCGCTGCAATCCAAACAACAGCGGCCGGGAACAGCAGCCCCGCACAAGCACAGACGGTGTACCAAAGCACACTGGTACAAAGCACCGCCAAGGGCGCAGCACCTGATGCCACACGAAAGCGCACCGATACAAAAATGCTGAACGCAATCACCAGCGCAAACGCCAGCAAAGCTTCGAAAATTCCAATCAAATAAAAGCGCTCCTTTTTTAACCTGATGTTTCTCGTCCTTCTCTTTCCCTAAGCCAACGCCGCGGCACTTGTCCGCAGCGCTTGCTTATATCGTTGTTCCGACATAATAATTTTGGAACAGCAAAATAGCGCAAATCACGGCAAAGCAGTAGGAGAAATGCAGCATTCGCCAAGCGGGCGGCGTTTTTGCGGCACGCTGGCGCTGGGTATCCTGCAAAACATCGCTTCGCCCAATCAGAACGGCTGCCAGCGCAAAAAGGGCAAAGAAACCCGTCATCATATAGCGCGTCTGCACGCCGTTAATTTCCCGCAGCGTCACCGGCGTACTGGTGAGATATAATCCCGTGTAAGTCACGGCATACATTCCACCGGCACAAATCAACATGACCCACGCGGTTTTCATGCCGCGTTTCGCGCCGTCACGCGCACAAAGCGCAGCGGCAAACATCCACACAAGCGGGGTGAAATAGCTCACAAAAGGTTCCACCATATCCATCCACCCAAACGCACCGGAGGAAAATAAATTCCCTTTATCACGATACAATGTGTAGACAAATACCGCCAAATAACGCAGCGGATTACTAAGGATAAACTGTAATTGCGCCGCACCGTCAATGCCTTCCAGCGCATACTCCACACGACCATAGTTGCTGACCAGCGCCGTATAGGCCGAAAGCAGCTGAAACAGCACCAAGGCAGCCGCCAAACACACGGCAGCCAGTGCCGCCTGATAGCGCCAGCTTTTTTTCAGCAACGGATTCCAGCGCGGCGAAAAGCCCTGCGGCTTTGCCACCAGCGCAATGAGCGGCAGCATGGCCAGCGCGGTGTTTTTGGTGCAGTACATCAACGCAAAGCACCCCACCAGAGCCAGCGCCCTCTTTTTAGAAAAACAATCCGAAAGGCAAATGCCGATAAACAGCCAGCACGCGCCCAAAAACAGCGCGTCGGGACTGCATGAAGAAACAATAAACAGCGCCGGAGGCGAAGCACAAAGTGCAATCAGCAGCGGCACAAACGAGGAGGCGCAGTAAACCGCCAGCCCGCAGAAAACCGCATAAACCAGTAAATTCACCACACGCGCGGCATACATACAGCTCAGCGCATCAGCGCCGAACGCCCGTCCCAAGGCGATGCCTGCCGCCTGCGGCAAATAATATAAAAACTGCTGCGTCAGCGTAGAAGCTTCCTCACGCGCCGGCTCCTCCCCGCTCAAAATCTGCTGATAAAGTACAAAGCCCTGCGCCATACTGCGTTCGTTTGTCGCCACCAGCTCACTGTAATAAAAGCCGGGAAACGCCTGTACCAATGCATCCACATCCTCGGGATAGTCCCGGTAGCGGTCAAAAGTAAAATCGCCCGAGCCGAGTGCATAGGAGCGGACAAAGTGCATCGTTTCGTCGGGGGCTTGCAAGGGCGGATTCGCCACCGTAAAGCACAGCCCGGCAAAGAAAATCAAAAGCCCGGCTTTGATGGGAAGGCTTTGGCGCACAAAGCGCGCTGTCAAAAACACAACGGCATACATCGCGCTGAAAAACGCACATACCCAAGCCGTTGCCGTCAGCGGCGAAACGTCATCAAAGCCGTAAATGACACGCCAGTAGTACACAAGGCTCGCGCCGCACAGCAAAATAAAGAGATAGCCAAGCACCCAAAACAGGGCGCTGCGCTTTTTGTCGTCTGCGCGCAAAGCCTGTAAAAAACTGTGTCCTTGCTTCATAAACACTTACAGCGCGTAAACGCCCACACGGAAGCTGTCCATGTGTTCACGAATCCACGCGATGGTCTCCGCCAAGCCCTGCTCAAAGGTGTAGGCCGGTTTCCAGTCTGTCATGGAACGCAGCTTGGAAGCATCGCCCAAAAGGCGGTTCACTTCACTGTTTTCCGGGCGCAGACGCTCCTGCTCGCACACAATTTTAGCCTCGGGGTTAATTTGGCGAATCAGCTCTTCCGCCAGCATTCCGATGCTGATTTCCTCGCCCGTCGCAATGTTGATCTCTTGGCCAATCGCTTTTTCACAATCGGCAATTGCCATAAAGCCGGCGGCGGTGTCCTTTACATAGTTGAAGTCGCGCGTGGGGGTCAAGCTGCCGAGCTTGATTTCTTTTGCGCCGGAAAGCAGCTGCGTAATAATGGTAGGAATCACAGCACGCCCGGACTGTCTGGGGCCGTAGGTGTTGAACGGCCGCACGATGGTTACGGGCAAATCAAAGCTGCGGTAAAAGCTCTCTGCCAAACGATCCGCACCGATTTTGGTAGCGGAATACGGGCTTTGACCCTGATACGGGTGCTTTTCATCAATAGGCACATACTGAGCCGTGCCGTACACCTCGCTGGTGGAAGTTACAAGCAGGCGCTGTGTACCCACATCGCGGGCGGCATTCAGCACATTCAGCGTTCCCTTGATATTGGTGTCTACATAGCTGTCCGGTGAATGATAGCTGAACGGAATGGCAATCAAAGCCGCCAAGTGGTACACGATGTCCTGCCCTTTCATGGCAGTGCGCACACCGTTGGGGTCGCGGATGTCCCCCATAAACACTTCGATTTCGTTTTTGATTTCGTCGGGCAGGGTATCCAGCCAGCCCCATTTTCCGAAAGAGTTATAGTAACAAAACGCCTTTACCTTGTGACCTTTCTTTACCAGTTCTTCTGTCAGATGGCTGCCGATAAATCCGTCGGCGCCTGTGACCATCACGGTACGAGACATCGTTTCAGCTCCTTTTTTCATATTCCTGGTGTGCTTCCGTGCTGTTTGCGGCATTTTGAAAACCGTAAAAAAGGGAACACAACCCCATAATCGTTATTTAGTATAATACAAATTTAAGAAAATAGCAATAAAAGCCTCTGCTTTCGTTGGAAAGTTGTGAAAAAACACGCGCGTTGCGAGCGGTATTCTTTACAAAAACACTGGATGCCGATATAATAAAATATCGTTAAGTTCAAACTGTTTGTATCAAAATCAGACGGCAGCGCTATTTCAAAAACGCTGTTTTTTCGCGCAAAATGTACGCCGTGCGGTGCCGTCTGGGGCGTTTCTGAAACGAAAGAAGGAAAAATTCGGCGGTTCAGAACGCCCCTCACAACTTTTTTCAAAAGGGAGTGTCGTCTTGAGCTTTCATCAACTCGGCTTTTTTCTGTTTTTCCCCCTCACGCTGCTGGCGGTGTTTCTTGTGCCGCGCCGGTTTCAAAACGCGGTTTTGCTTGCCGCCAGCTGGCTGTTTTATGCCTGTGCTACCCCGCAATGGCTGCCGCTTTTGATTGCAGAAAGCGCGGCGGTTTGGGCGCTTGTACCTTGGATGGACAAGGCTTCGGGCAAAGCGCGTAAAATCCGGCTGTTTTTGCTGTGCGTTGCAACAATCGGCTTGCTTGTTTTCTGTAAAGCTTTTGGCCTTGCCCTGCAAAGCGCTGGAACCTCATTCCTCCTGCCACTGGGCATCAGCTTTTTCACGCTGCAAGCCGCCAGTTATGCCATTGATGTCTACCGCAAAACTTGCGCACCCGAGCGCCGCTTTGTCCATGTAGCTCTTTTTGTCAGCTTTTTTTGCTGTATTTCATCCGGGCCTATTCTGCGTGCCGGCAGCTTTTTCCCGCAGTTGAAGCGGTCGCGTCGGTTTGTGCCGCAGCACGCCCCCCACGCACTGCTGACGATTGCGCAAGGCTATCTTTATAAGGTAGCGGTTGCCGATGTGCTGGCGGTATTTGTCAACGGAGTTTACGCCGATGTCTATTCCTATCAAGGTTTCACGCTGCTTGCCGCGGCGTTCGGCTACGGGTTCCAGCTGTACTTTGACTTTGTCGGCTACTCCTTGTTGGCGCTTGGCTTTGCCGAGCTGCTGGGGCTGAAAATCCCCATCAACTTCAACACCCCTTATTTTTCGCGCTCCATTAAGGAGTTTTGGGGACGCTGGCACATCAGCCTGTCCAGCTGGCTGCGCGACTACGTTTATATTTCCCTTGGCGGAAATCGCCGCGGCACCGCTCGAAAATGCATCAATTTGCTGCTCACCTTTGTGGTTTCGGGGCTGTGGCACGGAACAGGCATTTGCTTTTTGATTTGGGGACTTCTGCACGGTATTTATCAAGTGTGCGGCACGTTAACGCTGCCCCTGCGCACAAAAATCCGCAGCAGTCTTTCTATCAAGGAAGAAAGCCGCGCGTGGAGCGTTGTGCAGTGCCTTTTCACTTTTTTGCTGGTGAATATTGCGTGGGTCTTTTTCCGCAGCAGCGATGTATCACAGGCATTGTATGTGTTAAGCGCCCCCCTCCAGCCGCTTTCTCTTTCGGCATTCTGGAACGACTTCTTTTCCATTTGGAATGCGTCCCTGCAAACGGCCATTTTGGTCTATGCCGCAGCCGGCTTTCTTGCTGTTGGTTTTGTGCTGGCGGTTGTTCTGGAGTGCTTACGGCGCTTTGCGTGTAAAGGTGAAACCCTTTCCAGTTGGCTGTTGAATCGTCCGTTTGCTGTCCGCTGGGTGCTTTATTATATCCTGTGCGGCATGATTTTTGGCGGTTTTTTGCTGAATAACGGTTATTTTGCCACCGCCGCCAACTTTTTGTATAACAATTTTTAAGGGAGGATTGTATGAAAAAACTGCTTGTTCGGCTTTTTTGCCTTGCCCTTCCCTTTCTTTGTTATTTTGGCGCGTTCCTTTATTTCGAGCCGTATGATTATTTCGGCTTAAAAGGCGGCGCCGTCAGCGAGGACTCCTACATCACGCGCATCCGAAGCTTTTTAAACCAGCCGCAGGACTCCATTATTCTGGGAGATTCCCGCATGGCACACTTTGATATGGATTTGGTGGAGCAAGCTTCCGGTGTAGCTTGGTCCAACCTTGCGTTCGGCGGCGCTTCTATGAATGAAAGTTTAGATTTATTTTATCTTGCCGCCGAAAAAACAGCGCTGAAACGCTGCGTTTTTGAGGTGAGCTTCTATACCCTTCGTGAAGGCGACGCGCGCAACCGAATGCAGGCCATTACCACCGTGGTAGAAAATCCGTTTGCCTATTTGACCAATTTCAACACCAACATCGACATGCTGAATGAAGCGGCACAGCGCTTGCGGGGCATTCAAACAGGAGCCACACGCGATGCCGGAAATTGGGCCGAGGAGGACTATCTGGACGAAACCGGTGCGCCGCTGCCCTACCGGCGCAATTTGATTGCTTATGCCGCCACCCTGTACGCCAATGTGGCAAAACCGGGTGTGGTTCCCGCAATTGAAACAGAAACAATAACAGACAGCACGGGGGCTTCCGCAGAACGCTGCACCAACCCCACCGCTTTGCTGAAGGCCATGCAAAGTGCCACAGAGTCTGACAGTGCTTACACCGTCAACGAAGAAAACATGAAGCGGCTGGAGGAATTGGCTGCCTATTGCCGGGAAAACAATATTGAGTTGACCTTTGTTCTGCCTCCCATTGATGATGCGCTGCGCGAGCTTTTGGTCGAGCCGCTGGGCATTGACAGCGAATTGGATCAAATCAAATCACGCTTAGAGGCAACCGGCGTTCCCGTACTCGACTTTGAATATGAACCCATCAAAACCTTTACACAGGAACAATATTATGACGGCTTGCATTTGGACGTTGTGCGCGGGCTGCCCGAATACACCTCATTTTTATTTCAGGAAGTGATGGCATGAAGCATACTGATTTTTTGATTTTATACGAACATGTTGTGCGGGAATATGAAAGCATCCTGCTTTTAAAAGCCGAGCTGGAACGCAGGGGGTATACGGTTGCCATCCAGCAGCTGCTCGATATCAAACGTATCTCCCGGCGCATTCGCGGCTGGGACAAGCCCGAGGTACTCGTGTCCAGCTGCATGTACGACGACGAAGCCATCAACAGCCATGTGTATAACAATGTCGGCGTGTGCAATAAAGTGGTCAATCTTCACTGGGAGCAAATGCTTTCCGACACGCAGGAGGAAGGCGCATGGTTTAACTTTAACGGAAATGCCAAAAAGTGCATTCAAACCTGTTGGGGAAAACGCACGCAGGAGCGCTTGATTGCACATGGCATGGAAGAAAAAAACTGCCCCGTAACCGGCGCGGTGATGATGGATTTCCTGCGCCCGGAATTTGAGGGCTATTTCAAAAGCAAAGAAGCGCTTTGCGCCGAACACGGGCTGGATGCTGGCCGTCCCTTACTGCTTTACATTTCCAGCTTTGGTTACGCCAGCATGACCGAGCAGGAGGTACGGGAGCTTTCTGAAATGGCAGGGGAGGATTTCACCGGCTTTGCTCATACCAATCGCGTCAGCATGGAGCAAACACTGGCTTGGTTTGACCGCTATTTAACACAACACCCCGAGGCACAGCTGGTTTATCGCCGCCACCCCTCCGAGTGGAACAGCCCCGCTTTGCTTACGCTGGCAGAAAAGCACTCCAATTTCCACGTCATTTTCTCCGACAGCGTCAAGCAGTGGATCGTTGCCGCAGACCGCATTTTTATTTGGATGAGTACCGCCATTGCCGAGGTATATTTCGCCGGGAAAAGCTGCGGTGTTTTGCGTCCTGTACCGATTGAACATGAGTTCGACCCGGTGATTTACCGGGATGCCGCCGTCATCGACTGCTATGAAGCCTTTGAGGATGCCGCGGAGCATGAGCAAGCGGGCTTTCCGATTCAAAAAGAAGTCATCGAGGGCTACTTTGACAAAAGCGAGCGCCCTGCTTATCTTCGCATGGCTGACTTGCTGGAGCAGGTATATCGGGAACCGCCGCGTGACAAGCCGTTCTCTCCCCCGTTTCAGCCGCACTTTAACTGGCTGAAATATTTCGCCCTTCTGGGCATTCACGGCATGTTTGCTTTAAAGCTGCATCCCAAACGCTTTGCGCGCATTGCCCCGCGCTTTGCCGATTTTGCCGGGCGCATTTACGGTTATGTGGAAAAGGCCGCGATTTCCCCCGCCGATGCTGCGGCTATGGAAGCCAAAATCAAGCGTTTTTTACCTCCTGCTGAAAAAAAATAATAAGCAACACAAAAAATCCCCGCTTTTCTCGCTAGGAGAAAAACGGGGATTTTTGAATTCATATGGTTATGCGTGGCTTTTAACGGGTTCCTGCCATACGATAACATGTTCTTGAAAAAAATCTTGCCCTAAAAGATCGAGATACATCTCCTCGATTTGGGCGTGCAGCTCATCATCCGTTCCCGAAAAGCCGGTACTCATCAGGCGATAAGTCACGCCGCACACGCAGCTCATGATATTCTCCTGCACCAGACCATTTCTTTCGTAAAACGCAATTCGGCGGCAGCGAAGAGCGTCGGTTTCCGGGTCACCGGAAATTGGCGCTTCCACTTCAGCCAGCATCATGTCTTGCACCACATTCTTGCAAAGCTCCTTTAAAAACGAAGCGCCAAGCCCTCCGCTGCGTTTTTGCGGAACCGAGGCCAAATAATCCAACAGCAAGGTTTTTTCACTGCGAAAAAAGAATGCATAGCTGCACAATGCGTCCTCGTCGTCAAAATAGCCGTAGCACTCATACCGGCCATTGTCCCAATGGCCTTTTAAATTCTCCCAAGGGCGGATTTCATTTTGAGGAAAGGCTTCGGGAAAGAAATCATCATAAATCCGACGCATCTGCTCCAATGTCAGCTGTTTTACCTTCATTTCTCATTCTCTCCTGTCAAACAATTTTTAAGAGGCATGCTTTGTGCAAAGCTGGGGAACATCGCTGGTTCGATAATATCCTGTTTTGGTTCTCCAACAGGTATCTCCGGCCAGTTCACCCGTTTCCACACAGTATTTCAGCTCCTGTACAGAACTGTCAGGGGTAAACTCTTTTTGCGGCAGATTGCGCTGCGCTTCCTGCATGACAGAACGCCACGCACGGACGGTTTCCTGTGTTCCGTTGGTAAGGTTCAGCGAAGCGCCGGAGTCATATCCATACCACGTTGCCGTCACATAATAGGGTGTCATGCCCACAAACCAGAAGTCGCGGTTGTCCGAGCTGGTTCCCGTTTTTCCAACGCTTTCCATTCCGCCGGACAAAGCATAGCCGGAGGCTGTTCCCGCGCCCTCCATCACGCCCTTGAGCATTCGATTCATCACCCAAGCCGTATCCGAGGAAATCACCTGCTCGGTTTGAATGACGGGCGTTAATAACTCTTTGCCGGTTCCCGTCTGTACGCTTTCATAGCTGTGAAGCGTGGTAAAGGTGCCGCCGGAACCAAACATCATATAAGCGCCCGCCAGCTCGTAGGGCGTTACGCCATAGGTCGAAGATCCCAGCACCATCGGGCCGAGATCGCGGTCTTTTTCGGTAAAGCTGGTAATGTGCAGCGAATCGGTCACAAAATCATAGATATTGTCGCTGCCCACAAGCTCGCCCACGCGCACTGCCACTGTGTTCACGCTTTGCGCCATGGCATCGGCCACCAAGATGTCATCCTGCGTGTAGGTGAGCGTTACGTTGGCAGGCCACGGCTTTGTTTCGCCCGTTTTCTCGTCTACTTCATCGCGCACCGGCGCATCCAAAAGCGGCGTCGACCAGTTAATTTTATTATTTTCCAGCGCAAGCACATAAGGCCCAATCGGCTTCATGGTACTTCCCACTTGGCGTAAAGCGTCCGTGCCGCGGTTAAACGCGCGCGAAAATTCTTTTTCCTCTACACTGCCGACCACAGCGCATAATCTGCCCGTATAATCAATGCTGACCATCGCCGCCTCGGGATATTCCGTCGCCTTTTCCGTCACCTGCTCGCCGTTTTCGTCAAGCACCGGGTTTCCTTCCTCATCATAAACCGGCTGCGTTCCCGCAATGCCCGGTCCGCCGAAAAAGGCCCCGCCTGTCATCTTTTCCTCCATAATGCGCTGAAGTTCGGGATCTACGGTGGTATAGATGCGCAAACCTCCGTCATACAGCAAAGATGTCACCTGTTCATTGGTCAGCCCGTATTCACGCATTAAATCCTCTGAAACATCCTCAATCACTTCATCCGTAAACCAGGAAGTCACTCCCGTGGGCTGCACCTCTACTGTACCGGGTTCCAGATTGAGCGGCTCGGCACAGGCCGTATCATACTCGGCCTTTGTAATATAGCCTTGCTCGTACATCTCCTGCAAAATATAATTGCGGCGAGAAATATTGTTTTCGGGGTAACGCACCGGGTCATAGCGGCTGGGGTTTTTCGTAATTGCCGCCAGTGACGCGCACTGTGCCAAAGAAAGCTCGCTGACCGGCCTATTAAACAGCTTGATGCTCTCAGCCTGTACACCTGCGGTGTTGCCAGTCATGCCAATCACATTCAGATAAGCTTCCAAAATGACGTCTTTTTCATAATTGCGGTCCAATTCCAGCGCGCGCCAAATCTCGCGCACTTTCCGCATATAACCGTCAAAGCCGCCGGCCTCATCGTCCCCCAGCAAATTTTTAATCAGCTGCTGATCAATGGTGGAAGCCCCCTGCTTAATGCCTTCTTCTCCGCCAAAATATGTGCCGGTCAGAATTTTTTTGACTTCATTGAGTCCGGCAAAAATGGTGCGTTTCCAACTTACGCCGCTGTGCTTATAAAAATCTCGGTCCTCCACGGCCACAAAGGCATGTTGTAAGTCAAGCGGGATTTCGCTGAGCGGCACCCAAATGCGCTGCTGAGTCGCCCGCAAGGTGTCGTACTCTTCCCACTCGCCCGTTTCTCGGTGCTGCGCATAAAGAATCGTTGCATCGCGGTAGGGCAGCTGTTCCAAGCTCAGCCACAGAAAATCGTTAACGGTAGCCCGCTTTAAGTAGGAAATCAGCAAACCTCCCGCCACAAGGCCTAAAACCACCAGCACAGCTGCCAAGCGCAGCAACAACTTTTTCCAAAAATGCTTTTTGGGCGGCGGGGTCGGCTGTGCCGGCTGCGGCGTATTGCCCCCCGAATGCCCGTTTGAAATTTGATAGTCGCTGTATTGCATTTCCTCACACTCTACTTCCCAATCATCCTGAAAGTCACCTTCCACCGGCAGGGCATCAGGCAGAATGACCCCTTTTTTCCCTTCCTGCACCAAATATGATTTCGGCAATCGAATCATCCGTCTATTTTCCAAAGCATCGCCCCCCCTTGCTGCTATGTGCCCCTTTCCCTTCCGATTGAAAGCGCCCCTTTTTATAGACGAAATACGCCTTGCTTGCGCTTCAAATCACAGCGCCAAAACGGTTTTGCCGCAAGCCCTCTCTCCTCTTGCAGGCCGTGCGGCAGCCATTTTCCTTTTGGCACATTTTTTGCAGACGCTTATTTCTTTTTTAGCTATGTACGGCTTCCGTCCGGGTTCACAATAACGGTGCGATCCAGCTGTGTTTTTAACGAATGCTTCATCGCGTCCACATATTCCCGGCGCATCGCTGCCTGCTCAGTTTGTTCTTCTTCAGTTAAGCCCTGTTCGGTGCGGCTTTTGGCGGCCAGTTCGTTAATGCGGGCAATTTTTTCTTGCGTCATATTGATCCTCCATGTGATTCAACGACAAAATGGTTTGAATCTTTTGTATTTTCAGATGCTTTCCACCCAATCTTTCATAATCTGTTTTATTATACCACTTTTTTAAAGAAAACGCAAAAAGCGCGTCAGACTTGCAAATCCAAGCCCGGCGCGCCCTTTGCTGTGAAAAGAAGTGAAGGAGGAAAAAGTTTATGAAAACACGCACATTCGTGCATGAGGATCAGTTGACGCCGAACGGGAGCAAAAGCTTCTTTGCAACGATTCGGCTTGTAATTTCATGTGCTTCAAGAAGTAATCTTCCTGATGTGTCTATCTTACCGAAGATTTGTGACGGAAGTATGTTGGATATTTTAACCTTTTTGTAATAATTTCAAAAAAGGATGTGTTGAATTTATCTTTTCTTTTTTGTTTTTTTGCGCTATGATGTTAAGGTGTTTTGAAAAAGTAAGGCTTTTCGGCATATTGTGTCCAAGCTTTTTATTGTTACTTTCAGATAGGAGAGAATATTTCCATGAAGCAAAATTTTCAGTTAGAAATGGAAAAGCTGATTGATTCCCTAAACGGTGAGCGAAAAACGCTGCTGCTGCACAGCTGCTGTGCCCCTTGCTCCAGCTATGTGCTGGAAACGCTGTGCCGCCATTTTGACATTACCGTAGATTATTACAACCCCAATATTGATACGGCGGAAGAATATGAAATGCGCGCCAAAGAGCAATGCCGCTTTGCCTGTCAAGCGTCGCTGGCGTTTCCGGTGAAGGTACATGTAGAGCCTTACCGCCCTTCGGAATTTTACGAGGCGGTGCGTGGGCTGGAGCATATTCCCGAGGGTGGAGAACGCTGCTTTGCCTGTTACCGGCTTCGGCTGGAGCAGGCCGCCAAACTTTGCCGCGACGGAAAATTCGACTATTTCTGCACCACACTTTCCATCAGCCCGCACAAAAACGCGCAGAAGCTCAACGAAATCGGAATGGAAATGGCGGAAAAATACGGGGTGAAGTGGCTGTTTTCCGATTTCAAAAAGAAAAATGGCTTTCGCCGCAGCACTGAGCTTTCCGAAACCTATCAAATGTACCGTCAGGATTACTGCGGATGTGTGTTTTCACGGCAAGAACGTCTGGCTGCGCAAAAAAGCACATGTACTGTGTGTGAACCTCCTGCGCAATCTAAACCTGAGTCTTAATCCATCTTTTTTATTTGTGCATCGTTGCAATCGCTCATTGTTCATTTTTAAGGTTCTCCTCTTGTTCATGCAATACCGGCTCTACCGAAAAGCGATATGCAATTTTTTACAGCTCTCCGCAAGGAATGATCCCTTTTTCATAACAGGCAGCCAATTTATCCAACCATTCATCAGAGTAGTTTAAAACTTTGCTGTCTGCAATTAACCCAAAATCATCACAAATATATCCCGCCAGCTCATCATTGTCCGATTTTTTGTAAACCGTGGTATATGCTTTTTTCTCTATATCCGTGGTATCATCAAACTTTTTTCCTCTTTTTAGTTCTTTTATATCATTGTAAACTCTCATCCACTCAGTATCGAAAGGATGACTTTCTCTTTGATCTAAAATTTCATCGATATCCAATTCCTCATATTGAATATGGTTTAATTTATCAATTAAGTTGAACATATCACAATCTCCCTTTCATTTCACTTTTTAGCCAGCGCTTTTTAGCAAAAAAAACTAGGTACAGCCAAGGCTGCACCTAGCTTTTTGTCGTTGAGGCATTTTTTAGAAAAGCATCTTATTTTTGCTTCCAAATGGGGTCTTTTAACACCCAGCGGTCAAAGGCATCTTTTTCAAAGAGGTCCTTGTTATAAAAGCCGTCCAAAATCTTCCAAAATTCTTTTTCACTGTATCCGCAGAACTCGCAGAAATCGCGCACGCACAAAGGATCCAGTGCGCCGTCCTTTTCCCGAATAATGGGAAGCGCTTCCTCGCGCGTCATCATGCCGTAACGGATATAACGCGCGGTGTAATCGGTTGCCGCTGCGTGGCCGAATTTCGGATATTTCAGCCAAGAGTGTACCAAATAGGCACGGGAATCAATCTGGTCAAAGTTTTCGGCGTGATGTGTGCGATCCCACTCATGCGTCAAATCATGGAAGCCGCGTTTTTTCGCCAGCATATAGTTGCGATAGCTGTTCCACGGCAGGAAATAGCTCATATAGAACGGGTCTAAACGAGACAGCTCCTCCGCCGAGGGCGCCTGGGTAAGCACGAGGTCATTTTCCGACACGCCGTAGCTCAGAAGCTCCTCCATGGGGAAGCCCACGGCAACGCCGTTTTCAATCTGCCCCATTGCAGAATAAGTCTCCTCGTCGCTGTTGCCGCCGTATTCAAAGCTGACATTCTCGCCATAGCACAAAAACGGCGTATTGAACTTCGCCGCCATGTGCAGCGGGAACGTATAAATCAAACGGTCCACATACCACGTCGGCTTGCCGTATTTTTCAAAAAAGACACGCATCAGCTTTTTCTGTGCCTTAATGTTGGGCTTGCAGGAAATAATGGTGCAGCCAAACTCCTCGCTGATATTTTTCAGGTTGTGTTTGCCTGCTTCCGTCATGGGGAAGTTATCTTCGACACTGAACAAAATGGGGTTCATTTTCATGACTTCTTTCAGGATGTACACCTGAAAATGGCTATCTTTACCGCCCGATACCGCAACGGCACAGTCATACCCACCAGGGCCGTTCATGCCGCGGTATTTGTCGCACAGCGCTTCAAACTCTTTCCAGCGCTTGTCCCAATCGACATTGGCTCTTTGCTCATAGTGGCGGCAAGCGCTGCACACGCCGTGCTCATCAAAGGTAATTCCGGGACGAGTGTCCGGCATGGTGCATTTTGTACAATATTTCATTGGTATCACTCCTTGTGTTTTCCGTTGCAAAGCATTTATGCAAAGGGATGAATCTCTCCGTTTGCATCTGCTTGCGGCTGTGTTGTTTGTGAGGAGGTCTGCGCGCTTTCCGTTACAGTCGATGTGCTTTGGGAAGCAGGTACATCCGACGCGGCACCGCTTGACGGCGATTGTGCAGCCGAGGAAGTGCCGGTTGTATCAGAGGCCGCCGGCACAGCAGTCGACTGGCTGCTGGACATGGGAATGCCGTCCTGAGTTCCGGCCAATGAGAACGTCGTGAAGAAATACCAGCACGCCGCACCCAGCGCGATGAGCAGTACCGCCAAAATAATGACGGGAACCAAATAGGGGTTCTCGGGCTTTTTCTCCACAGGATGCTCCCAATCCAAATCGCTGCCCGCTTTGAAGGTACGGGCATTGGTCACGGGCATCCGGCGCATCAGCCGACGCACAATATCCAATGCAGCCAGGGCAGCACGCTTGCCCGCATCCTTGCCCGGCTCCATTTGGCGCACATACACATAGCCTTTATAGTATACCCCGACAAAGACGCCTTGCTCCGTGGGAACTGCCGACACGCCTACATCGGCACGCGAGCATTTTGCCGCCGCCTCAGCGCGCACGGCAGCTGCCTGCGCAGCATTGGCTCCGCCGGCGCATTTCTTTGCCACTTCCTGCTTAATTTTTGCCATCACACGCGCATCATTGTAGCTGGAATCGCCGAAGTCAAACACGCTGCTGCCGCGCCGTGTGTGGGAAAATTCCTCGGCCAGCAGCGCACCGGTTTTCGGGTCGGAAGCAGCCAAAAGGCTTTCATGTTCAATCAGCTCGCCCGCCGCAAAATAGGCAAGACTTCCCTTTCCCCTGCCATACACACTGTCGCCCAACGCCTGTTCAAAGCGCTCAGCAACCGCTTCCGACAGCTCCACAGCAGCCGCCTCGGCAATTGCGTGAACCGTTACCACCACCAGCACCTCTCCGCACTGGCCATATAAATTCAGCTTTACGCTTTCCATTTGAGAAATTTGTTTTGCCGTTTCCTTTAAAATCGCCATATCCGGCTCATACATTCTGACGATCAGCTGTTTTTCAATCTTTTTTTCCAAGCCATCCATGATTGGCCCTCCTTTGTCACACAGTCTTGTCGCTCCCCCCGCCAGTCTTTAAACGTCCATCGGCTCTGCCTCGGCAGGCATGACGACAGGTTCACCGCTATGGAAGCAGCAGCATCCCGGCTGTTCGAGCCCAAGGGTCAAGCGCCGCACCATTTCCAGCGCGTGCTGGCTTGCCCACGTTCTTACCGAATCGCGGGTACGGTTTGTCATCAAAAGCTTTTGTACATAGGTCACATTTCCATCGCAGGCAGAAACGTACACAAGGCCCACGGGCTTATCCTTGGTTGCACCGCCCGGGCCGGCAATGCCGGTAATGCCCACGCCGAAATCTGTTCCGGCACAGGCACGAACGCCCTGCGCCATCGCCGCAGCCACCTGCGGGGACACTGCCCCCACCTGCTCCAGCATCTGCGCGGGAACCCCCAGCATTTTTTCCTTCATTTCATTAGAATAGGTACACACTCCCAGCGAAAACACTTCGCTGGAACCGGGAATGGCCGTCAAACGCTGAGACAGCAAGCCGCCCGTACAGCTCTCGGCGGTGGCAACGGTTTTGTGTGCCTGTTTCAAAGTATCCACCACTGTTTCCTCCAACGAGTCGAAGGTATCGGTGTACACCACATCCCCCAAGCGGTCCTTGAGCTGCTGCACGGTACCGGCACACATTTCAGCGGCTTGTTCCTGTGTGGCAGCCTTGGCCGTTACGCGAATCACCACTTCACCCATTTTCGCGTACAGGGCGGCTGTGGGGTTTGTCCCGTCCAGCAAGTCGCTGATTTTAGGCTCCATATGACTTTCGCCCACGCCCGTCACGCGCAGTGTGCGGGAAAACAGCACACCATCACTCAGCTGCGCCAACCACGGTTTTACCGTATCCAAAAACATGGGCTGCATCTCTTTGGGCGGGCCGGGCAAAAGCACCGCATACTTTCCTTTACAGACGGTATCCTCAAAGATCATGCCCGGCGCTGTGCCGTTGTTATTTACAATTTTTCTGCCATGAACGGGCACATAAGCCTGCTTTTCATTGCTGGGCGGCATGGTACGGCCCCAGCGCTCGAAAAAGGAACGAATTTTCTCCAGCTCTTCCGGGTCAAAACGCAGCGTATCGCCGTACGCTTTCGCAACCGTTTGCTTGGTTAAGTCGTCATCTGTCGGCCCAAGGCCGCCCGTGAATACCAAAAGGTCACTGCGCTCACGCGCGGTACGCACCAAAGCTTCCAAACGTGCGGCGTTATCGCCTACCACACTTTGGTAGTAAACACTAATGCCCAGCGATGCCAGCTCTCTGGCAAGAAACTGTGCGTTTGTATTCAGAATATCTCCTAAAAGCAGTTCGGTTCCCACTGCGATAATTTCAGCTGTCATGGTAGATTCCTTCTTTTCTTTGGGTTTGTGCGCGGCATTTGCAGCCGGTTGGCTCATTCACCTACATTAACGCGCACACACTCCGCCTGTTCGGCGGCAATTTGTTCCAGTTCTGCCAAACGCTCTACCTGGGCTTCTGCGCGCAGAATTTCCTCCAGCTCCGGCTTGGTTTTCGGGTGGGGCGGCGTGAAAATCGTGCAGCAGTCCTCATAGGGCTGAATGCTTGTTTCAAACGTGCCGATTTTTCGGGCAATTTCGGTAATCTCCGTCTTGTCCATTCCAATACAGGGACGCAGCACCGGCAGCATCTGCGCCGCGTCGGTGCAGCCCAAGGCCATCAGTGTCTGGCTTGCCACCTGCGCCAAGCTTTCACCGGTAACAATCGCCTTTGCGCCTTCCTTCTGCGCCAGCTTTTCCGTAATGCGCAGCATACTGCGGCGCATCAAAACCGTAAACAAATCCGCCGGAGCGCGGTCACGCAGCTCGGTTTGCACGTCCGTATAAGGCACGACATAGACATTCAAATTCCCTGTATAGGGCGTCAGCTCTCTGGCAAGAGTCAGCACCTTCATTTTGGCGCGCTCGCTGGTATACGGCGGGCTTGCAAAGTGGGCGCACGAAAGCGACAGCCCGCGCTTTGCCATCAAATAACCTGCCACCGGGCTGTCGATACCGCCGGACAGCATCAGCATTGCAGCCCCCGAGGTGGACACCGGCAAACCGCCCGCACCCTGCTGCTTTCCACCGTGTACATACGCCGCATAATCACGAATTTCCACAGTTACTTGCAGATCGGGATGGTGTACATCCACCTTTAAATGCGGGAAAGCGCGCAAAATGGTTCCGCCCAGCTCGCGCGAAATCTGCATACTATCCAGCGGAAAGCTTTTATCGCTTCGTCTTGCGCTCACCTTAAAGGTTTTCGCTTGCATCAGCTGCTCTCTTAAATACTCCACCGCCGTCTGGCGAATGGCGTCCATATTTTTTTCGCACACCGCCGCACGCGCCAGCGTTGCAATGCCAAAAATTTTCGAGACGTAATCAAACGCCTTGTCCACATCTGCACTGTCATCCATCGGCTCGGCATACATGGTGGACTGCGCTTTGTACACCTTAAAATCACCCACGGATTTCAAACGGCGGCGCATCGTTTTCAGCAAAACGCTTTCAAACGTTCCGCGGTTTAAGCCCTTGAGCGCCATTTCGCCCTGATATGCTAAAATGATTTCTTTCATGCTTTCTCCTTCAAACCATTGCGCTTGGAACCCGTTCCAAAACGCGGCTGTTTCTTTTTTTGAAACAGCCCTTTGTTATTTTTTCACCTTTTCCAGTGTTTCCATGCCCTCTTTCAGTGCGCGAACGAGTGCATCCACATCGGAGTTTTGGCTTTGACCGCTGAACGACACACGAATCGCCGAATCCACGCGGGCTTTGGGCAAGCCCATTGCCGTCAGCGTATGGCTGGCCTCACCTTTCGCGCAAGCCGACCCGCTGGAAACATAAATGCCCTTGCTTTCCAAAAAGTGCAGCATAATTTCGCTGCGAATTCCCAAAACCGAGAAATTCGCGATTTCATCCACTGCATTTTCCGGGCTGTTGCGCACAATGCCCTCCATAGATTCCAGCGCGCTCCACAGGCGGCGGTTTAACGTGCGCACACGCTCGGCACGCCCTTTATCGGCCTGCACCAGCTGCACCGCTTTGCCCAAAGCGGCAATATACGGCGTATTTTGAGTGCCGGGACGCATTCCCTTTTCCTGTTCGCCGCCGAACATCAAGGGTTCCGTATAAAAGCCGCGGCGCACATACAGCGCCCCAACGCCTTTCGGCGCATGAATTTTGTGCCCGGAAACGGAATAAGTATCAATCATGGTTGCCCCCACCTTAAAAGGCAGACGGCACCAAGCCTGCACACCGTCCACATGAACGGCGGTGCGGCTGTTTTTCGCTTTCACTTCTCTTGCCAGTGTCGCTACGTCTAAAACCGTGCCGATTTCGTTATTGACGTGAATGCAGGCGCACAGCGCGGTTTTGGTTCCCACGGCATGTGCCAGAGCGTTCAAATCCACCTGACCGGCTGTATTCGGTGCAATAAACGTCACACGCCAGCCGTGCTTTTCCATCGCCTTTACGGTGTTGTGGACGCTGGGATGCTCAAAACCTGTCACCACAACATGCTCGGCCCATGCCTCGCGCGCACGAAGCGCACCTAAAATAGCCATATTGTTTGATTCTGTTCCGCCGGAGGTAAAAAACACCTCCGCAGGTTTCGCCCCAAGGCTGTCCGCAACAATAGCGCGGGATGCCTCAATCAATTCTTCCGCACGCGCCGCGGGCGCATAAAGCGAAGAAGGGTTAAAAAACTGGTCCCGCAAAACACGGGTTGCCGCATCTGCGACTTCATCGGCCACGCGCGTGGTGGCGGCGTTATCCAGGTAATGCACGCAAAAGCCCTCCAAAATGCAAATATATAGTTGTATTATACAACAGGGTGCGCCGCTTCGCAAGCGGCACACCCCAAAAGTGTGAAAAGTTACATTTTTTACACAACAACCTCACCTGTGCTGCACTTGCGCCTTTGCACACGCAGTCTTGCACGGTTCAGCAAGGCCGGCAGAATTAGAACAATCCTGTAATCATGCCGTTTTCATCCACGTCAATCGCTTCGGCGGCAGGTTTCTTCGGCAGACCGGGCATGGTCATAATGCTGCCCATAACAGCCACCACAAAGCCCGCTCCCGCAGACAAACGCAGGTCACGCACCGTCATGGTAAAGCCTTCCGGCGCAGCCAGCAAAGCCGCGTCATCGGAAAAGCTGTACTGTGTTTTCGCCACGCAGACGGCCAGACGGTCAAAGCCGTTTTTCTCCAGCTCCTCCAGCATTTTCTTAGCGGGTGCTTGGTAGACCACTTCTTTTGCATGGTAGATTTTTTTGCAGATTGCGTCAATTTTTTCGCGCACCGTCATGTTTTCGTCGTAGGCATACTGTGCGGGGCGGGTTTCCATGCTGGCCAGCACATCGTTTGCCAGCTCTACGCCGCCTTCGCCGCCTTTGGCAAACACTTCGCTCAGCGCACACGGCACACCCATTTCGGCGCACAGGCCGCGCAGATAAGCGTGTTCCTCCTCCGTATCGGTGGGGAATGCGTTGATTGCCACACAGACAGGAATGCCGAACACCTTTTGCATATTTTCCACATGGCGGCGCAGGTTGGGGCTGCCGGCTTTCAAATAATCCAGCCCCGGCTGACCCAGCTCGGCTTTCGGGCAGCCGCCGTGGTGTTTCAGCGCACGCACCGTTGCCACCACAACGCAGACCGACGGATGAATGTCGTTCATGCGGCATTTGATGTCCAAAAATTTCTCGGCGCCCAAATCCGCGCCGAAGCCCGCCTCAGTCACCACATAATCTGCCAATTTCATGGCAAGGCGTGTTGCAATAGCGCTGTTGCAGCCGTGTGCGATGTTGGCAAACGGGCCGCCGTGAATCAGCGCGGGTGTATGCTCCAGCGTCTGCACCAAGTTGGGGTCGAATGCATCTTTTAATAATGCCGTCATCGCGCCCGCCGCGCCGATTTGCCCCGCCGTCACCGGCTCGCCGCTGAAGGTATAGGCAACGACAATGCGTCCCAAACGCTCTTTCAAATCGTTCAAATCGGAAGCTAAGCAGAACACCGCCATCACTTCGCTGGCCACGGTAATGTCGAAGCCGTCTTCACGCGGGGTTCCGTTCACCTTACCGCCCAAGCCATCGGTAATAAAACGCAGCTGACGGTCATTCATATCCACGCAGCGTTTCCAAGTAACGCGGCGCGGGTCAATGTTCAGGGCATTGCCTTGGTAAATGTGATTATCCACCATAGCAGCCAACAGGTTATTCGCTGCGCCAATGGCGTGCAGGTCGCCTGTAAAATGCAGATTGATGTCCTCCATGGGCACCACCTGCGCATAGCCGCCGCCTGCTGCACCGCCCTTCATACCGAACACAGGGCCAAGGCTCGGCTCACGCAGCGCCAAAATTGTTTTTTTGCCCATGCGGGAAAGCGCATCCGCCAAGCCGACGCTTGTGGTAGTCTTTCCCTCTCCGGCGGGCGTGGGGCTGATGGCTGTTACCAAAATGACGCGGGCATCTTTTTGCTGTGCCAGCTCTTTCACCAATCGATGGTCAATCTTTGCCTTATACTTGCCGTAGGGAATGACACGGTCGGCGTCCACGCCAAGCTCGCTTGCCACCTTCGTGATAGGCTCCATGACCGCCTTCTGTGCAATTTCAATATCCGTTTTCATGTTCAACACTCCTTTACCGGCCGTATGCCGCTTTGGATGCCTGTTGGCACCATGCTTCCTTCATATTCCTTTATTGTAGCAAACTGCGGCTTGCTTGACAATTGCTTTTCGTTGACTTTTTCAGAAAAGAAGTCTACAATAATACCAAACAATACCACGCACAGAAAATCTCTGTGCAGAAAAGAGGTTGTAACATGCCCATTCAACTCATCGCCGACAGCTGTTGTGATGTCACACCGGCCATGAAGCGCCTTTTGGGACTTTCTATCGCCAGCTTAAATATCGCTGTGGGTGAGGAACACTATCGTGACGACGAGTCTTTGGACACGCTTGCTTTAATTAAAACAATGCGAGCCTGCAAAACACCTCCCGCTACCTCCTGCCCGACCCCGGAGGAATATGCCGCTTTAATGCTTCGCGCCCCGGAAAGCTTTGTCATTACCCTTTCTTCCAAGCTTTCGGGAAGCTATAACGCCGCATGTGTTGGCCGTCAACTGGCCTTGGAACAAAACCCCGATTTGCGCATTCATGTATTTGATTCTGAAAGCGCTGCCGCCGGGGAAACCCGCATTGCACTGCTGCTGCATGATATGATTGATGCCGGAATGGATTTTGACAGCATTGTAGAAAAGACAAACGCCTTTATCGCCACGATGAAAACCCATTTTGTTCTGGAGGATTTGTCCCACCTAGTGAAAAACGGGCGCATTTCCAAAGCAGCCGGTCTTTTGGGCACCATGCTGAACATCCGCCCCATCATGGGTGAAAACGGCCATGGGGAAATTATTCCGTTGGAGAAAGTGCGCGGCACTGCAAACGCCATGCGCCGCTTGGTAGAAATTGTGGCTTCTGAAACCGCGCAGGCAGCCGGCGGCCTCACGCTGGTGCTGAGTTACTGCAATTGTCTGGAACGTGCGCAGGATTTGAAAAAGATGTTTTTGGCGCAGTGTTCTGCAATTAAAGAGGTGATTATGGTTCCTACCAACGGCATTTCTACGGTTTATGCCGACGATGGCGGCATTGTAATCGCATTCTAAGATTGCTGTTTTTTCATTGGTGTTTTGAAGGGAGAGCGTGATTCTATGAATGAATTTGCAAAAGAAGTAGTTCGTCAGCGCATGGAGCGCACGGCACAGGCATTGAAGAAAAATCAAATGGATGCTTACTGTGTCGATTCCGCCTGCGACGTGATTCCTCTGCTGAAAAACTTAATTCAGCCAGGCGCTTGCGTCAGCATGGGCGGCAGCGTCAGCTTGGCCGAATGCGGCGTTCCTGCATTTCTGCGCACAGGCGGTTATGACTTTTTAGACCGTGAAGCCGTCAGCGGCGACGCCATTGGCGAGCTGTACCGCAAAGCATTTTTTGCCGATTGTTACCTTTCCAGCGCCAATGCGGTCACGGAGCAGGGCGAGATTTTCAATGTCGACGGAAACGGCAATCGTGTTGCTGCACTTACTTTTGGGCCAAAAGAGGTTATTTTGGTGGTTGGGTACAATAAGATTGTAGAGGATTTGCACGAAGCGCATCGCCGTCTGCGTCATTTGGCAGCTCCGGCCAACACCAAACGACTCAACCGAAACACACCGTGTGCCAAAACCGGCATTTGCGCCGACTGCCACAGCCCCGAGCGCATTTGCTGTACTTATACCGTTCAACGTTTTTCCAAAACGCCGGGACGCATTAAAGTCATTTTAGTGGCAGAGCCCCTCGGTTATTAAACCGGAGGAGTTCTGAACAGTCGAATTTTTCAAATCATTACGCCGCCCAGCATTTTTAAAGCCGGGCGGCGGTTTTTATTCACAAAAAGGCACGAGCTTCCGCAGATGATCTGGGAAGCTCGTGCCTTTTTTATTAGCCAATGGCAACGCCATTGCTGTTTAATATTTGCTGCTGTCGGGCTGCGACAAAGCGTGTGCAGGCAAAGCCTCATTTGCGCCGTTGTCCTCTTGTTCTTCCAACTGAATTAAATCTTCATCCCAGCGGAACTGCGACATCAAGTGTTTGAGCACTTGCGCCTGGCTGGACAGCTCCTCACTGGAAGCAGCACCCTCTTGCGAGGTAGCCGAAGTCGTTTGCACCACGCCGGAAATCTGATCGACGCCAATGCTGATTTGTCCAACAGAGTTTGCCTGTGTCATAGCCTCCTGCGCAATATGGGTAATGCTTTCGGCTACCTTGTTGATGTCGGCAATCACGCGGGTCAATGATTCCGCCGTTTTGTCGGTAATCTCACGGCCACGCTGCACGGCGCTCAAAGAGTTCTCAATCAAAGCTGCGGTGCTCTTGGAGGCATCGGCAGATTTGCTTGCCAAGTTGCGCACTTCATCGGCCACAACCGCAAAGCCCTTGCCTGCTACACCGGCACGCGCCGCCTCTACCGCCGCATTCAGCGAAAGAATATTCGTCTGGAACGCAATGTCTTCAATGGTTTTGACAATCTTGCTGATTTGTGCAGAGTTTTCGGAAATGTCGCCCATCGCCTTCAAAAGCTCCTGCATATCCTCATTGCTTTTCGCGGCTTCCTTTTGAATACGCAGCGTATCCTCGCGGGAACCCTCGGAGAACTCGGCGGTATCTTTAATTTGCTGTGTGATTTCGGTAATCGTTGCAGCCAATTGCTCGATAGAGGATGCCTGCTGCATGGCTCCATGCGCCAAGTGCTGTGCACCAGCGGAAACCTGGTCGCTTCCGGCCGTTACGAGGCGAGCAACCTGCTGCACCTGCACAAAGGTTTCGCCCAGGCGCTTTTTAATTTCTTGGATGGCATCGTACAAGATTTTAAATTCGCCGATGTAGATGGATTCATCTTTACTTTTCACAGCGAAGTTGCCCTCCGCCATTCCCATCATCATTTTCATTTGGTCATGCGTAATCTCTCTCAAAGAGATGAGCATCGCACGCATGTTTTCAGCCATGTGACCCAGCTCATCGCGGGAAGTATATGTAATTTCTGCGCTGAAGTCACCGGAACGCATTTTGTCAATCGCGTGGTCAATTTCCTGAATCGGCTTCAAGACCGCCTTTGTCGTCACAGCGACCATAATGGCAGACAGAATGATTGCTACTACAAAGCATTCCTTTTGGAACAAAACAATGCCTTCTTTTACACCCATCGAGCGTGTAAACATATCTTTGCTGTTGACAGAAAGCTGCTGTGCAAACTCCGTTATTTTCGCACCCGCTTGTTCCAAGGCCTTATTGTAGTCCGCCAACAGCTGGGCCGCTCTGGCATCACCCTTGGGCGTGTTCTCGCGAATGGCTTCAAAAATTTCCGGCCGCAGGTCAACAGCTTGCAAGCGAACGTCGTCGTACTCCAAAATTTTGGAAATATCGCCCTCATAAGAGGTTTTAAACCACTCGATGTACTCGCCCACCTGGTTCAGGCTTTCTTCAGCCGACGCCAAATAGTTTTCCATATCTGCGCTGGTAGACGCCTCAGCTGCCAACAAAATGTTTTTGACACCCGTGTCCATCTCAAGACGAATATTGTAAACATAGATTTCCGCCAGATAGTTTTGCTCTACAAAGGTACGATAACGGTCTGTAATTCTGCCAAGGCCAATGGAGTTTACCGCCATCGGAATCATCATCAGCAGAATCAGAACAAAAAACATCGACCAAAGCTTCTTTTTTACCTTTAAATTTTTCACTGTTCGCTTTCCTCTTTCTGAAATACATCAATTTACAAAAATTTCGTCTTTAAAATAAACGTTCAACCAATGCGCAGCAAAGCATTAGTATTTACCGCTATTTCCGTCTGCACAATTACTCTGCACAGGCGCCGAGGAATGAGCCGTGCAATCTGCTTCTTTCGCAGCAGCCGCTGTTTCCTCTTCGTTCCATTTAAACTGCGTGAGCAAATGCTTGAGCAGCTGAGCTTGGCTGGAAAGCTCCTCGCTGGAAGCAGCACTTTCCTGCGACGTCGCGGAAGCGGTTTGCACCACGCCGGAAATTTGTTCGACACCCTGATTGACACGGGTGACAGAGTGTGCCTGCGTAGTTGCTTCCTGAGCAATGTGCGTAATGCTTTCCGCCACGTCGTTAATATCGGCAATCACATGTGTTAACGATTCTGCTGTTTTGTCGGTAATCTCACGGCCACGGCGTACTGCGCTCAACGAGTTTTCAATAAGTGCCGCTGTATTTTTGGAAGCATCGGCAGACTTGCTTGCCAAGTTGCGCACCTCATCAGCCACAACCGCAAAGCCTTTGCCCGCAACACCGGCGCGTGCAGCTTCTACGGAAGCATTCAGCGAAAGGATATTGGTTTGGAATGCAATATCTTCAATCGTTTTGACAATTTTGCTGATTTGCGCGGAGTTTTCGGTAATATCACCCATTGCCTTCAAAAGCTCCTGCATGTCTTGGTTGCTTTTTGCAGCTTCCTTTTGAATCCGCATGGTATCTTCTCGAGAGCGTTCGGAGAAATCAGCCGTTTCCTGAATTTTTTGGGAAATCTCTGTAATATTAGCAGCCAATTCTTGGATAGAAGACGCCTGCTCTGTTGCACCCTGCGCCAAATGTTGTGCGCCCTGAGAAACTTGGTGGCTTCCCGCGGATACCTGATCTGCCGCCAAGGAAACCTGTGCAAAAGCAGCGCTTAAACGCTTTTGAATCACATTCATGGCCTCAATCATCTCACGAAAGCCGCCCACATACATATGAGAATCCTGACTTTTAACGCTAAAGTCGCCCTTCGCCATTTCAGTCATTAAGTAAATTTGGTCGCGCATCAAGCTCTTCAAAGCCTGTATGGTATTGCGCATACTCTGCGCCACATGGCCCAGCTCGTCACGGGATTCATAATCGAGCTGAATATCGAAGTCGCCATTCTGCATTTTGTTGATCGCGGCCTCAATTTGATTGATCGGAGTCAGAAAAGCATTTGTTGTAATACGGGTAAACAGGATTGCCACTACAAGCGAACCGGCAATACAGCAAACCAATACAACGGTAAAGATCTGGCGGGAACGCACTGCCATTGCATATTCATCCTGGCTTTCCTGCGCCAAGGTTTGAGCAAATGCGTCGATATTTTCGCCCGCTTTTTCCACCTCTGTGTTATAACCATCCAAAATATCAGACAAACGCACGCGCGTTTGCGATGTATTGGCACGAGCCAGCGTCGTAATTTCCTGTCTCGTGTCCATGGTTTGCGTCATCATGGCATCATATGCCTCAATTTTGGAAGTATCGCCGTTGTAGCTCTCCAAAAACCAAGCAATATCCGCTTTCACCTGCGCCAAACTTTCTTCCACGGTAGCAAGATATTTCTCAGTTAAGCTTAAACTTGTGCTGTTGGATGCAAGAGCCAAATTCTTCACTGCCGTGTCCATTTTCAAGCGAAGATTGTGCAAAGTGGTTTCGGCCACATAATTTTCGGTGACAAATTTGTTGTACTTATCCATGACCCTGTTCATGCCTATGTACGCCATCAAAGCAGACGCGAGAAATACAACAATCAAAATCATAAATGCAACAAATAGTTTCCCCTTTACTCTCAGGTGTTTCATCATACTGTACTCCTTTTAAAATCGCCTGTAAAGTTTACAAAAAAAGAAAAAAGGCTATCTTTGTGAAGCAAATAACAAATAAATATGAACTCTCCCCTCAAAATCATATTTCAAAGCATTTGTTAAACTTGATTCACAGAGTATAGCGCTTGATTCCTTCTTCCGACTTAATTTAAAATTCGCGCAGCCCAATTCACACAACAACTTGGAGCGCCCTCTTGCTGTCAAATGAAAAAAAACAAAACTTTTTATCGACAGTTTATGAACAATGACAGCTCCTATAGTGTAACATATTTTTTTGACAAAAGAAATATTTTCTTTCAAATTCTGAAAATTTGGCAATTTTTCTATAAAATCCTTTATTTATATTGCTAACGTGCTAAAGTTAAAGTAATAGAGGAAAAAAAATTGCTTCTATTTTATAAAAATTTTTATATACATTTACACACTCTTTACATAACGTTTGCATGAACTTTTTGTAACATTCCCATTAAAAATTTCATTTTAAAACTGATTTACATTGCAAAGAGGGCTTCCCGCAAGCCATTTTCATCGCTTGCGGGAAGCCCTTTTTTTGTAAAACCAAGTGCTGATTTATGTTTGATTTGCCTTTTGTCGTTTAATCACTTTCAACCTTGTAAACTCCTCACGCTCATGCTCTTCCAGCGTGGAAGAAATAAAGCGGATGTTATTGTCCAGCTTCGGAATCACCACATTTTCCAGCATATTGGCACGGCGCTGTGTTTTTTTAATCGCCGTTGCCAAGCGATAAACGCTGTTTTCAATGCCGGCTAACTCCGCACAAAGACGCTTTACCTTATCAAAGCACAAGTAAGCGTCATCCAGCTGGGAAGAAGTTCCGTGAAAGCCGTAATAGGGGTACGGCAGCGGAGAGTCGAGATATCCTGTGGGAAGATCGACACCCATAATGCTGTGGCTGGTGACGGAAAACCCTTTTTCTTCCATAACAGGAGATGCCAGCTGGCGGTCAATACCCAAAGAAATATTGGCCTTTTCCAAAGCGGCATACGCCCGTGTAAAGGTATCGCCGATCTCGCGCTGCATGGCTGCCGCCTTGTCAATGAGGCGCATCATCTCGCGCATTAACACATTGCGTTTCCTGTCCAGCAGGTCAAACCCCAGTTTCGCCAAGGCAATATTTTTTTTACAGGCAATCAGATTGCCCTTTGTCGGAAAAATCTGTTCTGCCATTTTTTCACCTCATTTTGCTTGATTGAACAAGTTAGGATTTCACACTGCTTTTCCAAACGGCATTTTAATGCTTGCCGTAATGCTGTGCCAAAACCTTTTCGTCAATGCGTTCCAGCTCTTCACGCGGCAAAATAGACAGCAGACGCCAGCCCAAATCAAGGCTTTCGTCAATCGTGCGGTCTACCTGCTGACCCTGTCCCAAAAACTCACGCTCAAAGCGTTCGCCAAAAGCCAGATACTGCTTATCGGTATCGGACAGCTCTTCCTCGCCAATGACGCTTGCCAATCCGCGCGCGTCGCTCACCTTCGCATAGCTTGCAAACAGCTGGTTGGATACGTCGGAATGGTCGGAGCGCGTATAACCTTCACCAATGCCGTCCTTCATCAAACGGGACAGGCTGGGCAGAATGCTGATGGGCGGATAAATGCCCTGCTGGTCCAGATAACGATCCAAAACAATCTGACCCTCCGTAATATAGCCCGTCAGGTCGGGAATCGGGTGGGTGATGTCATCATTGGGCATGGTCAAAATGGGAATCTGCGTCACGCTGCCGCCGCGCCCCTCAATCACGCCGGCGCGTTCGTACAGACTTGCAAAGTCGGAATACAAATAACCGGGGTAACCTTTACGGCCCGGAATTTCACCCTTGGAGGAAGAAAATTCACGCAGAGCCTCGGCATAGCTGGTCATATCCGTCATCACGACAAGGACATGCATATTCTGTTCAAATGCGAGATATTCCGCTGCTGTCAATGCGCAGCGCGGCGTCAAAATACGCTCGATAATCGGGTCGGACGACAAATTTAAAAACATGGTAACACGCGCCAGCGCGCCCGACTCCTCAAAGCTTCTGCGGAAATATTCTGCAACGTCTTTTGTAACACCCATCGCGCAGAACACCACGCCGAATTTCTCTTTTCCGTCATCCGACAACTTTGCCTGACGCACAATTTGTGCTGCCAGTTTGTTGTGGCTCATACCGGAACCCGAGAAAATGGGAAGTTTTTGGCCGCGAATCAACGTAATTAAGGTATCAATGGAGGAAATACCGGTGCGGATATAGTTTCGCGGATACTGACGGCACACGGGGTTAATCGAACTGCCGTTGATATCGTCAAAACGATTGGCGTAAACAGGGCCAAGGCCGTCAATCGGCTCGCCTGCACCATTAAAAATACGGCCAACAATTTCACTGCTGAGAGCCAAACGCATCGGCTCGCCGGTAAAGCGGCTGGCCGTGTCGGAAAGAGAAAGCCCGTTGGTACCGGAAAACACCTGAACGATGGCACGCTTTCCTTCCAATGCAACCACGCGCCCCGTGCGAACACCCTTCGAGGTGCGCACCTGCACCATTTCTTCGTAGCCGACATTTTCCACGCCGTCCACTGCAATCAAAGGGCCGTTAATATCAGAAAGCCCCAGATATTCCATACAATGCTGTGCCATGTTTCTCACTTCCCTTCCTTTTCGTTCTGGCTGTCCTCAACGCGGCGATGCTTTGCCAACAGCGTCTCACAAATCTCATCCAATTCCCGGTTGTAATCCCCGAACATTTCGGGCTTGTCGTTGGGAATTTCATATTTCACTTTAATCAGCTTGTCAAACAAGCCCGCCGCCGACATCTCGCTGACCGGAATTGAAGCATCCACCAATTCCTTGGCCTTTTCATGCAGATGCAAAATGGCTTCCATCATCCATTTTTGCTTTTCAAGCGGCACATAAGTATCGTTTTTGTGGAATGCATTTTGCTGCAAGAAGCCCACGCGAATCACACGCGCAACTTCCAAAGTCAGCTTTTGGCTGTCGGGCAAAACGTCCGAGCCAATCAGCTTGACAATCTCCATCAGCTTGTTTTCCTCGCTCAAGAGGCCCAGCATTTTTCCGCGCATTGTGCAGAAATCCTCGCCCAAGTGCTCGGTGTAATACGGGTCCAAATCTTCATAGTACTCGCTGTAACTGATGGTCCAGTTGATGGCGGGATAGTGACGCGCATAAGCAAGGCTTTTGTCCAAAGCCAAAAAGCAGCGCACAAAACGCTTTGTGTTTTGTGTAACCGGCTCGGAGAAATCAGAGCCTTGCGGCGACACTGCACCGATAATCGAAACGCTTGCATTCTCTCCGCACAAGCTTTCCACACAGCCGGCGCGCTCGTAGAACGCGGCCAGTCGGCTGGGCAAGTAGGCCGGGAAACCTTCCTCGGCGGGCATTTCCTCCAAGCGGCCGGAAATCTCACGCAGAGCCTCAGCCCAGCGGGAGGTCGAGTCAGCCATCATAGCCACGTCATAACCCATGTCGCGGTAATACTCCGCAAGCGTAATGCCCGTATAAATTGACGCTTCACGCGCAGCCACAGGCATGTTGGAGGTGTTGGCAATCAAAACGGTACGCTCGGTCATCGGCTTGCCGGACTTCGGATCTTCCAGCTCGGAAAACTCCGTCAGTACCTGTGTCATCTCGTTGCCGCGTTCACCGCAGCCCACATAAATAATAATGTCTGCGTCGCTCCATTTTGCCAGCTGATGCTGCGTCATGGTTTTGCCCGTACCGAATCCGCCCGGAACAGCTGCCGCACCGCCTTTTGCAATCGGGAACAGCGTATCAATGACACGCTGGCCGGTAATAAGCGGCTTGCCAATCGGCTGTCGGCTTTTCACAGGGCGCGGCACACGAATGGGCCATCTTTGCGCAAGGCAAATCTCTTTTTTCTCGCCCGTTTCGGTTTCCACCACACAAATGGGCGTCACGACATTATACTTTCCAGACGGGGCAACCCATTTCACAACGCCCTGCACATCCGGAGGCACCATGCTTTTATGCGTGATAATGGAAGTTTCGGGGCAGGTGGCAATCACTTCGCCGCCGTAAACTGTTTGGCCTTCTTTGATGCACACGGTAACATCCCAAAGGCGCTCCTCGTCCAAACTGCTGACGTGCATACCGGCACCGATGAAAGCGCCGCTTTGCTGGGCAATTTCTTTCAGCGGGCGTTCAATGCCGTCAAAAATATTTTGCATAATACCAGGGCCCAGCGTTGCGGACAGGGGTGCCCCCGTTCCTTTGACCGGCTCACCGACACGCAGGCCGGTGGTATTTTCATATACCTGAATGGTGGTGCGATGCTCATTGACGCTGATTACCTCACCAACCAGCCCTGCGGCGCCGACATACACCATCTCCATCATTTCGAAGGTATCGGTATCCCGCACTGTCACAACAGGGCCGTTAATGGAATATATTGTATCTTTCATTGCGAACCTTCTCTCCTTGTTCCTCGGCGGGCATTATTCCACATGCAGCCCACAGCGCGTTAAAAACGCCTCACGCTCAGCCTCAGCAGCAAAATCCAGCGTTTCATCGTAGCGCACACGCCCTGCCTCCAGGCGGAAGCCGCCCATGCGGATGCTGCGTTCGCTTTTCACGGTGCAGCTCGGATAAATTTTGCGTGCCAGCGCGCCAAGACGGTCTTCATCACCGCTTTTCACATACAAGGTAACCGCATCTTTTCCCACCGCTTTGGACAAGTTTTCCAAACGTTTTTTCATGTCACTCTCATACTGTGCCGAGGACACATAGGTTTCAATTTCTTCCTCTGCTTCTGCAAACAGCGCATTTACAAGCTGTCTGCGGTAAACAAGCAATTTTTTGCGGTTTTCCTGCTTTTGTGCAGCGCTTTCCCGGGCAAGCTTGGTTTGAGCCTCAGCGCGATAAGCCGCCACGGGGTCGCTTCGCTTGGAAGCAATCAAAGATTCATACAGCTCGTCCGCTTGCTGCTTGGCTTGGTCCAATACCGTTTGCGCCTGACGCTGTGCGGCCTCCATCACGGAATCGTCAAAACCGGCATATTTTTCCTCGCTGTTCAAATTTTGGGCTACGCGCTGCAGCTCGGCCTGTTTTTTATTCATGTTCACACCTCAAATCTTTACGCCCACTACCTCGGAAATGTAGCGTCGGATGCTGTCGCCCGGATTTGAATCGCTGTGGCGGTCGGGCATTTCCACGATCAGCGGACGGCGACGGGTTAATTTATAGGAAAACACCAGCTCCGAGCAGCGTGCCACCAGCTTATCCGTAATTAAAACCAAGCCAACTTCCGGGTCGGCACAAGCCTTTTCCAGCGCCTTTCGCACTTCTTCTTCCTCGTGCACCACGACGCCCTTTACCCCCACCAGACGCATTCCCGCCAGGGTATCTACGTTATCGCTGATCAAAAAGTATTTCATCAGGGTATTCCCCCCGTTTAAATTTTGGAAAGGATGAGGATAGAAACCAACATGCCGTACAGAGCAATACCTTCGCCAAGTGCAACGAAAATCAAGGATTTACCAAAGCTTTTCGGATCTTCGGTCAAAGCGCCGATCGCTGCGGGTGCGCCTGCGCCAACAGCGATACCTGCGCCGATGCCTGCAATACCGGTAGACAGAGCCGCGGCAATCAAACCCAAGCCGTTGGAAGCGGCCTGAACCGTTTCGCCCTCAGCGAAAGCCACGCCGGAAAATGCACATGCCAGTGCAAAGGTGAGTGCCAACAAAAGTGCGCTGCGCAGCGTTTTTTTCATACCATTCTTTTTCATTGTTATTTCCTCCAGTCGATTTCGTAAAGTAAAAAAATTTATTGTCAGTCCGCATCAAGGGCGTTTCTGAAAACAAAGAAATGCACAGATTTTTTGTAAAAACTAGGTGGCTGCAAGGCAAAAACGCAGGAATCCTTTGTGGATGGCGAGTATTTTAACGCCGCAGACACCGGTTCATGCAGAAAAAACTGAAAATTTCGACTTTTCAGAAAGCCCATGGGACGGCAATCAAGATTCCATCAGTTCCTTTCCGGAACGCACATGCAGCGGCGTGAACGGACGCCCTTCTGCGTCAAAGAAGCGGCTGAAAATTTCGTAGAACTCAAGGCGAAGCACTTGGATGCCCACAAACAAGCTCTCCAGCGCCATAACAAACAAGTTGCCCACAATAACAATCAGCCAATAAATCACAGGCTGGGTTGTCATCGCCGCCAAGGTGAATACCACGCTCATCATACCGGCGTGGGCCAGCACGAAGCCGCCGACACGCAAAAAGCTCATTGTGTTGGAAGCAAAGCTCAAAAGCGCGTCAAACATCTCGAAAAATCCGTTAATGATAATTTCGCCGGGTTTTCCGGGGTTTTTGCCCTCCAGCGCCAGACAGATCGGCTCACAGAAATACATGCAAAGGAAGGGCACCACAATCAGCAAGATAATGTAAGGCATAGAACCGATGAACGATGCCTCAACCCCCAGCATGGGAAGCAGCAAACAAACAAGCGCTAAGTAGAAAACAAGCCCCGCTACACCATTAACAGAAAATAGTGTTTTGGCAATAATTCCTCGCTTAAAGTTGGAAATGATGCCGCTTCCAATCGCGCATACAATGATAAAGATACCGGCCACAATGCTGGTAATCAAAATCATGTTAATGCTCTCTGGGTGAAGAACCTCCAGCGGCTTTTCCGCAAAGCCCAAAGCGTGATACATCGGGTCTAAGAGGTTTTCAAAGCCAAACACGCTTCCGTACAAAAAGCCGAACAAAACCGAAAACAAGCTGCACCGTGCCAAAACAAGCCCCAGCTGCATTTGCTTCTTTTTGTACATGAAGAAGTATCCAATCAAACCGAGCAGCAAGCCCTGTCCCACGTCACCGAACATGATGCCGAACAAAACGGCATAGGTTACAGCCACTAAGCCGGTGGGGTCAATATCGCCGTAATTGGGCAAACCGTACATCGTAACAAACAGCTCAAACGGACGTGTCAGCCAATTATTTTTCAGCTTTGTGGGCGGCTTCAGATTTTCATCCAGCTCCGTTTCCGTGCCAAGTTCTTCATCCGCACAAACGCGCACATCAGGAAGCTCTTTTGCAATGGCTTCACGCAGACGCCCCGTGCTCTCATCCGGTACAAAACCGCTGATGTAGTAGCTGTTGTCCAAAAGCACCACATGGCGGTACATTTGGGCAATTTGCGACTCGTAATTGAGCCAAGCGGCAATCTTCTGAAGCTTTACCACTTCATCTTTCTGTGCGACGGCTGCCAAGTTTTCCAGCTCCGCCTTGCGCCGGTTCATCTCGCTTTCTTCCGACAAAATCTGTGCCAAAGCATCCTGCGGTGTACCGTGTACAAAGTCCGGCACCCAAATTCGCTCGAAATAAAGCGATGCAAAAATACGGTCAACTTCCTCGGCGCTTTGCTCGGCCACAAAGTACATGCCCCAGTAGTACTCGCCGTCAAAGTCGTATTCGCGGAAGGTAAACGAATGACCTTCATAATAAGGAAGCTTGACATAACTGTCTTTCGGAAGGCGTCCAAAACGAACTTTCAAATACCGGCACGAAAAGATATCGTCCATACTGGTTTGCAGGCCGGTCAAGTGATACAACTGTGTTTTGGCTTGCTCATACGTTGCCAGCTTTGCGTTGATTTGCGTTTTTTCTTGGCTGCGGCGTGCCACCTCCTGCACGAATCCGTTTACAAAAACTCGCGCTTCTTCCAAATCATACGGTACGCCGTCATACTCACCGGGAACATTATCCGCACCGATGTCTTTCAGCACGCCTACGGTTTGATTCAGCAGCGGCCCATATTCATCTTCTTTCTGACCGGTTGTCGCAATGCCAAGCGCTCCCGCGTCATCCGCATCGAAAATTGACAGCCGCGCAAGCAGTTCCAGCGTCTGCTGAGGGTCACGCCCCGGGCCGTAAACGTTCATATGCGTCATTTTTACCATACCCATGCAGATTCACCTCACTTCTTCAATATTTCATAAATTCCTGCATCTGCGCAGCCGACAGTCCATAGCGCACGCCCTCGACAATGCTGACAATATTGCTTCGTTCAATGGTTGCCAAGCAGAGCAGCGCCACCAAAACCGTATCCGGCGAAGAAGAAAAATGCAAAAGGCGCGTTGCCGCTTTTTGCAGTGTGCGGTTTGCACTGACTGCATCATCAATGTCGGGCGCTGCCGTTCGTTCACCATATACTTCTTTCGCACGCGATGCGTTATAAATGCGCAAAAACTCATCCAAATCTGCCGCCTGGGCCAATCGCGCGGTTGTTTTGGGCCCCAGCGTATAGTGATACGGCAGCATTAAGCGCCGCAGCTGCTGTGGGGTGAATGCATGTGCAAAAAATGCTTTTGCACGGTACAGCATGTCAATGTTGTAAATTTCCGCTTCCATCAAAAACAGTCGCTTGGTATCTCCGGCAAAGCGGCCGGTGCGAATTTTCTTAATGGAAGTTTCGTAGTAATACGTCCAAAGAACACGCTCACATTCCAAATGGTCCAGCTTCATGCCCTCTTTGGGAATCACCGGGGCCAAAATACGCCCATACGGTGTGCCGGACACGACGGCAAGACATTGCTGAGGCGTTTCCGCCTGTGCCAATCGAATTAAGCTAAAGCTGGTTTTATCCGCTAAAAAGCCGGGAAGCTGTGTAATATAGTGGTGGTGAAAGCCCATTGCCAATAGGCGCAGCTTTTCCAAAAGCTCCTCAATTTCACACCGCATCATAAAAAAGGCAGCAAACCCTTCTTTATTGGTTACATAGTGCAGCAAAGACTCATACTTATAAAAAATATCCTTGTTCAGTGCCTGCTCCAGCTGTTCGCGGTGAACGTCGGCGCTGTTGAGCCCTGCTAAACTGTGGCGAAAATAAGGATGGTCTTTTAAGTAGGCCACTATCTCCAAAACGCTGTGCTTACGCATCAGCTCGGCATATTCTGCTTTGGTCAAACGGCGCGCCGCAATCGCTTTCGCCTTGGGCACTACCGCAAGCGCCGATAACGATTCCATCATAAGCCTTTTCCTCTTTGCTCTTATTCCGTGGTCAAAATATGCTGTGTAATTTCCTGAATCCACAGCGTCCTATTTTGCTCAAATGCGTCATCCAAAGCGCGCTTTTGCTCCAAATAACTTTTGTCGGCTGCCTGCGCCGCTTCCTGCGTTTTTTGTTCAAACTCGCGGTCGACATCCTCACGCCCTTGCTTCACACGCATTTCCTGCTTTTCCAAATAATCCTGCGCTTTTTGGCGCGCTTCGTTCAAAAGCCTCTCCTTTTCCTGCTGCGCTTGTTCAATCACCATGCGCGCTTTTCGGTCGGTCTCAATGATACGATCCACAAAGCTTTCCATCTTTTCACCTGCTTTTCGTTAAATTGCGGCTTTCCAATTACACCGCACAGAAAAACAAAAACTCCGACCTTGGACAGAACCTCCGTTGAGCTCTCACACGGGGGAAGGTTCGGCCTGATGGTCGGAGCCTTTTGATGTTTTGTTTTTCTTGTCTTTTAATGTTATACACCCATTTAACAAGAATTGCAAGTACAACTTTTGAAAAAAGCAATTCTTACAAATGTTTTTCCCTTTGATTCACAATATTGCGCGTTTCGCCCTGTAAAAACGCTTTTAAATTGCTGCAAACCTCCGCCGACAAGCGCTCCAGCGACTCTTTTGTCGCCCATGCGGCGTGCGGCGTAAAAATGGTATTGGGGGCGCGGAAAATGGGGCGGGTAATGTCAGCCGGCTCTACACAAAGAACATCTGCCGCAAAGCCGCCCAAAATTCCACTGTTCAGTGCATCACATACCGCCTGCTCGTCCACCAGAGAGCCGCGCGCCGTATTCACAAGCAGCGCCCCCGGCTTGCATTGCGACAACAAAGACTGATTGACAAAGCCCTTGGTGGTTTCCGTAGCAGGGCAATGCAGGCTGATTGCATCGGAGCGCCGGAACAGTTCTTGCATCGAAACAAACTCCACCGCCTGTTCACCATCGCGCGGCGTGCGTGTGCAGCACAATACCTTCATCCCAAATGCTGCCGCAATTGCCGCCACTTGACGGCCTATGGCGCCGTAACCAACAATGCCCAAAGTTTTGCCGTACAGTTCCCTTTGCGGAAAAATACCGTGCTGCTCGGCCGGCTGATCTTTCCAATAAGCTTTTCTCACCGCCGTATCATACCGCCCGGCACATTGACAAAGTTCCAAGAGCAGCGCCCACGTCATCTGTGCTACGCTTTGGGTGGAATACCCCGGCACATTCGCCACCGCCACGCCATGGCGAGCGCACGCGGCCGGATCTAAGCTGTCAATCCCTGTTGCGGTTAATCCCACCCATTTTAAATTGGGGCATTGTTCCAGCAACTCATCGGCAATCCAAACTTTGTTGACAATGACATACTCCGCATCGCCAATCCGTTCCAATGCTTGTTCCTGCGTCGTTCTTGGGTAGCGCTCCACCTGCGCACCAAGCTCATACAGGGGCGACCAATCCAAATCCCCCGGAGTTAACGCATAATCTTCTAATACAACAATCTTCATGCTTCCCATTCCTTTGCTTTTATTTCTTCCCCACTGCGTCGCTGCAAGCTTTTTTCATTGCTTTACTGCCTTATAGTTCCCCCTCCTGTTTCGGGGGACGACTCACAGGAGCAATGCAAATGCCTCTGCTCTTGTCTCGGTAAAATAACCCAACGCCCACACCGCCGTTTTCCAGTGCGCGAGAAAGCTCCAGCGTTTCAGATTCTCTTATTATACGACATTCTGCTGAAAAGGGAAATCGTGTTTGTGCAAAAAGGTAATGCGGGCGCAGGGACTGCAAAGGCCGCACGGCGATGAGCTGAAATCGGGATGCAAAAAATGCATGTAATAAGGGGGCTCCTGTTTTTACCGCTAAAGCTGCAATGCCTTTTCCCTCGTAACGGCGCTGCAAGAAACCGTAAAACGCCCCCGCAAACGCCCCTGCCTGCTCGGAAAAAGCCGGAGGCAGCCAAAAATATTGCGTCCCCATGCAATAGCGCTTATCCAATGTTTTTTGCGCGCCGCACAGCGCCCGAATCTGCATCACGCTTCTGTCGGGACGCGCTACCGAACAGCACAAAACCAGTTCCTCCTCACAATAAAGACCCCACCAGTCTCCCGCGTCGTCCATCTCATCTATGCTCATTTCCGTCAGCCATTCGCCATCCCTTCCCATCTGTTGGTACATTTGTCTAATCCGGTCATATTCACTGCGTACAATGCGCCGTGCCGTCAATCTTGGCTGCCACTGTTCCATACTACCGCCTCCTTCCTTCCACTATATGCACAAAACAAAACGAGCATGTGGAAACGGGGTGGATTTTTTCCTTTTTATCGTGTAAAATAAAAATGGAACTCTCAGAGCATGAGGAGTTTCACATTTTTGATTCAAACAGGTTTTTACCGTGCGGAGGTTTTTGAACGTGACCAAATATATCAATCGCATCCCCTGGCGTTCTGTGAGGAAAATCGTCATCGGTGCCATTCTTCTTTCTATTGCGGCAGTAATCAGCGTTTTTATCAAGGAGTCTCTTGATACGCTTGACCCAGAGTCCTCTTTGCCCATTTTGACCGTCCAGCAAAACGGCCAGCCGTTTACTGATGTGTACCGCGCCGGATATGTATGGAACTTTTTCACCACCGTGGAGCGCCGTGCCCCGGAAGTTACAGAGGCAGATATTCCGCTGATTCCCGTGACGGTTGCCCCGCAAGCCGTGATGACGCTGGATTTTTCTACCGAGCCCAGTTCTTTGCGCGTGTTTCGCGCCGATAATGTCCTTACTTCGGGTTACTACGAAATTGCCGATGAGGATGTTTCCTCTTTTCACGCTCCTTCCGAGCCGGGCATCTATGTATATAAGGTATTGGCTGAGTGGGGAAACCGCGGAGCAATCCAGTATTATTTTGCTTTGCAAATCCCTGCCCAATAAAAGCATAAAAAATACAGCACAGTCAATTTTCAAGCGGCTGTGCTGTATTTTTATTTACCATATTGATTGCGTACCAATAAAAATGGCTGACAACTTACTCTGTATAGTAACGGCCCATTTCATCCGCCGCCAAAATTGCCGCGCAAACGCTTTCCGGTGTGACGGCAAACGGCAAGTTACCCATGGTGTCGCCGTCGGCGCAGGCAATTTTTGCCACTTCCATCAAACGCTCCTCAGAGGCATCCTCCACGCCAAGGTCAGCCAGCGTGGTCGGCAAACCAACCTCCGTGCAGAACTGAAGCACTTCTTCCAACTCCTCCAGCGGAGCGTTCTCAAGCACCAGTTGAACCAGTGTACCAAAAGCCACCTTTTCACCATGATAGAACGCGTGCGTTTCGGGCAACGCGGTCAAGCCGTTGTGAATCGCGTGTGCGCCTGCCAAGCCGCCGGACTCAAAACCAACGCCGGACAGATAGGTATTCGCCTCTACCACGTCTTCTACAGCTTTTGTGCAAGCGTGACGCTCTACGGCCAGCTTTGCTTTCAAGCCATCGGATAAGAGCGTCTCATAACAAAGCTCTGCCAAAGCCATTGCGGCACGGGTGGTTTTTCCGCCAACACAGTTTGTGGCGCCGGAAGCTTCACAAGCACGCGCCTCAAAATAAGTGGCCAGCGCGTCACCCATACCGGATACCAGCAAACGAGCCGGCGCCTTTGCTACAACGTCCGTATCCACCAATACGACATTGGGATTGCTCGGCAGGAACAAATAGCTGTCAAACACACCTTCGTCCGAATAAATCACGCTCAGCGCGCTGCACGGCGCATCCGTCGAGGCAATCGTGGGAACGATCGCTACAGGAACACCTGCATAAAATGCCGCGGCTTTTGCTGTATCGTGAATTTTGCCGCCGCCAATGCCGACAATCATATCGCAGCCGGAAGCCTTGAATGCATTGCCAACGCGGTCGATTTCGCTGCGGCTGCACTCACCGTTAAAGCTCTCGTAAACCACTTTTGCGTCTGTTCCTTCAAAGCTCTTATCAATCGCCGGCGCTACGCGCTTCTTTCCAGATTCACTCACCAAAACAAAAATGTTTTTTCCGAATTTCTCCGTGTGCTGTCTCAGGTTCGCTAATTCTCCACGCCCCTGAATGTAACGCGACGGACTTGCAATAATTTGTGCCATTGGTATTCCTCTCCTCCCAACAATCCATAATAAATTCATAGCTTTTGGTATAAAATATTATTAAGTCACTTTTTTCGGTACATAAGCAAAAAGCTTTTGCCATCTATGCACAATTTTATAGTGTGGATTTGCCTCTAAAATCAAATTAGAAAGAACCTCTTTATCATCCGGTAAATGGTATGTGCACAAAGCCAAGACGGGCTGATGTTGTTTCAAAATATTTTTGGCGCCTTTCAGCAGAAGTCTCTCTGCACCTTCAATATCCGCCTTAATAAAATCAACTTTGTCCAGATGGTGAGTTTCAACAAATTGATCTAAAGAAGTTAATTTAACTTTGATATCACTCGTTGATTCCGCTCGCTTTAACAAAGAGCTTCCGCCACTGCTATACTCATCGACGTGAAAAACCGCTTCACCCTCAGCGTCAGAAACTGCCATCAGCACAGGATGGATTTTCTCTCCATTTAAAGCGCTCTGCTGCTTGATCAAATCATTCAGCGCAGGTGTTGGCTCAAAAGCATAGCTTTGACATCCTTTTGATGCAGCATATACAGAAAAAACACCAAAGTTAGACCCGCAATCAAAGACAATATCACCTTCTTTTAAGCGTACTTCACCATATTCATAAGGTCCTTCTGCAATTAAGGTTTCATCATTAAAAATATCCGGAAATACAAAATCACCCAACTGCCCCAGCATATTGACACCATTCGGGATATCCGTTCTCCTGAGTAAGTTTACTAATTTTAAATTTCCAATTTGTAAAATCTCCTGTGTCGTGTCGATGTTCTTATCTTTAAAATATTTTTCAAAATATCGTTTGGTAATCGCATCATTTAAAGCGGTTGTTAACGGCAACAAGTTGCTAAACCCAAAGCTTTGACAAATCTCCTTAATTTCATGATGATGCTGCTCTGATGTAGCAATCAAAATTAAGGTGTTTTTATCAATTTCATCTTGTGTCCACTCACTGATAGAACGGATAGGAACGGAAAAATGATCCCATTCCTCAACATGAAACGAATCTAAATCTGTTAAAGCAATTCCTTTACACTCATAATCTTCTTGATTTAACAAGTAAGGAAACGCCATTCTTGCCACTGCTCCGGCGCCGTAGATCAAAAAAGGCTGCTTTAAAATTCTTTCTATTTCCTGCATAGTTTAACCCCCATTTATACAAATGTACGCTACATTGAACTGGTCGCCCTCGGGAAATATATTAAAGACCCCAAGCGCCTAATTGTTGTAATATCTTTTTTCGCCCCTCTTTTGAAATTGCATCATTTACTGTAACAGCTGTTTCAAAATCCTTGTTAGGCAACAGTCTTCCCATATCATAGATTGGAACATCATGCAAATTGAAAAATTGTTGAAGCTTTGCAAAATTTTCACCAACAAGAGCTTTTGCATGAGATCCGAAATATTCTTCCACCAATTCGTAATTATACGGCGTAATAAACATTCGGCACTTGATTCCATATTGACAGCTAAGATCTACAATGCTTTTGAGATAATCAAAAGACTCTGTTTCTGTGTTAACAGAGTACAGCAAGCTCTTTTTCAAATACCCCCGGTGTACGCTTTCAGGTGATGGGCGTTCGCCATCGAATACACGAAGCGGTGAATGCTCAAGCTCCATTTTATAATCAACTGCTCTTAGGGAGGCTTGTGTAAGATAGCAATCTAAAGTGTCATCACTCACACCGCTTTTATTCTTTAAGGCTTCTAACAAATCGACATGCTGGCTTCTAGGCAGCTTGTGAACATATTCCGTCAGTAAATCCCAACTGATAAAAATCCATACCTGCTCAGGAACTTGTCCGCACAAAAGCTGCAAACGATACAGATGATAATAACCGCCAATGGATATGCTATTCATGCTTAAAACTTTCATGGTAGAGCCGTAACGCAATCGAAGATCCTCTTTTAAGTCATTGTCATGTTCTTCGCATAATAAAATTTCATTGAACAAACTTCCGCCTATCAGCAAAATCTTTTTGTCATACTGCGAAAAAAAGGTATCTTGAAAATTTTGTTTTTCTGTTGAGCGAATCACAGAAAAATGTCGTTGCTCTACCATGCCGTGCTTTTCCAGTATCTTTTGAACATCTTCGCTATACTCTAGAGGAATTAAAACATATAAATCCTCTGGCGACGTTTTCCAAAGTTCTTCCGGGGACTGAATCATATGTCCACAAATATTCATTCCCCATTTTCTGGAATCGCCGTCAATATAGGAAAAACTGTTGTGATTGTTTTTCTCTAAAAGCAATCCTAAAAGAGTACCACGCACACCAGCTCCCCACACAAAAAGTTTTTTTCGCCCCCATAGAGCTTGTTGTGTGTCACGCAGCTGTTGTTCAAAGCTTGCAACCGTTTCTTTATGCGCGCTTTTCAATGGCCAATCATTCATCCGTCTTCCTCCAAATTTATGGCATCGAAAATTGCTCGAACGGTCTCTGTGCGTCCCGATGCTCTGATCCCTTCGCTGGTATTCGTAATGCTGATAAAATCTTTTTCCTGTAGGAGAAAACTTAGATCAATCGTTTTCACACACGGCTTTTTCAAATGGTCATTTAGATGGGATAAGATCGCACCATACTTTTCAGTAAATTGTGCCCCAAAGTATCTCTTTGCCAAAATGTAATTGATTGGCATAAGAACAAACATGAGCTTAATGTGTTGTTCAGCGCATATTTGCAGTATTCTCTCAAGATAAACGACACTTTCACTGTATTCGTCCCATGTATACATATAATTTAATTTTGTATAAACCTTTTTGGCTAGCTCGATTTGAACTTCACTGGCAGAATCATTTCGAATGTTTGCAACACCCTCAAACGCCAATGTACTCGAGCGTTTTTCCGTTTCCTGCAAAAACTGCCGCTGTTCCTCTTCCAAGGTGCCTTCTCTACCCAAAACCAACTTCATTAAATTTGCATGTTGATTTCCTTTTAAAAGGTGGACTCTTGGGGCAAATGTGCTCAAGTCGATCAAAAACATCACTGTTTTTAAATTTTTCATTTTAGCGGAAAGTACAGCCAACAAATTATAATAAGCGCGCATATATAACCCATTAAGGCTCACAATTTTGGTGGAACAGTTTAAGTTCAAGTTGTCCCCGATCGATCCATCTTCTGCATCTTCAATCGAAACATTTTCCGAAATGCAGTCGGCAAACACTAAACACTCTGCATCGGTATTTTCAGTAAAGTTCAAAACAAAATTTTTCTGCACCTCATCATCCAAGTTGCACCAATCACAGCCGTTTTTATAACCCATATTTTCAATTTGCAGCGCACAGTCAGGAGCTTCTTCAATAGCCAAAAAAATAAAAAATTCAGAGTGTTTGTTTTCTAATTCTTGCGGTGACAAAATTTTTATTTCCATTTTTGTCTTTCCCCATTTTTGTGGGTCATTATCACAAAAGAAAAACTCCTTGTCACAAAATTTTTTAAGAACCATTGAAAAC
>JFBN01307322.1_pt1 | contig 112677 bp, 83 predicted proteins | sample 768741 | NCBI WGS metagenome assembly JFBN01 (sample SAMN01983846, study PRJNA193217) | chicken gut metagenome | biome: terrestrial biome; isolation source: ceca of Broiler chicken | host: Gallus gallus | place: United Kingdom: England | collected 2010-09-07
GTGGCCGATGTGCGGGCAGCCGGTGGTATTCTGGTCAACCTGGCCAGCCGCGAGATACAGCAGTCGTTCGACTGGGCCCGTCTCTCCCGGGAGGTGCGGGTGGTGACTCCCGAGTTTAAGGTGATCAAGGGCGACACCCTTAAAACCATTGTGGTTTATGCCAAGATGATGAGAGGGGCGATGACCCGTTTTATCTTGAAAAACAGGCTCACCGCCCCCGATGAGTTAGAGGCCTTTTCGGCCGAAGGTTTTCACTATTCTGCCCGTCACTCCACACCCGATCACCCCCTCTTTATCGTGTGAGGAAGACAGGGGAGTGACATGGATTGTTTTCTCCTCGGTAACGGTAAGTGCACGGAACCAGCCTCGCCGTTTACCTTGCCGTGAGTTTTCCTCCCTCCTTTTTGGGAAAGGTCAGATAAATAGCTCGGGCTCCTTGCGCGACTCGCATGCCTTTTTCAGCATGCGGATAGAGAGGGCCACTTTCAACTTGCTTACCTTGCGGGCCTGTTGCGGACATACTGCGATGCACCTCATGCACGAGATACATTTGCTCGTATCGGTCTTGCTCGGGTTGTCGAGCGGTATGGCTCCTACCGGGCACAGGGCGGCACAAGTGCCGCACCGGTTGCAGGCCCGGCTTGCGTGTGGTTTGAGAGGTACCCCGTTGTAGGGCTTGTACTGGGGATTCCCCTTGACCTCGATGGGTGCCGGGACGGTGCCACTTTTCACAGCATCGAGCTTGTCGGCAATGCGGGCAGCAAACTGTGTGAGCAGATGCTCGTCGGCCTCGTCGGGTCGGCCGGTGGCATAGACCCGCATGATGGAGTGTTCGGTAATGCAGGCAATCCCGGCTATGGAACGGAATCCGTTGGCCTCCAATGCCGTTTTCAATTCGAGCAGGGCATCGTCGTAATCGCGGTTGCCATATACCACTACGGGAATTGCCGGGGTGTCGTGCCCGGTAATCCTTTTCAACCGTTCGAGGGCGATGGCTGGGACACGTCCACCATACACGGGGACTGCTACCAGCAGCACCTCGTCGTGGCTCAAATCGAGAGGTGTTGCCACCGATTTGGGGCTTGATAAATCTATCTCGGTTGCTTGCGGGTCAAGAGCCCGTCCGATGATTTCTGCGGCCTTGCGTGTACCACCCGTCGGGCTGAAATGTGCGATATACATTTCGTTACCTCCTGTTTATTGTTTGTTCCGGCGTTCCTGTACGATGGCATCGAGCACGGCCACGGTGGTGAGGTTGACAATGTCGCGTGACGAGCTGGCAATATCGGTGAAGTGAATCGGTTTGTTCAATCCCATCTGAATCGGACCTATCGTTTCGGCTACGCCCATTTCGAGCATCAGCTTGTAGGCCGAGTTGGCCGAACTCAGGTTGGGGAAGACGATGGTATTTACCTCGCGACCTTTGAGCTTGTTGAAGGGGTAGGTCTTGTCGCGCAGCTTGTTGTTGAGGGCAAAGTTCATCTGCATCTCGCCGTCGATGACAATCTCGGGATATTGTTGGTGCAGAATCTCGATAGCCTCGTGTACCCGTTGGGGGCTGCCCAGGTTGTCCGACCCGAAGTTGGAGTAGGATACCATGGCGATGACGGGGTCTTGGGCAAAGAAGCGCACCGAGTCGTAGGCCAGTTTGGCAATGTCGACCAGCGTCTCGGTCGTGGGTTTGCGGTTGATAAGCGTGTCGGCAATAAAGTAGGTACCCCGCTTGGTGTTCATGATGTGCATGGCACCGAAGTGCTTGTAGCCCGGGCGTATGCCGATTACCTCCTTGGCAATCTGTATCGTCTCGGCATATTTCGAGTAGGTGCCGGTGATGAAGGCATCGGCTTCGCCGGCTTCGACCATCATCATGCCGAAGTAGTTGCGGTCGAACATCTTCTCGTGAGCTTCGGGGTAGGTCATGCCCTCGCGTTGCCGTTTCTCGGTGAGCAGTTTGGCATAGCGGCAGCGGCGATCCTCCTCGTCGGGGTGGCGCAGGTTGATGATCTGCATGCCTGTGAGGTCGACACCGATCGAGGCGGCCAGCTTGCCGATGAGTTCGTCGTTGCCCAGCAAGATAGGTTTGCAGATACCGTCGCGCAAGGCCGTTGCGGCCGCTTGCAGCATGTTGGCGTGGTTGGCTTCGGCAAATACCACCCGCTTGGGATCCTTGCGGGCCATCTCGGTAAACTCGCGCAACATTTTGTTGTCATAACCCATGAGCTTCTTCAACCGGTCGTTGTAGGCGTCCCAGTCGGTGATGGGGTGTTGGGCCACGCCCGACTCCATGGCTGCCCGGGCTACGGCCGGAGCCACGGCGGTGAGCAACCGCGGGTCGAGAGCCTTGGGAATAATGTATTCGGGACCGAACGAAATCCGTTTCAGCCCGTAGGCCGAGTTGACCACGTCGGGTACCGGCTCCTTGGTCAGTTGGGCAATGGCATAGGTGGCAGCCCGTTTCATCTCCTCGTTGATGGTCGTGGCGCGCACGTCGAGGGCTCCCCGGAAGATGTAGGGGAATCCCAGCACGTTGTTGATCTGGTTGGGATAGTCCGAACGGCCGGTGGCGAAAATCAGGTCGTCGCGCGAGGCCATGGCCTTGTCGTAGGAAATCTCGGGGTTGGGGTTGGCCAGGGCAAAGACGATAGGCCGCTCGTTCATCGACTGCACCATCTCGGTGGTCAGCACGTCGGCGACCGAAAGTCCCAGGAAAATATCGGCACCCCGCATGGCCTCTTCCAGCGTGTGAATGTCGGTGCGGTCGGTGGCAAACTGTTGTTTCGAGGGTGGCAGGTTGGGACGGTCGGAACGGATTACTCCCTTGCTGTCGACCATGACGATATTCTCCCGTTTGATTCCCAGCCCCATGTAGAGCTTGGTACAGGAGATGGCGGCTGCGCCGGCACCGTTCACGACGAGGCGGGCCTCCTCGATTTTCTTACCCTGTATTTCGAGCGCGTTCAGCAGTCCGGCACCCGAGATGATAGCCGTTCCGTGCTGGTCGTCGTGCATGACGGGGATATCCAGTTCCTCTTTCAGGCGTGTCTCGATTTCGAAACACTCGGGCGCCTTGATGTCTTCGAGGTTGATACCGCCGAAGGTAGGCGATATGGCCTTGACCGCCTCGATAAACTTGTCGGGGTCTTTTTCGTTGATTTCGATGTCGAACACGTCGATTCCGGCAAAAATCTTGAACAGCAAACCTTTGCCCTCCATCACCGGCTTGCCGGCTAGTGCACCTATATCGCCCAGACCCAGGACGGCGGTACCGTTGGAGATAACGGCTACCAGATTCCCCTTGGCCGTGTACTCATAGGCCTTGTCGGGATCTTTTTCGATTTCGAGACAAGGCTCGGCTACTCCCGGCGTGTAAGCCAGCGAGAGGTCGTGCTGCGTGCTGTACGGTTTGGTAGGAATAACTTCTATTTTCCCGGCTTTGCCTTCGCTGTGATATTTTAAGGCGTCTTCTTTTAGAACTTTTGACATAAATATACGATTAAATGTTTTTAGCTGTTTAAATTGTATTTTGAGATATTGAATGGCTTATATTTTGTAAGCACATCGTGTGCAAATGTAGCAAATATATTGTATCTCTTGTGTTAAGAAAAATGTTTCTTTAACAATAAAGATTACATAAGTAGTTGTTTTTTCTCTGTTTCTCCGGGGGGGGTAGGTGTGCATGGTTCGTTCCTGGCTGATGAGTGTGTGTGGTATTGACATCGTTTCTCTCACCGGGCCGATGTAACGGGAACAACCGTTTCGGTGTCGCTGCTTTACAGGTGCATGACCCGCTCCTCGAAATCGTCGCGGGAGCCGATAGCTGAGTTGCGAATCTTCACCCGATAGTTGTATATGGTTGAAAGCGAGTAACACAGGAATCGGGCAATCTTGATGCTGTCGGTCGTACCCAGTCGCACCAGTGCATAGATGCGCAGTTCGGGTGTAAGTGAGTTGGGCTTGGGCGTGATGCGAGCCTCGGGAACCAGCAGTTTGTTAAACTTCTCGACAAAGTCGGGGTAGAGTTTCAGGAACGATTGGTCAAACTCGGCGTAGAACATGCGGCGTTCGTTGTTGATGATGTTTTGTGATTTCAGGTTTTTGGCAAGTTCTTCCACCTTTCCCATCGAAGCAAGTTTATTGAGCGATCGGCGGTAGTCGTCCATCTTGTCGATATAGGCGGCACACTGGTCCATATAACGACTTAGATACTCCTCTTTGACATGGTTGCTTTCGATGAGAGAGTTGTTTACGGTTTGCAGATGCTTGTTGGTCTGGTTAAGTTTCTCCTTGACGCTGTTGAGCTTGTGATTCTGGAAAAACAGAATCACAAAGGTAATGAGCAATATGACGCAGAAAGCACAAGTGATGTAGGTGAAGGTAATCGACAAGGCCTTCTGTTTTTGTATCTGAGCTTGATATACCTCTTCGATAATGGTGAATACCGGCATGAATTCGAGACTTCGTACGCGGGCGTTACAGGCTTTGGCATCTTCGACCGAGCATTTGATATAGGCATAGGCGCGTTCGATATCCCCTTCGTGGAACAACTGCTCGGCCAGCCGGTGCAGCGATACATATTCCCTGACCGAGGCTTTCAGGTCGCACTGTGCCGATAGGGCGTAGTAGATTTTCGTGCTGTCGCTCTGTTGCGTTTGGGCAAAGATTTCGGCCATGCAGTAATAAATGATGCCCCGGTCGTGCGAATTGAGGTCGTCCTGGGCGAGTCTCTCTCTCAGAATCTGCAAGGCCTGGGCATAGTCGTGTCGGGCCGTCAGTTCGTCTGATTTCACCACACAGTAGGTGAACGACGATGGAGAGTTGACCTGTAAGATGGAGTCGCGGTAAAGGTTGAGCTGTTTGGTGTAGTTGTCGCGAATGTCGGGTTGCAGCGAGTAGTCGGCGAGCAATCCGTAAAGCGTGCGTTTCAAGTGGTAGTAATAGGGCAGGATATAGGACGGCAGTCTCTTGCGCCCCATTTTTTCCAATAACTCATTGGCCTCTTTATACATACCGGAGTTGTAGAAGCATTCGACCAGATTGAGTTGGGCTTGAATTTGCAGGTCGTTGTTGTTCAACTTGTTTGATAATTCGATTTGTCGCTTGACGTATACCGCCTGTGAATCGATACTGAATGCCCGGTAGGCATCGACCAGGTAACCCAAGGTGCGAAACCGTTCGTCGGGAGACAGTTTGTTTCGCAGGCGCAATTTGATTTCCTGGATCTGTTTCTCTTTTTGCCGGGTATAAATGTAGCGTTGATTGATGAGCCGGTCGAGCGAGTCGAGAGTTGCCTTGACCGTATGGGTAGGAGACTTTCCGGTCGGAGTTGCATCGGCTTCGAAATGACATGCCGATAAAGAGAGAAGCATGCATAGCAAAAACAATATGGGCCGTCGAAGAGTATTCATGGTTGGGTGCATTAAATTATCCTCTTTTTGTGCTATGGAATTTTGAATAAAATATATTCCGAGGTCAAAGGCAAAGATAAAAAGAATTATGAATACTTTCTATTCAAAACCCTGAAAAAGGCTATTGCATCAACTACTTTTATAATATTAATATTTTGTATAATAAATTGATTATAAGATATTTATTTTTATTAAAATACTACTTTTTTACTACATTGAGTTGACAACCTCAATTGCCCCCTATATTTTTGTGAACAAAATTAGAAACGCGAGATTTTCTCGGGTTTATTTATTAATCAAAAATTAAATAACATGAAAAGCAAACTTTTACTTTTCTCGGCTTTGGCCTTGTGTTCGGCTACGGTTGCAGCCAACGATTATCCCACTTCCTTATATGTAATAGGTGATGCTACTCCGGCTCAGTGGAATAGTGATGATGTTATTCGTATGGTAACGGTTGAAGATGGCGTGTATGAATATACTGGCAATTTGACCGAAGGTCGTATGCGTTTTGTGACCACCTATGATTTTGCTCCGGGTTACGGTCCGGCTATGGCCTCTACGGTCGTGGGTGATAACCTCAATGAAACCTATCTGGAATTGACGACAGGTTCGCATGAGTTGGAATTTCGCAGCGACTATACCGCTCCCGACAAATCGTTCAAGGTGACGGCTGCCGGTCGGTACCAGTTCAGAGTTGATCTTACGGGTGAGACGCCGGTTGTCGAGGTAAGTGATGCTGCCGATCTGCCTGACCAATGGGCTACTCACTCCGAGTCGGTTTATGCCGTAGGTTCGGCTACCAATGCCGGGTGGGCTATCGAAAACTCCATCGCGCTGCATGAGACGGCGTTCGATTCGGGCGTTTATCAAGGCTCGCTGTATCTTAATACGGCCGACGAGGGTGCCGAGTTGAAATTCATGGTGATGCAGAAGTGGAACAACCGCATGTATGTGGCTACCGCTGCCGGAACGTCGGTCGATGCAACCGGTGAGTATGACCTGAAATATACCACCAGCGGAGATGAGGACTGGAAATTTATCGTCAATATCGAAGGCTTGTATGATGTAACGGTCGATACCAAGAGCATGAAAATGACGATTTCGGAACCTCAGATTACCTATCCCGAGAAACTGTGGCTGGTAGGTCCTGCCGTGGGAGGTTGGATTTTCGACGAGAATAAAGTGTTGGAGAATGCCGGTGAAGAGGGTGTCTACTCCTGGACCGGTGATTTGGGACAAGGTGAGTTTAAATTCTTTGCCGGTGACAATTTCGGTGCTGTGGCTTACGGTGCTGAGAGCAACATGACTCCTTTGCAAGAGGGCCTCTTGAATGTAATCATGTTGAGCAACGACGTCGACAACAAGTTCAATGTACTCTCTTCTCAAGAAGGCAATTACACCCTTGTACTCAACTTGAACGATATGACTCTCGAAGTGATTAAAAACGGTACTTCGACGGCTGTTGACGAGGTAGAGGTTATCGATTGGGTGCAAGAGTCCTATGGCATTGTGAGTGAACAAGCCCGGGCCATGGCTCTGTATGACATAAGCGGTCGGGAAGTCGTTTCGGTAAATGGTACACTGCTGCCTTTCGATGGACTTCGTGCCGGAATATATGTGTTTGTCATTGAGACTACTCAGGGTCGTGCTACGCATAAAATCGTAATTCGATAAATCTTTTTTGGGGGGGCTGTTCGACGTGTGTGGTGGCCCCCCCTTTTTTATCTTTTCCTAAAAAACATATAGATGAAAAATAACCATTATGGCAGGATAGCCCTGTCGGCAATACTCTTGTGCCTGTTGCCTTTTACCGTATGGGCACAAAGCAAGGTCGAGGGAGTCGTTCTCGATATTCATCAAGAGCCGCTTATCGGTGTCAATGTATCGGAGAAGGGAACCTCGAACAGGACGGTAACCGATATTGATGGCCATTTCAGTCTTGGATTGAGCTCGGCCGAACCCGTGTTACACCTCAGTTATGTAGGGTATGAAGCTCAGGATTTTGCTGTGGCAGGACAGAAGACGGTGCAGATTATCATGCGCGAGAACAACGAGATGCTCGACGAGATTGTGGTAATTGGATATGGTATCCAGAAGAAGAGCGATTTGACGGGAGCCATTTCGCAAGTTTCGTCCAAAGACCTGGCTCGCCAGCCGTCGCCGAGCCTCGGTGCCGCCTTGCAGGGTAGGGCCGCCGGTTTGCAAGTCGTTTCGACCGGAGCCCCGGGCAGTAACGTGAGCATGAAAATCAGAGGTATAGGTTCTATCAACAACAGTGACCCGCTTTTGGTTATCGACGGTGTACCTACCGATGTGCCGTTGAATATGATCAACATGGACGACGTGGAGAGTGTCGATATTCTCAAAGATGCATCGGCCACGGCTATCTACGGTTCGCGCGGAGCCTATGGTGTGATTATCATTACCACCAAGAAAGGTTCGCAGGAACGCAACAACTTGAATGTGAAAGTGACCTACGGTTTCGATCAGTTGCAACGCACCTTGCCCTTGCTCAATGCCTCGCAGTTCGCGTCGTTGCATAACGAGATGATGAGTGCCGGCGGACAACCTCAGTATGCCCTCTTCAACGACCCCACCAAACTGGGCAAGGGTACCGACTGGATGGGCGAGCTCTTCCAGTATGCCCCTACGCAGACCTACTCGGCCAACTATTCGGGCGGAACCCAAAAGAGCCATTACTACGTGTCGGGTACCTATTATGACCAGCAAGGTATTATCAAGACGACCGACTACAAGCGGTTTACCCTTCAATTCAACTCCGATGTGGAATTGTACAAATGGTTGAAGATGGGGCATAACCTTTCGCTCAATCACGACATCAAGTCGCAAGGCGAGTATAACATACAAAACACCATGAAGGCTCTGCCCACCCAGGCCATCAAGAACGAGGACGGGTCGTGGGCCGGTCCCGTAGGATTGGCCATGTATGTGGGCGATATAGCCAACCCCATCGGCAAGATGATGGAGAATACCTCGACCACCAAGGGTTACAACTTGCTCGGTAATATCTATGCCGAGATAAAGCCGTGGGAGTGGCTCACCTTCAAGAGCACTTTCGGTATTCAGGCCCTCTTCTGGGACAGCAAGAGCTGGACACCCAAGTATGACTGGGAACCCATCGAGCAACCCGAGTCGCAGGCTTCGCGCGAGTACAACAAGAGTCTCACCTGGTTGTGGGATAACTTGCTTACCTTCAACAAGACGTTCGATGGCAAGCATGCGGTGACAGCCATGATCGGTTCGTCGGCACAGACCAATACCTACGAATTCATGAGCGGTAGCATACAGGGCTTTATCAGCGAGTCGGCACAAGAGTTGGCCAACGGTATTCTCGAACCTACGCTTACGGGTAACGGTAGCGACTGGGCCCTCCTCTCGTTCATGGGTCGTGTCAACTATACCTACGACAACCGTTATCTCTTTACCGCCACCATGCGTGCCGATGGCAGTTCGCGTTTCAGCAAGGCCAATCGTTGGGGCGTTTTCCCCTCGGTTTCGTTGGCCTGGCGAATGAGTGAGGAGGAGTGGTTCAACAAGAGCTTTGCCCTGAGCGACTTGAAAATACGGGCCGGATACGGTGTCACCGGTAACCAGGCCAGTGTAGGCAACTATGCCTATGCCTCGGTGTTGCAGACCGTGCAGTACAACTTTAACGGTAACCAGGTATCGGGTTTGGCTCCGTGGGTGATGCCCAATCCCAATGTGCGCTGGGAAGAGGTAGAGCAGTATAACGTAGGTGTTGACGCTTCGATGCTCGACAGCCGACTCCTGGTCACCTTGGACGGATATATCAAAAACACCAACGACATGTTGGTCCCCATGTCGGTGCCCATCTCTTCGGGATACTCCGACGAGAATGTGTCGCAAATCAATGCCGGTCTGATGCGTAACGTCGGCGTGGAGTTGGCTTTGACCTCGTTCAACTTCCGGGGGGGCGACTTCACCTGGTCGACCACGGCCAACGTGTCGTACAACCACAACGAGCTGATCAGGCTCAACGGCGATGTCCCCATGTACTTCGATAACAACGTGCACATGGTGGGCTATCCCATCAGTGCTTTCTATGGATATGTAACCGACGGTATTTTCCAGACGCAGGAGGAGGTCGACAATCATGCGATACAGACCGTGGGCAGCGACCCTACGTCGAGTACCCAGCCGGGCGATATCCGCTTCAAGGACTTGAATAACGATGGTGTCATCAACGACGACGACCGCACCATTTTGGGAAGTCCCACACCGTCGTGGACCTTTGCCATGAACAACCAGTTCTCCTACAAGGGATTCGATTTGGAAATCTTCTTCCAGGGTGTAGCCGGTAACAAAATCTACAACGGCAACCGGGCTTCGCTCGAAGCCATGAGCGTGGCCCAGAACCAGATGATTACCGTACTCGACCGTTGGCGCGGCCCCGGTACCAGCAACACCATGCCGCGTGCCGTGTTTGGCGACCCCAACAAGAACAATCGCGTATCCGACCGTTTCCTGGAAGATGGCAGCTACCTGCGATTGAAGAACATCTCGCTGGGATATACGCTTCCCAGCCGCTTGACCAAGAAGGCCGCCATGCAGCAAGTGCGGCTGTCGGTATCGGCACAGAACCTCTTTACCCTTACCCGCTATACGGGCCTCGACCCCGAAGTGAGCGGCTCGGGTAATGATAATAATGTGTATCCCGTGACTCGCAACTTTACTTTTGGATTGAACATAACCTTTTAACCCCCTGACCACTGATGAAACGAACAACTTATATTTTATCGATTTTCGGCGCACTCGCCTTGTCGTTGAGCGCTTGCAGTGATTTCCTGAATCGTGAGCCGTGGGATTCGGTCGATACGTCGGAGGGGTTCCAAACCGCCGAAGATGCCGTGGCTGCTGTCAATGCGGCTTATCAGCCCCTGCAATGGGCCAAACTCTATAACATGCGCATCTGGACGCTCGACATCATGGCCGGCAACAGTGTAGTAGGAGCCGGTGGTGGTACCGATGGCATCGAGACGGTCGATTTGGCCAATTTCATCGCTACGGCCGACAACTTTGCCGCTCTGGATTTGTGGCGTGGCCCTTCGCCCGGTATTTTGCGTTGCAACTTCGTGTTGCAGAATGTACCCGACATGGATATGGACCAGAGCCTCAAAAACCGTTGCCTGGGCGAAGCCTACTTTTTGAGAGCCCACTACTATTTCATTTTGGTACGTCTTTTCGGCGGGGTACCCTACATCATCACCCCGCAGACTTCGGAGTCGAATCTGTTGGTCGAGCGTGCACCGGTCAGCAAGATTTACGAACTCATCACCTCGGACTTGAAAAATGCCATCGACCTTCTGCCCAAGAAGTCGGAGTACTCGACAACCGATTTGGGCCGGGCTACCCGCGAGGCCGCCATGGCCGAACTGATACGGGTATACATGACCTACGAGCCCAGCAACGACAAGTATGAAGAGGTGGTGCGCATGTGTAACGAAATCGGTTCGATGGGATATGAACTGGCCAGTGATTACTCCGACAATTTCGACCCCGCCAAGAAGAATGGAGTCGAGTCGATATTCGAGGTGCAGTATTATGGCAAGACCAACTATGACTTCTGGAGCAACGAGAACCAATGCTCCTGGACCAGTACCTTCATGGGACCCCGCAACTCCGACATGGCTGCCGGCTGTTATGGCTGGAATCAACCCACCGCCGAGTTTGTGAGCCAGTATGAGGAGGGCGACTTGCGCAAAGACAAGACCATCTTCTATATGGGTTGCCCCACCTTCGACGGCAAGCAATACAGTTCGTCCTATTCGACCACGGGATACAACGTGCGCAAATTCTTGCTCACCAAGGCTCAGTCGCCCGACTACAACACCAGCGATGCCGATTGGGTCGTAACCCGATATGCCGACATCTTGCTGTTGAAGGCCGAGGCTCTGAACGAACTGGGGCGTACCGTGCAGGCCGAAGACCCGCTGTATGAGGTGCGCAAACGTGCCGGCTTGACCAATCGCAGCGATGTCGAAGGGCTCACACAAGCCCAGATGCGCGAGAAGATCATACACGAGCGTCGCATCGAACTCGCCTTTGAGGGACAACGTTGGTTCGACCTGATTCGATACAAAGACAATTATGCGCTTACCTTCCTCCACTCGATAGGGAAGACTTCGGCCAGCTCCAAACACCTGTTGCTCCCGATTCCCCAACAAGAGATCGAGGCCAACCCCAAATTAACGCAAAACCCTGGTTATTAATCAACATAAATGAAAAACAATGAAAGCTAGAACTATAATAGGACTGTCGCTTCTTGCTCTCGTCGGTATGACCGGGTGTGAGGAGGATATTGTACTCGACAAGGGAGAATCTCCTCTTGAAGTGAAACTTTCGTCCGATACGGTATGGTGCGACCAACGCGCCGATGCTCAGGAGGCTCTGCAAATAACCTGGACCAGCGGTACCAATCAAGGTACAGGTGCTGCCATATCGTACTTCTTTGAGATGGACTTGAAGGGCAATGACTTTCAAGGCGGTATCAAGTACGACATCGGCAAGACCGATTCGCGGGTAATTTCCTTTACCAATAAGGAGCTTACCGATACTCTGATGCACTATTTCCCCACCATTCCGCTCGAACAGTACAGCGAGTTCGAGATACGGGTGACGGCAACCGTTGCCGCGGCATCGGTCCCCACCCAGGTGTCGCCTGTGAAGAGTGTGAAGATTGCCCCCTACAAGTGGCGGGTGCTCAATCTCTATATCATCGGCGATGCTACCCCCAATGGCTGGGACAATCAGTTGGCTACCATCATGTCGAGCGACTATGACAATATAGCTCACTTCACGTGGCAAGGTATGCTGAACAAGGGCGAAATCAAGTTCAATGCCCAGCTGGGTGACTGGTATCCCTGTTATGTGCGCGATAATGACGATCCCACCAAGATGCACTATCGCGAAAAAGAGGAGGATTACCCCGACAACAAGTGGGTCATCGAGGAGGCCGGCAACTATTTGATCGACGTGAATCTCGACGAGCTTACCGTAAGCTTTACCAATCTCGATGGCGAGGTACCCTTCACCGAGCTCTATCTGGTGGGCGAGGCTGCACCCACGGCCATCAAGCTCGAGCAGTCGAGCGACGACTCCTTTATCTTTACCTACAACGGAGCCCTGTCGGCCGGTACCCTACTCATTTCGACCACGACGGCGACCTCGGGTTGTGCCGGTTATCAACCGCTCGACAGCAACGGGTTGGGTTCTACCGGTATCCTGTTGCTTAGCGACCTCGGTACAGCCAGCAATCAGTGGAATATACCTGCTGCCAATAAGTATAGCGTGAAACTCGATTTGCGTAACAACCGGTTGGAGATAGGCGATTATGTAGGATATGAGCACGTATGGATTATGGGTTCGGCAGCCCCCGGCGGTTGGTCGTGGGACAATATTACCGAAATGCAGCGCGATGCTTCCAATCCCAATGTATTCCGCTATGAGGGCTTCCTGTCGGCCGGCGAACTCAAATTCCCGCTCGAAATCGACCACAGCTTTGGCGGCGACTTCATATTGGCACCGCAGGCCAACTGTCCCATCTCGGAGAATGGTACCTATTTCATCGGCAACCAGCCCGACAACAAGTGGATTATCAGCGAAGCCGGCAATTACCGGATTACCATCGATGTGGAAAACGAAACGATTTCATTTGTAAAATTATAAAGTTCAAAAGATATGATAAAGAAGATATTTTTGGCCTATCTCTCCCTGTCGGTCCTCCTGTCGATTTCGGCTTGCAACCGTTTTGATGTGGAGAACGACCCCATCACCTACGGCGATGGTTACATGGAGGTACAGCTCAATACCGACAAGGCTCGCTATACACCGGGCGAGGCTGTGAATTTTACCCTGAACAAGCCGATAGCAGGTGCTTCTAATGTCATGGTGCGCTATCGTCATTTGGGTACGACTATCGAAGAGGCTCCCCTGACGAGTTGCAACTGGACTTGGCAACCGCCTGCCACTGACTATCAGGGCTATCTGGTCGACTTGTACAGCAAGGATGCCAACGGCGTAGAGACAGTCTACGGCAGCATCGCCGTCGATGTATCGACCTTGCCCGACCGATTCCCCCGCAACGGGTTCCTTTCGGCCTATGGCAACATGTCCAGTCAGGACATCGCCGATGTCATGTCCAATCTGAACCGTCACCACATCAATTATGTGCAGTTCCAAGACTGGCACTACAAGCACCACAAACCCTTGGCCGGGACTCCGTCGGCTCCGATGGAGGTGTGGACCGACATCATCAATCGCGACTGCTACAAAAAGACCGTAGAGGGATATATCGAGAAGTCGCATCAGTATGGCATGAAGTCGTTGTTCTATAACCTGGCCTACGGTGCCCTTTCCGATGCGGCCGATGATGGTGTGCAGGAGGAGTGGTACCTGTTCAAGGATACCAAGCACGTCTTGAAGGATTGCCACGAACTGGGCTCTCCTTTCAAGAGCAGCATCTATATCGTCAACTCGGGCAATGAGGCCTGGATTGATTATCTGGCTCAACAGAACAGCGATGTCTATGCCGTGTTTGATTTCGACGGTTACCAGATAGACCAGTTGGGCGACCGTGGAGAGACTTACGACTACTACGGTAATCGTGTCTATCTTGACCAGACGTTCAAGCACTTTATCGAACGCATGAAAGAGGCCAATCCCGACAAGTCGCTTGTGATGAATGCCGTAGGACAGTATGGACAGGAATACCAGATTTCGAAGGCTCCGGTCGACTTCCTTTATACCGAGGTGTGGGACCACAACGACGATCGTGGATACACCATCTTCTCGGATATCATCACCAACAACGACAAGTGGTCGGGTGGCAAGAAAACGGTTCTGGCCGCCTATATGAACTATGAGCACGGGCGCAAGGGCCGCAGTTATTTCAATACCCCCGGAATCCTGATGGGTACGGCCGCAGCATTTGCCTGGGGCGGTTCTATCCTGCAACTGGGCGAGCATCTGCTCTGCAACGAATATTTCCCCAACAATAACCTCTCGATGCGGGGTGAGTTGAAGATTGCACTGGTTCACTACTACGATTTCCTCACCGCATATCAGAATCTGCTGAGAGAAGAGGGCGAGTGGTATGGAGTCGATGTGACCACGACCGCCGGTAACGTGACATTCAATCAATGGGGACCGGTGAGAGGTCAGGTTGCCACGGTAGGCAAGCGCTTTGCCTCTTGCGATGTGATACAGCTGCTCAGCTATCGAAACGCTACTCATCTGGATTGGTGCGACACCAACGCCGACCAGGGTGAACCCGACTTGTTGGAAAACTTGACGGTGAGCTTTGCCGTGAAACAGATGCCCAAATCGGTATGGGTGGCTTCGCCCGATGTAAAGGACGGGATAGCCATACCGCTCGAATACGAGTATGCGGGTGGTAAGATAACGACTACACTCCCGGCCTTGAAGTACTGGGACATGATTGTCGTGGAATACTAGACAAACGACCGACGGGGCGGGAGGGTTCCCCGGTGGGGGAATGCCTCCGGTCTCCCGTAGGGTAAAAGAAAAACAGATTGCTTATTTTGAAATACAGTTTTTATGAAGTACAAATTGTTGTCCGTTTTGATGCTGTGTGTCAGTATGGGGGTGCAGGCACAGGAAGAATTTTTGTGTGGCGACAGGATAGCGGTGTTCTATCCGCCCCAGTTCGATTCGTCACAAACGTTGGCGTCGTTTGCCATACAGAAAGAGTTGACCCGTCAGGGCGATTTGCCCGGCGATTGGGACATACGTCCCGTTTTCACAACCGACGGGGAGGGTAAGACCCTGGTCGAAATTGCTTATAGCGACGATGCCGACTTGTATGGCACGGGCCTGGTGACGGGGAAACTGAGAAGAAATGGAACTTCGATCGAGATATGGAATAAGGATAATTATGGTTATTACGTCTCCAACTGTCTTTATCAGTCGCACCCGTGGGTAATGGGTGTACGTCCCGACGGTAAAACCTTCGGTATCATTGCCGATAATAGCTGGCGTTCCAAGTTGGAACTCTCCAATCCCATGAAGATTACCAGCGAGGGTCCGGCCTTCCGGGTGATTGTAATCGAGCGCGATTCTCCCAGCGAGATGATGCAGGTGCTGGGCGAACTGACCGGTACCATCAATTTGCCGCCGCTGTGGGCCCTGGGTTTCCATCAGTCGCGGTTCAACCCCACCTATAAACCCGACGAGATTGTAGCGATGGGGCAAGAGTTCCGCAAGCGCAATTTGCCGTGCGATGTATTTTGGGTAGATATTGACTACATGGACGGGAAACGTATCTTTACCTATGATGCCAACGAATTTTTCAATTCGTCCAAGGTGGCTTCGCCCGATGCACTCAACGAGACGATGCATGAGATGGGCTACAAAATGGGTTATATTACCGACCCGGGCGTGAAAATCGACGAATCATACACGGTTTATCAGCAGGGCCAAAGCGGCGACCACTGGGTGAAAGCCGAGGATAAGGTGACCGACTACGAAGGCGAAGTGTGGCCGGGTATGTGCAAGTTCCCCGATTTCACACAACCTCAGACCCGCGAATGGTGGGCCGGCCTTTATGGCGAGTTTTACAAGGCTCATGACATGGACGGCGCCTGGAACGACATGAACGAACCGGGTGTATTCAATACTCCAGAGTGGACCATGCTCACGACCAACTGGCACCGGGGAGGTGGCGATTTGGCTGCCGGACCTCACATGCGTTATCACAATCTCTATGGGTCGCTCATGACACAAGCCTCTTACGAGGGTCTTGTCAAGAGCCGTCCCGACAAGCGCCCCTTCCTTCTCTCTCGTGCCAATCACTTGGGTGCACAACGCTATTGTGCCACTTGGACCGGCGATAACCTGGGTACGTGGGAACACATGATGCTGTCGGTACCGATGTGCATCACGTTAGGCCTTTCGGGTCAACCCTTCGGTGGACCTGACGTAGGCGGTTACGGACTCGATGTTACTCCCGAGCTGTTGGCTCACTGGATGGCCCTCTCGGCCTATTATCCCTTCTCCCGGAACCACACCTCGGGCTGCTCGCAGGAGCCGTGGGTATTTGGTACTGCGGTAGAAAATGTTTCGCGCAATGCACTCAACCGCCGCTATCGGTTGTTGCCCTATCTGTACACGCTGTTTCACGAATCTTCGGTCGACGGTATGCCGGTCATGCGTCCGCTCTTCTTTGCCGATTTGACCGATACCGATTTGCGTGACCAGGAGCAAGCCTTCCTGTTGGGTGGCGACCTGATGGTAATCCCTCGCTGGGCCAACCACGTGACTCTGCCCAAGGGCGATTGGGACCAGCTGCAACTCGAAGCCGAGGACGATGGTTACCAGCCGTTGCTGGCTCTGCGTCCCGGTAGCGTGCTGCCCTATTTGGGCCATACGGTTCAAACGACCGCTGTCTATGAAGCCGATTCGCTTACCCTCTTCGTGAATCCTTCGGACGATGGTACGGCTTATGGCGAGATGTATGACGATGCCGGCGAAGGGTTTGACTACAAGAATGGTGATTATGCACTCTTGCAGTTCAACTGCGAACCCTATGCCCAGGATTCTCTGGCGGTAACCGTGGTCAAGAGCGAAGGTAATCTCGACAAGACCCGTCATTATCGGGTAGCCGTAGTTGGTGGAGCCGAGACCTATTATTCGTCCTGGACGACCGACAGTCGCATCGTGGTGCCCCATGTGGAAGATGTGACCGAAGGGATAGACCTGTCGAAGACAATCGGTAAGGTAATCTTCGTAACCGGTACCTTCAATGACTGGGACGTAGACCAATATGTACTCACCGGGAATACCGACGGATTTATGGTGAGCGAACGTATCTACATCGAGAAGGGTGACCACCGCCTCAAATTTACCAACTCTCCTACGTGGAGCGGCGACGATTGGGGTGATGCCGACGGTCTGAGCGGTGTGGCCAAACCGAGTACCGGCAAACCCGATATTACCTTCCATATTGCCAATAGCGGCAACTACAACATCATGTTCAACCCCACGACGCTCGAATATGCCATCATGCGTACTTTCGACTCCAACGAATCGATTATATACGTGGGCGGAACATTCAATAACTGGACGCTCAACTATTTCAGTCAGATGGACCTGGTCGACAACCATGTGTGGAAGAGTGATGCCATCTATTGCGAGGCCGGGGACCAGGAATTGAAATTTGTCAATACCAATAATTGGAGCAACAAGGATTGGGGTGGTGTTGAAGGATTGAGCGGGACAGCCATGGAGACTACCGGCAAGAGCGACTCGAACCTGAAATTCACCTTGGCCGAGAGCGGATATTATGTGATGACTTTCAACGATCAGTCGTTGGCCTATTCGATACAGCGGGTTTCTGACCCGTCGGCTGTCGAGGAGGTGAAGGCCGAGCCTTCGTGCCGCATTTATCCCAACCCTACGGACGGTATATTGAACGTCCTGCTCGATGTCGACAATGCTCAGATGCGCATTTTCTCGCAAGACGGCCGCTGCCTGCAAGAGCAGTCGCTCACCCGCAACCTCTCGACCGTCGATATCAGCTCGTTGCCCGAGGGTTCCTATATCGTGGACTTCCGTTGGGACAAAGGTCATGAAACTCAAAAACTGATTAAAAAATAATCACGCCTCTCAATAGTTATGAAAAAGAAAATTTTATTGTCAGTATGCTTGCTCAACTTGTGTATGGAATTGGCTGTTGCTCAAACACTTTTCTCGCCGAACCGTGAGTTAAAGATGGACTTCTCGATAGAGAATGGCCGTCCTACCTATACGCTGCAATATAAAGGTAAAACGGTTATCGCTCCCAGTCATCTGGGTATCGAGCTCAAAGGCGAATCTCAGCGCCGGGAGTTTAATGAAATGGACGATAAGAACGAGGGTTCTCCCTATTCGCTGATGACCGGTTTTGCCGTAGCCGACTCGGCTTTCTCCACCTTTGACGAAACGTGGACTCCCGTCTGGGGCGAGGAGTCGTCGATTCGCAACCATTACAACGAATTGGCGGTAACCTTGCGTCAGAAAGAGACCGACCGGACCATGCTCCTGCGTTTCCGTCTGTTCGACGACGGTTTGGGATTCCGTTATGAATTCCCGCAACAGAAGAATCTGAACTATTTTGTGATAAAGGAAGAGTGTACACAGTTTGCCATGACCGGCGACCACACGGCCTACTGGATTCCGGGCGACTACGACACCCAGGAGTATGATTATACGGTGTCGCGCCTCTCTGAAATCAGAAAACTGCAAGCCGGAGCCATTACCGAGAATCTCTCGCAGACCAGTTTCTCGCCCACGGGCGTACAGACGGCCTTGATGCTCAAAACCGATGATGGTATCTACATCAATCTGCACGAGGCTGCTCTTATCAATTACGCCTGCATGCACCTCAATCTCGACGACGAGCACATGATTTTTACCTCGTGGCTCACCCCCGACTCGCAAGGTGACAAAGGCTATATGCAGACTCCCTGTCACTCGCCGTGGCGTACGGTTATCGTCAGCGACGATGCCCGCGACATACTCGCTTCGCGCATCACGCTCAACCTGAACGACCCTTGTAAAATCGAGGATACCTCATGGATTAAACCCTGCAAGTATGTAGGCGTGTGGTGGGAGATGATTACCGGTATGGGCGACTGGTCCTACACGTGGGATTTCCCCTCGGTACAGTTGGGTGTGACCGATTATACCAAGGCCAAACCTCACGGACGTCACTCGGCCAATACCGCCAACGTGAAACGGTATATCGACTTTGCCGCCAAGCACGGGTTTGATGCCGTGCTGGTCGAGGGGTGGAACATCGGTTGGGAAGACTGGTATGGAAACTCCAAGGATTATGTGTTTGATTTCGTGACCCCGTATCCCGATTTCGACGTAGACGAGATTCGCGACTATGCCAAGAGCAAAGGGGTGAAGATGATTATGCACCACGAGACTTCGGCGTCGATTCGCAACTACGAGCGTCATCTCGACAAGGCCTACCAGTTTATGGTCGACAACGGCTATCCGGCCGTGAAGAGTGGCTATGTAGGCAATATCATTCCGCGGGGTGAAAACCATTACAGCCAGTGGATTGTCAACCACTACCAGTATGCAGTCGAGAAAGCTGCCGAATATAAGATTATGGTCAATGCTCACGAGGCCGTGCGTCCCACGGGAATATGCCGTACCTATCCCAACCTGATTGGCAACGAGTCGGCACGGGGTACCGAGTATCAGGCCTTCGGCGGAAGCAAGCCCTACCACGTGGCTATTTTGCCCTTTACGAGACTGATTGGTGGCCCCATGGATTACACGCCCGGTATCTTCGAGATGGATATCAGTAAATACAACCCCAACAACCACTCGCACGCCAACACGACTATCGCCAATCAGTTGGCGTTGTATGTGACCATGTACAGCCCTTTGCAGATGGCTGCCGACCTGCCCGAGACCTACGAACGGTTTGCCGACGCCTTCCAGTTTATCAAAGATGTAGCCATGGAGTGGGAGAAGAGTGTCTATCTCGAAGCCGAACCCGCCCAGTATATCACCATAGCCCGTAAGGCTAAAAATACGGGAGAGTGGTTTGTCGGGAGTGTAGGCGGTTACGATGCGCGTGTTTCTGAAATCAGTTTCGATTTCCTGGATAAGGGGAAAAAGTATGAGGCTACGATTTACAGCGATACGAAAGAGACGCACTATTTGACGAATCCTCAGAAGTATGAAATCAGAAAGTTGAAAGTTACCTCCAAATCGAAATTGAAACAGTATGTCGCTCCGGGCGGCGGATATGCCATTTCGATAAAGGAAATCTAAGGCGGGATTCTCGCTGTCGGGCGGGCGGTCAATCTCTTTTCTCCGATTGTGAATAGCCCTCGGTTGTGGTGTGGCAGAATGGTGTACACTGCAGCCGGGGGGGGAGGAGAGGGGAGAGTGACCGCCCGCATTTTTTGTGCCATGGGGTAAGGGTTTTTCTCTGCATTCACATTTCAATTCTCTGGCGGGGGCGGGAAGTAAAATCAGCGGGGAGCAAAAGCAATTCGTCGAAAACACCTTTGGAATGTCTCTTTTTACGGCTTCTGTCGGACGGTTTTGGTTCAAAAAGCGTCGAATCGGAAAAATAGAACTAAATATCGGAGATAAGGAACTAATTTGTAAGGGAGGAAGGATTTATCTTTGCACTCGGGAAATAGGTAAAAGATAGGTTATATGGTGAAATATATAAATTTTATTTTATTTTATTTTTTCATTATTTCCAGCTATTATACAGACTTTATCCCTAAATTTGTAACATTTGAAAATGTGGCTGAAATCCCTTGTTTATCGGGGGAATAGATAAATTTACAGCCACGGGAAGGAAGTATAGGGAAAATTATTGTTAACATTTATTAGTATAAGGTTCGGCTTAGAATACCAACGTTGAAATAATATTTAGTTACTTATGAATATGAAACTGACCAAAAATTTGATTCAACCCATCGCCGGTGCGATGCTTTGTATTTTATTGTTTTCCTGTGGAGGGAAAAATGCTCAGACAGGTGGAATGGCTCGTGAGTATGCCGTGATGACATTGGAGCCCGATTCAATGGAGTGGTATAGTAACTATCCTGCCGCCATCAAAGGTAAACGGGATATTGAGATACGGCCGAATGTGAGCGGCTTTATTACCGAATTGAGAGTAGACGAAGGTTCTGTGGTAAGAAAAGGCCAGGTTCTTTTTGTTATCGATACGGTACCTTACAAAGCCGCTTTGAAGGTGGCCGAGACTAATGTCGAAGTAGCTCGTGCCAATGCCGAGACAGCTCGCCTGACGGCCGAGAATAAACGCGAACTGCAACGTCGCGACATCATCAGCGAGTATGACCTGCAAATGGCCGAAAACTCCTATGCGTCGGCCAAGGCTCAGTTGGCTCAGGCCGAGGCCCAGTTGGTAAACGCCCGCAACAACGACTCCTACACGCGGGTAACCAGTCCGCTCGACGGGGTGGTGGGCGAGATTCCCTTCCGGGTAGGTAGCCTGGTGTCGCCTTCGTCGACCACGCCGCTGACTACCGTGTCGGACAACTCTGAGATGTATGTCTATTTCTCGATGACCGAACGCCAGGTTCTCGAACTGGCTGCCCAATACGGTGCCGACAATTTCTTGAAAAAGCTCCCCGAAGTGTCGCTCAAACTCTCCGACGGTAGCGTTTATCCTTTGAAAGGCGAGATCGAGACCATCAGCGGTATCATCGACACGCAGACCGGTTCGTCGAACATGCGTGCCACCTTTGCCAATCCGCACAAGCTGTTGCGCAGCGGCGGCTCGGGTGTGATCATGATCCCGATGAAGAACAACCAGGCACTGTTGGTACCGCAGAAGGCTACTTATGAGATTCAGGACAAGAAATTTGTGTACGTCCTCAACAACGACTCTACGGTGAAATCGACCGAGATTACCGTTTCGTCGATTGATAACGGTAAAGATTACATGGTGCTCTCGGGGCTCAAAGCCGGCGACCGCATTGTAATCGAAGGTGTCAATACCCTCAAAGACGGTATGAAGATACAGGTAGCCGGAGCTCAGGCTCCTGCCCAGGAACCGGCACAAGCACAAAGCAAACAATAACCCTTTCAACTTCAAAATAGAAAAAGATTATGAAGTTAGACAGATTTATCAATCGCCCGGTATTATCGACCGTTATCTCCATTTTCATGGTTATACTGGGCCTTATCGGACTTGTATTCCTACCCATCACGCAGTATCCCGATATTGCGCCGCCTACGATACAGGTCTCTACAACCTACACGGGTGCCAATGCCCAGACGATATTGAACAGCGTTATCGCTCCTTTGGAGGAGTCGATCAACGGTGTGGAGGACATGATGTACATGACCTCGTCGGCCACCAATACCGGTTCGGCCACCATCACCGTATATTTCAAACAGGGTACCGACCCCGATATGGCTGCTGTGAACGTGCAGAACCGGGTATCGAAAGCCTTGAACCTGCTGCCTGCCGAGGTAACGCAAGTGGGTGTGATTACCCAGAAGCGACAGACCAGTATGCTGATGGTATTCTCTCTGTATAGTCCCGACGACCGGTACAGCCTCGAATTCCTCGAAAACTACGCCAAAATCAATGTGATTCCTCTGGTACAACGTATCCCGGGTGTGGGTGATGCCAACGTTATGGCTACCGACTACTCGATGCGTATCTGGCTCAAACCCGACGTGATGGCCCAGTATGGCCTCATGCCTACCGATATTGCCGCTGTCCTGGCCGAGCAGAATATCGAGGCCGCTCCCGGTCAGTTTGGTGACCAGGGCAAACAGTCGTTCCAGTATGTGCTCACCTACAAGGGTCGTCTGCAAACCCCCGAGGAGTTTGGCGACATGGTGATTCGTGCCGATGCCGACGGTCAGATTCTCTATCTGAAAGATGTGGCCGACATCGAGCTGGGCCGTTTAACCTATGGCTTCAAGAACTTCCAGAACGGACACAATGCCGTGAGCTCCATGATTTACCAGACGGCAGGTTCGAACGCCACCGAGATTATCGGTGATATAACCGACTTGCTCGACGATATCCGCAAAGACCTCCCGGCCGGTATGGAAATCGAGACAACGCTGAATGCCAACGACTTCTTGTTCGCTTCGATTCACGAGGTAATCAAGACCCTTATCGAGGCCTTTATCCTGGTGTTCTTCGTGGTATATATCTTCTTGCAGGATTTCCGTTCGACGTTGATTCCCGCCATCGCAATCCCGGTATCGCTTATCGGTACCTTCTTTGCCCTCTACCTGATGGGATTCAGCCTCAACCTGCTTACCCTCTGTGCCTTGGTATTGGCCATTGCGATAGTGGTCGACGATGCGATAGTGGTCGTCGAGGGCGTCCATGCCAAGTTGGACCAGGGGTACAAGTCGCCGCGTAAGGCTTCGATTGATGCCATGCGCGAACTCTCGGGAGCTATCGTGTCGATTACGCTGGTGATGATGTCGGTGTTTATCCCCGTAAGTTTCATGACCGGAACATCGGGTACCTTCTACCGGCAGTTTGGTCTCACCATGGCCTTCGCCATCGGATTCTCGGCCATCAACGCCTTGACCCTGAGTCCCGCTTTGTGTGCCATCTTGTTGAAACCTCATGACAAGAGCGGTGCTCACAAGAAGACCACCTTTATCGACCGCTTCCACACCGCCTTCAATACAGCCTACGATACGTTGCTGGGCAAATATAAGAATGGGGTGAGACACTTTGTCCATCACAAGAAATTCTCCTTTGCCGGTGTAATCGTGGCCATCGTTATCTTGGTGGTATTGATGAACGTGACACCTACGGGACTGGTGCCCAACGAAGATACGGGTACCATCATGATTACGGCCGACTTGCAGCCGGGTACCTCGCAGGAGCGTACCGAGCAGGTGCTCATGCAGGTCGACAGCATCATCGGGTTGCACCCCGCCGTGAAGGGCCGTACGCAGATTGTGGGATTTAGCTTTATCGGTGGTCAGGGTAACACCTACGGTTCGTTTATTGTGAAACTGAAAGATTGGAGCGAACGTACCGGCAAGGGTATGGATGCCAACTCGGTAATTGGAGTCCTCTATTCCAAGTTTGCCACCGAGATAAAAGATGCCCGTGTGCTCTGTTTCGCACCGCCTATGATTCCGGGTTACAGTATCAGTAACGGTTTCGAGTTGAACTTGCAGGATAAGACCGGTGGCTCGCTCGACCGCTTCTACGAGGTGACACAGGAGTTCTTGGCCGAGCTGATGAAACGGCCCGAGATTGCCATGGCTTCGACCACGTTCAACCCCTCGTTCCCGCAATACATGGTTGATGTTGACGTGGCCAAGTGCAAACAGGCCGGTATCAGCCCGAGCGATGTGCTCACCGCCTTGCAGGGTTACATCGGTGGTATGTATTCGTCGAACTTCAACCGATTCGGTAAACTCTACCGGGTCATGATTCAGGCCGAGCCCAGTGCCCGTGTCAGCCCCGAGAGCCTCAACAACATCAAGATTCGCAACGGTTCCGAGATGGCCCCCATCACCAACTTCATTACGTTGCATAAGGTGTACGGCCCCGACAACATCAACCGCTTCAACATGTTTACCTCCATCAAGATCAACGGTAACCCGGCCGACGGTTACAGTTCGGGCGAGGCCATCAAGGCCCTTGAAGAGGTAGCCGCCGAGACGCTGCCGGTAGGTTACGGATACGAGTTCTCGGGTATGACCCGTGAGGAGCAAAGTTCGAGCAGCGGTACCACGGCCATCATCTTCCTGCTCTGTCTGGTATTCGTCTATCTGTTGTTGAGTGCCCAGTATGAGAGCTACGTGCTGCCGCTGTCGGTTATTCTTTCGATACCGTTCGGTCTGGCCGGAAGCTTCATCTTCGCCCTCATCATGGGTGTTGAGAACAACATCTATTTGCAGATTGCCTTGATTATGTTGATTGGTCTGTTGGCCAAGAATGCGATTCTTATCGTCGAGTTCGCCCTCGACCGTCGTCGTACCGGTATGCCTATCATCAATGCCGCTATCGACGGAGCCGCAGCCCGTTTGCGTCCTATCTTGATGACTTCGTTGGCCATGGTCATCGGTCTGTTGCCTATGATGTTTGCCAGCGGTGTAGGAGCCAATGGTAACGGAACCCTGGGTGCCGGTGCCGTGGGCGGTATGCTTATTGGTATGATTTGCCAGATATTCATCGTGCCGGCTCTGTTCGTGGTATTCGAGATTATCCAGGAGAAGATCAAACCGCTCAAATGGGACGATCTGGGCAACTCGGAGGTTCTCACGGAAATCGAGCAGTATTCCAAATAAAATTGAACTCTATATAAAACAGAGAATATATGAAACGAATCCTTTTATATGTCGTATGTGGCTTAACTATGGCGACCACGTTCAACAGTTGCTACATATATAACAAATACCATCGTCCCGATGATATAACGGTAGAGGGTCTGTTCCGCGATACCGTTTCGGATACCGATACCCTGGCTGCCGATTCGGTGAGCTTTGGCGACCTGCCCTGGGAGGAGGTCTTCACCGACCCCACGTTGCAGGACCTTATCCGCACGGGATTGGAGCGGAACAGCGACTTGCAGAGTGCCATGTTGCAGATCGAGGCTGCCCAGGCCAGCTTCACGGCTGCCCGGTTGGCCTTCCTCCCTTCGCTTAGTCTTACTCCGCAAGGCGGCGTGAGCAGCTTCGACAGCAGCAAAGGGCAGTGGACCTACAATGCTCCCGTTACCGCCAGTTGGGAAATCGACATCTTCGGTCGCCTGCTCAACTCGGAACGGAATGCCAAGGCGATGTTGATGCAGAGCGAAGCCTACAAGCAGGCTGTGCGCACGCAACTTATCGCTACGATTGCCAACGGGTACTACACCTTGTTGATGCTCGACGAGCAGCTTGCCATCACCGAGGAGACCGCCATGACCTGGCAGAAGAGTGTAGAGACCATCAAGGCCATGAAAATAGGCGGTATGACCAACGAGGCTGCCGTAGCCCAAAGCGAAGCTAACAGCTATATGATTGCCGCCTCGATACCCTCGTTGCGTCAGCAGATTCGCGAGACCGAGAACTCGCTTTCGACCCTGTTGTATCAAGCCCCGCAAACCATCAAGCGAGGCAAGTTCCAAGACCAGCAACTCCCCGAGATGTATCAGGTGGGTGTGCCCGTGCAACTGCTGGCCAACCGTCCCGACGTGCGCTCGGCCGAACTCTCGCTGGCCGCAGCTTACTATTCGACCAATATTGCCCGCTCGGCCTTCTATCCCAACATCGTGATTTCGGGGTCGGCCGGTTGGACCAATTCGGCCGGTAGTGCCATCGTCAATCCCGGCAAGTTGTTGCTCTCGGCTGCCGCTTCGCTGGTTCAGCCCCTCTTCAACCGGGGTAGCAACATTGCCAACCTCAAAGCCGCCAAGGCTCAACAGAAGATAGCCGCCATCAATTTCCAGCAGGCTATTCTCAATGCCGGAGCCGAGGTGAGCAACGCCCTCTATCAGATTCAGTCCACCAAAGAGACACTTGTCAACCGTGACCTGCAAGTAGCTTCGCTCGAGAAGGCTGTCGAGTCGACCATGTCGTTGATGACCCTGGGAACCTCGACCTACCTCGAAGTGCTCACGGCCCAACAGTCGTTGCTCAATGCCCAGTTGTCTCAAATCTCCGACTCGTACCAATGTATGGTTGCCGTTATCAACCTCTACCAGGCATTGGGTGGTGGTCGTGAAATCGAGGAAGAAAACAAGTAAAAAACGTAAAAATTAGATACTATGATTAGTCCGTTAGCCTATGTCGATCCCAAAGCGGAGATTGGTAACAACGTAACCATTCACCCCTTTGCCTATATCGACAAAGACGTTGTCATCGGTGACAACTGCGTGATATATCCCTATGCCAGTGTATTGGCGGGAACGGTCCTGGGAAAAAACAACCGGGTCTTTCAAGGGGCTATTCTCGGTGCCGAGCCGCAAGACTTCCACTACAAAGGAGAGCCTACCCGACTGACGGTGGGCGATAACAATACCATTCGCGAGTATGTCATCATCAACCGTGCCACCCATTCCGATGGCGAGACCGTCATCGGCAACAACATCTGCATGATGAAGGGAACCCGCATCGGTCATGATTGCCGGGTCGACGACGATTGTATTTTGGGTATCGACTGCGACCTGGCCGGCGAATGCCACATACACAGCAAAGCCATCTTGGCCGGTCGTGTGATTGTGAAAGAGAAATGCCGGGTAGGTAGCTGGACCCTCGTCAAGAGCGGCTGCCGCACGGGCAAAGATATACCCCCTTACATCTTGGCAGCACACAACCCCATCATGTACAAGGGTATCAATGCCTTTATCCTCCGTCGTGCAGGATTTAGCGAAGCCACCATCGAGAATATCGCTTTGGCCTACCGTCAGGTCTACTCGTCGGGCACCAGCCTCGAAAATGCCATCTTGCGTATCAAGGAGGTGGTGACGCCCAGTCCCGAAATCGATTATATCCTCAAATTCTTTGCCGAATCCAAGATGGGCATCATTGCTACCATCGGCGAGGGCCAGTAAGAAATAAAATACAGGAATAAGAAAAGCCGAAGCCCGGTACTCATGAACCGGGCTTCGGCTTTTCTTATCTGTGCGGTGTGTTGCGGTTGGGGAGTGGGAGGCGAAGTATTCAGGGGGTGCTGTCTGTTTTTCAGCTCGTTTCCGTGTCGCTTTGTTTGTGATTATTAACAGAGCCGGCACTAAATATGGCGCAGAAAACTTTTCGAGTTTTCAAAGTTTTCCATACATTTGTCCCACTTTGAGTTGGAATATATATATGTATACCGAATTACAACTGCGCATCATCGAACAAGCGACACCCATGTTTCTGCACTATGGCATTAAAGCCATTACAATGGATATGATTGCCACGCGGTTGGGTATGTCGAAACGTACCTTGTATGAAAATTTCAAGGAGAAGAACGAGTTGTTGCTGGCCTGTCTTGAAAAGTCCGAGGAGGAACGCAACGTGCGGTTGAAGCACTACTATACCCAACGGCAGAATGTAATCGAGCTGTTGTTGAATGTGCATGAAGACATACTCCGGTTCATGCGCAACGCCAGTCCGGTCTACTTTATCGACATGGAGCGCTACTACCCCAAGGTCTATGAGCGCTACGAGCGGGAGAAGGAGGTACACAAGCGGGCCATTGTCGACCTGTTGAGGCAGGGAATAGGCGAGGGCATGATACGCGGCGACATCAATTTGGAGATAGTCTCCACGTTGCTCTCTCTGCAATTCGAACTGTTGAAAAACGCCGACCAGGTATTCAAGTCGAAATACACCTTTACCGAAATATTCGAGACCATATTCAAAAGTTTCATTCGGGGAATCGCTACCCCCGAAGGGGTGCGGTATACCGACGAGTTTTTTGCCCGGTACGAAAACAAATAGCCCGTCGGAATAGTATATAAATATATTGTAGAAACATATACATAGAAGAGTAAGGAACTTAATAATCGAAAAGATGATGAATAGAAGCAAACTCGTGTCCCGAGTCGTCGCCTTGTGTGCCCTGTCGTTGCCGGGGATTCTGTGGGCTCAAACCCAGCAAGCGGACCGGCAGACGTTGACACTCGATTTGAAGACAGCCATCGGTATCGCCCTCAACGAAAATCCCACGGTCAAGGTTGCCGATATGGAAATTGAAAAGAAAGATTACTCCAAGAAGGAGACCATCGCCGGCCTGTTCCCCCGCATCGACGGGTCGGCTTCATATAGCCGTACCATCGAGAAACAGACGATGTACATGGACTCCGAGGCCTTCGACATGAGTGCCATGTTTGCTCCCATATACAACACGATAGGACAGTTGCACCCCGAGTTTCAGGTACCGCAGCTGGGAGGAGGCTCCTCTTCGTCGGGCGAAACCGGTATGAAGGTGGGAACCGACAACACCTATTCGGTAGGGTTCAGTGCTTCTTTGCCCATCATCGCACCCCAGTTGTGGAAGAGCGTGCAGATGTCGAGTGCCGACATCGAGCAGGCCGTCGAGGCTGCCCGTTCTTCGCGCCTCAGTCTGGTCAACCAGGTAGAAAAGGCCTATTACAGTCTGTTGCTGGCCCAGAATTCCTATGAGGTAATCAAGATGAGCTACGACAATGCCAAGCTCAATGCCCAGGACTACAAGCACAAGTTTGAGCAGGGAACCGCTTCGGAGTATGATGTTTTGCGGGCCGAGGTGCAGGTGCGCAACCTGGAACCCACCATGTTGCAAACCGAGAACAGTGTGAAGTTGAGCAAACTGCAATTGAAAGTGCTGATGGGTATCGACATGACGGTAGAGATTGCCCTTACCGACCGCCTCGAAGATTACGAGGCCTCGATGTATGAGGAGACACTCAATATCGATACCTCGCTCGAACAGAATACCGACCTGCGTCAGTTGGACTTGCAGACAGCCTATCTGAAAAAGGCGGTCGACGTGCAACGCATGTCGTGGTTTCCCACCTTGTCGGCTACGGCCAACTACAACTGGATTTCGATGAGCGACGGCGGCATGTTCAACGACTTCCGGTGGAGCCCCTATTCCTCGATAGGGCTCTCGTTGTCGCTCCCCATCTTCCAGGGCGGGGCACGCCACTTCCGCATCAAGCAGGCCAAGTCGAACGTGTTGCAGCTGGGATTGCAACGCGAAAATCTCAAAAATACCCTCTCGATGCAGGTGCAGATGTCGATGGACAACATACAGAAGTCGGTCAAGCAGATAGCCTCCAACAAAGAGGGCGTGCGTCAGGCCGAGAAGGCATACGCCATCATGCAGAAGAGTTTCGAGATAGGGTCGGCCACATTCATCGAACTCAACGATGCCGATCTGGCTCTCACCAATTCGCGACTCTCCTACAACCAGGCCATCTACGATTTCCTGGCGGCCAAGTCCGATTTGCAGTTGCTGCTGGGCAATACCGACCTGGAACAGTATCGGCAGGCCGTCGAAAACACCAAGTAACATACCGAATAATATAAGAAAACTACCATATGAAAAAAGAACTTTTGATTGGCATGGCGGCTGCATGTTCGGCCCTGCTGTTTGTGGCCTGTTCGGGGTCGAAAGAGTCGACCGAACAGACCGAGGAGGAAACGGTCCAACTCGTCAAGGTAGCCCGGGTCACCGAGCAGGCCGTTCCTCAGGTCGTCTCCTACACGGCCACAATCGAACCCTATAAACGCAATCTCATCAGTTCATCGTTGCCCAACCGCATCAAGAAGATTTATGTCGAGGTGGGCGACCATGTCAAGGCCGGGCAGAAGCTGGTCGACCTCGACCGGGCCAATCTGGCACAGCAGAAACTTCAACTCGATAACCTCGAACTGGAATACAAGCGGGTGCAAGAGCTGTTTGCCGTGGGTGGCGCTTCGCAACAACAGGTCGACCAGATGCGCACGCAGTACGAGACGGCCAAGACCTCCTATGAGAATCTCGACGAGAATACCGTGCTGGTAAGCCCCACCAACGGCGTGGTGACCGCCCGCAACTACGATAACGGCGATCTGGCCACAGGGGCCATTCTCACCGTGATGCAGATACAGCCGGTCAAGGTGCAGGTAAACGTATCGGAGAGCGATTTCACCAAAGTGAAGCTGGGTATGCCGGTCGATGTCAATGTCGAGGTCTACGGCGACGAGGTCTTCAAGGGTAAGGTATCGCTCATTCACCCCACCATCGATGCGTCGACCCGTACCTTCGTGACCGAAATCAATATCCCCAATGCCGACAACCGCATTCGTCCGGGAATGTTTGCCCGGGTCAACATCGACTTCGGCAGCGTGAACCGCGTGGTGGTTCCCGACCAGGCCGTTGTCAAGCGTTCGGGTTCGGGCGACCGTTTTGTCTATGTCTATAAAGACGGGAAGGTATCGTTCAATCAAGTGCAGTTGGGACGTCACATGGATACGAGCTACGAACTCATTTCGGGTGTCGAGAATGGCGCCGAGGTAGTCATTGCCGGTCAGTCCCGCCTGAAAGACGGCGCCGAGGTCAAAGTCGTAGAGTAACCGTCGGCCTTCCAGTTCCACTAAAACCATTCACCCTTAAAGAAAAAAATCTATGAGTCTATACGAAGGTTCGGTAAAGAAACCTATCATGACCTCGCTTTGTTTCGTGGCGGTGGCCATTCTGGGTATCTTTTCCTACACCAAACTGCCTATCGACCTCTATCCCGACATCGAGACCAACATGATTATGGTGATGACCGCCTATCCCGGGGCCAGCGCCGCCGATGTCGAGAACAACGTGACCCGTCCCCTGGAAAACGCGCTTAATGCCGTGAGCGACTTGAAGCACATCACCTCGGAGTCGAAAGAGAACATGTCGCTCATTACTCTCGAATTTGAGTATGGCGAGGATATCGACGTGCTCACCAACGACGTGCGCGACAAACTGGACATGGTCAAGACCGAGCTCCCCGACGATTCGGAGAACCCCATCATCTTCAAGTTCAGCTCCGACATGATTCCTATCGTCATTCTTTCGGTACAAGCCAAGGAGAGCATGCCGGCCCTGTACAAGATTCTCGACGACAACGTGGCCAGTCCGTTGGCCCGTATCAGCGGGGTAGGTTCGGTGTCGATCAGCGGTGCGCCCGAACGGGAGATTCAGATCTATGTCGACCCCGTGAAGCTCGAAGCCTACAACCTCAGTATCGAGACCATCGCCTCGGTAATCGGGGCCGAGAACCGTAACGTGCCGGGTGGTACGTTCGACGTGGGTTCCGAAACCTATTCGCTGCGGGTGCAGGGCGAGTTTAGCGATGCCTCGCAGATGAACGACATTGTTGTGGGCTCCTTCGGCGGCAAGAGCGTCTATCTGCGCGATGTGGCCGTGGTACACGACTCGGTCGAGGAGCGTGCCCAGGAGACCTACAACAACGGCGTGCAGGGAGCCATGATTGTGATTCAGAAACAGTCGGGTGCCAACTCGGTCGAAATCTCCAACGAGGTGATGAAGGCCTTGCCCCGCTTGCAGAAGAATCTGCCCAGCGACGTGAAACTGGGTGTGATTATCGATACCTCCGACAATATCCGCAACACCATCGACACCCTGTTCGAGACCGTGGTGCTGGCCCTGATATTCGTCTCGATTGTGGTGTTCCTCTTCCTGGGACGCTGGCGGGCTACGATGATTATCGTCATCACGATACCCATCTCGCTGGTCGCCTCGTTCATCTACTTGGCAGCCACCGGCAACTCGCTCAACATCATTTCGCTCTCGTCGCTCTCCATCGCCATCGGTATGGTGGTCGACGATGCCATCGTGGTACTCGAGAATGTAACCAATCACATCGAGCGGGGCAGCGAGCCCATGCAGGCGGCCGTGCACGGTACCAACGAGGTGGGCCTTTCGGTTGTAGCCTCTACGCTCACGCTTATTGCCGTGTTCTTCCCCCTCACGCTGGTAACCGGTATGACGGGCGTGCTCTTCAAGCAGTTGGGTTGGATGGTCACTATCATCATGGTCATCTCCATCGTGTGCGCCCTCTCGCTTACCCCCATGCTCTGTTCGCGCCTGTTGAAGCTGCAACCCAAGCAATCCCGCATGTTCAAACTGCTTTACGGTCCTATCGAGAAGGGTCTCGACGCGTTCGACAACGGCTATGCCCGGTTGCTGCACTGGGCCGTAGGTCATCGCACGATTGTTATTGTGGGCTGTATGTCGTTCTTTGTGCTTAGCCTTTTCCTGGTGCGTTTCGTAGGGTCGGAGTTCATGCCCACCCAGGATAATGCCCGTATCGGGGTGACCGTTGAGATGCCTATCGGTACCCGTACTGAAATCTCAAAAGAGGTGGGTATGCGCCTTTACCGTCAATGGATGGAACAGTACCCCGAAATCGAGGTGTGCAACTTTACCGTAGGTCAGGCCAGTACCGACAACGTGTTTGCTTCGATGACCGACAACGGTTCGCACATATTGACCTATAATATCAGTTTGAGCGATCCCGACAAGCGCGAGCGCACCCTGTCGGAGATTTGCGACCTCATGCGTAAGGACCTGGCCGGCTACCCCGAAATCAAGAAGTCGCAGGTGAACCTGGGTGGCGGAATGTCGGCCATGGGTGGTGAGACCACCATCGACTATGAAATCTACGGCTACTCCTTCGAGGAGTCGGACAGCGTGGCTTCCCAACTGGCAGCCCTGCTGCGCGAAATCAAGGGAGTGAGCGAGGTGCGCATCAGTCGTGGCGACTACCAACCCGAGTATCAGGTCGATTTCGACCGTGAGAAGCTGGCCCTCAACGGCCTCAACCTCACCACGGCGGCCACCTATCTGCGCAACCGCATCAACGGTGCCACTGCTTCGCAGTTTCGCGAGGAGGGCGAGGAGTATGACATCAAGGTGATGTATGCCCCCGAATATCGTACCTCGATTGAGGATATTGAAAACATCATGGTCTACAATGCCCAAGGCAAGGGCGTGCGCATCAAGGAGCTGGGTACCGTGGTCGAGCGATTCTCGCCGCCTACCATCGAGCGCAAGGACCGTGAGCGTATCAACACCGTGTCGGCCATTCTGTCGGGTGCCGCGATGAGCGAGGTGGTGGCCGAGGCTCAGAAGAAAATCGACCAGATGTCGATACCCTCGGGAATCTCTATCCAGCTGTCGGGTTCGTATGAGGACCAGCAGGATTCGTTCAGCGACCTCTTCATGCTTATGTACCTCATCGTCATACTTGTGTTCATTGTCATGGCGGCCCAGTTCGAGTCGTTGACCTATCCGTTCATCATCATGTTCTCACTGCCCTTCGCCTTCTCGGGAGTCTTCCTGGCTCTGTGGCTCTCGGGCAACACGCTCAACGTGATGTCGCTTATCGGAGCCATCATGCTGATCGGTATTGTGGTGAAGAACGGTATTGTGCTCATCGACTACATCTCGCTGAACCGCGAGCGGGGCATGGGTATCCGCGAGGCCGTGGTCAAAGGCGGTCACTCCCGTCTGCGCCCGGTAATCATGACTACCCTCACCACCATTTTGGGTATGGTGCCTATGGCTGTGGGTACCGGACAGGGCTCAGAGATGTGGCGACCCATGGGTACGGCAGTAATCGGCGGTCTCACCGTGTCGACCATTCTCACCCTTATTCTTATCCCGGTGCTCTATTGCGTATTTGCCTCGGTGGGTGTGAAACGCCGCCGCAGGAAACACCACGAGCGCTTGACATCGAGTAACTCTACTTTGTAAAATATCCATGTTCGGTTCCCTATCTCTCTTCGCATAAAAAAGGGGAATAGGGGGCTGGACTCTAAAAAAACAACTTTCAAATATGAAATCGGTTTTTATCACTTTCGACCAAGCTCACTATACCCAGATTGTTGAGACACTCGACAAGTTGTCGTGCCGGGGATACTCCTATTTTGAGCAGATGCGCGGGCGGGGCTCCAAGACGGGTGAACCTCACTATGGCAGCCATGCCTGGCCCTCGATGTGTTCGGCCATCATCACCATGGTCGACGACGACAAGGTGGAGCCCTTGCTGAAACGATTGAAGCAGATGGACGAGGCCAAGCCTCAGTTGGGGCTGCGGGCTTTTGTCTGGACTATCGAACAGTCTGTCTGACGGCTCTTGTCCTGCACCATAACTTCGGGGGCTGTGTCGATTCGTTCGATGCAGCTCCTGTTGCTATTGAGCCGTACAGAAAAACAGGACAGGGCGATAATTTGTCGGGCGATATTCTTCTCTCCTTGGAAAGAATTGGTTATTTTTGGGGTACATAAAAAATTGAGGACAATGAAACACACGACTATTTGGGCTCGCCTGCTGTTGGGTTCGGTGACCGTTATCACGCTTCTGTCGGCCTGTGGAGGAGGCAAAAAACAGGAAAAGATAGAAATCACTCCCTATATTCTCAACCTGCATTTGAAATATTCGTTTATCGACAATTTCGAGGGAGGCCTGGCTCGGGTGATGATGAAGACCAAGACCGAGTCGGGGCGCGAGACAGGTGTCTTCGGTTGTGTCGACGAGGAGGGGCACGAGGTGATACCCTGCATCTACGAGTCGGTATATATAGAGCCCGGTGGTGTGCTGGTTTCCCCGAAAGAGGGGAACAACAAGCTCTTTGTCTATCGCGACGGTGCGATGCAGGAGTTCCCGGTGCCCGACGGTCTCGAGCCGCAGGGGGGCTTCTACGATGGCCGGGCGAGAGTGCATGACGAGGATTTCAATTATGGGTATATCGATACCGAGGGGAATCTGGTGGTGCCTTGCCGTTATAATTCTGCCGATGATTTCAGCGAAGGACTGGCCGTGGTCGAGCAGAATTGGAGAAAGGGGTATATCGATGTCGACGGCAACGAGATGGCCCCTCTGATCTATTGGAATGCGATGGATTTTTACAACGGTATGGGTTGTGTGCAGAACGAAGAGGGGCTCTATGGTTATGTCGATGCGACGGGGCGCGAGGTAATACCCTGTCAGTTTGAATCGGCCGACTTTTTTTATGGCGATGTAGCTCCGGTATGCCTCGATGGGAGCTATGGCCTCATCGACAAGACGGGCAAGTTTGTCTCGACCACTCGGTATAAGTCGATGGGTGTCTGTACCTCCAATCTGTTCTATTATGGCGAAGACGGCCTCTATGGTTTTGTCGATGCCCGGCAAAACGTACTGACCCCGGCTCGATACAACAAAATAGATAACTGCCGGGAAGGAATGGTAGCCGTGGCCCAACAGGGTAAATATGGGTTCGTAAACGAGAAGGGTGAGGAGGTAATCCCCTGCATATACAGTCGGGTGAACTGGTTCGACCAGGGCTTTGCCCGGGTAGCCCGCAACGGTCGGGTAGGATATATCGACAAGACGGGGCGCGAAATCTTCCTGCTCCCCTCGAACAGCTTTTCGAGTGCTTCGCGCTCGGGCTTCGGGGTATTCTGTTTCGAGAGCGGCGGCGAGGTCTTCATCTTCGATGAGGAGGGCAACCGGCTCGACAGCAACGGGCTCGAAACCCCGGGTGTGGCTTCGGCCGGGAGCGACGCCTCGGCCGGCAGTGGTGCCGGGGGTGGTTCGGGCGTAGTGGTGGTACCCTCGGTCTCGGTACCGGCTTCGACCGGCAGCAGCCAGAGCGACCCTTCCCGTCGGGTCGAGTGGGAAATCCGCCGCAACCGGGCTATCGAAGAGCTGGCCCGTTTGCAGGTGAAACTCATTGAAGATCCCAATTCGGCATACATCAAGCACAACATACAGACACAGCAAAACATCATCAACACCTGCAACGAGATGATTGCCATCTATCAGTAACAGGTATGAGTAAAATGGCTCCCTCGGGTTTTACTAATTTTGCCAGGCGGTCGATTTGGACGTAGGGCCTCTTGAAAAGTTTTTTAGCTTTGTACCTCTTTTGCCTTTCTGTCTCATTGCCTTTGTAGATACCGCATCGGGGTGCGGTATGACTGCACTGATCGGAGAATCCAATACAGGGAACTGCGTTTCCAGTGTGCTTTTGCGCTCACCTTTTATCTCTTTGCAGAATACAGGAGGCTGCTCGGCAAAGCAAATTATGCAAGCATCTTTGCTTTGCGCTCACCTTTCACTATCTTTGCACCCAGATAGGAAAGGGATCTATATGAATATTCTTCTTGATGTACACACGCACACGATAGCCAGCGGTCACGCATTCAGCACCCTGCAAGAGATGGTGCAGGCCGCGGCCGACAAGGGGCTGCAACTGTTGGGCATTACCGAGCACACGAGCGGTATTCCCGGGACCTGTTCCGATATCTATTTCCGCAATTTGCCGGTGGTGCCTCGCCACATGTACGGGGTGGAGCTGCTGTTGGGTGCCGAAATCAATATCATCGACTACAAGGGGCATCTCGATTTGGAGGAGCACTATTTCCGTTTTCTCGACCTGCGCATCGCCGGCCTGCACTCGTTGTGCTACCTGCCGGGCACCGTCGACCAGAATACCGAAGCGGTATTGGGTGCGATAGGCAATCGCCACATCGACATCATCAGTCACCCGGGCGACGGTACGGCCGACCTGCTTTTCGAGCCGCTGGTACTGGCGGCCAAGGAGAACGGCGTGTTGCTCGAGATCAACAACAGTTCGCTCAATCCCTATCGGCACAAGACGAAGGCCCGTGACAACAATCTCGAAATCCTGCGCCTGTGCAAGCGCTACGAGCAGCCGGTTATCTTGGGCAGCGACGCCCACATTTCATTTTCGATAGCCGATTATCACTGGCTCTATCCGTTGTTGGCCGAGACCGATTTCCCCGAAGCGCTGATTCTCAACGACAAGCCCGAGGCTTTCAAGGCCCGTTTGAAGAAGAACCGGGAAGAGACGGCTCTCTAAAATAGCATCATGCCATAGCGGTCGAAACTCTTCCGGCGCGAAATCCACAGGGTGAGCAGCACCGAGATGAGCGACGAGGCAAAGATGGCTATCATGAGCAGAATCTGGTATTTGATGGCCACGCTGGGGCTGCTGCCACCCAGTATCTGGCCGGTCATGGTGCCGGGCAGGGCGATGAGACCCATCACCGCCATCGAGGCAATGGTGGGGTTGAACGACTTGATGAGCGCCTCGCGCATGAAGGGGGCGAGCGATTCGCCCGGCGAGGCTCCGTTGCCCAGCAGGTAGAGGTAGAGTTGTCGTTCGCGGTTGAGCGAACCGTAGAACGAGTTGAGGGCAATCACGTTGGCCGATAGCATGTTGCCCAGTATCATGCCACTGATGGGTATGAAGTAGCGGGCCGTGAATATCTTTTCGGGACGCACCACCAGCCCCAGGAAGTAGAGGTCGATGATGAGCAGCGAGACGAGAAAGGCTACCGATACGGCCATGAAGAGCATTTTCAAGGGGAGCTTGGTTCGTTTCAATACCGTCGACGAAGCAATCACAATCATGAAGAGCACCCACAACAGGTTAATCCACACACTGTCCCACAGGAACAGGTATTCGAGGTAGAACCCGATGAAGAAGAGTTGTACCGTCATGCGCAGGGCGGCCCAAAGCGTGTCTCTCACCAGGCCGGTGCGGTAGCGGTAGAGAAAATAGGTGGGGATAATCAGCAGCAGAAATCCCAGGGCCATGTGGCCATAGCCGATGTTTATCGTTTCCATAAGTCAGTCTCCGATATAAATTTTGCGGTCGAACGCGTTGATAAAGCGGTCGTCGTGCGATACCATCAGTACGGTAGCCTCGTGCCACCCGTGAATGTAGTCGACCACCCGGGCGATGGAATCGGGGTCGAGGGCCGAGGTGGGTTCGTCGAGCAGCACGATCTCTTTGTGCAGCAGAGCGGTAATGAGAATCATGATGCGTTGCCGCTGTCCGCCCGAAATCTCTATCGAGCGTTTGTCATACAGTTCGGGTTCCAGTCCCAGCAGCTCGAAGTGGTGCAGGATCGTTTCGCGCGAAGGCATCTGTGCCTGGTTGATCCGTAATCGGAAAGGAGCCTCAATCAACTCCTTCACCGTGTCGTAGGGGAGGGTAAACTCCTGGGGCAGCCAGGCGATGCGTCGGCGCACCTGCTGTACGGTCGAGGCGTCGAGCGTGCGGCCGTCGATGCGGATAGTCCCCTCGTCGGGACGGACAAAGCCGGGTACCGAAGCAAGAAGGGTGCTTTTACCGTGCCCCGAAGGGCCGTAAAGCACCGCTTTCTCGCCCCGGGCGATGCAACACGTGAAGTGTTGCATCAAGGGCTTGTTGTCATAAATAAAGGTGAGATTGTCAAATTCGATCATTTCGCCGGTTCCGGATTCTCGGTTTGAGTTTGAGGTTTCAGCCAGCGGTCGAGCCAGCGGAAGAAAATCCGTTGCCACAGCACACCGTTCTGCGGTTTCAGAATCCAGTGGTTTTCGTCGGGGAAGATGAGCATCTCGGCCGGAACGCCGCGCAACTTGGCCGCATTGAAGGCCGACATGCCTTGCGAGGCGAGGATACGGAAGTCATATTCGCCGTGGGTGATGAGGATAGGCGTGTCCCATTGGTCTACGAATTTGTGGGGCGACGTGGCAAACGTGCGTTGAGCCGTAGCGTTCGTCTTGTCCCAGGGTGCGCCGCCCATATCCCAGTTGGCAAACCACATCTCTTCGGTCTCGACATATTGCTGTTCGAGGTTGTAGATACCGGCGTGGGCGATGAAGGCCTTGAACCGTTTCTGGTGATGGCCGGCCAGCCAGTACACCGAGAAGCCGCCGTAGCTGGCACCCACGGCACCCATGTGGTCACCGTCGACATAGGGCTCTTTCTTCATCTCGTCGGTGGCGCTGAGGTAGTCCTTCATGTTCTGGCCGCCGTAGTCGCCGCTAATTTGTTCGAGCCACTCCTGACCGAAGCCGTAGAGACCGCGACGGTTGGGGGCGATGACGATGTAGCCGTTGGCCGCCATCAGTTGCAGGTTCCAGCGGTAGGACCAGAACTGGCTGACAGCCTGTTGCGGGCCGCCCTGGCAGTAGAGAATGGCGGGGTATTTCTTCGAGGGATCGAAGTGGGGCGGATAGACAATCCAGGTGAGCATCTTCTTGTTGTCGGTGGTCGTGATCCAGCGCTCTTCCACCTTACCCATGGTGAGCTGGTCGAGGATATCCTTGTTCTCGAACGAGAGCTCCTTCACCTCCTTGCTCTGGGGGTTGACGCTGTAAATCTCGTCGGGTTGCGACAACGAGTGACGCATGGCGATGAGGCAGCTCTCGCTCACGGGAGCCAGCGAAGCATAGTCGTAGTAGCCGGTGGTAATCTGCTCGATTTTCTTGTCGAGACCCACGCGGAAGATGTGTACCTCGCCCTGATAGGCTGTGCGAATGAAGAGCGACTGTCCGTCGGGGGCCCAGGCCAGTTCGTCGGTGCTGTAATCGAAGTCGGCGGTGAGGTCCTGTTTTTCGCCGGTTGCCATGTTCATGACAAAGAGGCGGTTCTTGTCCGATTCGTAGCCGTCGCGCTCCATGCTGCCCCAGGCCAGATATTTGCCGTCGGGTGAGAAGGCAGGCGTGGTGTCGTAGCCCATCATGCCCTCGGTGAGGTTGCGGGTCTGTTTCGAGCCCAGGTCATAGAGGTAGATGTCGGAGTTGGTCGAGATGGAGTATTCCAATCCCGTCTTCTTGCGGCTGGTGTAGGCCACCGCCTTGCTGTCGGGGGTCCAGGCAAACGACTCGATGCCGCCGAAGGGTTTCATGGGCGACTCGTAGGGTTCGCCCTCCATGATGTCGACGATGTCCGAAAGCGCTTTACCGTCGAACGAGGCAATGTAGGGGTGCGGAATCTCCTCGACCCACTCGTCCCAGTGCTTGTACATGAGGTCGTCAATGACGCGGCCGGTAGCCTTGTCGAGGTCGGGGTAGATGTCCGAAGCCTTCTGGCTGTATTTCACATTGCCGATGAAGAGGATATGTTTCTCGTCGGGCGAGAAGAGGAATCCGTGTACTCCTTTTTCGTGGTGGCTTATCTGGCGGGCGTTGCTGCCGTCGGCCTCCATGATCCACAGCTGCGAGTCGCCGCTCTTGCCCGAGAGGTAGGCAATCTGTTTGCCGCCGTTTATCCACACGGCGTTACCTTCCGACTCGGGGGTGCAGGTAATCTGACGTTTGTTCTGTCCGTCGATGTCCATCACAAACAGCTCGCGGTTGCTCTTGTTCTGCTCCACGTTTTCGTAGGTCACCCCAAACAAGATTTTGCTCTTGTCGGGCGAAACCACGGGGTCGCTCACCCGGCCGAACGCCATGAGCACCTCGGTAGTCATGATGCCGTTTTCGACTTTTACGGGTTGCTTGCCGATAATGTCACCGGTTTTCCCGGTTGGCTGACAGGCCGTTACCAATAAAGTTCCTGCCATCATCATACAATTTAATTTGTTCATAAATAATGGTTTATAGATTATTTTTTGTTCGTTTTTCTCTTCTCGTTGCGGGGCGGTCGGCTCTCACCCACGAGGCGGGCCGGTTTGCGCCAAGGCACGTTGCCGTAGAGTTTTTCGAGCAGGTCGTAGCGGTGCATGCGCCTGAGCGAACTCTGTATGTCGTTGCGCTTTTCGGGCAGATACCAGAAGAAGTATTTCCGCTGGTTCAGCTTCTCCTCGGGCTTGCGGGCGGTGAAGACCTTTTCGCCCGTGTAGGGGTGTATGCCGGTGTAGTAGATCTCGGTCGAGAGGGTCATGGGGGTAGGGGTGAAATCCTGCACCTGCTCCAACTTGAAGTTCATGTGCTTGGTCAGAGCGGCCAACTCGGCCATATCCTCCTCGGTACACCCCGGGTGGCTCGATATGAAGTAGGGGATAATCTGCTGGTTGAGCCCCTGCTCGCGGTCGATGCGGTCGAAAAGCCGCTTGAACTCCTCGAAGAGCGAGAAGGAGGGCTTGCGCATGATGGCCAGTACCCGGTCGGAGGTGTGTTCGGGGGCCACTTTCAGCCGACCCGAGACGTGTCGGGCAATCAGCTCCTCGGTATAGCGGCGGGTGCAGCGGTTCAGCGCCTCGTCCTGGTGCCGGTGCAGCAGCAGGTCGTAGCGCACTCCGCTGCCGATGAATGACTTCTTGATGCCCGGCAGGGCGTCGACGGCCCGGTAGATGTCGAGCAGGGCGCTGTGGTCGGCGTTGAGGTTGGGGCATATCTTGGGGGCGAGACACGAGGGGCGTTTGCACTTGTGGCATAGCTCCTCGTTCTGGCCGTGCATGCGGTACATGTTGGCCGAGGGGCCGCCCAGGTCGCTCAGATAGCCTTTGAAATCGGGCATCGTCGTGATTTGTTTCACCTCTTTGAGAATCGATTCTTTGGATCGCGAGGCGATGAATTTGCCCTGGTGGGCCGAGATGGTGCAGAAGGCACAGCCGCCGAAACAGCCCCGGTGCAGGTTGACCGAGAACTTGATCATCTCGTAGGCCGGTATCGTCTTTCCCTTGTAACGGGGGTGCGGCATGCGGGTATAAGGCAGGTCGAACGAGGCGTCGATTTCGGCCTCGGTCATGGGCGGATAGGGCGGATTCACCCTGATGACCCGCTCGCCCACGCTCTGCCACAGCCGCTTGGCGTGGTACTTGTTCGACTCCTCCTCGATGTGGCGGAAGTTCTCGGCCTGCTTGCGCTTGTGTTGCAGGCACTCCTCGTGCGAGGCCAGCACGATGTTGTGCTCGTCTTCGGTGGTCGAGGGCATCATCGCGCGGGGACGTATGACAGCCGTTTGCGGTATGTCGGTCAGTTGGTCGATGGCCTCACCGTGTTGTAACCTTCGGGCTATTTCGACAACGGGGCGCTCGCCCATGCCGTAGATGAGCAGGTCGGCGGGACACTCGGCCAAGATACCCGGCAGCAGTTTGTCCTGCCAGTAGTCGTAGTGGGTGAGCCGTCGCATCGATGCCTCGATGCCGCCGATGACTACCGGCACATCGGGGTAGAGCTCTTTGAGAATGCGGCTGTACACGATGGTGGGGTAGTCGGGGCGCATGCCGTGCCGTCCGTTGGGTGTGTAGGCATCGTCGCTGCGCAGGCGCTTGTTGGCCGTGTAGTGGTTGACCATCGAGTCCATGGCTCCGGCCGAGATGCCGAAGAACAACCGCGGTGCGCCCAGTTTCTTGAAATCGCGCAGGTCGTCCTGCCAGTTGGGCTGGGGCACGATGGCCACCCGCAGCCCTTCGGCTTCGAGTATGCGCCCGATGACCGCCGCCCCGAACGAGGGGTGGTCGACATAGGCGTCGCCCGAGAAGAGAATCACGTCGAGATAGTCCCACCCTCGTAGTTCCAACTCCTTGCGGGTCGTCGGCAGCCAGTCTTGCAATCGGTACTCTTTCATCGTCATTGAAGGTATAGGTTTGTCGTCAGGCAGTAGGCTTGTCGGCTGCTGCCTGTTGCAGTAAATCTTCCAGTTTTATCAGTTCGTCGCGATACTGGGCCGCCTCGATAAACTCCATCTTCTTGGCCGCCTCGACCATCTGTCGGCGGGTGCGCTCGATGGCCTTTTGCAGTTGTTCGCGATTCATGTATTTCACCACGGGGTCGGCCGCCACATCGACGTGATTGAGGTACTCGTCGCTGTATGCCCGGGCTGCCGGAGCCGGTTTCGCCCCCTTTGCCGGCTTGGCCGGTTGGGGTTGCGGCTGGGCCTCGGCGGTGGCACCGAGTATCGAACTCTTGGCCTTCTGTATGGCCTTGGGGGTGATGTGGTGCTCCTCGTTGTAGGCCAGCTGCTTCTCGCGTCGGCGGTTGGTCTCGTCGATGGTCTTTTGCATGCTCTCGGTAATGCGGTCGGCATACATGATGACTCGTCCGTTGAGGTTGCGCGCGGCCCGTCCCACCGTCTGGGTGAGCGACCGGTGCGAGCGCAGGAATCCCTCCTTGTCGGCATCGAGGATAGCCACCAGCGATACCTCGGGCAGGTCGAGTCCCTCGCGCAGCAGGTTGACCCCGATGAGCACGTCGTAGACCCCGGCCCGCAGGTCGTCGAGAATCTTGATGCGGTCGAGGGTGTCGACGTCGGAGTGTATGTAGTTGCAACTGATGTCGAGCTTGGCCAGGTAGCTGTTCAGCTCCTCGGCCATGCGTTTGGTGAGCGTGGTGACCAGCACCCGCTCGTCGCGCTCGATGCGCAACTGTATCTCTTCCAGCAGGTCGTCTATCTGGTTGAGGCTGGGCCGTACCTCGATGACCGGGTCGAGCAGACCGGTGGGGCGAATCACCTGTTCGACCACGACACCCTCGCTCTTTTCAAGTTCGTAGTCGGCCGGTGTGGCACTTACGTAGATAATCTGCCGCGCCAGGCTTTCGAACTCGTCGAATTTCAAGGGGCGGTTGTCCACCGCTGCCGGCAGGCGGAAGCCATATTCCACCAGATTCATCTTGCGGGAGCGGTCGCCGCCGTACATGGCTCGGATTTGCGGTACGGTCACGTGGCTCTCGTCGATGATGGTGAGAAAATCCTTGGGAAAGTAGTCGAGCAGGCAGAAGGGCCGGGTGCCCGCCTCGCGGCCGTCGAAGTAGCGCGAGTAGTTCTCGATGCCCGAACAGTGGCCTATCTCGCGAATCATCTCCACGTCGTAGGTCACCCTTTCGTAGAGCCGTTTGGCTTCGAGTTCCTTCCCGATGGATTTGAAGAACTCCACCTGCTTGCCCAGGTCGATTTCAATCTCGCCGATGGCCTTGTCGATGCGCTCTTTGGTCGTGACAAACAGGTTGGCCGGGAAAATCTTGTAGGCGTCGAAGCTCCCCGTGCTGCTCCCCGTGGCCGGGTCGATGGTGCGTATCGCCTCGATCTCCTCGCCCCAGAACTCGATGCGCACGATGGTATCGTCGTAGGCCAGGTAGATGTCGACCGTGTCGCCCTTTACCCTAAAATTGCCCCGGTTGAGCTCCACCTCGTTGCGCGAGTAGAGCGAGTCGACCAGATGCCGCAACAGCCGGTTGCGGCCGATGTTGTCGCCTACCTTCACCTCGATGACGTTGCTGTGGAAATCCTCGGGGTTGCCGATGCCGTAGAGGCACGATACCGACGAGACCACAATCACATCTTTCCGCCCCGACAGCAGGGCCGAGGTGGTGGAGAGCCGCAGTCGGTCTATCTCCTCGTTGATGGCCAGGTCTTTCTCGATATAGGTGTCGGTCGAGGGTATATAGGCCTCGGGCTGGTAGTAGTCGTAGTAGGAGACGAAATACTCGACGGCATTCTCGGGGAAGAACCCCTTGAACTCGTTGTAGAGCTGGGCCGCCAGAGTTTTGTTATGGCTCAGGATCAGGGTAGGTTTCTGTACCCGCTCGATTACGTTGGCCATGGTGAAGGTCTTTCCCGAGCCCGTGACACCTAGCAACGTCTGGTAAGGCGTGCCGTCGAGCACACCCCGACTCAGTTCGTCGATAGCTTCGGGTTGGTCGCCCGTGGGGCGATAGGGTGAGATCAGTTTGAAATCCATGACACAGTCGGGTTCGTTAAGATTCGGGTATGATCAAACAGAGTATGAGGTACACGATGATGGGCGTACCAATGGCTCCGATTGAGAGCAACACATAGATGATGCGCACTACGGTAGGGTCTATCCCCAGGTATTCGCCAATGCCTGCGCACACGCCGCCTAACATGCGGCCGTCGTGGGGGCGGGTGAGTCGTTTGATCATATCCAGTTTGTTTATCCGTTTGTCAAACCGGTTGTCCCCACTAGGCCCAACTGCTTTCGGTGCCTGTTGCGTGTGCAGCCTGTTTGACAAATCTAATGCAAAGATAGAATAAAGCAGGGGTAAAAACAAGATTGTAGCCTTGCCGTTTTGCCGAAACGAGTGAAGAATATGGGTGCATTACCCGGCGGGAGTGTTGTGGGGACGATTCGGCATCGGCCGGGTGAGCTGGTTGGGGAGGAGAGCGTTGGTCGACACAAATGGGGGTGTGGCCGACAAATGAAACTTATTTGTCCCGGTCATCGTTAAAATTCTATTATTTCTTTTCCAAATTCGGCCGAAAACCCTAACTTTGCAAACTGATAAAGAAACGAATAATGCGAAAGATAATCTGTTTTATCGTTTGTGCCCTGCTCCTGGCGTCGTGCAGCGAGTATAACAAAATACTCAAAAGCACTGATTATGAGCTGAAATATGACTACGCCAAGAAGGCCTTCGAGCGGAAGAAGTATATGCAAGCCGCTACGTTGCTCGAAGAGCTGGTCGCCATATTCAAGGGTACCGACCGAGCAGAAGAGTCGCTCTACCTCTTGGCCCGCAGCTACTATCTGAATAAGGACTATGTCACTTCGGGTGAATATTTTCAGGCCTACTACAAGAACTACCCCAAAGGACAGTATACCGAGTTGGCCCGTTTCTATTGCGGCTATGGCTACTACCTCGATTCGCCCGAGGCCAAGCTCGACCAGAGCGGTACCTACAAGGCTATCGACGAGATGCAACGTTTCCTCGACTACTTTCCCAACAGCGAGCGGGCCAAGGAGGCACAGGATATTATCTTTGAACTGCAAGACAAGCTGGTATACAAGGAGTTGCTCAATGCCCAGCTCTACTACAACCTGGGTAACTACATGGGCAACAACTACCAGTCGGCCATCATCACCGCGCAGAATGCGTTGAAAGAGTATCCCTATACCCGCTATAAGGAGACCCTCTCGATGCTCATCTTGAAATCGAAATATCAGGAGGCCGTGCAGAGTATCGAGGAGAAGAAACCCGAGCGGTTCCGCGACGTCATCGACGAGTACTACTCGTTTATCAACGAATATCCTTCGGGCGAATATACCAAAGAGGCCGAGAACATATTCAAGGTGGCCAACAAATATGTAAAAGATTAATCTTTGAAATAAAAATGGATTACAAGAAAACAAATGCACCGACAAACACCGTAACACGCGATATGGTGGCTTTGTCTTCCGACACGGGAAACATTTACGAAACAGTTTGTATCATTGCCAAGAGAGCCAATCAGATTGCCGTTGAAATGAAAGCCGACCTGGAAAAGAAACTCCAAGAGTTCGCCTCGTGCAACGATAACCTCGAAGAGGTGTTTGAGAACCGTGAGCAAATCGAAATCTCGCGCTACTACGAGAAATTGCCCAAGCCTGTTCTCATCGCCACGCAAGAATATATAGAAGGTAAAATCTATTACAAAAATCCCGAAAAGGAAAAATCGGCTATCGAATAATAGCCTGACAGCTATCCCTGCAAGCCGCACTATTCCTTTTCGATAGTGCGGCTTGCAGATTTTTCTTGCTCGGCCGGTCAAGGCTGAGGGGGGCAGAAAGTGACCGAAAAAAGTAAACCGCACAATTAGTTCATTAAAATATGATTAACAGAATACTGATCCGTTCCAAAGTCGTACAGATTGCCTACTCTTATTTCCTCACAAAAGACAAGACGGTGATGGATGCCGAGAAAGAGCTCTTTTTCAGCTTTGAGAAATCCTACGAGTTGTATCATCTGTTGCTGACTTTGATGGTGGAGTTGACCGATACGCAGGCTGCCCGGGTAGAGGCTGCCCGCATGAAATTCCTGGCCACCCCCGAGGAGAAGAATCCCAACATGCGTTTTGTCAACAATCGTTTCATCGAGCAGTTGAGAAATTGCAAGGATTATAAGGACTATCACGAGAAAAAACCGATTACCTGGACCAACGACCCCGAATTTTTGAGAGACTTCTCGGAACGGATTGTCAAGAGCGATTTGTACAAAGAGTACATGGAGGCTCCCGAGGATTCGTATGAAAACGATTGCGAATTCTGGAAAAAGGTGGTGAAGAACATGTTTTGCACCGACGAGGAGTTGCTCGACCTGCTGGAACAGAAATCGCTCTACTGGAACGACGACCTCGAAATCATTACCACCTTCGTACTCAAAACCATCAAGCAGTTTAGCGAGGAGAAGGGCGAATCGCAAGCCCTGTTGCCCATGTTCAAGGACGACGACGATGCCGAATTTGCCAAGGAGCTCTTCCGCAACACGCTGGTTCACGGCGAGGAGTATCGCAGCTATATCGAGAACTTTATCCGCAACTGGGAGATCGAGCGGGTCGCTTTCATGGATATTGTCATCATGATGGTGGCCATGAGCGAGTTCTACAAATTCCCGTCGATTCCCACCCGGGTTACCTTGAACGAGTATATCGAGCTGGCCAAGTCGTACAGCACCTCCAAGAGCGGACAGTTTGTCAACGGTGTGTTGAATGCCATTGCCGACAATCTGAAAAAAGAGGGTGTTCTGACAAAAGAGTAAAAAAATTGTTATATATTTGTGGAGTCTCATTTTTTCGGGGACGACACGTATAAACTATTAAAAGCTAAATTATGACAACACTATCCATTCTTTTACAAAGTGCAGCCGGCAGCGGAATGTCGAGCATTCTGATGATGGTTGCCTTGATTGCAATCTTCTATTTTTTCATGATTCGTCCGCAGACGAAACGACAGAAAGAGATTCGCAAATTCCGTGAATCGCTCACCGCAGGCGACAAAGTCGTTACCGCAGGTGGCTTGTTTGGAAAAATAAAAGAGGTTAAAAGCGACTCCTTTATTATCGAGATAGCCGAGAATACCCGTGTGCGCATCGCCAAGGATTCGGTATATCCGTCGGCAGCCGATGCCAAGGACAACAACGCTCAGCAGGCTAAATAAGCCGGTCTTTTTTGACCGAGGCTCTACTGGGTAGAGAAAATAAAAGATAAAGTTTTTTATCGGGCAGAGGGTTTCTACCGATAAAAAACTTTATCTTTGTTTCTATATAGCCATGGTGTGATTATATGAAGAAGAACATTTCGGCCCGCATAGCCACGCGATTCAGAGTAATTGCCCGAAAGATAGCCGATACATTCCGGCAGGAGCGCACCCGGGAGTTGTTTACCTTCCTGGGGTTTGTGTTGCTGTCGTTGGTATTCTGGTTCATGCAAGGCTTGAACGAGGAGGTCGAGAGTTCGTTCAAGATTCCGGTAGAACTTCAAAATCTGCCCGAGAAGACGACCCTCATCAACGACCTGCCTACACACGTCGAAGTGCGCATTCGCGACAAAGGTCCCGTGATGCTGGGTTATGCCATCGAGGGGTTGAATCCGCTGCGCATCAATTTCCAGGAGTATGACAAGGGAGGCAGCTCGTTCTTTCTGGCTCTGCCGCAGCTCGAAACCATTTTGCGCAAATCGCTGCGCCCCACGACAACCATCTTGTCGGTTATCCCCGACACTCTGAAAGTACAATATACCCACAATGCCGGCAAACGGGTGAAACTGGTGGTGCGGGGCAAAGCCTCGACTACGCCGCAATGCGTGTTGAGCGGCCCCATGACGGCCGAGATCGACTCGGTGATGGTATATGGCGATCATGCTTTGTTGAAACACCTCAAAGAGGTCTATACGACCGAGTTCGAAGCCAAGCGGTTGAGCGATACCCTGCGCACGACGGTGCGGATAGCCCGCATACCCAATCTGCGCATTGTCCCCGACCAGGTGATGGTGACGATACCGGTCGAGGAGATAACCTCCAAACTGCTCGACATACCCATCGTGACCCAGAGCGTACCCGCAGGCTGGTCTCTCATCACCTTCCCCTCGTCGGTACAACTCTCGTGCATGATGCCGTTCAGCAAATTCGCCTCGGTCAACGAGGAGAGTTTCCTGCTGGGCGTCGACTTTACCGACCTGTCGGGACGTACACCTCCCGCCAAATTGGGAATCAAGGTGCTGAAAGCTCCCGATTTCGTGCGCAACATCGTGCTGTCGCAAGACAGTGTCGACTATATTGTGGAACACAAGCGGTCTGCATTCGACTTACAGGCCGATACGGCAATCGTCTCACGCCCCGATACGATATGAAACGGATAGGAATTACAGGTGGCATAGGCAGTGGCAAGTCGGTGGTGTCGAATCTGCTGCGCGTGATGGGCTATCGGGTCTACGATACCGACTCCGAGGCCCGGCGGCTCATGAACACCCTGCCGCAACTGAAAGCAAAGTTGTGCCAGACCTTTGGTGACGATATCTATGCGGGCGGCAAACTCGACCGTCCGTTGTTGGCCTCGCGGGTCTTTGGTCACCCCGAGCAGATAGCCCGGCTCAATGCCCTTGTGCACCCCGCCGTACGCGAAGATTTCGACCGTTGGTCGCAGGGCGTTCGGGGAGAGTTCTGTTTTGTCGAGTCGGCCATCTTGTACGAGTCGCATCTCGACCGGCAGGTCGACGAGGTGTGGCTGGTCACCGCTCCCGAATCGCTGCGCATCGAGCGGGTGCAGCAGCGCAGCGGCCTCTCGGCCGACGAGGTGAAACGTCGCATCGCCGCCCAGCAGGGTGAGGAGGAGAGGTGCAGGCAGGCCACCCATGTCATTTGCAACGACGGTCGGGAGTCGCTCATTGCCACTGTACTTTCGCTGTTGAACCGTTCCCGGTAAGAAATTTTTTGTCCGGGGAAAGGGGTTAAACCCGACAAGTATATTATTTTTGCAATGCAAAACGAAACAAGTTATTAAATATAAAACCTCAATTTTATGTTGAAAACGATTTTATCTATCTCTGGGAAACCGGGTTTGTACAAGTTGGTATCCCAAGCTAAGAATATGTTGATTGTCGAGTCGCTGCAAACCGGCAAACGTCAGCCTGCCTATGCGCATGAAAAGATTATTTCGCTGGGCGATATTGCCATCTTCACCGATGAGGACGATGTGCCTCTGGGCGAGGTGTTGGAGTCGATCAAGAAGAAGGAGAATGGCGGCAAGGTGTCGCTCGACATCAAGAAGGCCGACTCGGAGACCCTGCGTGCCTATCTGGCCGACGTGCTTCCCAATTTCGATCGCGAGCGGGTGTATGTGACCGACATCAAAAAACTCATCAGCTGGTACAACCTGTTGGTCGAGACCGGCAATACCGATTTCGTGGAAGAGAAGAAGGCTGAGGCGGAACCTGAAAAAGAGGCTGCCGAAGGTGCCGAATCCAAATAATAAGTCAACGACGTGTTGCGGGCGGATCCTCGCGACACAATGCTATACCCTGTACGAGAGGGCTGCGACCAGAAGGTCGCGGCCCTCTTTCGGTTTATGGTGTTTTCCGGTTAAAGGGAGGGGAAGGACTATTGCTCCGAGGACCGGTTCAGGGGGCTGGCGAGTATATCCAGGCTCCTTGCGAACGCACGTCGTGGCAAGGAATGCCCAGCTCGAAGCACTCCTTTATCAGTCGTCGGGCCCGGCTCGGGTGAACGTTGGCCCCGATGATAAAGTGGCGCACATCGAAGAGTCGCATCACGTCGGCGATACGTCCCGTGAATCGACGGTCGACAATGGCATGGTCGATTGCCAGCCGCCTGTCGCTCGATACCCGGTGCCAGTCATGCCCGTCGAGCAGGAGCAACCGTGTAGCGTAGAACCGGGCGAACGGGTAGGCAATGAAGAGCGACTCCTTCTCGACCGGTGCCGAGCCCGGTTGGAGCAGGGTATAGTCCCGGTGTCCCGCCTGTTGGCGGTGTGCTTCGCCCACCGGTGGTTGTTGCGGCGGTAGTGTGTCGGGCAGGAGCAGGTAGCACCCCTCGCGGTCGCTCAGTTCGACGACGGTAGTCTGCCGGTCGTCATACACCACCGCTTCGGGACGAGGGGGGCGATAGGTCGACAGGTCCGTCACCAGAAAGGCTATACCGAACGTCAAGGTGAGCCACAACATTTTTTTTGAGCGGTTCTTGATGGCAATGTAGCCTAGAATGGCCGTGCCGAAGTAGAGAAACAGGTAGCGAGGGGCGAGCCATATTCCCTCGATGTGACTCCCCGGCAGTCGGGATATGCCGAGGCTCAGCCACTCGACAAAGCGCAACATCAGGTCGGTCGCGGCCGCTATCCACCCGTAGGGCAGGTGCAGCGTGGCGAGTAGTAGCAGGAGCAGACCCGATCCGAAGATGACAGGCAGGAGGGGCAGTACCACCAGGTTGCCGACCAGAAAGAGCAGGGGAAGGGTGTGAAAGTAGTAGACGGCGATGGGCAGGGCGCCTATCTGGGCGGCTATCGACACGGCCACGCAGGAGCTGACCCAGCGAATAATCCGGTAGGGGGAGTTCTGTCCGAAATGGAGCCTTTGGTAAAGGAGCAGAATGGCGGCGACGGCGGCAAAGCTCATCTGAAAACCCACGTCGAAGAGGAGGTCGGTATCGTAGAGCAACAGGAAAAAGGCCGCGGCAAACAGGGCGTTGAGCGAACTGTTGCGCCGTCCCAGGAAGTCGGCCGTGAGCAGAAACGAAGCCATGATGCAGGCTCGGGCTGTCGAGGGGGATAGCCCGGTGAGACAGCCGTAGCCCCACAGCACGAAGAGGGTGAGCAGTGGCCTCAGCTTGCGACCCGCTTCGGACCAGGCCAGGGGGAAGAGCAGCAGGTAGACCAGCGCGGCCATCACTCCCATGTGAAGACCGCTCACGGCAAGAATGTGCGAGAGCCCTGCTGCCGAGAAGCTCTGTTGCAGCTCAGCAGGGAAGGTTTGCCGGTCGCCCAGCAGGAGGGCCTTCAAGAGTGCGGCACTGGTAGGTGACAGGCGGCAGGTGTCGATGGTGTAGGCCAACTGGCTTTGCCGGGAGGTGGCCCACTCCCAAAATACCGACCGGGGAGTGTGGTCGAGTCGTCGCCATTGCGAGTCGGTGAGGTATTGGCTGCGGGCGATTCCCTGGTGACGCATGTAGGCGGCGAAATCGAAATCGCCCGGGTTGCTGCTCGCCTCGATGGCCCGTGGTTGAAATGCAAAGGCCACCCGGTCGCCGTAGGTGAGCCGCCTGGCATACAGACTCTTCCCGAAATAGAGTGCGACCCGTTCGTGATACGGCACGGTGTGTCCAGTGCTATCGGCCAAAGCCGTGAGGGTGGCCGGACAATAGTAGGCGTTCGGTTTCTCGGTGGCCTTTTGGTCAATGTGGGCGATGGCCACGGGATAGAATCCCTGGGGAAGCGGCTGGGACCGATGGCCCAGAGTGTGCAGGAAAGCCCCCAGCGAAAAGACGAGGAGGAAGAGTCCCCACCCGAAGAGGGGCCGTTTTCGGTATTGCGTTTCGATATTGCCGCGTTGGGCAAAGAGTACCCACAAGACCACTCCGCCCAGGGTGGGTAACAGGTACAACCCTGTTGGCAGATGCAGAGCCTCTTGCCCGACGATGCCCGCCAGCAGCGGGACGAGCAGGCGTATGAAGGGAGTGCGGGCAGCTGACAGGGAGCTATGGGTCATGGGGGCGTGTGTTTCGAGGTATTAGAAAAAAACGGGAGGGGATCGGCGGTCAGAATTTACGGGTCATGTAGCGCATGAAATCCGATTCGAGACCGCCCGTCTGGCCGGCATTCTGCACGAAGCAGAACTCCCGTTCACAGGAAAAGTCGGCAATGTCGATTACCTTCAACCGCCCCTCGGCCAGGTCGGTGGTGACGGCCTGTATCGAGACCACCCCCACGCTGTCGGTGTGGTAAAGGAAACGTTTGATGCCTTCGGTCGTACCCATTTGCATGGCGATGTTGAACTGCGACAGTTTCAACTGGTGCTGGGCCAACGTTTTCTCAAAGACTTCGAGGCTGCCCGAACCGCTCTCCCGGATAACCAGCGGCAGTTGCCGCAATTCGTCGAGTGAGATTTCGTCGCGCCGGGCCAACCGGCTGCGGGTGCTGGCGATGCACACCAGTTCGTCGCGCATGAAGGGGGTGTAGTGCAGATGCGGTTGCCGGCTCACCCCCTCGATGAGTCCCAGGTCGATGCGGTGCTCCTCGATGGCCCGTTCGATGTCGCGGGTGTTCCCGTTGATGAGCGACAGTTTTATCTGTTTGAACTTCTGGCTGAAAGTGGCCAGATAGGTGGGCAGTACATACTGGGCGATGGTGGTGCTGGCCCCCAGGCGCAATTCGCCCACGTGGCGTTGGGTGAGCAGGTTCATCTCGAAATCGAGTTGCTTGTAGTGAGCCAGAATCTTTTCGGCATGGCTCAGAAGCAACTCCCCCTCGGGGGTGAGGGCAATGTGGGTGCCCATGCGCTCAAACAGCCGGGTACTGTACTCGGCTTCGAGCTCCTGTATGTGCTTGCTGATGGCCGGCTGGCTCACATACAGCTCTTTCGAGGCTTTGGTGAAACTGAGGTTGCGGGCTACGCTGCAAAAAACTTTGAGTCGGAAATCTATCATACTGTCGCGTGGTACTTGTGGTGGGGTACTTGTCTTATCGGTTCCAGATGTCCCAGGCCGCCAGGGCTTGCCGGTGCAGCATTTCGGTACCGTTTTTGGTGAGGCTGCCCTGTTGGGCCGCCTGGGCGAGAAAGCGGGTCACCTCGGGGTTGTAGATGAGGTCGTAGCAGAGATGGCCGGGGGTTAAATCTGTATAGGGAATGTGGGGGCACTGGTCGGTGTGCGGGTACATGCCCAGCGGCGTGGCGTTGACAATGACGCGGTGGCTGGCCATCACCTCGGGCGAGAGGTCGTCGTAGGTGATGATGCCGTCGCGACGTTGCCGTGAGACGAATGTCGGCTCGATGTGCAGCGTCTTCAACCCGGCGTAGACCGCCTTCGAGGCACCCCCAGTTCCCAGAATCAGGGCCCGTTGCATGTGGCTGTCAATCAGCGGGGCTATCGATTGGGTGAAGCCGATGATGTCGCTGTTGTACCCGGTGAGCCAAAGGCCGCCCTGGGGACGTCGCTCGATCTTGATGACGTTGACCGCCCCGATTTCGCGGGCCTGCGGGTCGAGGTCGTCGAGCAGGGCTATCACCTCGGTCTTGTAGGGAATCGTCACGTTCAGGCCGCACAGCTCCGGGCGGTCGGCAATAAGTTGGCGCAACCCTCGAAGGTCGGCCATTTCAAAATTTTCATAGTCGGCGTCTATCCCCTCGCGGGCGAATTTCTCCTGGAAAAACGAGCGGGAAAAGGAGTGTCCCAAGGGGTAGCCCACCAGTCCGTATATTCTTTTCATTTTGTTCTCGAAAAAAGGTTATCCGTTATATTTCGACTCGGCCAGTATTTCGCCGGCATCGTCGGTCGTGCCCAGCATCTCGGCGGCACTTTTCTTTTTGTCCCGGGCATATCGCGAGACAATCTGATAGCCAATCCATCGGCCCAGCCGTCCCGGCGATTCGGCGTGCAGCACGGCGACGAAGGGGGCGGGTTCCACATATTTGTTGATGAGCATCGACTCGGTGTTGAAGAGGTGCTTGCGCGCAACCACTTGATGCCATATCTCGGCTTCGTTGTCGCGGCACCATTGCGCCTGACTGTCGGTGTAGCCCAGAAGCCGGTAGACATTGGCGTCGGGGAAGAGCGCGGTGAGGGCATACAGGATTTTCCCCTCGTACACCATGCGGTCGAGCAGGGCATTCCGTTTCGACTGGTAGGGGTAGGCGGTGCGCAGCCACACCTCGACGGCGTCGAAGGCGATGCGGTTGCTCTCGTGCAGCCCTCGTTCATAATCGTAATAACGCTGGGCATACAGCGGGTAATCGGCCCCCAGATAACAGTCGAGCGAGATGGAGAGCAGCGAGTCGATGGTGACAATCGACTGGTTCAACCCCGATACGTGGGTGAGGATGCGGGGCAGGGTGCTCTGCGGAAATTGTTCGCGGTATCGGGCAAAAGCCTGTCGCAAATCGGTTGTCCAGACCGAGTCGCCGGCAAATCGGCTCTCGGTATCGGCATAGAGCCGGGCAATAGCCTCGTGGGTGAGGAACATGTTTAATCCCTCCCGGAAATCCGGAGCATCGCCCAGTCCCAGAATCTGTCGGCAGTAGATGGGGAAGAAGGGGGCGTATCGTTCTCTGAATCGGGCGGACACTGCCGTGTCGCTCTCTTGCACATAAGCAGGTAGCTCCCGGTCGAATCGCTCGATAGTCACGGGCGTGTCGAGGGGAAGACTCTCTTTCTCCGACGCCTTGCCGTTGCAGGCAATGAATGCGGCAACCAGCAGGCAGATGGCTCCGGCATAGCCGCTGAATTTTTGGGAGGGTATCATATATAGGCTCGTTTAGCTCGTTTTTGCAAAAATACTTTTTTCTTTCGAGAAACCCATCAGGAAGAATCCAGTTTTGTAAGGGGTATGTAAGGTAATAAATCTGAGGGAAATTGAATGTTTTTTCACGCTTTATTTATACCTTTGCATGGATAAATGTGAAAAACAGGTGTCGACTTGGCAGAGTCTCCCGAACCGTATGCGAGTCTCCCGGTTACACTCTGGAAATGATAAATGGAATTTCGAGTTTCTCGAAATTTTTTTAATGACTGATGATAAATTTATGAAACATACCTATCGCTTTACGCGGCTGCTATCGCTCGTTTTCGCGCTCTTCCTCGGACTGTCGGTTGCCTCGGCCAAGGATTTTGTGCTGGTAATCGATGCCGGTCACGGCGGTCGCGACGCCGGAGCTCTCGGAAATCGGGCCAAGGAGAAGGATATTAACCTGGGGGTGGCCTTGAAACTGGGGCGCATGGTGGCCAACAACGTGCCGGGGGTGAAGGTGGTCTACACCCGCGACAAAGATGTCTACCTGACGTTGCAGGAGCGGGCCAACAAGGCCAATCGGGTAGAGGGCGACCTGTTCATTTCGATTCACACCAACTCGATCGACAAGAAGTCGCCCAACCGCAAGACCGTAGCCGGTGCCTCTACCTGGACGCTGGGATTGCACCGCAGCAAGGAGAACCTCGAAGTGGCCAAGCGCGAGAACTCGGTAATCTATCTCGAAAGCGATTTCTCGACCCGGTACGAGGGATTCGACCCCAACTCGACCGAATCGTACATCATCTTCGAGTTCATGCAGTACAAGCACATGGAGCAGAGTATCAACTTCGCTTCGGACATACAGCACGAGTTTGTATCGGTGGCCAATCGGGTAGACCGGGGGGTGCGTCAGGCCGGATTCTGGGTGCTGGCCAAGACCAGCATGCCCGCCGTATTGGTCGAACTCGATTTCATCTGCAACCCCACGCAAGAACGATTTCTCACCTCGGAGAGCGGGCAGAACAAGATGGCCCAGGCCATCTACAATGCCTTCGTCAAATACAAGTCGGACTATGACCGCAAGCAGAATGCCGGGAAGAGTGTGGCTCCGGCCACATCGGCCCCGGCCGCAGCCTCAGTGCCGGCTCCGACTTCGACAGCAAAAGCCGATAGCAAGCCGGTTCCCCGCACCACATCGGCCCCGGTGGCTGAACAAGACGACGAGTCGGGTGTTACCTATTATAAGGTGCAGTTCATGGCGTTGCCCCGTAAACTGTCGGCCAACTCCAAGGAGTTCAAAGGGCTTTCGCCCGTCGAGTGCTACAAGGACGGCGGCATGTACAAGTACACCTACGGGAAGTCGACCGACCGAAATGAAATACAGAAACAATATAAAAAGGTGAAAGCGTTGTTTCGCGATGCCTTTATCATACAATTCCGCGACGGAAAACGGGTAAAGTGAGAAACCCGATAGTCTCCCAATTAAAAAGAAGAATATGAAAAAGTGGTTTGGAAAAGAAGTTAAGATAGCCTTGTCGGTTCTTGTCAGTATCCTGATTCTCTATATCGGCATCAACTATTTGAAAGGTATCAACGTGATGAAGCCCTCCAATTACTATTATGTGCAGTTTCCCAGTGTAGGTGGGTTGGCCCAGTCGGCACCGGTGACAATCGACGGTTATAAGGTGGGGCTTGTGCAGGAAATCCAGTATGACTACGATACGAATCGGACAATAACGGTGCTGTTGAATCTCGATAAGAAATTGAAAATACCCGTCGACAGCCGCGTCTATCTCGAAACCGACATGCTGGGAACCTCGTCGGTAGTCATCGACCTGAATCCCCACGTGAGCGAATATTACGAACATGGAGCCTTGTTGCAGGGCGAGGTGAAATCGGGACTGATGCAGAGCCTGCAAACCGAATTGCTTCCCGAGGTAGTAGACCTGCTGCCCAAACTCGACAGCATTCTCACGGGGCTGCAAACGCTGGTCAACGACCCGGCTCTGGCTTCGTCGGTAAAACGCATTGACCGCATCACGGCCAATTTGGAACATACCTCGGTACAACTCTCGGGACTGATGCAGAATGATGTGCCGGTGATTCTCGACAATGTGCAGGGCATTACGGCGCAAATCAATCAGTTCTCCGACTCGCTCAATGCCTTGCCCTTGCAATCGACCATGGCGTCGGTGCAGGCCACCTCGGCCAATTTGCAGCAGATTACCTCACGGCTTACCTCGCCCGATAACAGCCTGGGGCTGCTGTTGAACGACCGTGGGCTCTACGACCGGGCCAACGGGGTGTTGGGCAGTGTCGATTCGCTTATGATCGATTTGCGGCTCAATCCCAAGCGGTATGTTCACTTCTCGTTATTCTGATAAAGGTAATGAATTTTCCTTATTTAGAATTATTATAAATAAGGTATGCACGGAGAATTTCTTCGTAAAATACCCATAGTTACCCTTGTAGGGGTTTATTTGTTGGGTGGAAAGGTGTGATAAAAAGTATGCTGAAAAACATAGTATAATTATAAATAGCTGATTTTTAGAGTGGTGATAGTTTCTAAATTTAAAAAAATTGTAACGAAAGGTGTCCCTTTATAAAAACTTTGAAATCAACCGTTTGTAATCGAAATGTAAAATGCAAATATTTTCCGATTTGTTTTTGAGGAAAAATAGTTTGAATTTTGTAAACGCAAAAGTTTTTTGATAGAAGATTTACATAAAATGGGTTCAGAACAACATGTTCAGTTGTGGGACCAATGTTTGACAATTATCAAAGACAACATCAATCCTGAGGCATTCGAGAGTCTGTTCAAGCCGATAACCTCGTTGGGTGTTGATAGCGATAATGTGTTGACTTTGCTTGTCCCTTCGCATTTCGTCATCGAGCAGATTGAGGAGCATTACCTCAATCTCTTGAAGAAGGTTTTGCCTCGCATCTATGGGGCAAACGTAAAATTGGTGTATCGTGTGCAGATCGTCCGTCAGCCCGAAGCTACGGTCGACTTGACTGCTACGACACGGTCGACTGCCGTGAAGAAGATGCAGCAGGCGATGCCCGACCTTTTGGACCCCTTCAAGCAACGCGTATATGATGAGCTCGACCCCCGCCTGAACCCGATTTATACTTTTGAGAGCTACTATCAGGGGGCCAGCAATATGTTGGCGCGTACGGCTGCCGAATCGATTGCCGCCAATCCCGGTCGCAATACCTTCAACCCCTTGTTTCTGTTTGGAGAATCGGGGGTGGGAAAGACTCACCTGATTCAAGCCATCGGTTTGCGCATCAAGGAGAATAACCCTTCGTCGCGCGTACTCTATCTGTCGGCCCACGATTTTCTGGTACAATATACCGATGCCGTGCGCAACAACCGGGTGAACGACTTTATCAGTTTCTACCAGAGCATCGATGTGCTGTTGATGGACGATATTCAGGAGTTTGCCGGGAAGACACAGACTCAGAACACCTTCTTCCACATATTCAACCACCTGCATCAGAGCAATAAGCAACTGGTGCTCACCTGCGACCGCCCGCCGGTCGAGCTGGTAGGTATGGTTTCGCGCCTGCTCACCCGTTTCAAATGGGGTTTGACGGCCGAGGTGGAGCGTCCCGATTACAAGTTGCGCTACGATATTCTCATGAGCAAGGTGCATCGCGACGGCCTGACCATCGACGAGGAGGTAATCGACTACATTGCCCGCAATGTGACCGACAACGTGCGTGACCTCGAAGGGGTTATCGTTTCGCTGATGGTTCGTTCGAGCGTCTTGAAAAAGGAGATTTCGATCGATATGGCCGACCAGGTGCTGGCTGCCAGCGTGAAGATGGTGCAGAAGCAGATTACCATCGATACCATCAAGGAGGCTGTGTGCGGCTATTACGGGCTGGACGTTTCGCGCCTGCTCGAACGTACCCGCAAGAGAGAGGTGGTAGTGGCCCGGCAGATGTCGATGTATCTGGCCAAGAAATACACTTCGTTGTCGTTGGCCGGGATAGGCGACGTGTTGGGTAAGAAGGACCACGCTACGGTGCTCCATGCCTGCAAGACCATTACCGAGCAGATTGGCGTCGACAAGAAACTGCGAGCCGATTTGGAAGAGATAGAACAACGTATCCAGCAAGGATAAAAGGATAACCTGTCATTGCAGGAACAGATCAATAACAAAGCCCCGGAACCGAGTTCCGGGGCTTTGTTATTATATAATAGGTATATGGCCTTCCTATTCAGGCAGCTTGAATCCCTGCTTTACGATGAAGTCGAGATAGATTTTGGAGAACAGCTCGTTGTTCTCGCGCGTGTAGCGTATGTCGGTGAATACCTGTGCCAGAGTCTCCTTGTGGTTCTCGGCGATGAACTGTTGGTTCTCGGGCAGGCTCTCCTTGTAGGCATAGAGGCGTTGAATATCCTCGGGCGAGTAGTCGCGATAGCTCTCATGGTGGACAATTGCCTCGATGGGCAGGCGGTCTACCTGAGCCGGCGTGTGGGCCGGATAGCCTACGGTGAGGGTGGTGATGGGAATCACCAGGCGGGGCAGATGCAGCGCCTCGGCTATCTGGGGAGCGTTGTAGGTGGTGGTACCCAGGTAGCAGCAGCCCAGCCCCGACAGTTCGGCTGCCGTGCAGAACTGTTGAGCCACGAGCAGAGCGTCGATGGCGGCGGTGACAAACGATTGGAAATTGTCGTAGCCCGGTTGGGCGTGGTTGAGTTCGCACCATTTTACGAACCGGTTGAAATCGGCGCAGAAGGTCAGCACCACGGGTGCCTGGGTCACCGTCGGTTGGTTGAAGTGAGCCGGAGCCAGCCGCTCCTTGTTCTCCTGCTGGCGGGTAACCACTACGCTGTACACTTGCATGTTGCCCGTGGTAGGGGCGCGGAATGCCGTTTCGAGCAATTCGTTGAGCAGGCTGTCGTCAATCTCCTTGTCGAGATATTGCCTTATCGTTCTTCTCTCTTTTAGCTGATTTATCATAAGTGTTTATCTTAATAGGGTAAATTTTTATCTTCTGTAAAGGTAGTGAAATTTATTGATTTTGTCGATAGTTTGTCTCAAATCAAAGGGGAAAGCGTAAATTAATTGAAATGTATGAATTGTTGTAATTGTTAACTTTCCTGTGCGGGAAATCTATGCAAAGTGAATACTGATGGGCTTTCCAGAAGAATCAGACTTTTCTTTATGAATTTGCCGGTTATTTTGCTGATTTTCAAAAACGGGAAACTTTTTTGATTTTTGAAAAATATAATATATTGATAATAAGTGGTTTGATTTTTAAAATTGGGGAACTTTGTAAAATGTTGATAATTAAAAAAGAGAATATTTGTGTATGTAGAATGTTTTTTATAAACTTGTACCGTAATTCTTCTATCGAAAAACCTTGGTCTAAGGAATTAACAAATTAACATAAAAAGAAAAACATATATCTCGTGGAACCAACAACTTATACTTATGATGAGGCTTATAAAGCTTCATTGGAGTATTTCAAAGGAGACGAACTGGCCGCCCGTGTGTGGGTCAACAAGTACGCTTTGAAAGATTCGTATGGGAATATCTATGAAAAGACTCCCGATGACATGCATTGGCGCATAGCCAATGAGATTGCTCGTATCGAGCAGAAGTATCCCAATCCGCTTTCTTCGCAGGAACTGTTCGATTTGATGAAATCGTTCCGGTATATCGTGCCGCAGGGTAGCCCGATGAGTGGTATTGGCAACAACTACCAGGTGGGGTCGCTCTCCAACTGTTTTGTGATTGGACTCGATGGCGCCCCCGACTCGTATGGAGGTATTATCAAAATCGACGAAGAGCAGGTGCAACTGATGAAGCGCCGTGGTGGAGTGGGGCACGACCTGTCGCATATCCGGCCCAAAGGTTCGCCCGTGAAAAATTCGGCTCTCACCTCGACCGGTCTGGTGCCGTTCATGGAGCGCTACTCCAACTCGACTCGCGAGGTGGCCCAAGACGGTCGCCGGGGCGCGTTGATGTTGTCGGTATCGATCAAGCACCCCGACTCCGAGTCGTTCATCGACGCCAAGATGGTCGAAGGTCGGGTGACCGGTGCCAACGTATCGGTGAAGATTCACGACGACTTTATGGAAGCTGCCATTGCCGGCAAGCCTTACATTCAGCAATTCCCCATCGACTCGAACGAACCCAAGGTGACGAAGGAGATCGATGCGCAAGCACTCTGGAAAAAGATTGTGCACAATGCCTGGAAATCGGCCGAGCCCGGAGTCCTCTTCTGGGATACCATCATTCGTGAGTCGGTACCCGATTGCTATGCCGACCTCGGTTTCAAAACCGTCTCGACCAACCCTTGCGGTGAGATACCCCTCTGTCCCTACGACAGCTGTCGTCTGCTGGCCATCAACCTCTACTCTTATGTAGTCAATCCCTTCACGCCGGAAGCCTATTTCGATTTCGACCTCTTCCGCACCCACGTGATGCTGGCCCAGCGAATCATGGACGACATCATCGACCTCGAAATGGAGAAAATCGACAAGATTATCGAGAAAATCAAGGCCGACCCCGAGACCGACGAGGTGAAGAGTACTGAACTCAACTTGTGGTACAAGATACAGAAACGCACCCTGCAAGGCCGTCGCACCGGAGTGGGCACGACAGCCGAGGGAGACATGATTGCCGCCATGGGCTACCGTTACGGTACCGAAGAGGCCACCGACTTCTCCGAGAAAGTACACCGGGCCTTGGCTCTGGCCGCCTACCGTTCGTCGGTTACGATGGCCAAGGAGCGTGGTGCCTTCTCCATCTATGATGCCGACCGTGAGGTGAACAACCCCTTTATCAAACGGTTGAAACATGAAGACGAGGAGCTTTACAAGGACATGTGCAAATACGGTCGCCGCAACATCGCCTGCCTCACCATCGCTCCTACGGGAACGACGAGTCTGATGACGCAGACCACCTCGGGAATCGAGCCTGTGTTCATGCCGGTCTATCGTCGTCGCCGCAAGGTGAATCCCAACGATCCCGCCGTGCACATCGACTATGTCGACGAGACAGGCGACGCCTTTGAAGAGTATGTGGTTTATCACCATAAATTCATCACTTGGATGCAGGTAAACGGCATCGAGGTAAAAGAGAACTATACCCAGGAAGAGGTTGACGCTCTGGTAGCCCGGTCGCCCTATTACAAGGCTACGGCCAACGACATCGACTGGTTGCAGAAAGTGCGCATGCAGGGCCGTATCCAGAAGTGGGTCGACCACTCGATAAGCGTGACCATCAACCTTCCCGCCGATGTGAGCGAGGATATGGTAGGTCAGTTGTATGTCGAGGCTTGGCGTTCGGGCTGCAAAGGGTGTACGGTCTATCGCGACGGTTCCCGCTCGGGAGTGCTCATCTCGACCAAGAAAGAGGAGAAGAAACCCGTGGTTCCCGTGCAGGCCGAGAAGCTGGTACGTCCCATCGAGTTGGAGGCCGATGTAGTCCGTTTCCAGAACAACAAAGAGAAGTGGATTGCCTTCGTGGGCCTGAAAGACGGGAAACCCTACGAAATCTTTACCGGTCTGGCCGACGACGACGACGGTATCTTCTGTCCCAAGAATGTGGTGAAGGGTAAGATTGTGAAGGCGGTGAACCCCGATGGCACGAAGCGTTACGACTTCCAGTTCTCCAACAAGCGGGGATACAAGACCACCATCGAAGGCCTCTCCGACAAGTTTAATCCCGAGTATTGGAACTATGCTAAACTCATCTCGGGTGTGCTCCGTTACGGAATGCCCATTCCCCAAGTGCTCAAACTGGTATCGAGCCTCGAACTCGACAGCCAGTCGATCAACAGCTGGAAAAACGGTGTGGAGCGTGCCTTGAAGAAATACCTGCCCAACGGTACCAAGGCCAGCGGTCAAACCTGCCCGAACTGCGGTAACGAGACTCTTATCTATCAGGAGGGCTGTCTCATCTGTACCTCGTGCGGTACTTCGCGTTGTGGATAATTTTTTGGTTACAAAATAAACGTGCAGCCTCGGGGGCGGACTCTTAATCAGAGTCTGCCCCCGACTGTTTTCAGCTTCCATGAAAGAAGGGTCGAAGGGTAGGTGGGTAGCGATATAAAGACCTGTTATTGAGCCATACGGCAACGATAAATGAGCCGTATACTAACATTGTTTTATCTGGCTATTCATACCTTTGCTATCGATAATTCAAGTGTAACCAAATACGTATGAAACCCCTGTTATTGGTTTGGCTTATGGCTATAAGTAGTGGAGTGGGCCATGCCCGCCAGATTGTCGATGTGCACAGTCACAACATATTCCCGTTTTATCGGGAGGTTATTGAGCGTCATGGAGCCGAGATGGAGGAGGGCTTTCCCTTGCCGGCGTGGGAGGTCGATTCGCACCGGGCCTTCATGGACAGCGCGGGTATCGGGTGCACCATACTCTCGATGCCGGCACCTCAACCCTGGTTTGGCGACCGTGACGAGTGTCGTCGGGGCGTGCGACAGTACAACGATTCCTGTGCCCGGTTGAAGGCTGCCAGTCCCGAGCGTTTCCGCTTTTGTGCTTCGTTGCCCTTGCCCGATGTCGATGCGGCCATTGCCGAGGCCATCTATGCGCTCGACACGCTTGGGGCCGACGGGGTGAAACTGGCTACCAACAGCCGGGGACAATATCTGGGCGACGAGGCGCTCGACCCGTTGATGGAGGTACTGAATCGTCGGAAGGCAGTCATCGTCGTTCACCCCCACAAGCCCGTTCCTGTGAACGAACGGTTAATGGCGAGGTTGCCGCTGGCGGCCTATGAATATCCGGCCGAGACAACCCGTGCTCTGATGAATATGCTGACCCGTAACCTGTTGGTGCGTTACCCCGATGTCAAGGTCGTTGTGCCGCATGGCGGCTCGTTTCTGCCATTGGCCATACCTCGCCTGAAAGCCCTCGTCCCGGTACTGCAAGCCCGGGGACTGGCAGGCGATGTGGATATCGAGGCCAATCTTTCCCGGCTTTATTACGACCTGGCCGGCGTTACTTCGCCTGCCGTTATACGCACGTTGCTCACCATTACCGCTCCCGACCACATCATGTATGGCTCGGATTATCCTTACCAGTCGGCCGAACTCCTGACCCGTAATCTGCACCGGTTGGAGTCGGCGTTGGCTGCCGACAAGGAACTGTCGGCTTATGCCGATGATTTTTTGTGGAGGAATGCGGCCCGGCTTTTCTCCCTGCCTGTGGATTCCCAATCCGTAGCCTGTCCGGCGAGCCAGCCCCCGACGGCTGTGCCCGGTACCGATTCGGGCATGCTGGTACGCATTTCCGAGATAGAGATCTATCCCCAGTATCTCGACGCCTATCTTGCTGCTGCCTTGGAGGTGGGGGCCACCTCGGTGCGCGAGGAGCCGGGCGTGATTGCCATCTATCCCATGATACAGCAGCGCGATTCCTGCCAAGTGCGCATCTTGGAGATATATGCCAGTGGCGAGGCCTATCGGCATCACCTCACGACCCCGCATTTCACGACCTACAAGCAGGGCACGCTGCACATGGTCAAATCGCTCGACCTGGTCGACATGATACCGATGAACCCCTCGGCCATGCCCGAAATATTCCTCAAAATGAAGCCGGAGAAATAGCTGTTCTGCCTTATCTTTGTTGCATGAATGAACAAGTAGAGAGTCTGGTCAATTACGGGGATACCTTGTTGAGTTGCTGCATTCCCCGCGACATGCACGTGGAGCATCGCATGCCGGCGCACTCCATTATTTTCGTCCGTTCGGGCAAGTTGGTCATCGCCGGTCGCGACAAGAGCGAGGAGGTCGAGGCCGGGCAGTATGTCTTTATTCGTCGCGATTGTACCATCGATGTCACCAAGGTACCGCTCGACGGTGAGCCCTACCGGGGCATCAATCTGACGTTGCCCCGCAGAGAGTTGAAGGAGTATTACACACGCATAGCCGGTAGCTGCAAGCGGTTGCAGGGAGTCGCACCCATCGGTAAGACGGTGAACGTGTTGCCCCGCACCGTGGCGTTGAAGAGTCTGTTCGATTCGTTCCTGCCTTATACCGACAGTGGCGAGACTCCTGTGACCGAGTGGTTGCAGCTGAAAGTGCAGGAGGCTGTCATGTGTCTGCTGGCTCTCGACGACCGGTTCTATCCGACCCTGTTCGATTTCAACGAGGTGTGGAAAATTGACCTCTTGGATTTCATGGAACACAACTTTACCGAGGAGCTCAGCCTCGAAGAGTTCGCCTCCTATACGGGGCGCAGTCTGGCCACCTTCAAGCGCGATTTTGCCAAAATCAGCCCCCTCTCTCCGCAGCGGTGGATTCTGGAACATCGCTTGGAACGGGCCAAAAGTCTGCTCCTGGCCGGGGGAATCACGGCGCAGGAGGCAGGCTATCGGGTAGGGTTCAAGAATCGTTCGCACTTCTCGCAAGCCTTCAAGAAGCGGTATGGCTGTGCTCCGGCCTATTACCAGCGGCAGAATCCCGGGAAGGGTGACTCTTCTCCCGCAACTTTTCCTTAAAAAAGCGGGAAAACCGAATGGATTTTCTCTGCAAAGTTTCCTATCTTTATGACTCCAATTAACGACCAATGAAGGACTATCATGAAGATAACTTTTGAACTATATTACCACACTCGCTGGGGCGAATTGCTCATGCTCTCGGGCGATGTCGAGCCGCTGGGAGCGGGCGACGAAGCCCGGGCCGTCGTGATGGATTATCGGGGCGGCGACCTGTGGAGCTATACCATCGAGGTGCCCTCCTCGACAACTTCGTTCGCGTATCGGTATTGGGTGAAGTCGGGCGATGCGGTGCGTCGGGAGTGGAACCGTCCGCACCGGTTTGTGCCGGGCGAGAAGGTAGCCGAATACCGGCTGCTCGACCGTTGGCGCGACTGCCCCGACGACCTGCCTTTCTACTCTTCGGCCTTTACACAAGGCATCTTTTTCCGCCAGCACCCCCAGCCGCAACCCGAGCGGCCGGCAGCCGGCACGATTACGTTCAGGGTCTTTGCCCCGCAACTGCGTCCCGATGAACAACTGCTGCTGGTGGGTAGTTCGCCCGCATTGGGCAACTGGAATCCCGCCCAGGCACCCGCTCTCGACGATGCCGATTTCCCCGAGTGGCACATCACCCTCGATGCCTCGCAAACGGGTATTCCCTTTGAATACAAGTTTGTCGTCGTTCGCACGCAGCAGCGGGAGGTCGTAGTGTGGGAGACGGGTGCGAATCGGGTGTGCGACGATTCCATGCAACCCCATTCGGCTGCCGTCTTCGTTTCGGACCTCCGTTTCCAGGCCCCGGAACGCACGTGGAAGGGTGCCGGCACGGCTATTCCCGTCTTTTCGTTGCGCACCGACTACGGTTTCGGTACGGGCGAGTTTCTCGACCTGAAATATCTGGTCGACTGGGCCCTGCGCACCGGGCAGTCCTTTATCCAGCTGTTGCCGGTCAACGACACGACCTTCACGGGCAGTTGGCGCGACTCCTATCCCTACAATGCCAATTCGACCTTTGCCCTGCACCCGCAGTATCTGCGTCTCTCGGAGGTGGGGCGGTTGCACGACGAGGCCGAGCAGACCCGTTTCGACACCCTGCAACGGGCACTGAACCTGCTGGACGAGGTCGATTACGAACAGGTGAACCGGGCCAAGATGGAGTATCTGCGTCTGTTGTTCGACGAGCAGGGCGAGGAGACCCTCGCCAGTGAGGGGTTCAAGAGCTTCTTCCGGGAGAACCGCTTCTGGTTGCAGCCCTATGCGGCATATAGCAGTCTGCGCGACCGTTTCGGCACGGCCGACTTTACCCGCTGGGGCGAGTTTGCCAGCTACGACGAGTCGATGATTGCCGATTACTGCGCCGTGTGGAGTCCCTGGTATCGGTCGGTCGCTCTCTACTATTACATACAGTATCATCTGCATCTGCAACTGGCCGATGTGCGCGAGTATGCCCATCGGGCCGGAGTTGTGCTGAAAGGCGATATACCCATTGGCATCAGCCGCCATAGTGTCGATGCGTGGGTCAATCCCGACCTCTTCCGCCTGAACTGTCAGGCCGGAGCTCCCCCCGACGACTTCTCTGTCGAGGGACAGAACTGGGGATTCCCCACCTACGACTGGGAGGTGATGGCTCGCGACGGGTATGCCTGGTGGAAGGCTCGCCTGCGCAAGATGGCCGACTATTTCGACGCCTACCGCATCGATCACATCTTGGGCTTCTTCCGCATTTGGGAGATTCCGCTCGATGCCGTTCACGGGCTGTTGGGCCATTTCCATTCGGCCATGCCGCTCTCGCCCGATGAGTTGGAGCAGCGGGGATTTCACTTCGATGCCTCGTGGCAGACCGTGCCCTATGTGCGCGAGGAGTCGCTGACCGACCTTTTCGGGCCCTATACCGATGAAGTAAAGACTCGCTTCCTGGTCAACAAGGGGAACGGCCGTTGGGACCTGAACGTGATGATGAATACCCAACGCAAGGTGGTCGACTACTTTGCCGGGGCCGACGACGAGATGAACATACTGATACGCGATGGTTTGTTGAAGTTGCTCGACGAGGTGCTCTTCCTCGAAGATCCCGATAAGCCGGGCTATTATCACCCCCGCATTCTGGGCAGTCGCACCCAGGCCTACCGGGCGCTCGACGAGGAGCAGCGGGGCTGTTTCGACCGCCTCTATGAGGATTTCTTCTACTGGCGGCACAACGATTTCTGGAAGGCCGAGGCGCTGCGCAAACTGCCGGTACTTGTGGCCTCGACCGATATGCTGGTGTGTGGCGAAGACCTGGGTATGATACCCGCCTGCGTGCCCGAGGTGATGGAGCAGTTGCAGATTCTCTCGCTCGAAATACAGCGCATGCCCAAGGAGTGGAATTGCGAGTTTGGCGATGTGAGCCGTTACCCCGTGCGGTCGGTCTGCACCACCTCGACCCACGACATGTCGGGCATACGAAGTTGGTGGGCGGAGGATCCCGTGCGCACCCGGCACTATTTCAACCAGGTGTTGGGCGAGGAGGGGACTGCACCTGCCACTTGCGAACCGTGGATATGCGAACGCATTGTAGCCCTCAACCTCTCGGCCCCCTCGATGCTGGCCATATTGCCCTTGCAGGACTGGCTCTCCATCGACGGTCGTTTGCGCCGGAAGAATCCCGACGAGGAGCGCATCAACATACCGGCCTGCCCGCACCATTACTGGCGCTACCGCATGCACCTGTCGATTGAGCAGCTGTTGGCCGAGGGTGAATTCAACACCCGTCTGCGGGAGCTGATAGCCCGTAGTGGCCGTTGTGTTTGAGAATAACCGGTTCCGTTTTCAGAAGCATACGAAAAATCCCTGGTAACCCGTTGGGTAGCCAGGGATTTTTGTTGAGTATGCAAGACCGAAAGTCCTCACCTCGTAGAGAAGGGGTAGGGCAGCCTTTCGGGTCTGTTTCAGAGTTTGTAGCCCTCGAAGTCGTAGAGGACGGTCGAGAGGTATCGCTCGCCGGTATCGGGTAGCAGCACCACGATATTCTTGCCCCGGTTCTCGGGACGCCGGGCCAGCTGGGTGGCGGCCCAGGCGGCAGCCCCCGACGAGATGCCCACCAGCATGCCTTCGGTAGCGGTGAGTTCGCGGCTGGTGCGGATAGCGTCGTCGTCGCCGACGGGAATCACCTCGTCGACCACCGAGGCGTCGTAGGTCTTGGGTACGAATCCGGCCCCGATGCCTTGCAGCTGGTGCGGCCCGGGTTTTCCACCCGACAGAACGGGTGAGCCGGCCGGTTCTACCGCTACAATCCTGACAGCCGGGTTGTGGCTTTTCAATCCTTTGCCCACACCGCTCACTGTGCCACCCGTGCCAACTCCGGCCACGAAGATGTCGACTTCGCCTGCGGTGTCGCGCCAAATCTCTTCGGCCGTTGTTGCTACGTGAGCTGCCGGGTTGGCCGGGTTCTCAAACTGTTGCAAGATGACACTGCCCTCGATCTGCTCGTTAAGTTCCTGTGCTTTTTTGATTGCACCCGTCATGCCTTCGGCTCCCGGGGTGAGCACCAGTTGCGCCCCCAGCGCTTTGAGCAGGTTACGCCGTTCGAGGCTCATGGTTTCGGGCATGGTGAGTATCAGGTGATACCCCCGGGCAGCGGCCACGAAGGCCAGCCCTACGCCGGTGTTACCACTGGTGGGTTCGATGAGGGTGGCATGCGGTTTCAGCACTCCCCGCCGTTCGGCATCGTCGATCATGGCCAGAGCGATGCGGTCTTTCACACTGCCGGCAGGATTGAAATACTCCAATTTGGCAATGACCGTAGCCCCCAACTCGTGCTTGCGGTTGTAGTTCGAGAGTTCCAATAGGGGCGTGTTCCCGATGAGGTCGGTCAGGTTTTTAGCTATCTTTTTCATGACTTGTTCTGTGTTGGGTTGATATGAGGCATCGGCACCTATCGGGCGGCCGCCAGTTCGTAGAGTCGGCTGATTTCTTGCGGCCAGAGGCTCTCGTCGGGCGTTTCGAGAATGAGCGGAATGTTGTCGAAGCGAGGGTCTTGCATGAGGCGCTCGAAGAAGCCGATGCCCAGCACGCCGGCTCCCAAACTGTCGTGGCGGTCGACCCGCGAGTTCAGTCCCTTCTTGGCGTCGTTCAGGTGCATGCCCCGCAGGTAGTGGAATCCGATTATCCGGTCAAACTCCTTCCACGTCTGTTCATACCCCTCGGCCGTAGCCAGGTCGTATCCTCCGGCAAAGGCGTGACACGAGTCGATGCATACCCCTACGCGGCTCTTGTCCTCCACCTGGTCGATGATAGCCGCCAGATGCTCAAACTGGAATCCCACGTTGCTGCCCTGTCCGGCGGTGTTCTCGATGACGGCGGTAACCCCCTGGGTCTTTTCGAGCGTCCGGTTTATCGACTCGGCGATACGCGACAGGCACTCGTCCATCGAAATCTCTTTCAGGTGACTGCCCGGGTGGAAGTTCAGCAGTTTCAGCCCCAGCTGTTCGCAGCGTTGCATCTCGTCGAGGAAGGCCGCCCTGCTTTTGGCCAGCCCCTCTTCCTGCGGGTGGCCCAGATTGATGAGGTAGCTGTCGTGCGGCAAGATGTGTTCGGGGGCAAATCCATACTCCTCGCAGCGCTCCTTGAATGCCTGTATGCTCTTCTCCGACAGCGGCGGCGATTGCCATTGCCGTTGATTCTTAGTGAATAGAGCGAAAGCCTTCGCTCCGATGGTGTGTGCGTTTACGGGAGCGTTTTCTACACCGCCCGAGGCACTTACATGAGCTCCTATGTATTTCATATCGTTGTCTGATAAGTTTAGTCTATTCAAAGATAAGAAAGAGGGTTGGGTTTATTACAATCGGTTTGGATTTTTTTAATGATTATTCAATCTCTTACCTTCGGTATTTCCGGGTTACGGTGGATATTATCTTTATATAATATTGCTTTATTTCGAACCGTCGGGATAGGGGCAGGCCTCGCCCGTAGCCTTGTAGACGGGGCACTGGGCGTCGGTCGATTTCAGGTAGTCGGTCAACTCCCGGGCCAGCGACTCGGCCACTTCGGGCAGTTCGCTCGATAGCTCGTGCTGTTCGCCCACGTCCTCGCGCACGTTGTAGAGTCGTCGTTGTTGCGTCTCCCAGTGGTAGATGAGGTGATAGTCGCCTTTCAGGATTGAGGAGTAGGCCCCGTAGCCCTCCTCCTTGTTCTGGCTTTCGCCCCACAGGTTGGGGAAGTGCCATATGATGGGCCGCTCGTATCGGGCCGAAGGGTTGCGCAGCACATCGGTAAAGCTCACCCCGTCGACGGTCTGTACGGTCGAATACTCCTTTACCCCGGCCATGTCGAGAATCGTGGGGAAGAAATCCTCGATCATTACTCGTTGGTTACACTCGCTGCCAGCCACGGTTACACCGGGCCAATAGACCATCATCGGTTCATGCACACCACCCATGAAGGCCGACCCCTTGCCACCTCGGGCCGGGTAGTTTGGGTCGCGGTTGGCACGGCCCTGACGCACGTTGTTCAGTCCCTGTCCACCGTTGTCCGACATGAAGAGGACGATGGTGTTGGCGGCCACCTCGGGTCGGCTGTCAAGGAAGTCGAGCAAGTCACCCAGACTCTTGTCCATACCCTCGACCAATGCCGCATAGCGGGCTTCGTTCTCATTGAGCGGAGCATGGAGTTGGGCATCGGGCCGGTTGCGGTAGTAGTCGCTGAATCGGACGTCATCGTCGTAGGGCGAATGTACCGCATAGTGCGACATATAGAGATAGAAGGGGCGCTTCTCCCCGATAGGGCGTTTCATCGCCTCGATGGCTTCGAGGGTGAGTGCCTCGGTGAGGAATATGTTCTGTCCGTAATATTTTTCCAGACCCAGGACCTCGAAGGGAGAGCCTTGTCCGAAATTCCGGGTCCCCAGATAGCTGCCCGGTGCACCGTTGGCGCCACCGGCAATATTGACGTCAAATCCCATTGTTGAGGGATCGGCACCCGAAGTACCTTTGGCTCCGAAGTGAGCCTTGCCGCAGTGTATCGTGTAGTATCCGTTCTGGTGTAGAATCTGAGGCAGCGACGTGATGGGTGTCGAGTTCTTCAAGTCGGCGGGCTGTGTGGTTCCGGCCGGTTGTATGCCGTTGTAGTTCCAGTCGGGCAGTTGGATTACCTCGCTGGTAGCGTCGGTCTTCTGGTCGTAGTTCAGGGTCCAGTTCGTCACCCGGTGACGAGCTGCATTCATGCCCGACATCAGGCTGCATCGGGTAGGCGAGGAGATGGCACAGGCATACGCCTCGGTAAATTTTACCCCCATGCGGGCCAAGCGCTCCATATTGGGCGTACGGTACCGGTTGTTTAGCGGGGTCGATTCGGAATAGAAGGGAACCGACGTATCCTGCCAACCCATGTCGTCGACCAGGAACAGGATAATATTGGGCTGTTGTTGAGCCTGCATGAGCGAAGCCCCGGAGAGGGAGGCCAGCAACAGGGCATTTTTCAGGGATAAATTCTTTTTCATCGTGTGCTTCGGGTAAAAAGACTCTCGGCATTATGCCGAAAATCGGTTACAATAATAGTGAATTTTTTCGGTTTATCGGGTTGGCATGTCCGAATAAAACTTGTTAAACCCGTTTTCAGGAGTTCCCGGGTTCGTTGACATGGGTGCTTTTTATTGTTTTGGGAAAATTACTTGACCCGGGGTGGGTATATTGAGAACGCCTTGTCGTCTTATCTGTGTTACCTTATATACTTAATTTGAGATCCATGAAAAAAAGATTCTTGTTTTTTTCGCTGTTCAGTTGTCTGTTGCTGTTTGCCGCCCGAGGAGAGATGCGCGACGGACGAGCCGATGCCCGAGCCATCGTCGAGGAGGGCGAAGTGAGATTTACCGTGTTGACCCCCCGTGTAATCCGTATGGAATGGGATTCTCTGCGACAGTTTACCGACGATCGGTCATTCGTGGTGGTGAACCGTCATTTGCCGGTGCCCGACTTTGAGAAAAAGATAAAGGGAGGGAAACTGATTATTCGTACCGATGAGTTGGAGTTGACCTATCGGCTGAATTCCGGAAAATTTTCGGCAGAAAATCTGAGTATAAAATATAAGAATAAGAATAATCCCTTCACTTGGAATCCCGGTGTGAAGCAACAACACAATTTGAAGGGTACGGCCCGCACGCTCGACCGTATGGACGGCACGACATTTATTAAGCGCAACGAGCCCCGGCATGAGTTGCAGTTGGAAGACGGTATCCTCTCGCGCGACGGCTGGACGCTGATCGACGATTCGAAGAGTCTCTTGTTTGACAACAGCGATTTTCCCTGGGTCGAAGAGCGGGATAAAAAACGGGCGGTTCAGGATTGGTATTTCATGGCCTATGGAACCGACTATAAGACGGCCTTGAAAGATTTTACCCTCTTTGCCGGGAAGATGCCCTTGCCCCCCCCGTTTTGTATTCGGCTACTGGTGGTCGCGCTACTGGGCCTACTCCGACAACGAGATGCGCGATGTCGTGTCGCGGTTCGAGCAGTATAACATACCACTCGATGTGCTGGTGGTCGATATGGACTGGCACGAGACCGACAGCCTCTTTTCCAAACCCGATGCCTGGGACCAGCGCAAGCACTGGACCGGCTACACGTGGGAAAAACGGCTCTTCTCCGACCCCGATCAGTTTTTCGACTGGACCAAGTCGAAACATTTGAAGACTACGTTGAATCTGCACCCCGCTTCGGGTATCGCCCCCTTTGAGTGCCAGTACAACGATTTTGCCAAACAGATGAATTTCGATACCTCCACGCGGGAAAATATCCCTTGGCAAGGCGCTAATAAAAAATTCATGCAGACCCTCTTCGATGTCGTGCTGCACCCCATCGAAAAGCAAGGGGTCGACTTCTGGTGGCTCGATTGGCAACAATGGGTCTTCGACAAGGATATACCGACGTTGAACAACACCTGGTGGCTCAACTATACCTTCTTTGAAGACATGAAGCGCAATACCGACAAGCGGCCGCTCATCTACCATCGCTGGGGTGGGTTGGGTAATCATCGCTATCAAATTGGTTTTTCGGGCGATGCCTACATCACCTGGAATACCCTCGAATATCAGCCCTACTTTACCAACACGGCGTCGAATGTGCTGTATGGCTATTGGAGCCACGACATTGGCGGACATAAATTTATTGAGGACGACAACGTCTATGAATTTGAACCCGAGATGTATGTGCGTTGGGTGCAGTATGGCGCATTGAGTCCCATCTTGCGGACTCACTCCAACAAGGACCCCTCGCTGGTTAAAGAGATCTGGCGCTATCGCGACGAGTACTACGACGCACTATACAGTGCCGTGCGGTTGCGCTACCAGCTGGTACCCTATATCTATACGATGGCTCGCGAGGCCTATGAAACCGGTGTTTCGCTGTGTCGTCCCATGTACTATGATTATCCCGAGGAGGAGTTGGCCTATACCTACTCTCGGCAGTATATGTTTGGCGACCAGATTTTGGTAGCCCCCATCGGGGCCCCCATGGAAGAGGGCGTTTCAGAGGTCAAGGTGTGGCTGCCGGCCGGTAACGACTGGTATGAGTGGCACACCGGAACGATGTTGAAAGGCGGGCAGGAATTGGTACGCTGCTTTACCATCGAAGAGTATCCAATCTACATCAAGGCCGGAGCCGTGATTCCCATGTATGGCGAGGAGGTAAATACGCTCGACGAAAATCCGCACCGTTTGATTTTCGGCATATTCCCTGGACAGCAAGGACAGTTTGTCGTCTATGAAGATGCCGGTAACGACCAGCAGTACGATACCCAATATGCCACGACACAAGTCGTTTCGCAGACCGAAAACCGCACGCAACGCATTACCATTGCCCCGAGAACCGGGCAGTATGAGGGCATGACCGACTCGAAAGATTATCTCGTGCGACTCTATGGTGCCGAGATGCCCCGGACGGTTCGTGTAAACGGCGAGGCGGTCGATTATACCGCTTTGCCCGATTCGAACCGGTGGTCCTACTCGGGAAAAGATTTTGTGGTTTCCATACCGGTACCCAATGCCGATTGTCGCAACACGTATGAGATTGAAGTGGAGTACGACAAAACCGATTCCATTGATGTAAACGACGGCATGATCAAGCAGATGAAAGAGTTGCACGAAGCTATCGCTGCCCGCAAATTCAAGTATGCCGGCAACTATGTGGTTCCCGAGGTCACCGGGTTCTGTTCGGAGACCAATTTGAAGGTCTCTTATGACCCTGCCGGTTTCTACCGCTATATCCGCTATTTCAAGGATAACTTCCAACAGGCCATGGAGATTACCTTGAAAGATGATTTGGTGAGTCCTTTTGCCAAGGTGTTTGTCGATGCTACTTACGAAGGCGACCTGGGGGCCGCTGCGGGCGTACCCTATTCGATAGGCCGGGAGAGTCGCGACGAATACAACGAGAAGGGTGCTGGTCGCCTGTATAAGTTGTGGCTGGGTCCCGAGCTGGAAGGGTCGACCTACGAGGGCGACGGTAATATCCAGGCCTATAATTATCGCCTGTGTCTCACCAACGACCCGGATAACCGCATCATGCCCGAAAAGCCGAAACGCTACAATCGCAAGGAGTTTCTCTCGCTGGTCGACGATGTATATAGCGGAACGTTTGCCGGGGTAGAGATGCTTGATGTTACCCCCGAGATGCAGGAGGCCAACCGGAAACATATCGAGAACGGCGGTACAACCCAAATCCCGGGCGACCCCTGGGGAATTGCCAAGATTACCAATATGGTCGATTTGCCCAATCACAAGACCGATGCGAATAATCAGCATCTGGCGCTCATCTCGACCGATCTTCCCGAGGAGAACTGGCAGTGGCCTACGGCCGATTGGCAGTGGCGCGACCGGTTTGCCCAGCGGTTGAAGGAGTACACCCTGGGGCTGTTGTGGTTTGCCCAAAACGACAAGGCTTTGCCCGAGGCTTTCAAGGCCAATGTGCGGGAGTGGGGCTTGGCCAAAGACGAGTATCTCGACAATGACCACTTCCCGCGGCAGGTCTACGTGAGGGAGGGGCGTCGCTTGCATGGCGAACACTTCTTTACGGCCAACGATGCCTTGCCTGTGGCCGAAGGCTGTCGCCCGCCGCTCTATGCCAACAGCATTACGGCCAGCCACTATGCTCTCGATTCACATGCCGTGCACAAACGCGAAAAGGGAAAGATTGCCTTGGACGGGTTCTTCAATTACCGGGCTGCCGTGTATACGGTTCCATTCGGGGTGATTCTCCCCCAGAAGGTCGACAATCTGTTGATACCCGTACCGGCATCGGCTACCCACGTGGGCTTCTCGACCCTGCGCATGGAGCCCTGTTGGATGGCTTTGGGGCAGGCTGCCGGGATAGCGGCAGCACTCTCCATCAAACAGAACAAACCGGTCAAGGAGTTGGCCGTAGCCGATGTGCAGGAGGCTCTGGTCAAGGAGAAGGCGACACTGATCTATTTCAGGGACATATCGGTCGATAGTCCCGATTTCGAGATGATTCAATATATGGGATTGCGAGGCTACGTGACCGACTGGAATGCCAACCTTGATGCCCCGGTCGATGAGGCTACGGCCGAACGTTGGAGCACGATGTCGGGTATCAAGATCGATCGGTTTGCCGGAAAGACCCGGGGTGAAATTCTGCGAGCCTTGTATAGCCTTATCAAATAGTTTGCGAGTAGTATGTGGTATCGCAGGATTTTAACCGCGGGATTATTGGTGGCGTGTACCTTGGGAGGCTTTGCTCAGGGAGTGGACGACATTTCACCGATGGCCATCTATAACGTGGGGCTGGTGGGGTGCGACACTTGCGGAGTGGCTGTACTGAACCGCTTCTTGTCGACGGGCGAGGCGCGCTGTGTAGCCGTTTGGAGCCCCGACGAGGCTTGGAGCCGGGCTGTTAAAGAGGAGGTGGCTCCCCTTCAAAGCAAGGTTCCCGAGGTGTGTGCCGATTATGCCGATATGCTGGACCGTCGCGACCTGGATATTGTCCTTATCGTTCTGCCGGAGGCACAGGGGCTGCCACTATTCTTGCAGGCTTGTGATTACGACAAGAGTATCTATATCGAGTTGCCGATTCATCTGTCGGCCGAAGAGATAGCTCCGCTGGTAGAGGCTTCGCACACTACGTCGGGGGCGGTACAGGTGGGTTGCCACACAACGGATCCGGGTGAAACGGCCGGCCTCGTAGAAAACATGTTGTCTTATTTGAACGGACAGACCGACAGTCTGTCGTCTCCCATAGACAAGATTTCAGTTTCAGATAAATAAGATTTTTGTAAGTAATGGGTAAGGGGTGCGATAGAAACACTATCGTACCCCTTTTTTATATTGATTCCTGTGAGAGTGGAATCTCTCCGAGTCAAGACAGTTTACTTCTTCGAGCGGTTGGCCGTACGGGTCATGGAGAAGGCTCGCTTGTAGAAGATGAAGATAGGTATGGTGGCACCCACGCCCAGCCCGAACAGTACGGAGGCAGTGGTGATACCGTTTTTGAAAATTTCGAGCAGGTAGTGAATGGCTTCGTTGTCGTTTCCGCTGCTTTGCAGAAATCTGATGAGCGAGAACACGGTGCGGTAGGCATACATACCCGGAATCATGGGGAGCAGTGCCGGAATGTAGAGCACGGTGGCCGGACAGAAAATGTGATACCCGGCAAGCAGGCTGAGCATTCCTATCGAAAAGGCTGCAATAAATGAGGCCGTGGCCAGGTCGAGTCCGGCATAGTTCAACAGGACAAATCGAATGCTGTGCCCGATGGCGGCCAGCAGGGCGGCGTAAAGAATGGCCCGGCGGGGCGGGTTGGAGATGACCGCAAAACCTATGGCGGCAATGGCGGCTCCGATGGCGTCGGCAATGACCGAGCCCAATATTTGCCAATCGATCATAACAAGTTCCCTCCCATCATTAAAAGCGTAATGGACATACCGAAGGCGATGCAGACTATCAGCAGCAGAGCATTGATGAGTCGGGCGGTGCCGGCCAGTACGTGGCCCTCGATGATGTCGATGATGCCGTTGATCAAGGGCACACCGGGTATCAGGTAGAGCACACTGGCACCGATGGCGATATCGGGGGTGGTGCCCCACTGTTGCCACATGGTAATCGAGGCGATGAACGAGGCGACGAAGGCCGATATGGTGAACACGAAATAGTGGTTGATGTGGTGCTTGCCCAATACCTGTTTGAGGCGGAACCCGATGAGGGTGGCCACAAAGACGGCAGCCACGGCTACCCAGTCGCCATTGAAGAGCCGGCAGAACGATGCGTTGGCAAATCCCACCAGAATCCACACGGTCCACGGGTTCATGCGAGGCTTGCTGGTGATGGCGTGGTATTTCTCCCACAGGGTTTCGAGCGGGAGGTGGTTGTCGTAGGCGTCCCAACTGAGGGCACTCAACTCGGAGTTGAACTCGAAGTTGATGGCACCCGACTTGGCGGTGCTGACCGTGCTGTATACATGGGCATTGTCCTTGCTCCGCAGGGTCATGCTGATGGTTTTGTGAAAGAGAGTCATGTGGGCTTCAAACCCGAACGACTCGGCGATGCGGGCTGTATTGCGAACGATGCGCGAGGTATGTACCCCCGATGCCATCAAACAGGTGGCATACTCCGTGAGGAATTGCGATACAGCTTTCAGTTCTTCGTGTACGTTGTTCACCTTAAAAAAATCCTATTGACCGTTTTCAGCGCGCAAAGTTACAAAAAGGCGCGCGCAGAAACAAATGAAAACACAGTTTGTGAATGGATTATGCCCAACCGGCATCTATTGTGGAATACCGAAGGACGGGTAGCGGGGCAATCGGGTGCAGACTCCCTTCCCGTTTCGGAAAAGAGGAAGGCCGCGACGAACCCTTGGGAGGCTCGTCGCGGTCTTTGTTCTATGGCTCGTCGAGACAGCGTGTCGTATTGCCTCTCGATGTTATTTGCCCCACACGGTTTTGGCAATATTCTTCATCGTGACGATTTTGCTCCACATCATCTGCTCCGAGATGACGCTGTTGCCCAGGTTGTCCCGGAAGTCGCCCTGGCTGCTCAGGTGCAGCGATTCGAGGGGAATGAGTCGGGCGGCATTCTCGATGTGGAGAATGATGTTGCTGGTCGAGATGGGTTGGAGGCTCGTGGTCGAGATAAGCCCCAGAATCACCTCTTTGCCCTGGCAGTAGTTGAGGATAGAGAAGTCGATGTTCTCGTTTTCGCGGTTTCCGAATTCGAGGGCAATGGCATCGGCCCGGGTCGAGAAGAGCAGTTCGGCCATCTTCTCCTTGTCGCCCACTTTCCACCAGGGGTTGCGGAATTGCAGCGAGATGCACATGTCGTCGGGTTTCTGAGCCAGACAGGCCTCGGTGAGCTGGGCCGATGTGGCGATGAGCGAGTGGAGGTCGAGGTGAGCGGCCTGGGCCACCTGCTCGATGTTGCTGTCGCCGGTCAGGTTCCAGGCATAGTCGGTCAGTTGGAGGAACCGGCACCCCATGTCGTAGAACTCGTTGATGACCTTCTGATAGGTCTGGGCAATATCGTGAACGAGCAGTTCGATGTCGGGGTAATAGCGCCCCGTGTTGTAGCGGTTCTCGGGGCGGAGCAGCTCGGCCAGCAGCGTGGTGGGCGAGGGGAGCAGTGCCTTGGCATACATGTCGCCCCCGATGATACCCGTCAGGTAGGTGAACCGCTGTGTCACCGGCGGGGTGGAGAGGAACGAGTTGTCAAAATCGATTTTACCCGAAACGACCGATTCGTTCGGCTCTTCGGGTTGGGGTGTTTCGAGTTTCGAGATATTTTCCAAGTGATGGAAAAAGTCAGTATAGTTGGTCGACTTGTAATCGCCGTCGGTTACACATTTCAAGCCAATCTCTTTGCATTTCTCAACAATACGATAAATCTCCTTGTCTTCGATTTCGTGCAGTTTGGCCGAGATCAGTTCACCCTCTTGATAGCGCTTGCGGGCTTCGGCCAGCGGCTCGGAGTAAACGAAGCTCCCGGTAATGTCTACACTGAAAGGAATTTTGTTTGCCATGATTCTTTCTATTTTTGAGTTAAATACTGTGTTGGCGGCATAAAATCGCCGTTGCTTATGGTTCCTTTTGCCAAAGCAAAAAGTGCATCTTTCTGAAAACTTTTTTGTCCCGGCCTCCCGATCCGCGGAGAGGGCAGCTTTTGATCCATTCCGGGCAACCGGCAGGTCTTCTGACTTGTTCCCTTTTCAGACGCCTTCCCAATCGCGCTCCGATTAGTGGCATTGCAGTATGTGTCTGAAACCATCATGAACTTCACAGCAGCGGGCCTGTTCGGGATTTGCACCCGATTCCCTTTTCATTGCTTTATCGGACCGATAAATGCAAACCGGTTACGGGGTGCAAAGTTATATTCTTTATTCTTATTTCACAATGTTTTTCAAAAAAAACTCTTATATCAAACCTGTTTCAGATTGCTTATCTTCTCGCATTGAGTAAGATTGATTGGTTGTGGCGTTCATTCATTCCGCACTCCTGAGTAGAATCCCGTTTGCCGGAAATTCCCCGTCTCGCTTGTTTGTGGACCCCGCATCGAGTCTACCTATCTTTTTGAAAATGAGTGAAAATATAATTGTAGTAATAGATTTTATTAGTTAAAAATATTTTAGTACATTTGCATCGAACTGAAAAATATCGGTTCCATTTATTTGAAATAATATAGCTCAACCGCTCTCGAATCACCACCTCGGAAGACTACGAGCTACGAACCAATACACGTTGGAAGTGTTGCCCATTTGGGCGCAGACTTCCCATAGTGTATTGTGGCTTGTGGTGAGCCAGAGAGCGTATGGCGAGAGTCTGCGCTTTTCTTTTTTAGTTAAACGGTAGTCTTGCATTAGTAGTTTTACCGACTATATATTTAAAAGGACGACAGTATTAATCATTTAATTATGGAAATAAGTAATAATTGTAAAAAATGTGGTAGGCTTCTTAAAGAAGGTGAGGGGGTAAATGGTTTATGTGATAAATGCCTTACAGAACCATGGGACGCTGATGATAGTGCAGAATTGACAAATGCAGAAAGTGTATTACAAATAATGTCAACTATAATATTGATAATAGGAATTATTCTTTCTATCATACTTGCAGTCCAAACGACTAAAGATTTTAGTATGGAAGGTTTAGTAGGAACGATTGCAACATTGTTTTTTAGTATATGTTTTTGGGCTTTATCGTCATGCTTAATAAGTATATCTATGAATATTAGGAAAATAGCAAAAAAGAAAAGATGAGTATTATGGCAGAAATTCTAATATTCTTTTGGGTAATACGGCTTGGGTAAGGTTACATTTAGAGTAATAGCCTCTTTGTGGACCCCGCATCGGGGTGCGGGGTGACACCCTCTGTCATACCGCGCTGCGACGCGGTATCCCGAAAAGGGTAGGGCTCGTCGTTCTACACCCTGAGCAGAATCCCGTTTGCCGAGAATTTCCCGTCTCGTTTGTTTGTGGACCCCGCATCGGGGTGCGGGGTGACACCCTCTGTCATACCGCGCTGCGACGCGGTATTCCGAAAAGGGTAGGGCTCGTCGTTCCACATACCTGAGCAGAATCCCGTTTGCCGAGAATTTCCCGTCTCGTTTGTTTGTGGACCCCGCATCAGGGTGTGGGGGGACACCCTCTGTCATACCGCGCTGCGACGCGGTATCCAGGAAAGTGTAGGACTCGTCATTCCGTACTCCTGAGCAGAAGCCTATTTACCGGAAATTTCCCGTCTCGCTTGTTTGTGGCCCACACATCAGGGTGCAGGGTGACTTGAAGCTGCTTTTAACTCCTTCTTGACAGGATATAGAAAAGGCCATGCCGAAACCGGCATGGCCTTTTATCTTGGGATTAATGTTCAGTCGCTTAGTCCTCGATGGCAGCTTGTGCGGCAGCTACGCGGGCGATGGGCACGCGGTAGGGGCTGCACGATACGTAGTTCATGCCCAGTTTGGCGCAGAACTTAACCGACGAGGGTTCGCCACCGTGCTCGCCGCAGATACCTACTTTGAGGCTCGGTTTGGTCGAACGGCCTTTCTCTACACCCATGCGGACGAGTTGGCCCACACCTTTCTGGTCGAGTACTTCGAACGGGTCGGTTTTGAGGATTCCCTTCTCTTTGTAGATTTTCAGGAACTTGCCGGCATCGTCGCGCGAGTAACCGAAGGTCATCTGCGTCAAGTCGTTGGTTCCGAACGAGAAGAAGTCGGCTACTTCGGCAATCTGGTCGGCCGTAACGGCGGCGCGGGGTACCTCGATCATCGTACCTACCTTGTAGGCTACCGTATCGCCACGCTCTTCAAATACCTGTGCGGCTACACGGTTGATGACATCGGCCTGCATGCGCAACTCTTCTACTACGCCTACGAGGGGCACCATGATTTCGGGGTGAACGTCGATGCCACGGGCTTTCACGTTGAGGGCAGCCTCGATGATGGCGCGGGCCTGCATCTCGGTAATCTCGGGATAGGTGCAGCCCAGACGGCAGCCGCGGTGTCCCAACATGGGGTTGAACTCGGCGAGCGAGTCGCAGGCGAGTTTCACCTCTTCGATGGTCATACCCATCTCTTCGGCCAGTTCTTTCTGCGTAGCGAGTTGATGGGGTACGAATTCGTGCAAGGGGGGATCGAGCAGACGGATTGTCACGCCCAGACCGTCCATGGCCTCGAAGATACCTTCAAAGTCGCCACGTTGCATGGGCAACAGTTTGTCGAGTGCGTGGCGACGACCCTCTTCGTCTTTCGACAGAATCATTTCGCGCATGGCTTTGATGCGGTCGCCCTCGAAGAACATGTGCTCGGTACGGCACAGACCGATACCTTTGGCCCCGAACTTGCGGGCTACGGCAGCGTCGCGCGGGGTATCGGCGTTGGTGCGAACGTCGACTTTGGTGTATTTGTCGGCCAGGTTCATGATGGCTGCGAAGTCGCCGCTCATGTCGGCATCGACGGTGGGAACTTGTCCGTCGTATACTTCGCCGGTCGAACCGTTCAACGAAATCCAGTCGCCTTCCTTATAGAGTTTGCCACCCATTTCTACGGTGCGGGCCTTGTAGTCTACCTTGATTTCGCCGGCACCCGATACGCAGCATTTACCCATACCGCGAGCTACTACGGCAGCGTGCGAGGTCATACCACCGCGGGCGGTGAGGATACCTTGTGCCACGTTCATACCGCGCAGGTCTTCGGGCGAGGTTTCGATACGTACCATAATCACTTTTTTACGCTTCTCGGCCCAAGCCTCGGCGTCGTCGGCGAAGAATACGATTTGTCCCGTGGCGGCACCCGGCGATGCGGGCAGACCTTTGGCAACGACTTTCACGCGTTTCACGGCGTCTTTGTCGAATACGGGGTGGAGCAGCTCGTCGAGCTTTTGAGCCTCCATGCGTTTCAGAGCGGTCTTCTCGTCGATGATTCCGGCACGGAGCATGTCCATGGCGATTTTTACCATGGCGGCACCGGTGCGTTTGCCGTTACGGGTTTGCAGCAACCACAATTTGCCATCTTGAATGGTAAATTCGAGGTCTTGCATATCTTTGAAATAGTCTTCGAGTTTCTGTTGGGTCTCGATGAGGTCTTTGGCGCACTCGGGCATCGACTCTTCGAGCGAGGGGTATTTGCTGGCGCGCTCCTCTTCGCTGATGCCTTGCAGGGCAGCCCAGCGGCGAGAGCCTTCGAGGGTAATCTGTTGGGGTGTGCGTACACCGGCCACCACGTCTTCGCCTTGTGCGTTGATGAGGTATTCGCCGTTGAAGATGTCCTCGCCGGTAGCGGCGTCGCGGGTGAAGGCTACACCGGTAGCCGAGGTGTTACCCATGTTGCCGAATACCATGGCTTGTACATTCACGGCCGTACCCCACTCTTCGGGAATCTGGTTCATGCGGCGGTAGAGAATGGCGCGCTCGTTCATCCAGCTGTCGAATACGGCGCAGATGGCACCCCACAGTTGCTCCCAGGGCGAGGTGGGGAAGTCTTTGCCGGTGTTCTCTTTTACGGCGGCCTTGAAGAGTTTTACCAGTTCTTTGAGGTCTTCGACCTGCAACTCGGTATCGCTCTTGATGCCTTTGGCCTCTTTCACTTTGTCCATTACCTCTTCAAAGGGGTCGATGTCTTCTTTGGTTTTGGGTTTCATGCCCAGTACCACGTCGCCGTACATCTGTACGAAACGGCGGTAGGAGTCCCAGGCGAAACGGGGATTGCCCGATTTCTTCGAGATGGCCTCGACGGCCTCGTCGTTCATACCCAAGTTGAGCACGGTGTCCATCATACCCGGCATGGAGACACGGGCACCCGAACGTACCGATACCAGCAGCGGGTTGGCGGCGTCGCCAAACTTCGTGCCGGTGAGGCTCTCGATGTGTGCGATGGCTTTCTCGACATCACCTTGAATTTCTTTAACAACGGCTTCGCGACCTTGTTGCGTATATGTGGTACAAACCTCGGTAGTGATGGTGAAGCCCGGGGGAACGGGAACACCGATCAGGTTCATTTCTGCCAAGTTGGCGCCTTTACCGCCCAGCAGGTTTTTCATGTCGGCACGGCCTTCTGCTTTGCCGTTGCCAAAAGTATAAACTCTTTTCATAAATAAATAAGTATATGATATTTGTATAATTTTGTTTTCGTATCCGGCTTTGTGACCCAGGAGGAAAACCGGCATAAAACATTATGCAAAAATATAGGATTCGAGGAAACAACAAAAATATTTTGCTACAAATTTTAACGCTATATATTATTTGTTGGCCGTTGGTCGGCTCTTTCCTGGAAAATGCCTATCTTTGTTTCGTTTAACACTTTATTTGATTCTTTGTTTTGGCACGTAAAAAGAAAGAGCTCCCTTTGTTGGAGCAGATTGAGATAACCGGCGTGGCCGCCGAAGGGAAGGCGCTGGCACGGGTAAACGACTTGGTCGTGTTTGTCCCCTTTGCGGCACCGGGGGATATAGTCGATTTGCAGGTGACGCGCAAGAAACACAGTTATGCCGAGGCCCGCATCGTGAAGTTTCACACCTATTCGCCGCTGCGGGTGCAGCCTTTTTGCGAGCACTTCGGGGTGTGCGGCGGCTGCAAGTGGCAGCATGTGACCTATGACTTCCAGTTGCAGTTCAAGCGGCAGCAGGTCGAGGACAACCTCACCCGCATAGGCAAGATTCCCTTGCCCGAGGTGTTGCCCACGAAGGGATCGGCCAAGCAGCGGTTCTATCGTAACAAACTCGAATATTCGTTTTCCAACCGGTCGTGGTTGACTTACGAGCAGTTGCAGTCGGCCCAGGAGTTCGACTGCCGCAACGCGCTGGGATTCCACATACCGGGCATGTTCGACAAGGTGCTCGACATTAAGAAATGCTGGTTGCAGGACGACATCTCCAACCGCATACGACTCTCGATACGGCAGTTTGCCATAGACCACGGGTATCCCTTCTTCGACTTGAAGGAGCAGACGGGGCTCATGCGCAACATGATTGTGCGCACTGCCTCGACGGGCGAGATTATGCTCATCGTCGTCTTTTTCGAGCCCGACATGGAGCGCATCGAGGCGATGATGCAGCACATTGCCGACGAGTTTCCTCAAATCATGTCGCTCCTCTACATCATCAATCAGAAGCACAACGACACCATTACCGACCAGGAGGTGCATCTGTACCGCGGTCGCGACTACATCTGGGAGAGCATGGAGGGGCTGCGGTTCAAAATCGGGCCCAAGTCGTTCTACCAGACCAACTCGGAGCAGGCCTACGAGCTTTACAAGGTGGCCCGCGAGTTTGCTTCCCTCACCGGCGACGAACTGGTCTACGACCTCTATACCGGCACCGGTACCATAGCCAATTTCGTGGCCCGGCAATCGCGCAAGGTAATCGGCATCGAGTATGTGCCCGAGGCTATCGAGGACGCCAAGGAGAATGCCCGCATCAACGGCCTGGACAACACCCTGTTCTATGCCGGCGACATGAAGGATATCCTCACCGAGGAGTTCATCGGTGAGCATGGTCGCCCCGATGTCATCATTACCGACCCGCCCCGTGCCGGCATGCACGATGACGTGATCAAGACCATCTTGTTTGCCGAGCCTCGTCGCATCGTCTATGTAAGTTGCAACCCGGCTACTCAGGCGCGCGACTTGTCGCTGCTCGATGTCAAGTATCGTGTAGAGCGGGTGCAGCCGGTCGATATGTTCCCCCACACCCACCACGTGGAGAATGTGGTGCTGTTGATGCGCAAGGAGGAGGAACCGGCCGAGGCATAAGAAAAACTACCGAGATAGTGAATACGGACGAAGCCCCGGAGTCATGAACTCCGGGGCTTCGTCGTGTATCTGAGGCGGTGGATTAGCGTTGTTTCTCGTTCTCGCGAATCCACTGCATTACGTTGGCAGGCGGCCGCTTGTTGTCGAGTTCGCGCTTCATGAAATCCATGTAGGGGGCTACGTGTTTGAAAAACCGGTGGTATCCGGCACACAGGTAGTTGAGCCCCGGTTCGCCGGTAGCCGTCCGGGTAAAGCGGTTTTTGGGACACTCGCCGTGGCAGGCAAACAGGTAGTCACACTCTTTGCACTGTGTGGGCAGACTGTCGCGCTTGTTCTGCCCGAAGGCGACTTGTCGCGGACTGTTCATCATCTCGATGAGCGAGTGGGTGTAGATGTTGCCCAGTTTGTATTCGGGGAAGACAAAGTGGTCGCAACTGTACACGTCGCCGTTAAATTCCATCACGCCGGCATGGCCGCAGGTCTCGGCCATGGAGCAGACGCCCGGCATCACGCCCGCCCAGTTGGCGAGGGTGGCATCGAACAGCTGTATGAAGTATTCGCCCACGTCGTTTCGCACCCAGTCGTCGAAGAGGGTACAGAGAAAATTGCCCCACTGTTCGGGCGTGACCGAAAAGTCGGTTACCCCATTGTGCGTCTCCTCGTCGGGGGCCGCCAACTGTCGGCCGTCGGCATGGGGGTTGATGCGCTCGACAATGGGTGTGAACTGGATATATTTGCAATGGATATCCTTGAAAAAGTGGTAGAAATCGAGCGGATAGTCGGCATTGAAATCGTTGATGACCGCCAAGGCATTCCACTCGACCCCATGCTTGTTGAGCAGGTTGATGCCCTGCATCACCTTCACGAAGGTGGGACGACCCTGTTTCGTGAGGCGGTATTCGTCGTGGAACTCCTGAGGACCGTCGATACTCACCCCCACCAGCCAGTTGTTCTCCTTGAAGAAGCGGCACCAGCTGTCGGTGAGCAGCGTGCCGTTGGTCTGAATGCTGTTCTCGATGACGCGGCCGCGTCCGTATTGCGCCTGCAACTTCACCACCTTTTGGTAAAAGTCGAGCGGGCGCATCAGCGTTTCGCCGCCGTGCCAGGTGAAGAGAATATGGTCGCTGGCCTGGCTCTCGATATACTCTTTGATGAATTTCTCCAACAGGCTCTCGCTCATGATGTGACGGGGCGTGTCGTGGTAGAGTTTTGCCTTCTCGGTATAGTAGCAGTAGGTGCAGGCCAGGTTGCAGATCGATCCCACCGGCTTGGTCATGATGTACATGATTCGGTCGAAGGGCGTATAGAGTGTCTTTTCCATAAAGTCGTTTGTGTTGTGTGTTTATTTCGGTGGGTAAAGATAGTGAAAGGTGAGAGTAAAGTCAAATGGAAAACAAAGTTTTCGGTATTTGGCTTTGGTATGTCGCTATCAGTTTTTGGTAAAGTGTGTAAAAGAGGAGGGGGAGAGGCAAGAGGAAATCAGGATATTTATTCTCTTCTTTCTCCTATCGGGGTATGAGGAGAAAGGGACGATAAATTTCTGTGTAGGCGTGTCGGATTTTTTTTGAGCCCGCTTTCTTGGGGGTACAGGATTTTAGTTCTATATTTGACGATTGTAGTTCTGGAAAATCAAAAAAAACAAGATACCGATGAAATACAGTCGATTTTTATGTGTGGGAGGCGGGCTGCTGGCTGCTGCCTTCCCGGTGTTGGCGCAGAAGAGCGACAAGCCTAACATTATTTTTATCCTGTGCGACGACATGGGCTATGGCGACCTGGGGTGTTACGGACAGCCATATATCGATACCCCCAATCTCGACCGCATGGCCTCGGAGGGCATGCGTTTTACCCAGGCCTATTCGGGCAGTCCCGTGAGTGCTCCTTCACGAGCCAGCATCATGACGGGGCAGCACTCGGGACACGGCGAGGTGCGTGGCAACAAGGAGTATTGGCCCGAGAGCGGCGAGGTGCGTTATGGCATCAATACCGACTATGCCGTGGTAGGACAGCACCCCTACGACCCCAATCATGTGGTCTTGACCGAGGTGATGAAGGACAATGGCTACACGACCGGTATGTTCGGCAAGTGGGCCGGCGGTTACGAAGGTTCGGTCTCTACCCCCGACAAGCGTGGGGTCGACGAGTTCTTCGGTTACATCTGCCAGTTTCAGGCGCACCTCTACTATCCCAACTTCTTGAACCGCTACAACCCGGCTTTGGGCGACACGGCCACGGTGCGGGTCACGCTCGACGAGAATATCCGGTATCCCATGTGGGGGGCCGGTTATGAATTGCGCAAGCAGTACTCGGCCGACCTCATTCACCGGGCTGCGCTCGATTGGCTCGACCGACAGTCGGCCGACCAACCCTTCTTCGGCTACTTTACCTACACCTTGCCTCATGCCGAACTGGTGCAACCCGAGGATTCCATCTTGAACAAATATCGAGAACGGTTGGGCGACAAGGGTGTCTATACCGGCAGCTATTGGAGCCGCTACAACCCGGTGACCCACACTCATGCCCAGTTTGCCGCCATGATCGAGCGGCTCGACAAGTATGTGGGCGAGGTGTTGGCCAAGCTCAAAGAGAAGGGGCTTGACGAGAATACGATTGTCATCTTTTCGTCGGATAACGGCCCTCACGAAGAGGGGGGGGCCGACCCCACATTCTTTGGTCGTGACGGTAAGTTGAAAGGGTTGAAACGTTCGTGCCACGAAGGGGGTATTCGCATTCCGTTCATCGTGCGCTGGCCGGGCCACGTGCCGGTATCGGTCAACGGCCATCAACTGGCTTTCTACGATATTCTGCCCACCTTCTGCGACCTCACGGGCATGAAGAATTATGAGAAACGGTATGCGAAGGGGCAACCCAATTACTTCGACGGACTCTCCTTCGCACCTACCTTGCTGGGTAAGGACAAGAAGCAGAAGCAGCACGATTTCCTCTACTGGGAGTTCTGTGAGACCGACCAGATAGCCGTGCGTCAGGGCGACTGGAAACTTTTTGTGGAGAAGGGCGAGTGTCATCTCTACAACCTGGCCGACGACATTCACGAAGACCACGACCTGGCTGCCCAGTACCCCGAGCGGGTCGAGGCCATGAAACAGATTGTTTTTGAACAGCACGTCGATAATCCCTATTTCAAAGTGACGCTGCCGAAATAAACGGGAGAGAGTGGGGTGATGTCCCACCACCTGACAGTCCGAATATAATAATGGAAACGGCTGTACTCTCCCGAGCACAGCCGTTTCTATTTTCAGTTGAGGATTTGTATAGTTATTTTTTCTTTTGGGTGGTGATGAGGAGGACTTTGTCATTGTCCTTGGCCCCATATCTCTTTTTGGCTTCTTTACTTTTCACCACCTTGATGCTGGCAATGTGATCCGGGGGTAGTTGGCTGAACTCTCTTTCCGAGCTTCTTTTGCCGTCGATGATATAGATGATATGGGGTATCGGTTTGAAGTATTTTGATACCGAATCGGTATTTACGATTCGGGTCGAGAGGGCATTGATACCTTTTTCGTCGATGGCTCGGGTGATGGAGTCGGCATTGGCTCTTATCCGGGTCGAGAGGGAATCGATGCGAGCTATGGCTTCGGGCGAGAATTCTTTTCCCTCTTTGGTGATGGCCACCTCTGCACGAATGGAGTCGGACAGGGCTCTTACCTGTTGTTGCCAATTCTGCAAGGAGGAATTTTGCGAATGGATAATGATTGTATTCTCTCCGTTGCCGTTGAGTATCGAGATGTTTCCGACCTGGCCCGATAGGTTGAGCTTTTCCATATCCTCGGCCGGGATCTCCTTGCCGTTGATGATATAGGAGAACTTGCCTGTCGAGAGATTGTCTATCACTTCGGCCGGGACTTTCTTCCCGTTGATGACATAGTAGCTTGTTGGGGAGCCCTGTTTCCCGTCGTTCGAGAGGGTTATCTTCATCGGTTGGGTTTCGTCCGCCTCTTTCGTACTGATGAGCAGGACGCCCCCTTGGGCTTCGTCGCCATACTTCTCGACGGCCGCTTTCCCTTTGAGAACCGTGACACTCTTTATCTGATCGGCCGAGAGCCGGTCGACCTCTTCGCGAGAGACTTTCTTGCCGTCAACGATACAGAGTGCGCTGTCCATCGATGCCGGTTTGCCGTTCTCGGTGATTTGAATGCGCAGATTGTTGCCCGCGGTTGAGTCGTTCGACTCATCGAGGTTGACGTTCAGACCGTTTGTCTGATTCGACACATCGGCTGCGGTGATGGTGATTGTCTGGGAGTTGGTGGTCGACTGTTCATCGGCCGGGTCGAGCAGGGCCAGCAGGTCGGTCGAGGCGATTTCGTCGAGACGGTCCGATACTTCGGGGCGGGCAAATACCGTAACGGTGCAGAGGGCGACGGGTATCACATAGAGATATTTCCAGATCGCTTTGTGGGGAGATTTCTTTTTAAGCATCATGGTAATACGTTTATTAAGTTTATTGTGATTGAAATGGTTGGTCACGCAGTAGAATTTCGAGCCTACCGACCGTTTGATGAGCAGCAGCTGGTATTGCTTGGCGTCGATCCCCTGAGCTAGTACATCGGCATCGGCTTCGTATTCGTGCACGGTTTGCAGTTCGCGTTTCAGCAGCCAGGCAGCTGGGTTGAACCATTGCAGCCAGGTGCAGAGGTCGGCCGCCAGCAGGTCGAAGGAGTGGTGCTTGTGTATGTGAGCCGCCTCGTGCAGCAGTATTTCGCGGCTATGGGCGGCATAGTCGGCCTCGGAGAGTACGATATAGCCGAACCAGCTGAACGGTGCGATAGGTTGGGGCAGGACAATGAAGGGTCGGCCTTCGTTGTCGGTCACCCGACGGCCGCCGCGCAGGAGTCGCCACAAGCGCACGATGGTCATCAGGTAGCGGGCGACGAAAAACGCCACACCCGTCCAGTAGAGGATTACCGCAACCATAAGGGCTATGGGCATCGGGGTGGCTGTTGTTTCGACCACGTCGGTCACATAGCTGAAAGCCGACAGGTTGTCGAGCATCAGTACGGTAGCGGGGGCCACATTTTCGCTTGCGGGTGCCAACAGCGACAGATGGAACAGTGGCAGCACAAACGAGAGGGGAATGAGGCCGAGCAGGGCTACCCGGTTGTAGCGGTAGAAGGTCTCCTTGCTCAGCAGAATGCTGTAAAAGAGATAGAGCAGAGCCAGGCAAACGGCTGCTTTCAAGATGTAGACGAAAAATGCACTCATGGTCTGACGGTTTTATGATTCATGACCCCGTTCTACTTTCTCGATGAGCTCTTTCAACTCGTTCAGTGAGATGTCTTCCTCTTCAATGAGCGACGAGACCACGCCCAGGTAGGAGTTGTTGAAATATTTTCGTACCACCTGTTTCAAGGTACTTTTCCTGAACTCCTCTTCGCTCACGGTGGCGTAGTACTGGTAGGTCTTGCCATAGGCTTTGTGCGACAGGTAGCCCTTCTCTTCGAGCCCCCGTACGATGGTCGACAGGGTGTTGAAGTGGGGTTTGGGTTCGTCGTAGAAATCGAGCAGTTCTTTCACGAACAGCGGCCCTTTGAGCCAAAAGTAGTTCATGATCTCTTCTTCTTTTGCGGTAAGTCCTTTCATGGTTTTCTGTGTTTGTCGATACAAATAAACTAAAAGTTTTAGTTTATCAACTAATATTTGTAGTTAATAAAACTAAATCATATAGTTTTATCACTATAATTTGTAGTTCATATGGGTTTGAAACGAAAAGCGGCAACCGGTTTGGTAACCGGCTGCCGCATATACAGCATCGACGGGTCGCTTGACCCGACGGTGATTTACTTCTGAATATTGGGCTCTTCGAGACCGTATCCCCGTTTCTTGTCCTCTACCTTCAACCACAACCCGAAGATGAGGGCCAAGACTCCCAGACTGGCAAAGATGAGCATCGGCACAGTGTAGTTGTATTGCAGCGGGTCGGTGATATCGGGGTTCGACAAGCGCAGCGTGGCGCCGATAATCATGGGGAAGGAGTAGAGACCGATGTTCTGAATCCAGAAAATGACGGCGTAGGCCGAACCCAGCAGCTTGTTGTCGACCAGCTTGGGCACCGAGGGCCACAGCGAGGCCGGTACCAGCGAAAACGAGATACCCAGCAGGATAATCGACAGGTAGGCCACGATGACGGCAACCGTCGTACCTTTGAGGGACGGCAGTACCAGGGCGAATACCAGGTGACAGGCAATCATGAGCAGGGCACCGAAGATGAGCATCGTGGCACCCTTACCCTTGTGGTCGAGGAAGTTGCCCAGGATAGGGGTGATGGCAGCAGCTCCCAGCGGGAAGACGAAGAATACCCAACCGGCTTGCTCGGCCGTGTAGCCCAGGTTGCATTGCAACATGTTGATGGCATATTTCTGGAAGGGGAAGATGGCCGAGTAATAGAGCACGCACAGCAGCGCTACCAGCCAGAACACCTTGCTCGAGAAGATGTATTTGAGGTCCGAAATCTTGAAGGGGTCGTCCTTCTCTTCGCCGCTTTCGCCCATCTGTTGTTCGAGCTTGCGGTCCATGAAGGCATAGGAGATGAAGCAGATGAGACCGATAGCCAGCAGGATAACGGCTACGAGCACGGGGCGAGAAACGTCGACCGGAGCAAATTTGTTGGCCAGTACCGGCGAACCCAGTACTACCACGGCCACGCCCACGCGGGCGATAGCCATCTCTACACCCATGGCCAGAGCCATCTCCTTGCCTTTAAACCATTTGACGATACCGCGCGAAACGGTGATGCCAGCCATTTCGACACCGCAGCCGAAGAACATGAAGCCGATGGCCGACATCTTGGCCGAGGCGGGCATGCCTTCGTAGAAGGGGGTGACGTTCCACCACTCCAACGGCAGGTTCATGAAGCGGTTCATGAAGGCTTCGGCTCCGCTGCCGATAAAGGCGTTGCTCACGGCGTAGTAGTTGACCGAGGCACCGATGAGCATGACGGTACCCGACAGGACGGCCGTAAAGCGTACCCCCATCTTGTCGAGAATGATACCGGCAAAAATCAGGAAGAAGACGAATACGTTCAGAAACGTTTCGGAACCGGCGTAGTGGCCGTAGGCATCGGGCGACCAGCCTCGTGTGTTCTGCAACAGCTCTTGCAGGGGAGAGAGTATATCCATGAAGATATACCCGAAAAACATGGCGCTCGCCAGTAAGACGAGGGCCGTCCACCGTACGGCCGGGACGTCCTTCATCAGTTGAGTCATTTTTTCTGTCATAGTGTTATGTGTTTTGATTGATTAATTCGTTGTTCAGAAGTAGACCGACAGACCTATCTTCAACCCGTACTGGTCGAACTTGTCGGTAAAGCTGTGTTTCCAGTAGAGGGCCGGGTCGAGCGATATGTTGGGGCTCACGAAGATGGCGTAACCCAGTTCGGCCCCTACGTAGAGGTAGTCGCGACAAACCGAGCTCCCTCCCTTGGGTTTGTTCCAGGCATGGGTGTAGCCGGTGTTCACTCCGATGAACAGGGTGGTGAGGGTGTAGTAGCGTATGCTCGCCATCAGGTCTATGCTGTTGTCGTTGTACTCTTTGTTCCAGGAGAAGTCACCGCCGAGACCTACCAGAAAAGCCAGGTTGTTGGCAATGAAGTTACCCGCCTCGACTTTCAGACCGAGGTCAAACGCTTCGTTCCCAGTCTCCTGGGTGTGGGTACTGCCCAGGTTGAAGCCGCTCACCTGGGGATTGACAATCCAGGTATTTTTCAAAATCTGGGCCGACCCGGTGCTCGCCAGCAACCCGACGACCGACAGAATCAGTAGCACTTTCTTTATCATAGTCGTATAGTGATTGGTGTTTACGAAATGCGATCGTTGCGCAGCGTGCGGCGATCGGAGGCATCTTGCTTCTTGCGGCGCTCGTTGCGGATTTTTTCCCGGCGCTTCAAGGCCCATCGCAGCATGATGATGACCAGCAGCGTGATGACGATGATGCTGAAATATTCCCAATAGTTCCCGCTCAGCAGCATGCCGCGGCCGAAGTAGGCCATGACGGCCAGGTAGATGACCAGGAGCAGGGTGATGATGTTGTAACGTTTCATTGTGGTTGAGATGAGGGGCGTTGCAGCAACGCCGGGTTTAACGAGGATAATTGAAATTCGCCCGATTGCAGGGCTTCGTATATCTTGATGCAGCTCCATGCGTCGGTAGCGGCATAGAGTTGCTGACTGTCGGTCAGGTGGTCGGCCTCCCAGTTGGAGAGGCGTTGTCCCTTGGAAATCTTTTTCCCCAGGACAATGGCGTAGATTTTTTGCAGGCTCTGGTCTTCGATGCCGTATCTCTTGACCACCTTCTGCAACTCCACGAAGTTGCGGGGGGTGAACTGTCCGTTGTTGAGGCGTCCCAGCATGCAGAAGTCGTCTTTGAGCGAGATGCCCACTTTCAGTATCGCCTCGTTTTCGAGCAGTTGTTTCAGCAGCGGGGTAAAACCGATGCGGTTAATTCGGAACAGGTAGCAGATGTCGTGGGTCGACAGTTGCATGAGGGCCACCTGGTTACTGTGTCCCTTCTTGAAGGTGGGGCGGGTCTCGGTGTCAAAGCCGATAATCTTCTCGTGACTCAGCTGCTCCACCGCGTGGGCCGCACGCGAAGGTGTATCGATCACGACGATTTTCCCGGGGAAGGTCTCGATGGGTAAGGTCGCAATAATCTCTTTGCTTATTTTTATTTTGTTGTCAGTCGTATCGTTCTCCATAATTGTTAATCCACATCATCATTGAGTTTGTCGAAAATATCGTCGTCCCCTTGTTGATGACCGAAAATATCGGTGTAATGGCTGGATTGTGCGTGATGGTGATGATGATGACCGCAACCGCAAGAGTCGTCGTCTTCGTCATCTTCATCATCGTTGGGCGAGTACTTGATGTTGTGCAGCGCCCGCAGAACGTTTACCAGTTGTTGTCCCCAATAGGAGACAAAGTTTTCGTAGCAAATATACAGGGCTTCGAGCATCTGGGGTTCGTTGCCCAAGCGATATATCGAGATAAAGTCTTTTAAGTCCTGATAGATGTCGGCAAGACCCTCCGAGATACTGGCGGCCAGGGGCGTCTCGCTGTATTTCATGTCGGTTTGGAACACTTCCAGGTAGTTGTCGTCTTCGCCCAGCAGGCTCTCCATGTTCAGTCTGATGGTTTCATACAGACTTTCGGTGACGAACCGTTCGGTATATCCTTCCTCTTCGGGTTCTTCGGGCGAGAGCAGGGTGGCTTTGAGGTACAGCAGCGGGAGTATCTTGATGATTTTGTCTATAAATTCGTCTCTTTCCAGTTCGGGAGTACGTTCGATAAAGGCGCAATATTCGGCACTTACGGTGACAAATTCGATGATGTTCTTTGAATAAATGCGTTCGTCCATTACTCGTTGTTTTTATAAAGTCCGTGTTTGATTATATAGTTATATACCGACTGGGGTACGAAATAGTTCATGTTCTTGCCGGCGGCGATACCCGCTCGCACCTGTGTCGATGAAATTTCGATGAGGGGTGCCCGGCAATATCGCACGGTGGGAGGGAGCTTTGTCTCGTCGATCTCGTAGCCCCGCCGGGGATAGATGCACACGTGGTATTCGTCGACGATGCGACGGCTTTCGTACCACCGGTCGAACAGCAGCCAGTTGTCGGCCCCGATGACGAGGGTGAATTCGCGGTCGGGGTAGCGGCTTCTGAGGTGGTCGAGCGTGCGAATTGTGTAGGAGGGGAGGGGGAGCGAAAACTCCACATCGGTCACCACGATTTTGGGATTGCCCGTCACGGCGAGTCGCAGCATCTCGATGCGTTGCCGGTCGGCCTCGGGCGACAGCTTTTCCCGCAGGGGGTTCTGAGGCGTCACCGATATCCACACCTCGTCGAACCCCTCGTATTCGCACAGGTAGTTGGCCAATATGAGGTGTCCCGTGTGGACGGGGTTGAATGTGCCTGAGAAGAAAGCTGTCTGGATTGGTTGCATAATCGGGGGTCAGGGCTTGTCGAGGAACTGCCGTATGGTCTGGTAGGCCTCTTCCTGCGCTTTTTCTAAAATATCGTTGACAATGATACGGTCAAATTTCGGGGCGAACGAGAGCTCGTATTCGGCTTTGGCGATGCGGCTGACTATCACCTCGGGGGCATCGGTGGCCCGGTGGTTGAGACGCCGTTTCAACTCCTCGATGCTGGGGGGCTGGATAAAGAGGGCCAGTGCCTGGTCGCCGTAATACTTTTTGATGTTGAGCCCACCTACGACGTCGACGTCGAAGATGACGTTGCGGCCGCTGTTGAGAATGCGCTCGACCTCGCTCTTCAAGGTGCCGTAGTATTTCCCGGCATAGACCTCCTCGTATTCCAGGAACTCGCCGTTGGCGATGCGTTGCCTGAACTCTTCGGGCGAGATAAAGTAGTATTCAACCCCGTTCTTTTCGGTGCCCCGGGGTGCCCGGCTGGTGGCCGAAATCGAGAACGACAAATTCAGGTTGCGATTTAACAGCGACTGTATGATGGTCGATTTTCCCGAGCCCGACGGTGCCGAAAATATGATAAGTTTGCCTCTCTTCTCCATGAAATTACATTACGTTTAATACCTGCTCCTTGATTTGTTCCAGCTCGTCTTTCATGCGCACGACGATGCGTTGCATCTCGGCTTGATTCGATTTGGAGCCGAGCGTGTTGATTTCGCGCCCCATCTCCTGACTGATGAATCCCAGCTTTTTGCCCTGGCCCTTGCCGGCCTGCATGGTTTCGAGAAAATATTTCAAGTGGTTGTCGAGGCGGTGTTTCTCCTCGTTGATGTCGAGCTTCTCGATGTAGTAGATCATCTCCTGCTCAAACCGGTTTTTGTCGTAGTCGAAGTTCTCGATTTTCGACAAGGCGTCGATAATGCGTCCCTTGATTTTCTCGATACGCTCTTTTTCGTAGGGTTCCACCTCTTTCAGCAATCGGGCAATGTTGTCGATTTTCTCCTCAAAGAGTCGTTGCAGCATGGCCCCCTCCTGAATGCGGAACTCTTCCAGGCGGGTGATGGCCTCGTCGACCGCCTTTTTCAAGGCGTTGATTTCGGCCTCGTCGATTTCCGGGGATTCGGTACTCATGGCGTCGGGCATGCGCAGCAGCATCGAGATGCAATCCTCGGGCATGGCGATACCCAGTTTTTCCGAAGCCTCCTTCACCTGCTGGTAATAGCCTTCGATTACGGGAATGTTGATTTGTGCCGAAGTCGTTTTGCCGATGGCTTCACAGTATACGAGAAAATCGACCTTGCCCCGTTCCAGTCGCTGGGCTATCTTGGAGCGTATCTCCATTTCCAACTCTCTGTATTGTTGGGGTATGCGGGTCGATAAGTCGAGTTGCTTGCTGTTCAGCGATTTTATTTCAACGGTTATTTTTTTATGCGGCAATTCCACCACGGATTTGCCGAAACCGGTCATCGATTGTATCATGTCAGTAAATGTTTTTGCAAATTTAATCTTAATTCCGTAGCAAAAGCAATATTATTGAAAAAAAAGCGCTATTTTTGTACTCCCATTCACGCTATTGTGATACGTTTGTTTACCTCTTGGCGCCCAAAGCAGGCAGAGAGGTAGCTGTTTACCGATAAAATTATGCCGAATATCATACACATAGAGACTTCCACGTCGGTATGTTCCGCCGCGCTCTCTTCCGACGGAGTCGTTCAATGTCATTTCGAGAGTTTCGACGGACCCTCGCACGCCTCGTTGCTGGGTGCCTATGTCAAAGAGTTGATGACCTTTGCCCGCGACAAGTCGATTCGGGTCGACGCCGTGGCCGTGAGCAGCGGGCCGGGCTCGTATACCGGTCTGCGCATCGGTGTTTCCGAGGCCAAGGGGCTCTGCTTCGGGCTGGGTGTGCCTCTCATTGCCGTGCCTACGCTCGAACTGCTGGCCTGTACGACTCTCTTCAAGAACTATTTCGAGGAAGATGTGTTATACTGTCCCATGATCGACGCCCGTCGTATGGAGGTTTATGCCGCTGTCTACGACAATGCCCTCAATCTGGTGGCTCCGGTCGAGGCACGGGTCATCGACGAGAACTCCTTTGCCGACCTGCTGGCAACTCGCCGGGTGGTCTTCTCGGGCAACGGGGCGGCCAAATGCAAGGAGGTGATCAAGCACGAGAACGCTATCTTTGTCGACGGCATCGTCCCCCTGGCTACCGATATGCTGGCGCTGGCCGAGCGGGCCTTCCGCGAAAAACGGTTTGAAGATGTGGCCTATTTCGAGCCCTTCTATCTGAAAGAGTTTGTGGCCACCACCCCCAAACATAAAGTTTTGTAAAAAGAAAAATCAACAAGAACACTATGCAATATACCTCGGACTTAAAGAAACTGGTGTTGCCCGAATATGGGCGCAATGTACAGCAGATGGTCGACCACTGCATGACCATCGAGGACCGGGCCGAGCGCACCCGCTGTGCCAACACCATTATCAATATCATGGGTAACCTGTTCCCCCACCTGCGCGACATCGAAGATTTCAAGCACAAGTTGTGGGACCACCTGGCCATCATGTCCGACTTCAAGCTCGACATCGATTATCCCTACGAGATTATCCGGAAGGAGAATCTGCACACGCACCCCGACCCGATACCTTATCAATCGTCGCCCATCAAGTATCGCCACTACGGCAAAATCATGGAGGAGATGCTGAAAAAGGCCGAGGAGATGCCGGCCGGTCCCGAACGCGACGCTCTGGTGTCGATGCTGGCCAACCACATGAAAAAACTTTTCTACCAGTGGAATAAGGATTCGGTCGACGACGAAAAGATATTGAAGGACTTGAAGGAATACACTCACGGTGTAATCGATCTCGATCCGGCGACCTACCACCTGCGCGATGTGAAGGAACCGATTGTGCAGCCACAGCGGGGAAAGTCGAAAAATAATTCAAAAAAAGCGGGTAAATAACCGCTTTTTTTGTATCTTTCACTCATTAACCTTAAAAGCGAAAAGTATGGCATCTTTTATTATTGAAGGCGGGCATCGTCTGCATGGAGAGTTGATACCGCAAGGCGCTAAGAATGAAGCATTGGAAATTCTCTGCGCCACATTGCTCACCCCCGAAGAGGTGAAGATATACAATATCCCCGACATTCTCGATGTGAACAACCTCATACAACTGCTGCGCGACCTGGGGGTGACGGTCGAGCGCATCGGGTTGAATGCGTACAGTTTCAAGGCCGACAAGATTAATCTCGACTACCTCAACAGCGACGAGTTCTTCCAGAAGGGAGCCGCACTGCGGGGATCGGTGATGATTATCGGTCCGCTCCTTGCCCGCTTCGGGTATGCCGTTCTGCCCAAACCGGGTGGCGACAAGATTGGCCGCCGTCGGTTGGATACCCACTTCCTGGGCATTCAGAAACTGGGTGCCACCTTTACTTACTGCCCCAAGGCCCAGCGCTATGAAATCAAGGCCGACAAACTCACTGGCAGCTACATGCTGCTCGACGAGGCTTCGGTGACCGGAACCGCCAATATTCTGATGGCTGCCGTCCTGGCCGAGGGCGATACCACCATCTACAATGCTGCTTGCGAACCCTATCTGCAACAGCTCTCGAAGATGTTGAACCGCATGGGTGCCCGCATCGAAGGCATCGGGTCGAACCTGCTCACGATTCACGGCGTGTCGTCGCTCAAAGGGTGTGAGCACACCATTCTGCCCGACATGATCGAGGTGGGCAGTTTCATCGGTATGGCCGCCATGACCCAGTCGGACATCACCATCAAGAATGTGTCGTACAACGACCTGGGTATTATCCCCGACAGTTTCCGCCGGCTGGGCATTACCGTCGAGCAGAACGGCGACGACATACACATTCCCGAACACGAAAGCTACGAAATCGACACCTTTATCGACGGCTCGATTATGACCTTTGCCGATGCTCCGTGGCCAGGACTCACTCCCGACCTGCTGAGCGTCTTCCTCGTGGTGGCTACCCAGGCCAAGGGGAGCGTGCTCATTCATCAGAAGATGTTCGAGAGCCGACTCTTCTTTGTCGACAAGCTCATCGACATGGGGGCGCAGATTATCCTGTGCGACCCGCACCGGGCCGCCGTCATCGGTCAGGCTCGCGCTCACAAGCTGCGGGCGGCCAACATGGTGTCGCCCGACATTCGGGCCGGTATCGCCCTGCTCATTGCCGCCATGAGTGCCGAGGGGACGAGCCGTATCCACAACATCGACCAGATAGACCGGGGGTATCAGGACATCGACAAGCGACTCAATGCCATCGGTGCCCGCATCACCCGGTTGTAAAACAAGAAAACAAGCATGATTGAACGTGAAGAATTGATTAAGATAGGTCGGTTCAACAAACCGCACGGGGTGAAGGGCGAGTTGTCCTTCACCTTTACCGACGATGTGTTCGACCGTACCGACTGTCCCTATATCGTCTGCGAAATTGACGGCATCTTCGTCCCCTTTTTCATCGAGGAGTATCGCTTCAAGAGCGATACTACCGCCTTGATGAAGCTCGAAGATGTCGACAACGAGACCGATGCCCGGGCTTTTTCGCTGCTCGATGTCTATTTCCCCAAGTCCTACTACGACACGGCGGTCGAAGAGGAGGCCCCGAGCGACTATTTCATCGGGTTTACCGTGGTCGACAGCGAGCGGGGCGAGTTGGGTAAGATTGTGGCCGTCGACGACTCGACCGAGAATGTGCTCTTCGAGATTGACCATGAGGGGCGCGAGTTGCTGGTTCCGGCCGTTGATGAGTTTGTGAGCGAGATTGACGAGGAGAACCGTCGGCTCTACATGACTATTCCCGAGGGACTGCTTACGTTGTAAATCTAAAAAAACAGAGATGATATGATGAAACGAATTTTGTTTATTTTTCTGTCCGTGTGGTTCATCTTCACGGTCGTTGTGTTCGTGATATTTTTCTCGGGTACCAAGGATTCCAAGAGTAGCGGCGAAGGCATGCCGGTACTCGAAGCCATTGCAACCCGGGCCAGTGTGCGGGCCTATGCCGACAAGGCGGTAGAGCCTGAGAAAATCGAGCAGATTCTGCGGGCCGGTATGGCGGCTCCTACGGCTCGCAACCAACAGCCGTGGGCTTTTGTGGTGCTCGACGACAAGGCGCTGATGACCCAGTTGGCCGACTCGCTGCCCAATGCCAAGATGTTGGCTTCGGCTCCCGTAGCTATCGTGGTGTGCGGCGACCTGAGCAAAGCTATCGAAGGCGAGGGTGCCACCTATTGGATACAAGATGCTTCGGCAGCCACCGAGAATATCCTGCTGGCTGCTCACGGTCTGGGGCTGGGTGCCGTGTGGACGGGAGCCTATCCCGTAATGAGCCGGGTAAAAGCCATTCGCGAGGTGCTGGGTCTACCGGCACAGATTATTCCGCTCAACGTGATTCCCATGGGCTACCCGCAGGGCGAAACGGCTCCCAAGGATAAGTGGAAACGCGAGAATGTGCGCCTGAACAACTGGGCTACGGCCTATTGACGAGGCGGCAGTTACGAGTTATAAAAAAGCGAATCACTCATACGGGTGATTCGCTTTTTTATGGTGTGTAGCGCGGTATAGGCCTGCCGGTCATATCTCGATTATGTTGTGACGGAGCGACAGCAGGTCGACCAGATAGAGCTTGCCGCTCAACACCTCGCCGCACCCGACAATAATCTTGATGGCTTCGGTGGCCTGGATAGAGCCGATGACTCCCGGTATGGAGCCGATGACCCCGCCCGGTTGTGCTGGGGGGATTACCTCGGGGCGAGGGTAGAGGTCGCTGTACCGGGGGCCGCCCCGGTAGTTGAATACCGACACCTGTCCCTCGAAGGCGGCGATGGAGCCGTAGACGTAGGGTTTGCCCTGACGGGCACACACCTCGTCGATGAGGTAGCGGGTAGCCGCATTGTCGCAGCCGTCGACCACCAGATCGTAGTTGTCGATAATCGATTCCGCGTTTTCGGCCGTGAGCCGGGTGGGGTAGGTCTCGATGCGGGTCATGCTGTTCAGGGTCGACAGTCGTCGGCGGGCACACTCCACCTTGGGGGCTCCCACCTCGGCTTCGGTGTAGAGTACCTGCCGTTGCAGGTTGCTCATCGACACCATGTCGTCGTCGACCAGTCCCAGACAGCCTACACCCGCTGCCGTCAGGTAGAGAGCAATGGGCGAACCCAGTCCGCCCACCCCCACAATCAGTACCCGGGTTTTCTGCAACCGTTCCTGACCCGCTTCGCCAATCTCGGGAAGCATCGTCTGTCTGCTGTACCGATCGTTCATCAGTCGAATATTTTATCCCAGTCTTTCCACACTACTTCGTAGCCCATCGACTTGATGGCCTGCTCGACCTCGGCCGGGGTGCGTTCGTCGCTCACGGCAAACTGTTCGAGCGCTTGCGGATAGGTGGCATAGCCTCCCGGGTCGGTCTTCGAACCGGCACTCATCGAGGTGGCTCCCAGCGTGGCGATGTGGTTGCGGAAGTTGGGGTTCTCGCGGGTCGACACCGAGATGTCCACGTCGTGGTCGAAGATGCGGAAGGCAAAAATCAGTTGGGCCAGCTCCCGGTCGCTCATCACCACATTGGGTTGGAAGTGACCCTCCGAGGGGCGCATTCGGGGGAAGTTGACGCTGTATTTCGTCTGCCAGTAGTGTTTGCGCAGGTATTGCAGGTGAATGGCCATCATGGTCACATCGGTGCGCCAGGGCTCCAACCCGATGAGCACGCCCATGCCTATCTTGTGCACGCCGGCCTGTCCCATGCGGTCGAAGCCGTTGACACGCCACTCGAAAATCGATTTCATGCCCTTGGGGTGATAGGTCTTGTAGCGGTCCTTGTGGTAGGTCTCCTGAAAGCAGACTACGCCGTTGAGCCCCGACTTGGTGAGCCGGTAGTAGTCCTCGCTTTTGAGTGGCATCACCTCGATGGTGAGGTTGGCAAAGTAGGGGCGGGCCACATGCAGCGCCCGTTCCAGATAGTCCACGCCGGCGTCGCGCGGATTCTCACCGGTGACGATGAGCAGGTTTTCAAAGGGCCCCAGCTTGCGTATGGCCTTGCACTCGTTCTCGATCTCCTCTTCGGTGAGAATGATGCGGGCTATGGGGTTGTTGTGGTTGAATCCACAATAGACGCAAAAGTTGTTGCACGAGTTGGTAATATAAAGCGGTACATACATCTGTATCGTTTTACCGAAACGCTCCTGGGTGTAACGCCGGCTCAGGGCGGCCATGGGTTCCAGATAGGGAGCGGCAGCCGGCGAAACGAGTGCCATGAAGTCGTCGATGGTCAAGTGCTCCTTGCCCAAGGCAATCTCCACGTCGCGGCTCTGTTTCGAGTTGATGCAGGCGGTTATGTCGTCCCAGGAATATTTTTCTAATTCTTCGGAAAACATCTTATTTCTCTTTCTTTAATCAATCGTTAATGGTTAGTCGATTCTTTTCAATTCTCTCTTGTGGACGAGGCCGGTTGCATGATGATACCGGCACTCGTCGGTACCCGGGGAGGGGGTTACTCCGTCTCGACGCATTTGGTGATGTCTTGCGACAGCCGCATGGCGCAGAAGTTGGGTCCGCACATGGTGCAGTAGTTGCCGTCGTGGAACGAGCCCTGCTTGTAGTATTCGAGAGCCCGGTCGGGGTCGAGGGCCAGGTTGAACTGGTCTTTCCAGCGGAACTCGTAGCGGGCCTTGCTCATGGCGTCGTCTCGCACCTGGGCGCCGGGGAATCCCTTGGCCAGATCGGCGGCATGGGCGGCAATCTTGTAAGCGATGACACCGTTGCGCACATCTTCGCGGTCGGGCAGTCCCAGATGCTCCTTGGGGGTGACGTAGCAGATCATGGCCGTACCCAGCCAGGCAATCTGTGCGGCACCGATGGCCGAGGTGATGTGGTCGTAACCCGGGGCGATGTCGGTGGTCAACGGGCCCAGTGTGTAGAAGGGGGCACCGTGGCAGCTGCTCAGCTGGCGGTCCATATTCTCCTTGATTTTGTGCATGGGAATGTGGCCGGGACCCTCGATAATCACCTGCACGTCGTGAGCCCAGGCCTTCTCGGTGAGTTCGCCCAGTACGTCGAGTTCGAGGAATTGCGAGCGGTCGTTGGCGTCGTGAATCGAGCCGGGACGCATGCCGTCGCCCAGCGAGATGGCCACGTCGTACTGTTTGAGAATCTCGCAAATCTCGTCGAAGTGGGTGTAGAGGAAGCTCTCCTGATTGTGAATGACGCACCACTTGGTCATGATCGAGCCGCCACGCGACACGATACCCGTGAGTCGTTCGCCCACCAGCTCGGCATGAGCTTTGAGCACACCGGCGTGAATGGTAAAGTAGTCCACACCCTGCTCGCACTGTTCGATGAGGGTGTCGCGGTAAATCTCCCAGGTGAGGTCCTCGACCTTGCCGTTGACCTTTTCGAGCGCCTGGTAGATGGGCACGGTACCCATGGGCACGGGACAGTTGCGGATAATCCATTCGCGCGTCTCATGTATGTGGTCGCCGGTCGAGAGGTCCATGAGCGTGTCGCCGCCCCAGTGGCAGCTCCACACGGCCTTGTCCACCTCCTCCTCGATGCCCGACGAGAGGGCCGAGTTGCCGATATTGGTATTGAGCTTCACCAGGAAGTTGCGGCCGATAATCATCGGCTCGGCCTCGGGGTGGTTGATGTTGGCCGGAATAATGGCACGGCCGGCAGCCACCTCGTCGCGCACGAACTCGGGGGTGATGTGGCTCTTGATACCCAACTGTTCGTTCATCAGGTTCTCGCGTATGGCCACATACTCCATCTCGGCGGTGATGATACCCTGCCGGGCGTAGTACATCTGTGTGATGGCGTGCCCCGGCTTGGCCTTGTAGGGGAGCGGCGTGTGCTTGAAGCGAATCGAGTCGAGAGCCGGGTCGTCGCGACGGGCGCGGCCATATTGCGAGGTGATGTCGTCGAGCTGTTCGACGTCGCCGCGGTCGGCAATCCACGACTCGCGCAGGCGGGGCAATCCCCGGTTGATGTCCACCTCGACCATGGGGTCGGTGTAGGGGCCGCTGGTGTCATAGACATAGACCGGCGCGTTGGGGGTGTGCACCCGTTTCCCGTTCTCGATGGTCACCGTGTCGGTGAGGTTGATTTTGCGCATGCCCACTCGAATGGGAAAGAGTTTACCCGGCACATATACCTTCTCGGAGCTGGGGTAGGAATCTCTGATTATTTTTTGTGTATCCATAAGTTATCGTTTCGTAGCGGTTAGTCAAGGAATGAAGTCAGCGGGCTGCTGGCCTGGGCAAAATGATATTGGGCACCCAGTCCGGCTTCGTAGGCCCGGCGGCCGGCTTTGACAGCCTCTTTGAAGGCGATGGCCATCTCTACGGGGTTACCGGCCACGGCGATGGCGGTGTTCACGAGCACGGCATCGGCGCCCAGCTCCATGGCTTCGGCAGCCTGCGACGGCGCCCCGATACCGGCGTCGACGATGACGGGCACGTTGCTCTCCTCGATGATGATTTGCAGGAAATCACGCGTGCGCAACCCCTTGTTCGTACCGATGGGAGCACCCAGCGGCATCACGGTGGCGGCACCGGCCTCTTCGAGCCGTTTACACAACACGGGGTCGGCCTGGATATAGGGCAGTACCACAAACCCCATCTTGGCCAGTTGCTCGGTAGCTTTCAAGGTCTCCACCGGGTCGGGCAAGAGGTATTTGGGGTCGGGGTGGATTTCGAGTTTGATGAAGTCGGTCCCGAAGCACTCGCGCGAGAACTGGGCAGCGAGTACAGCCTCCTCGGCATTCCGCACCCCCGAAGTGTTGGGCAGGAACTGTACCCTGTTGCGGTCGATGTGGGTGAGCATATCGTCGGTCGCCTCGTGGGTCATGTTGATACGTTTCATGGCGACGGTAATCATTTCGGATTCCGAAGCCTCGATGGCTTTTTCCATCAATTCGTTCGAGCTGAATTTGCCGGTTCCGACAAACAGCCGGGAGGAGAATTCCCGTCCTCCAATCACTAATTTGTTCATACTTTACGATATTGGTTTAATAGGTCTATAATCTTTCGGGTTTCGGCCTCGGGATCCTCGGCTTGCAGAATCGTGCCCGACAGGGCGATGCCCGACACGCCGGTCTCCATGAGGGCTGGAATGTCATCGGCCGTGATACCGCCGATGGCCACCACGGGAATCTTCAAGTCGTTTTCGCGGCATTGCCGCATGATGCGGGCATAGCCTTCGAGGCCCAGTATGGGGCTCAGGTTCTTTTTGGTCTCGGTAAAACGGAAGGGCCCCAGTCCCACGTAGTCGGCATCTTGTCGCACCAGACTTTGAATGTCGTCGAAGGTGTTGGCCGTGCCGCCGATGATGTATTTTTCACCGATGAGCAGGCGGGCCTCCGAGACCGGCATGTCGAGTTTGCCCAGATGCACGCCGTCCACGTCGAGGTCGGCCGCCAGTTGGGGATAGTCGTCGAGAACGAGAATGGCCTCGTGTTCCTGGCAGAGGGGAATCAGCTCTCGGGCTGTTCGTTCCACCTCGTCAAGAGGCGCCTCTTTCATGCGCAGTTGTATCCATTTGCAACCCCCTTTGAGGGCGGCGACGGCGCCTTCGACAATGCCGAAGCGCAGGGTTTGATGGGTAATGAATTGTAACATATCGATGGGGTTAAACGGTTCGTATTCGGTTGAGTCGGTCAATCACCCCTTCGGGGGTAGGCTCTTGCCACAGGTAGCCCAGCAGGACTACTCCGCCGAAGTGCCACTGCCGCACGGCAGCCACCCGCTCGGGGGTGATGCCGCCCAGGGCCATGACCCGCTCGTTGATGATTCCCTGCTCGGCCGCTTTGGCCAGTTGCCCGGGGGTGAATGCAGCCCGGTAGCCCTGCTTGGAGAGGCTGTCGAAGAGGGGGCTCAGGAATTGGTAGGCATACCCTTCGCCCTGGCTGAGTTCGTCCAGCGTGTGACATGATCGGGAGAGGGCAGGGGTGTACCCCGGCACGGCTGCGGGAGGCATCGGGTTGCGGCGGTTGAGGTGCACGCCGGCCAAGCGGTATGCAGCTGCTAGCTCAAAGTGGTCGTGCAGCACGATGCGGTTGTAGCAGTGGTCGGGGATAGAGTGCAACAGTTCCTCTACCTCGTGGCGCGAGGCCCCGGGTTTGCGCAGGTGCAGACGGTCCAGACCGTGGTCGAGCAAAGCGGCAATCAAGTCGCCCTCGTGGGGGAGGAATCCTTCGGGTGTGATACCGATGTATTTCATCGTGTGGCTTTCGGGTTTGTCGGTTATCCGCCGAAGGTGGCGCGAATGAGGGTTATCTTGTCGCCGGGGGCCAGCGTGCGGTTGTCCCACTCGCTCTTGGGCACCAGTTTGTTGTCGATGGCGATGGCCGTGCCCTCGGCGGCAATCTGCTGCCGGTCGAGCAACCCTTTTACGGTTGTTCCTTCGGGCACCTCGGTCTCTTTTTGGTTGAGATATACTTGCATGGTTATATCAATGAATGGTTTATCCGTTTTTGTTTGTGGTTTCGTCGTCCCGCGGGGTTAAAACGCAGGGGGCGAACAGATGGTTTACGGCTCCGTGGCCGTGGCCTATCATCACGTCGGCACCCGCTTCGAGGGCCCGGGTGAGGTAGGTCTTGGCGGCAGCCACCGCATCGGGCAGGTCGCGGCCCAGGGCCAGGTACGAGGCGATGGCCGAGGAGAAGGTGCAACCCGTGCCGTGCGTGTTGCGTGTGGCGATACGGGGCGAGGTGTAGCGCACCGGGTCGGCCTGTGGGGTGAAGAGCAGGTCGTACGATTCGGCTCCCTCCAAGTGTCCCCCCTTGATGAGTACCGCCCGGCAACCGATTTGGAAGAGCCGTCGTGCAGCCCGTTCCATCTCCCGTTCGTTGGTGACGGGTAGGCCGCTCAGGATTTCGGCTTCGGGTATGTTGGGGGTGACGAGTGTAGCTCGGGGCAGGAGCAGCGATTTGACCGCCTCGATAGCCTCCTCCTCGATGAGCCGACACCCCGAGGTTGATACCATGACCGGGTCGAGCACGATGTGGTCGAGGGGGTAGTGCGCCAGACAGTCGGCAATGGCCTCGATCGTAGGTCGGGCGTATAGCATGCCCAGCTTCACCGTGTGGCAGGGCAGGTCGTCGAGCACCGCCTCGATTTGCTGGCGCACGATGTTGGGGTCGATGCCCTGTATGGCCCGCACTTCGCAGGTGTTTTGTGCCGTGATGGCGGTGATGGCCGATGTGCCGAATACACCGATGGCCGACATGGTTTTCAGGTCGGCCTGTATCCCGGCTCCTCCGCTGCTGTCCGAGCCGGCTATGGTCAATACGACGGGATAGGTTTTCATACGGTTCGCTTTATCGGGGGGAGCTTAAAACCGTATCGAAACAGATAGGACTATGAACAATTCCTGCGCCGGCATTATCCGTATCAGGTTCATAGGGTATGATCTCAGCCGTTTTTAGGCACCCCTTTGTTACTTACACGCAAAGTTAGGGATAATTTTCGTACCGGGGTGAAGCCCCAGTTGTTTTAATAAAAATTAAGTGGCAGTACGCCTTTCCGGGTTGTGATGTGGCTGCTCATCAGCGAGGAAAAGGATTCGTATCAATTTACTCTGTTTTTATGGTTGAGCGGGACGTTGCCAATACGTTTGTTGTCAATCTTCTATATATGTAGTAAAAAGTAAGCGGTTGTTTCTGAAAATGGGTAATTTGCAAATAAATTATCAAAATGTTTGTATTTTTGAAAGCTGTTATTTATTTTTGCAAGCAAATTGAAATGCTTATTTTGAAAGACTGAATAAAAAGAAACTGAATGCAGATGAAGGGAACCACATTTGTCAGCGATAAAATATTGAGAGAGAAAGCCGCACAGAGGGGTTCGGCGGGTTTGTACGACCCGGCCAATGAACATGATGCGTGCGGAGTAGGTATGATTGTCAACATTCACGGCAACAAGTCGCACGAGTTGGTCGATTCGGCTTTGAAGGTGCTTGAAAACATGAAGCACCGTGGAGCCGAGGGGGCCGATAACAAGACGGGCGACGGTGCCGGCATTCTGTTGCAGATACCACATGAGTTTATTCTACTGCAAGGGATTCCCGTCCCCGAGAAGGGGAAATATGGTACGGGGTTGGTGTTCCTGCCCAAAAACCTGAAAGACCAGAGTGCGATACTCGACATCATGGCCGAGGAGATTGAGCGTGAAAAACTCTCGCTCATGCACGTGCGTTCGGTGCCGGTCAATTCGTCAATCTTGGGAAAAAGCGCAGCCGAGACCGAGCCCGATATCAAGCAGATTTTTATTACCGGCGAGGCCGACGACCTGGAACGTAAACTTTATATTATTCGCAAGAAAATCGAGCGGCGGGTCAGCCACAAGGATTTTTACTTCGTTTCGCTTTCGAGCAAGACCATTATTTACAAAGGTATGCTCTCGTCGGTGCAGTTGCGCGAGTACTTCTGCGATCTGACGCAGCCCTATTTCACCAGCGGGTTGGCCATCGTGCACTCCCGGTTCAGCACCAACACCTTCCCCACGTGGGGGTTGGCGCAGCCCTTCCGCCTGTTGGCACATAATGGCGAAATCAATACGATTCGGGGCAACCGGGCTTGGATGGAGGCGCGCGAGAGTGTGCTCTCCACGCCATTGCTGGGATCGGTCAAGGATATACAACCCATCTTGCAGCCCGACATGAGCGACAGTGCCTCGCTCGACAATGTGCTCGAATTTTTCGTACAGTCGGGATTGAGCCTGCCGCACGCCATGGCCATGCTCGTGCCCGAATCGTTCAATGATAAGAACCCCATCAGTGAAGATTTGAAAGCCTTTTATGAGTATCACTCGATTTTGATGGAGCCGTGGGACGGTCCTGCCGCCCTGCTTTTCAGCGACGGCCGTTACGCCGGCGGTATGCTCGACCGCAACGGGTTGCGTCCCGCCCGCTACCTCATTACCCGCAACGACATGATGGTGGTGGCCAGTGAGGCCGGTGTCATCGGATTCGACCCCGAGACCATTCGTGAGAAGGGACGCCTGCAACCGGGTAAGATTCTGTTGATCGATACCCAGGAGGGACGCATCTACTATGATGAGGAGTTGAAGAAACAGCTGGCTTCGGCCCGGCCTTATCGTCAGTGGCTGGCCGATAACCGCATCGAGCTCGACACGTTGAAGAGCGGCCGCAAGGTCGAGAACACCGTGGCCGACTATGACCGCAAGTTGCGGGCCTTCGGGTTTACCCGCGAAGATGTGGAACGCACCATTACCCCCATGTGTACGACGGGCTCGGAGCCCACGGCGTCGATGGGTAACGACACGCCGCTGGCTGTCCTTTCGGAGCGTCCGCAGTCGTTGTTCAACTATTTCAGACAACAGTTTGCCCAGGTGACCAACCCGCCTATCGACCCCATTCGCGAGGAGCTGGTGATGTCGCTCATCGAGTATATCGGTGCCGTGGGTAACAATATCCTGTTGCCCGACGAGAGTCACTGCAAGATGGTGCGGTTGCCGCACCCTATTCTCAACAATACCCAACTGGATATTCTGTGCAACATTCGATACAAGGGATTCAAGACGGTAAAACTGCCCATGCTCTTCGAGGCCGGGCGAGGTAAGGAAGGCCTGGAAGAGGCGCTCGTGGCTCTCTGCCGCAAGGCCGAGGAGTCGGTCGACGAGGGGGTAAACTACATCGTCCTCTCCGACCGGGATATCGATGCCGGTCACGCCGCCATACCGGCCCTGTTGGCCGTGAGTGCCGTGCATCATCACCTCATCTCGGTGCAGAAGCGCGTGCAGACGGCTCTGGTGGTCGAGAGTGGCGAAATTCGCGAGGTGATGCACGCCGCCCTGTTGCTGGGCTACGGTGCCAGCGCCATCAACCCCTATATGGTCTTTGCCGTACTTGCCGACCTGGTTAAGCGGGGTGATGTGCAGATGAACTACGAGACGGCCGAGAAGAATTACATCAAGGCTGTGTGCAAGGGACTTTACAAAATCATGAGCAAGATGGGTATCAGTACGATACGCTCTTACCGCGGGGCCAAGATTTTCGAGGCCGTGGGGTTGAGCGAGGAGTTGCTGAACCGCTGGTTCGGCACCCGTTGTTCGTCGATAGGCGGTATCCGTCTCGACGAGATTGCCCACGACTACGAGGCCTTCCACGATGCCGGTTATCTGCCCGACGAGATAGACTCGCCGTTGCCCTATATCGGACAGTTCTCCTATCGCAAAGATGGCGAGAAACATGCCTGGAATCCCGAGACCATCAGTCTGCTGCAACTGGCCACACGCCTGGGCAGCTACGAGAAATACAAACAGTTTGCCGACAAGGTAGACCACAAGGAGAGTCCCATCTTCCTGCGCGACTTCTTCTGCTTCAAGCGCAATCCCATTCCCATCGACCAGGTAGAACCGGTCGAGTCGATTGTGAAGCATTTCGTGACGGGAGCCATCTCGTTCGGAGCCATCAGCAAGGAGGCGCACGAGGCTCTTGCCCTGGCCATGAACAAGCTGGGCACGCGCAGCAATACGGGCGAAGGGGGTGAGGATTCGACCCGCTTCCACGAGACCTACGACGGCATTTCACTGTGCAGCAAGACCAAGCAGGTGGCTTCGGGCCGGTTCGGTGTCACTACCGAGTATCTGGTCAATGCCGAAGAGATACAGATTAAAGTGGCGCAAGGTGCCAAGCCGGGTGAGGGCGGACAACTGCCGGGCTTCAAGGTCGACGAGGTGATTGCCCGTACCCGCCATTCGATTCCGGGCATTTCGCTCATTTCGCCTCCGCCGCATCACGATATCTATTCCATCGAAGATTTGGCCCAACTCATCTTCGACTTGAAGAATGTCAACCCCCGTGCTCAGATCAGTGTCAAACTGGTAGCCGAGAGCGGTGTGGGGACCATTGCCGCCGGTGTGGCCAAGGCCAAGGCCGACCTGATTGTCATCTCGGGTGCCGAGGGTGGCACGGGAGCTTCGCCGGCATCGTCGATGCGTTATGCCGGTATCCCGCCCGAAATCGGGTTGAGCGATACGCAGCAGACCCTGGTGTTGAACGGCCTTCGCGGGAAGGTGCGTTTGCAGACCGACGGTCAGTTAAAGACCGGGCGCGACATCATCAGTATGGCGTTGCTCGGAGCCGAGGAGTTTGCCTTTGGTACCGCCGCCCTCATTGTGCTGGGCTGTGTGATGATGCGCAAGTGCCATGCCAACACCTGTCCGGTGGGTGTGGCCACGCAGGACCCCAAGTTGCGCGAGCGGTTCAGAGGCCACTACCAGTATGTGGTCAACTACTTCCAGTTCTTGGCCCAGGAGGTGCGCGAATATCTGGCCGAGATGGGATTCACCCGGTTGAACGACATTGTGGGACGTACCGACTTGATTGAGATTGCTCCCGCCGAGCCCGACTCCAAAGCCTCGCTGCTCGACTTCCATCGCATTTTGCACCGTGTCGACAACGGTACGGCCCTGCATCGGGTCATGCCGCAACAGCACGATATTGACGGGGTACTCGACGTGACGATGCTCGCGGCTGCCCGCGAGGCCATCGAGAACCGTCGGGAGGTATCTCTCGAATATACGATTGGCAATACCGACCGTTCGATAGGAGCCATGCTCTCGGGAGCCGTGGCTGCCCGGTACGGTGAGGCCGGATTGCCCGACGATACGATTCAGGTCAAGTTCAAGGGGTCGGCCGGACAGAGCTTCGGCGCCTTCCTGACCCACGGTATCAACTTCCGCCTCGAAGGTGAGGCCAACGACTACCTGGGCAAGGGGTTGAGCGGCGGCCGCATTGCGG